>Ga0102832_1000257_pt1 | contig 120779 bp, 106 predicted proteins | sample EBPBio282013_DNA_FD_88942 | JGI IMG/M metagenome (GOLD analysis project Ga0102832, IMG submission 88942) | Wastewater treatment Type I Accumulibacter community from EBPR Bioreactor in Madison, WI, USA - Reactor 2_5/28/2013_ DNA (Illumina Assembly) | ecosystem: Engineered > Bioreactor > EBPR >... | reverse complement strand
CGGACCCGGACCGAGTCAGGAACCGTCCCCAACCCCAGCAGTCGGAGCAGGAGGCGGACCAAAAGGGGACTGTCCCCCTTCAGTCCACGAGCCAGCGGGTGGTGGCGACGTACTCCTGGCCGGGCCACAGTTCGGTGCTCGGGAAGTTGTCGTGGTTGGGCGCGTCCGGGTAGCCCTGGGTCTCGATCGCCACGCCGGCGTGGCGCAGGTACGGCACCCCGGACGTCCCGATCTGCGACCCGTCGAAGTGCTCGGCGCCGTACACCTGGACGGCGGGCTGATCGCTCACCACGGTGAGGGTGAGCCCGTCGGTCCCGGTCAGGCGGCAGTGCTCGCGCAGGCCGGAGCCGTCCACCACGAAGTTGTGGTCGAAGCCCCCGTCGCGGGTGATGCCCTCGGCGTTCGCCGCGTCGCGGGCTGCGCCGAGCCGGCGTCCGCCCCGGAAGTCCGCCGCCGAGCCGGTCACGTCCCGGAAGTCGCCGGTCGGCACCCCGTCCGCGCGGTTCACCGTGTACCGGGACGCGTGCACGGTCAGCACCTGCTCGTCCACCGAGCCGGAGGCCTCTCCGTCGAGGTTGAAGTACGGGTGGGTGGTCAGGTTGACCACCGTCGGCGCGTCCGTGGTGGCCCGGTACGTCACCTGGACGCCGTGCTCGACCAGCTCGTAGCGCGCGGTGACCATCAGCTCGCCGGGGAAGCCCTGATCGCCGTCGGCGCTGTCGAGGCTGAACTCGACCCACCCCTCGCCCCGTCCGGCCACGTCCCACACCAGCGAGTCGAAGCCCTTCGCGCCGCCGTGCAGCGTGTTCGGCGACTCGTTGACGTCGACGATGTAGACGACCTCGTCGAGCCGGAACCGTCCCCCCGCGATGCGGTTCGCGAACCGGCCCACGGTGGCGCCGAGGTAGCGGCACGCGCCCCGGTAGTCGGCGAGGTCACGAGCGCCCAGCACGATGTTGCGCCAGGTGCCGTCCGCGAGCCGCACCTCGAAACGGCGGACGGTGGCCCCGAGCGGCAGGAGTTCGATCCGGACGTCCTCGTCCTCGAGGAGCACAGGTGCAGTGTCGGTCACGCCGCCGACGCTAGCAGTGGCCGGCCGGCACCGGCCTACAGGTCCTCCAGCGGTTCGTACGCGGCCGCGTCCACCGGCGCGGTGGGGACGCCGGGGACGACCCGCAGGTGGTGGCGCCACAGCAGCCACCCGCCGGTGATCAGGGTCAGTGAGCCGGCGGCCAGCGCCCAGCCGGCGAAGCCGAGCACCGGCGCGACCAGCCCGGAGATGAGGGTGTTGCCGAACAGCGCCAGGAAGTTCTGCACCGAGGACGCCGCGCCGCGGCTGTCCGGGAACAGGTCCAGCATGGCCAGGGTGAGCACCGGGAACGCCAGCGCGATCCCGAAGGTGAGTACCGGCAGCGGGGCGACCGCCCACGGCAGCACCCGGGTGGCCGGGATCAGGGCCAGCACCAGGTTCACCACCGCCGCGACCACGCTGATCCGGTAGCCGAGGGTGGCCAGCCGGCTGCCGCTCATCCGTCCGGCGAGCCGTCCGCTCACGTACGAGCCGATCACCATGCCCGAGATCAGCGGCAGGAAGAGCACCCAGAAGTCGTTCTCGCCGAGGCCCAGCAGGTTCACCACGAACAGGGTTGCCGAGGAGATGAACAGGAACATGGCGCCGTTGTTGAGCATGGCGGTGAACGCCAGCCGGCGTCCGTGCGGGTTGCGCCAGACGTCCGCCAGCCCGCCGCCCAGCCGGCGCAGGTCGAGCGGGCTGCGGCGCTCGGCGGGGTGGGTCTCAGGCATGAACGCCAGCACCAGCACCAACATCACCAGGCCGAGCCCGGCCAGCGCCCAGAAGATGCCGCGCCAGCCGCTCCAGCCGAGCAGCAGGCCACCGGCCACCGGCGCCAGCGCGGGCGCGAGGCCGAAGATCATCGCGATGTGGCTCATGGTGCGCTGCGCCTGGGCGTCGGCGAACACGTCCCGCACCATCGCGCGGCTGATGATCGAGCCCGCGCCCGCGCTCAGGCCCTGGACGGCCCGGAACACCAGCAGCAGCGGCAGGCTCGGAGCGAGCGCGCAGCCGATCGACGCGGCGATGTACACCGCGGTGCCGGCCAGGATCACCGGCTTGCGACCCAGGGCGTCCGACAGCGGCCCGTGCACCAGGCTCATCACCGCGAACGAGAGCAGGTAGACGCTGACCACCTGCTGCATCGCCAGTTCGGACGCGCCGAACTCCAGCCCCATCCGGGCGAACGCGGGGAACATCGTGTCGATGGAGAACGGGCCCACCATGCCCAGGCCGGCCAGGATCACCAGGAACAGCCAGTGCGGGCCCACGTCGACCAGCGGCGCGGACGCCCGGGAGGCGGCGGGTCCGGTGGGTGTCACCCCTGCATCCTGCCACGCCTAAGAGCGCTCTCTCTCGTCGCTCAAAGCGGGGCGGGCTATGCTCCGGTCCGTGCCCCGTCCCTCCCGGATCTGCTTCGTCTCGATGCACACCTCGCCCGCGACGATGCCCGGCACCGGCGATGCCGGCGGCATGAACGTGGTGGAGCGCAGCCAGGCCGAGGCGCTCGCCGCGCTGGGGCACCAGATCGAGCTGGTCACCCGGCGTTCCAGCCCCGACGACCCGGACGTGGTCGAGCTGATGCCGAACGTGCTGCTGCGGCACGTGGACGCCGGCCCGCGCACCCCGCTGGCCAAGAGCGCGATCGACGCGCACATCGAGGAGTTCTCCGCCGGGCTGGCCCGGCTGGCGCCGTCCGACGTGATCCACTCCCACCACTGGATGTCGGGCGTGGCCGCGCTGCCGGTGGCGCGGCTGTGGGGCGTCCCGCACGTGCAGAGCTTCCACTCGGTGGCCGCGATGCCCGGCTCGCCGCTGTCCGCTGGCGAGCCGCCGGAGTCGCCGCAGCGGGTCGGCGGCGAGGCGCTGGTGGCGCGGGAGTCGCAGCAGGTGGTGGCGATCTCGGCGGCCGAGGCCCAGACCGTGATCGACCGGTGCGGCGCGGACGCCGACCGGGTCTCGATCGTCTCCCCCGGCGTGAGCCCGGAACTGTTCCGTCCGCTGGCCCCGGGGGAGGAGCGCTGGCAGTGGCCGGCGTCCAGCCCCCAGGACTGGCCGCACGGCTATGTGCTGGTGGCCGCCCGGCTCGAGCCGCTGAAGGGTCCCGACCTGGCGATCCAGGCGCTCGCGCACCTCGACCCGGAGATCCGTCCGCACCTGGTGGTGGCGGGGGACGCGTCCGGCGCGTTCGCGGGGTACGAGCGGGAACTGCACGCGATGGTCACCGACCTCGGGCTGTCCAGCCAGGTGACGTTCATCGGAGCGCAGCCGCGCGCCGAACTGGCCCGGCTGTTGCGCGGTGCGCGGGTGGTGCTGGTGCCGTCCCACTCCGAGACGTTCGGGCTGGTGGCGCTGGAGGCCGCGTCGAGTGGGACGCCGGTGATCGCGGCGGCCGCCGGTGGCCTGCGCGAGGCGGTCGCCCACGGTGTGACCGGCCAGCTGATGGACTCGCGGCGCCCGGAGGACTGGGCGCTCGCGCTCACCCGGCTGCTGATGGTGCCCGGACTGCTGGAGCGGATGGGCCGGGTCTCGCGCGTGCACGCCCGTCGGTTCGACTGGGGCTGGGCCGCGCAGCGGCTGGTGGCCATCTACCGCCAACTGATCGACGAGGCGTGATGCTGCCCCCGGCCGGTTCGCGGGTGGTGTTCCTGCACGCCCACCCCGACGACGAGACCCTCGCCACGGGCGTCCTGATCGCCGCGATGGTCGACCACGGCTACGACGTGTCGGTGGTGACGGCCACGCGCGGCGAGCTGGGGGCCGTCGTGCCCGGCCCGCTGAGCCACCTGGAGGGGACGCCGGAGCTGGTCGGGCACCGGCTGGACGAGCTCGCCGGCGCCCTTCGTGAGCTCGGGGTGCGTCGGCACTACTTCCTGGGGACGCCGCCCGCCCGCGTCCCCGGCCTCCCACCGCGGACCTACACCGACTCGGGGATGCGCTGGTTGGACGCGGCCGAGACGATCGCCGGACCGGGCGGGGAGGCCGGCCCCGACGCCCTCACCAGCGCACCGGTGGGGACGGCGGCCGCCGATCTCGCCGCGTTCCTTGCCGAGGCCAGGGCGGACGCGTTGATCGCCTACGACTCCCACGGCGGCTACGGCCACCCCGACCACGTGGCCTGCCACGACATCGCCGTGGCCACGTCCGCCGCGACCGGGGTACCGCTGTTCGAAGTGGTCTCCGAGCCGTTGCTGCCGGTCGAGGGGGCGATGGAGTACCGGCTCGCCGAGTACCTGCCCGCCGTCCGGGCCGCGCTGGGCCACCACGCCAGCCAGCTCACCGTGCAGGGCGACGAGGTGGTGCACGTCGGCGGCCAGCGCCAGCCGATCCTGACCACGCTCTGGCTTTCGGCGCCGCAGGCATAGCCACGCGGGCGTCCGGCTTGCCAGACTCTTCCGCACCGGGCGAGGGTGGCCGGGGTCGGCGAGGAGGAATGGACGTGGGCGAGGAGCCGAGGCGGATCGCGATCATCGGCGCGGGGCCGTCCGGGCTGTTCACGGCCGCAGCACTGCTCGCGCAGGGCGGTGACGACCTGGCCATCGACATCTTCGACCGGCTGCCCACGCCGTTCGGGCTGCTGCGCTACGGCGTCGCTCCCGACCACGCCAGCATCAAGGCGGTCGCCACCACCCTGGCGCGGGTGTTCGAGGCGCCGCGGGTGCGGTTCCTCGGGCTGGTCGAGCTGGGACGCGACGTGAGCGCGGCCGAACTGGTCGCCGCCTACGACGCGGTGATCTACGCGGTCGGCGCCGCCGACGACCGGCACCTCGGGATCCCGGGCGAGGACCTGCCCGGCAGCCGGTCGGCGCGGCAGTTCGTCGCCTGGTACTCCGGGCACCCGGACGCCGATCCGCAACCGCTGGCAGGGGTGCGGGACGCGGTGGTGGTCGGGGTCGGCAACGTGGCCGTCGACGTGGCCCGGATCCTGTTGAAGGACCGGGACGACCTCAGTGCCACCGACATGCCGGACGCGGTGCTGGCCGAGCTCCGCACCGCTGCGGTCGAGCACGCGTGGCTGGTGGGACGGCGCGGGCCCGAGCACGCATCCTTCACCACCCCGGAGCTGCGCGAGTTGCTGGAGACCCCCGGCATCGGGGTCGAGCTGCTGGGCTGCGACCTGGCCGACATCGACGAGGAGGCGCTCGAGCGGCACGCCCGCGCCAACCTGGCCGCGATCGCGCGTGCGGTGGACGCGTCGCCGGCAGAGCCCGCGCGTTGGCTGCACCTGCTGTTCTGGCACCGTCCGGCCGAGCTCGAGGGCGAGGGCCGGGTGCAGTCGGTGACGTTCGCCCCGACCGCCGAGGGCGGCTCGGCGGTGACCGTGCCCGCCGACCTGGTGCTGCGGTCGATCGGGTACCGCGGGCTGCGGCTGCCGGGCGTCCCGTACGAGGACGGACGCATCCCGAACCTGGAAGGGAGGGTGGTCGAGACCGACGGTTCGGAGCGTCCCGGCGAGTACGCCGTGGGGTGGATCAAGCGTGGCCCGGTGGGCCTGATCGGTTCGAACAAGAAGGACGCGGCCGAGACCGCCGCGCACGTCCTGGAGGACCTGGCCGCGCTCCCTCCGCGTCCGCTGGAGGACCTGGACGCGGTGCTGGCCGCGCGCGGCGTCCGTCCGAGCAACCTGGAGGACTGGCGCCGCATCGACCTGGCCGAGATCGACCGCGGCACCATCCGGGGGCGCGAACGCACCAAGGTCGAGGCCTGGCACGACCTCCTCGCCCTCGTCTCCCGCCCCTGACCCCCCGGGGACGGTTCCGAAATTCGTAGCGCGGCGGCGAAAGGCCTTGTCAGGGGCGGGTGGGCGAGATGGCCATTATCCGCCAGATTTTGGCGGATTTGAAGAACCGTCCCCGGTTTCCGCCGGAATCTGGCGGATCGAAGAACCGTCCCCGATACCCGCCGGAATCTGGCGGATCGAAGAACCGTCCCCGGTTTCCGCCGGGGACGGGAGGGGAGCGTCCCCTAGGCTGGCGGACGTGATCAAGCACATCGTGATGTGGAACTTCGCGGACGAGGACAAGGCCGCCAACCTGGCGGCCGTGCGCGAGGCACTGCTCGGGCTGCGGCAGGTCGTGCCCGGCATCATCACCCTCGAGCCGGTGATCCCGGTCGACGGGTTCGAGCACAGCTACGACCTCGTCCTCTACTCCGAGTTCGCGTCCACGGACGCCCTCCGGGCGTACGCCACGCACCCTGACCACGTCGCGGTCGCCGGACTGATCAAGGCCGCCGCCACCGAGCGGGTCTGCGTCGACTACGAGGTCTGAGCGGCTCCGTCCGGGGCCTGCAGCAACCGGCGCATCGTCTTCGCGGCCAGGTCGGCCGCCCACTCGAGGTCGCCGAACGTCCCGAGCACGTGCATCGACGCCGCGCCCTGGGTGACGACCATGAACTGGGGCACCACGTCGATCGCCGCGTGCGGGTCGCCGCCGGTGGCATCGATCGCCCGCAGCAGCACGATGTCGCTGACCGAGCGCGCCGCGTCCCGGAGTTCCTCGTCGTGCACGCCATGCAGTTCGGGGGCGAAGATCAGGTCGAAGCCCGCGCGCCGGGTGGCCGCGAACCGCACGTACGCCGCCGCCGCGGCCGCGATCGCCTCGACCGGGTCATCCCCGGCCGCGTCGGCGGCGGCGCGCATGGCGGCGTCGAGGTCCTGGGCGGCACGGCCCGCGACCGCGACCACGAAGTCCTGGCGGCTGGGGAAGTGCCGGTAGGGGGCGGCCGCGCTGACGCCCGTGCGCCGGGCGGCCTCCGCGACCGACAGGGCGGGGAGCCCGCCTTCTGAAACCAGAGCGGTACCGGCGTCGATCAGCGCCGTCCGCAGGTCACCGTGGTGGTAGCCCACCGTCCGCACCTCCTTCACCAGCCTCGATGTGAGACCGATCATACTTTGCCCCTTGCGCTCGATGTAAATACCCTCTTACAATGTTAGACATCACTAACACGGACGAAGAGGAACGACCATGAGCACCGCACCCTGGGGAACGATGAACAGCTGGCTCCGCATCGAGGGCGAGCAGCGCGACGCGTGGCTGGGCCGGCGCGTCCAGGACGGCCGGGCCGCGCAGGTCGCCGGGAAGGCGCCGCAGCGGGTCCGCGCGCAGGCCGCCCCACAGCGACACCGCCAAGCTGTGAATCCGGCATGAGAGTCGGCTCCGGGCGCCCGGTGACGGGAACGGCCTTGCGGCGGCCCTACCATTGTCCGGGGAGCGAGAGCCTCCCGGCCCGTCGTGGGCCGCAGCACAACGGAGGTATCGATGGAACCGGTCAGTCGTCGCGCAGCCATGCTGGGCGCTGTTGGCGTCGCGGGCGCCGCTCTGGTGGGGTGCTCGGCCGAGTCGCAGGCGCAGACCCAGCCCCCGGCGACCGGCACCCCGGCGGGAACCGTATCCGCCACTCCGACCGCCACCGCGACGGCGGACGCCACGCCCCGCTGGCCGCTGACCGGCAAGATCCTGAAGCATGAGGACGCCGCCAAGCACATCGCGGTCGCGGTGAAGGTGCCCGACAACAAGAACGAGCACCCGCAGATCGGTCTCGACAAGGCCGACATCGTCTACGTCGAGCTGGACGGCTACCCCGCTGCGGTCGGCCAGTCGAGCACACGCCTCGTCCCGATCTTCCACTCCGAGTTCGCCGACACCGTCAACCCGGTGCGCTCGATCCGTCCGGTCGACATCCCGATGCTGAGCCCGATCAACGCGATCATCGGCAGCACCGGCGCGTTCCCGTGGGTGCTGGACTACGCCAAGGAGTTCAGCGACTACATCGTCTCGAGCAAGCAGTACATGACCACCAAGGGCACCGGCGCGTACAGCATCCTGGCCAGCCGGGTGCGCCAGTGGCAGGGCAACACCTACTACGACCGCGCGGTGGCCTGCCACCCGGCCGTGCTGGCCAAGCAGACCAAGAAGTTCGCCGACGGTCCCAAGGTCGCCTACTTCCCGTGGGCGGCCAACGACGACGAGGTGAGCACCGAGGTGGCCGGCAAGGGAGCCTCGACGATCGTGGTGCCCTGGATGAAGGGCAACACCTACCCGATGACCTACACCTGGAGCGAGAAGGCCGGTCGCTACCTCCGCTCGATGCCGTGGGGCAAGCACGTGATGGCCGACGGCGTCCGGATCTCCACCGACAACGTGCTGGTGATCAAGGCCAAGCAGGTGTTCGGCAAGGTCTACCGCAGCGGCAAGGTCGTCCCCAACTACGGCGGCCACGACGAGCCCATCCACGACATCATCAACAACAAGGGGACGTTCTACTACGCGCACGGTGGCAAGTACGTCACCGGCACCTGGACGAAGGGCGACGTCAACGAGGTCTTCCAGTTCACCCTCGCCGACGGCAGCCCGCTGAAGATGGCTCCGGGCAAGACCTGGGTCGAGCTGCCCAACACCACGTCGAAGATCACCATCAAGGGCTGAGCCCGCAAGCCTGCCGCAGGGTCCTCCACCGTCCGCGGTGGGGGACCCTCTGCGTTGCCGGCCCTGAGGGGCGGCCGTCCGCCCGTGGCGAACGACCGGCGGCGTTCGTCGGTGGCGCGTGAGAGCATCGCCTGATGCGGCCGATGATCCGGATCCTCGGGGTGGCGCGGGACCTGCTGCCCGCCTACGCCCTGATCGTGGCCTGCGGTGTGCTCACCGCGGCCACCGGCCTCGCCGTCCCGTTCATCGTCAAGGCCGCGACCGACGAGGTCGTGGCCGGCATCACCGGCGGGGGCGGCGGCGTCCCGGCCGTGCTGTGGCTCGCGTTCCTACTGCTGCTGGTCGACGTCGCGAACACCCTGATCACCAACTGGGGCGGCTACCTCGGCGACGTGATGGCCATCCGGCTGCGGGCCACGCTGTCGCGCAACTATTTCGAGAAGCTGTTGCGGCTGCCGCAGCGCTACTTCGACTCCGAACTCACCGGCACGATCATCTCCCGGCTCCAGCGCTCGATCACCGAGACCACCGGGTTCCTGAACATGTTCGCCAACAACTTCCTGCCGATGCTGTTGTCGCTGGTGGCCGCGCTGGCGATCATCGCCTGGTACTCGTGTTGGCTGGCGCTGCTGCTGCTGGCGGTCTACCCGCTGTTCACCTGGCTGACCGCGCTCACGTCCAAGCGGTGGCAGCGGCTCGAGCAGGCGAAGAACTCCGAGTTCGACATCGCCGGCGGGCGTTTCGCCGAGGTCGTCGGGCAGATCCGGGTGGTCAAGAGCTTCGTCGCCGAGCCGCGCGAGCTCGACCACTTCACCGGGCACTACGACACCACCGTCGCCCTGACCCAGGAGCAGTCACGGTTCTGGCACCGCATGGACGTGGCCCGTCGCGGCGGCCTGAACCTGATCTTCTTCGCCATCTACGCGATCATCTTCACCAGCACGATCTCGGGCGCGTTCACCCTCGGCGTGATGGTGCTGCTGATCCAGCTGGTCAACATGGCCCGCCAGCCCGTGCAGGGCATGAGCTTCCTGGTCGACTCCTCCCAGCGCGCGATCACCGGCTGCCGCGACTACTTCCTGGTGATGGACGAGCCGGTCGAGTCGGCGGCCGTCGGGGCCGACGCGCCGCGTCCGACCCAGCCACGGACGCCGCTCGGGGAGCCGATCGTCGACTTCGAGGACGCGCGCTTCGGCTACGGCGAGGGCCCGGACGTGCTCCGCGGCGTCAGCTTCGACGTGCGCCGCGGCGAGCGGGTGGCGTTCGTCGGCGAGTCCGGGGTGGGCAAGACCACCCTGGCGAGCCTGCTGCTCGGCCTCTACCCGCTCACCGGCGGACGCCTGCGCGTCGACGGCCGCGACGTCGCCGACATCCCGCTGCCCGAGCTGCGCGCCAACGTCGGGGTGGTGTTCCAGGACCCGTCCCTGTTCTCCGGCACCATCCGGGAGAACATCGCCTACGGGCGTCCGGACGCGTCCGAGGACGAGATCGTGGACGCCGCCCGGCGCGCGCATGCGCACGGGTTCGTCATCGCGCTGCCCGGCGGGTACGACGCCGAGATCGGCGAGCGCGGGGTGAAGCTGTCCGGCGGCCAGAAGCAGCGGATCGCGGTGGCCAGGGCGCTGCTGAAGGACGCCCCGATCCTGGTGCTGGACGAGGCCACCAGCTCGCTCGACTCCAAGGCCGAGCGGCTCGTCCAGGAGGGTCTGGAGGAGCTGATGGCCGACCGGACGACGCTGATCATCGCGCACCGGCTGAGCACCATCAGCTCGGTCGACCGCATCGTCACGCTGCGCGACGGCGAGATCGACGAGATCGGCACCCCGGCCGAGCTGGCCGACAGCGGCGGCATCTACACCGAGCTCCTCGCCCTGCAGGGCTCGGCGACGAAGGCCGGACGCAAGCGCCTCCAGCGCTACGAGATCCTCGGCTGAGCTGCCAGGGGCCGGCGGCGTGGCGGCGTCCGCTGTGCCATGCTCTACTTCAGTACCGCGAGAGCCGCCCGCCGATACGGAGTTGTGAATGACCGAACTGCCGGAAGCCGAGGGGCCCGAGCCCAGGAAACGCGTCCTGTTCCTGTTCTCGGACACCGGGGGCGGGCACCGCTCGGCGACCGAGGCGATGATCGAGGCGCTCGAGCTGGAGTTTCCCGGACGCTTCGACGCCCGCATGGTCGACTTCTTCCGCGACTACTACCCGAGCCCGCTGAAGTACGCGCCCGAGATCTACCCGCCGATCTCGAAGGTGCCGCACGCGTGGGGCTTCTCCTTCAAGGTCTCGGACGGAAAGGGCCGCACCCGGGCGGTGAACGCGCTCGCCTACCCCTACCTGCGCCGCGCCGCACAGCGGCTGGTCAAGGAGAACCCGGCCGACCTGATCGTCTCGGTGCACCCCCTGGTCAACACCACGTTGATGCGTGCGATGCGGCGCTCCCCGCGTCCGTACCTCACGGTGGTGACCGACCTGGTCTCGACCCACGCGTTCTGGTACGACCGGAGAGCCGACCTGGTGGTGGTCGCGACCGACGAGGCGAAGGCCAAGGCCGTCGAGTACGGCATCCCCGAGGGCAACCTGCGGGTGATCGGGCTGCCGGTCGCCGAGCGCTTCACCCATCCGCCGGTCGACCGCGACGAGTGGCGCGACCGCATGGGTTGGCGCCGCGACCTGCCGGTCATCCTGCTCGTCGGCGGCGGGGACGGCATGGGCCCGCTGAAACGGGTGGCGAAGGCCATCAACGAGGCCCGGCTGAACGCGACCCTGGTGGTGATCTGCGGCCGCAACGCCGAACTCAAGGCCGAGCTGGAGCAGGTCGACTGGCACCTGCCGGTGCACCTGTACGGGTTCACCACGGAGATGCCGCAGTTCATGGCCGCCGCCGACATGCTGGTGACGAAGGCCGGGCCGGGCACGATCAGCGAGGCGTTCATCAGCAGGTTGCCGCTGGTGCTGTACGCCCGCCTGCCCGGGCAGGAGGACGGCAACGTCACCTACGTCGAGCAGCTGAGGGCGGGGGTGTGGGCGCCGCGTCCGCGTGAGGTGGTGGACGCGCTGCGCCGCTGGGTCGACAACCCGGTGGCCCGGCAGGAGGCCGCCGAGGCCAGCAGCCGCGCCGCCAAACCGGACGCCGCCCGCCGGATCGCCCGGCTGATCGCCGACCAGTTCGGCATCTCCGACTGAGTCCGTCCCGCTCTGCCTGAGCGGGTTCTCAGCGGGGTCACAGCCCGCGCTTGAACTCGGTCGCTACCCTCGTAGATCGGACTGTCGAACGATTGAGACCCTGGTACGTGACTGACGACAAGCAACTGCAAGCCCCCGAGAAAGAGCCGATCAAGGTCAGCTTCTCGGTTCCCCAACTCGCCGGAGGTGCCCTCGCGGCAGCGACCGCAGCCCTGATCGGCTCGAGGCTCGGGGTGGCCGGCACCATCCTCGGAGCGGCGGTCGCCAGCATCGTCGGCGGCGTCGGCGGCACCCTCTACAGCGCGGGCATCGACCGCACCCACCGCAAGGTCACCGAGGCGATCCAGCGCGGCTACGAGCGCGTCCGCGGCGACGAGGTGGACGCCCCGGACGCCACCCGGACGCTGGCCACGGATGGCGGCAACACCCTCGTCCTGGGCGAGGCCGAGACCGACACCGACGTGATGGACACGATCTTCCGGACGCCGGGCGAGTCGACCCGGATCGCGCCGGCGCCCGTCCCGGCACCGGTCGTCGCGTCGTCCTCGCAGGGTCGCAGCACGCGGTTCTGGCAGGTGGCGGCGCTCAGCGTCGGCGCGATGTTCCTGGTGGCGCTGTCGGTGATCACCGTCGTCGAGCTCGGCCTCGGCCGCACCCTCGACGGCCGGGACGGCACCACGGTGTCGCAGGCGGTGCGCCCGTCCGCCTCCGCGAGCGCCAAGCCCACCGCGACGCCGACGGCCGAGGCCACCACGACCAGCCCGACGCCGTCCGCGACCGCCACCGGGACCGCGACGAGTACTCCGACGCCGTCCGCGACCGCCACCGGCACCACGTCGAGCACTCCGACGCCGTCCGCGACCGCCACAGCGACGGCGACGGCCACCGAGCAGACGACGGCCGCGTCCGGCACCGGCGTCACCTCGTAACCCCCCGTCCCCATCCCCGAGTTGTCAGAATCTCAGATCGCTCCAGCGATCTGAGATTCTGACAACTCGGGGGCGGGGAGCCCGGAGGCGTCCGGACGGGCCTCAGCCGAACGAGTTGATCATGAAGGCGGCGGCCCGGGTGACGTACTCACGGAACTCGGAGAGTTCGGGCTCGGGCAGGCCGAGGGAGTCCAGGGCGGCGTTCATGTGGGCCAGCCACCGGTCCCGCATGTCCGGGGTGACCGCGTAGGGCGCGTGCCGGATCCGCAGCCGGGGGTGTCCGCGGGTCTCGGAGTAGGTGTGCGGACCGCCCCAGTACTGCTCGAGGAACAGCTGGAGCCGTTCGGCCGCCGGCCCGAGGTCCTCCTCGGGGTAGAGCGCCCGCAGCGGTGGGTCGGACTCGACGCCGCGGTAGAACTCCGCGACCAGCCGCACGAAGGTGTCGTGGCCGCCGACGCGGTCGTAGAGCGGGGCATCGGGCTGCATCCGTCCATTCTTCCGCACCGGGCCGGCACCGCCACCGGACGATACCCGGCGATGGCGCCCCGCTCGTGAATTCGGGTTACGGTTCACCCATGTTGTGGCGGGTGATGGGGATCCTGGCCTCAGCCTCGGTGCTGGCCGGGCTGCTCCAGCCCGCGGAGAGCCTCCCGCTGTCCTCGCCGCGCGCGGACGCCCCGAGGCCCACGATCGCCGCGACCGTGTCCCCACCGCCGGTGATCCCGTCCGAGCCGTCCGACCCTGAGCCGCCCGCCACCGAGCCGAAGCCGAAACCGGTCGACTGCGCGAAGCTGAAGTGCGTGGCGCTCACCTTCGACGACGGCCCGGTGAGCGGCACCGCCGACCTGCTCAGGGTGCTCAAGCGCAAGCACGTCCGCGCCACCTTCTTCGTGCTCGGGCAGCAAGTGACGGCGCACCCGGCCATCATCCGGCGGATGGTCGCCGAGGGCCACGTGATCGGCAACCACTCCTGGAACCACCCCGAGTTCTGGGGGATGAGCGCGAAGGCGATCCGTCGGCAACTGGCCCGCACCGACCACGCCGTGGCGTCGATCACGGGGCACCGCCCCACCCTGGTGCGGACGCCGTTCGGCGAGATCAACGCCCGGGTTCGCAAGATCGCGCGCAGCCGGGGCGACGCCCTGATCCTGTGGGACGTGGACCCGCTCGACTGGAAGAAGCACTCGGCGAAAGTCGTTGCCAAGCGCGTGATCACGCACGCCCGGCGCGGGTCGATCATCCTGTCCCACGACGTCTGGCCGAGCACCCGCCACGCCTACGCCCGCATCATCGACGGGCTGCGGGCGAAGGGCTTCACGCTGGTCACCGTCCCCGAACTGCTCGGCCACCGGCTCAAGCCCGGACGGGTCTATCTGCGCGCCTGAACGTCGCTGCCCACACGGGCTGAAACGGCCCACGCAGGCTCAGCCGCGGGCACGCCGGTACCGCTCCAGCGCCTCGACGCGTTCGGTGGCATGGTCGACGATGCGCTGCGGGTAGCCGTGCGCGTACCCGTCCGGGGCGTCCCACGGACGGTGCGCGGAAGCACCGGCGAGATGCGCGAGTTCGGGCACCCAGCGGCGCACGTAGTTGCCGGCGGGATCGAACTTCTCGCCCTGGCTGATCGGGTTGAACACCCGGAAGTAGGGGGCGGCGTCGGTGCCGGTGCCGGCCGTCCACTGCCAGCCGTGGGCGTTGGATGCCAGGTCGCCGTCGATCAGGTGGTCGAGGAAGTGCCTCGCGCCGTGCGGCCACCACACGTGCAGGTCCTTGGTGAGGAAGCTGGCCGTGATCATCCGGACCCGGTTGTGCATCCAGCCGGTGGCCAGCAGCTGCCGCATGCCGGCGTCGACGACCGGGAAACCGGTGCGACCCCGCTGCCAGGCGGTGAAGCCCGCGTCCGGCTCGTCGTAGTCGAGGCCGAGCGGGTGCAGGTCGGCGACGAGGGAGTCGGGGAACCGGTGCAGGACGTCGGCGTAGAACTCCCGCCACGCCAGCTCGGCGAGGTAGCGCTCGGCGCCCAGGCCGGTGTGGCCGTGCAGGTCGGCGAGCAGGGTGCGGGGATGGAGGACGCCGAACTTCAGGTCGGGGGAGAGCTGCGAGGTGCCCGCGAGGTCGGGACGGTCGCGGTGCTCGTCGTAGTCGCGCAGGCCCGACTCCAGGAACCTCGCCCAACGTTCGCGGGCGGCGTCCTCCCCGGCCGGCGGCAGCGCGATCGGGCAGGCGGCCAGTGCCGCGTCGACCGTGTCCCAGGCGTGGTCGTCACCGGCCGCCGCGGCGAACCGCACCCCGTCCGGTTCCACGGCCGGACCGCGCCAGCCGTGGTCGCGCCAGGCACGCAGGAACGGGGTGAACACGCGGTAGCCGTCGCCGGTGCGGTTGACCACCCGGCCGGGGGTCACGGCGTACGGCGACCCGGTCTCGACCCAGTGGACGCCGGCCGCTTCGAGCGCCGTGCGGACGGCCGCGTCCCGGGCCGCGCCCGCCGGCTCGGTCTCGGTGGAGACGTGCACCTCGGTGGCCCCGACCTCGACGGCCAGGGCCGGGATCACGTCCACGGCCCGGCCCGCCCGCAGGCAGAGCCGTCCGTCGTAGGCGTCGGCGAGCGCGCGCAGGTTCGCAGCCAGCCAGCCACGACGGACCGGGCCGGCGTCGTCGAAGAAGTCGGGATCCAGCACGAACACCGGCACGACGGCGCCGTGCGCAGCGGCCGCGGCGAGCGCGGGGTGGTCGGCGCGTCGCAGGTCGCGCCGCAGCCAGAGCAGGGCGGTCGGTCGGGTCATCGGTGGCCATGTTACGGCGACGCCCCGACGCTGCTTCAGGAGATCCAGCGCTGCTCGGGCCAGCCGGTGGTCTGCACGACGACGCCGCCGGTGTGCACGAGCCGGGCCGGCAACTCGCGCTGGGTGAGTCAGCGCGGGGCGCTGTCACCGAGGATGATCGCCGCCAGGCTGCCGGCGTTGGCCCGTTCGCAACGGCGGGCCGCGACGGTCACCGTCCGCCAGGTTCGGGCGGCCGGACGGCCCGTGGCCGGGTCGATGATGTGGTGCGCCTCCCCGTCCGTGGTGTGCCACGTGCGCGTGATGGTCGAGGACGTGGCCAGCCCGCCGGGCCAGACCACCGAGATCACCGGACGCCCCTGCGGGCCGGCGTGACCGTCGTCGATCTCCACCTGCCAGCCGTCGACCGGCATCACGCCGCGGGCGGCGATGTCGCCACCGAGGTTGATCAGGCAGCCGGCGCCGAGTTCCTCGGCGCAGGTGTCGGCGATCCAGTCCGCCGCCCACGCCTTCGCGCTCGCGCCGAGGTCGAGTTCGGTGCCGTCGGGGATCGTGACCGTCCGCGTCTCGGCGTCGAAGGAGACCGTCCGCCACCCCGGCACGGCCGCGCGCCCGGGCCGGGCCGCGCCCCGCCGGTGCACGTCGGCCAGGTCGGCGTCGTACCCCTGCGCACGCAACGCGGCGCCGACGGTGGGGTCGACCAGGCCGGACGTGAACTCCGCCGTCCGCAGCGCAGCCCCGATCAGCTGTGCGAGCAGCGGGCTGACCTGCTGCGGGACACCGGTCGCCAGCGTGGACAACTCGGAGTCCGGACGGAAGCGTGAACAGGCCTGGTCGACGGCGTCCACGCGTTCGCGGGCCAGCCGGGCCACCTCGGGCAGGTCCTCCTCGTGCACGGTGAGCACCTCGCACCAGCCGCCGATGGCGTCCCAGCTCGCGCTGGCAACCATCACGAACCGCCGGTGCGGGTGTGGGGGCGGCCGCTGCCGAGGCGGAGCGTGGCCCCGTCCGTCCCTACGGTGTTGCTGCCGGTGCGGGTGGCCACCAGGTGTGTGCTCACCGCCGCGGCCGTGGGTGCGAGGGTGAACCAGCCGGCGACACCACCGAAGGTCGCGCCCAGCAGTCCGAGGCCCACCCCGGCCACCCGGAGACTCGTGGGTCCGCGGTCGCGGTCGTCGTCGCCCGGCTGGTTCATGAACCCACCCTGCGATTCGAGCGTGTGAAGAGCCTGTGAGCCGGCTGGCGGCCCGCTGGGTGTGCGCGCGTCAGCCCCGGACGGTCGAGACCCCGACCCCGGACACGCCGCTCTCGTCGTCGGCTGCCTCGTCGGCGTCCCCGCGCAGGCCGGCCATCGCGTCCCCGCGGACCCGCTTGGCGATGCGGCTGAGCGCCACGTCGGTGATGTTGAGGAAGCTCGCGAGGTCGCGCTGGGTGACCCGCTGGACGAGTCCCGGGTGCTCCCTGAGCAGGCTGCGGTACCGCTGCTCGGGGGTGCTGCGCAGCCACCCGGCGTCCGACTGGAGCGTGGTGGCGTGCATCAGGGCGATGGTGGTGGTCAGCCGCGCCCACTGCAGGTGCTGGGAGCTGAGGTGCTCGATCACCCGATAGTTCACCCGCAGCAGCAGGCTCGGCTCGATCGCGGTGACCGTGTGGACGGACTCGGCCTCGACCGCCGCCCGCAACGTCTCGGCGCGCGGGTGCAGGCCGCGGGACGCGACCCGGCGCACGCCGTCCACCCCGAGCGCAGCCATCGAGGCGAGGACGTCGCCCTCCTCGGGAAAGAACACGGTCGTCATCCGGTCGCCCTCGGTCGGCATCTGCGCCTTGAACAGGCCGCGCTGGATGAAATAGATGTACGGGTGGTGGTCGCCGACCTTGAACAGGACCTGGCCGGCCTCGATGCGCTGCACCCGGACGTTGGTGGCGAACAGGTCCCACTGCGGGAGTTCGCACCCGGCGTAAGCCTCCAGCAGGAGCCGGAGGCTCCGCATCGCGTGACCGGTGACCGCGCCGTCGATGTTCATGCAACCTCCTCGGGCGTCCGGGGCCCGCGAGGTTACGCAATTCCCAGCCGCGACCGCAATTGATCCAGGTCAAGGGATCTGGTCCTCGACTTGACAAAGGTTAGCCGTTTGCTGGCCCCATCGGGCGCGCTCTGCAAAGTTTTCCGCGATACCCGGAGGGGTTTGGGCTTGTCAGTGCGTGGGTTCGAGGGGTCGAACCGGCGGACGGCAGAGCTCACGGGGAGCACCCGGGATGAGGTAACGAGGACGTGCCGCACGACGGCGCACCGCGGGACACCATCCGGTTCGGGAAGTTGCCGCCGTGAGCACGGAGAGATCCGGCCCGGCCGCGAAGAGTGTCGCGCAAGGTGGTGAAAAAAGCAGTTCGCGTTCGCGGAAGTTCTGAGGGGTTCTCGCCGCGACGGTTCCAGGAAAGCGCTCGCTCCGGCCTGCCGGAGCGGGATGTGTCCGCGCAGGTTCTCCCGAATGCCGTGCAACGGCATCGCGGGCGCGGATAATGGATTCGAACGACCTGCGAGGGGGGCTCTTCGCCGAGGACCGGCGACGACGCACCCCGCAGATCCACCAGGCAACAGCTCTCGGTTTCGTGGAGCAGTGACGGGTGGCGGCCCGTCGCTGATGACGCGGAGCCGGGCAGCGAACTGCGCTCGGCTCCCCAATTGAGCCGGTTCGCGGGCGGACGCCCGGACTTCGGTCCGGGCGTCCGCTTTTTGCAGGGACTCAGCCGAGCGGGACCAGGTTGCGGACGATGGCGAAGGCGAGCGCGGCAACGCCGCCGACGACGTACCAGACCCGCTGGTCGCGCAGCACCGCCGGGAGACGGAGGGGTCTGCCGCCGAGCAGTTCCACCGTCCAGACGACGCAGGCGATGGCGAGCACGACCAGCAGCACGAAGACGAACTGGTTGGACGCCCAGGCGGCGGCGACGTCACCCTGGAGCAGGTGCGAGCCCATCGTGGTGGCCCCGCAGAAGGGGCACAGCGTGTGCGTGAGGGCGCGCCACGGGCAGGGGATTCCGAGCCCGGTGAGGGCATGGACGCCGCTCACCGCGAGCCCGACCGCACCGAAGGTCGCGGCCGCACGCAGCCGCGCGGCGGCACCGGGAGCGGCCGAAGTGGTGATGGGCGGCACGCCCGTCATTATGACCCCCATACCCGAAGGGGCCTCCCGGCCCTAGGATCAGTAACACCATTGACCTAGGGAGAGAGCATGTCCGACCAGAACTCAACCACGCCGGACCCCAACGACGCCGTCCCCGGCTACGAGCCCCCGAGCACGTCCGAGCCGGCCGCCGCCGCTGAGCCGCCCGCCTACACACCCCCGGCCGCCCCGGAGCCGCCGGCCTACACGCCGCCCGCGGCGTCCGAGCCGCCGTCGTACTCGGCCGCTGAGCCGCCGTCGTACTCGGCCCCGTCCGCGCCCGAGCCCCCGTCGTACTCGGCGCCCGCCACCGGTGGGTACGAGCCCCCGGCCGGCGGCTACAGCCAGCCGGCAGCCGGTGGCTACACCCCGCCGCCCGCACAGCCCGGCTTCCCTGAGCCCCCGGGCCCCGGCGCCTACCCGCCGCCGCCGCCCGCCGCTCCGTACGCCGGTGGGTTCACCGATCCCGGCGCCTACCCCGCCGCGGGTGGCTACCCGGGCACCCCGGTGCCCTCGGTCGGTGGTGCTGCGCTGGCCGACTGGCCCAAGCGTGCGCTCGGCGGCCTGATCGACTACGTCGCCGCCGGCATTGTGATCAGCGTGGTCGGCAGCCTGCTGAGCAACGTCAACTCGACGCTGGGGACGCTGGTCAACATCGTCCTGAGCATCGGCTGGATGTGCTACCTCGGCTACAAGAGCGGCACCACCGGCATCACCTTCGGCCGCAGCATCAACAAGACGAAGCTCGTCAGCGCCGAGACCGGCCAGCCGATCGGTGTGACGAACGGCATCATCCGCCAGCTCGCCCACATCGTCGACTCGATCATCTGCTACATCGGCTGGCTGTTCCCGCTGTGGGACGCCCAGAAGCAGACCCTTGCCGACAAGATCATGAAGACGGTCGTCGTCGACAACTCCGCCGATCCGAACGCCAGCACCTACAACTGGGGCTGATCGCTCGCTGAACACGCCGAACCGGCCGGGACCTTTGGGTTCCGGCCGGTTCTGCGTCCGGTGGACCAAAAGGGGACAGTCCCCTTTTGGTCCACCCACGCCCTATCCTCGCGTCATGGGCCTGTTCGAACGCTTCACCCGTCGCGGACGCAGTTCCGACGACGGTCGGCCGGTGGTGGACGCGACGCCGGACGACGCGGTGACGGCCGACGAACTGCGCGACGCGGCACGGCAGGCGGTCCTGCCCGGGTTCCTGGGCAGGGACGCGGCGGTCGAGAGCGTGCGCGAGTCGTTCGAGCTGGAGGCGGCCGACCCGAGACCGGCGGCTGTGGTCGACGAGGTGTGGCGGCAACGCAAGCTGGAGGAGACGTCCTGGAGCGGGACGTCCGACTACGACCGGCTGCGGGCCGCATTCGACGACCTCCAGGCGGACGGGGTGGTCGCGCGGATGAACTTCGCCTGCTGCAACACCTGCGGCACCGACGAGATCGATGCCGAACGCACCCCCGTGGACGCGGACGGTTACGGGTTCCGGGAGTCGCAGTACACGTTCTTCCACCAGCAGGACGCCGACCGGCTGGCCGAATCGCCCACCCGGCTGTTCCTCACCTACAGCGCGTGGCGGGCGGCGTCCGACCTGGACCCGGAACTGCTGGCCGCCGCCCGGGCGGGTGATGCTGACGCCCGGGCGCAGGTCATCGCACGCACGGACGCGCAGGCCGGCGAGCGGGTGGCCGCCGCGCTGCGGAACCGCGGTCTGAGGGTCGAATGGGACGGCGATCCCCAACAGCGACTGGAAATCGTCATCGATGACTGGCGCAAGCCCCTGCCCGCCTGATTGGGGACGGTTCCTATCTCGGTCCGGGACCGAGTTGGGGACGGTTCCTGATCCGGTCCCGGACCGAGTTGGGGACGGTTCCTGATCCGGTCCCGGACCGAGTTAAGAACCGTCCCCGTTTTCCGCCGGAATCTGGCGGATCTGAGAACCGTCCCCGTTTCCCGCCGGATTCTGGCGGATCTGAGAACCGTCCCCGTTTCCCGCCGGATTCTGGCGGATGAGAGAACCGTCCCCGGGTCAGGGCTCGAAGCGGTAGCCGAGGCCGGGTTCGGTGATGAAGTGGCGCGGGTTGCTGGGCTCGTCCTCGAGCTTGCGGCGCAGCTGGGCGAAGTAGACCCGCAGGTAGTTGGTCTCCTTCTCATACCCCGGTCCCCAGACCTCGGCCAGCAGCTGGGCGCCCGAGACGAGCGTGCCGGGGTGCCGCAGCAGCGCCTCCACCAGGTGCCACTCGGTGGGGGTGAGCCGCACCTCCGCGCCGTCCCGGGTGGCCCGCTTGGCGGCGAGGTCGAGCGTGAACGCCGCGGTCATCACCACCGCCCCGGACGCGAGGTCGGGCACGTCCGCGCGCCGCAGCGCCGCCCGCACCCGGGCCACCAGTTCGTCCATGCCGAACGGCTTGGTCACGTAGTCGTCCGCGCCGGCGTCGAGTGCGCGCACCTTCTGGGCCTGGCTGTCGCGGGCCGACAACACGATGATCGGGACGCGGGACCAGCCGCGCAGGCCGGCGATCACGTCCACCCCGTCCAGGTCGGGCAGTCCGAGGTCGACGATCACCAGGTCGGGCGGGCTGGACGCGGCCGTCCGCAGGGCCGCCCCGCCGGTGCCGACGGCCTCCACCTCGTAGTGGCGCGCCTTCAGGTTGATGGTGAGGGCCCGGCGCAGGGCCGGCTCGTCCTCAACGATCAGCAGCCGCGGCATCGGCCACCTCCAGGGTCACGGTCATCGTCAGCCCGCCACCAGGGGTGCGGGACGGAGTGAGGGTACCGCCCATCGCCTCGGTGAACCCGCGGGCGATGGCCAGCCCCAGGCCCACTCCGATCGTGGAGCGGTCGCCGAAGTGCTGGAACGGCGCGAAGATCTCCTCGAACCGCTCCGGCGCCACCCCGGGCCCGTGGTCGACCACGCGGACGGCGACCCGTCCGGCCGTCCGCTCGGCGGCGATCACCACCTTCTCCCCGGGCGGCAGGTGCCGGTCGGCGTTGGCCACCAGGTTCACCAGCACCCGCTCCAGCAGGCCGGCGTCGGCGTTGATCATCGGCAGGTCCTCGGGGATGGCGAGCTCCACCCGTCCCTCGCCAAGGCGCACCACGCCGGCCAGCACCTCCAGCAGCACCGTCGGCCGCGGGTGCACCGACAGCGCGCCGGCCTGCAACCGGCTCATGTCGAGCAGGTTGCCGATGATGTCGTTCAGGCGTCCGGCGTGCTCCTCGATGGTCTCCAGCAGCTCGGCCTCGTCGTCGGGGTCGAGCTCGATGTCGGTCTGGCGCAGCGTGGACGCCGCCGCGGTGATCGCCGCCAGCGGGTTGCGCAGGTCGTGGCCGACGGCGGCCAGCAGGCTGGCCCGCAACTCGTCGATCCGTCCGAGTTCCTCGGCACGGCGGGCCTGTTCGGCGAGCTGCCGGGTGCGCCACAGGCGTCCGGCGGTCAGGGCGAGGGAGTCGAGCAGGCTGCGGTCCTCACCGACACGTTCGGGCCCGCTCAGTTCCAGCTGGAGGTGCTCGCCCGCGCTTGCGACCATCAGGACGTCGTCGGGCTGCGGCTCGCCGGCGGACGCGAGCAGGCGTCCGTCCTCGGTGAGCGTGACCGCGTGCATGCCGTAGATCGCGCGGGCGTCGGCCAGGGCCAGCTCCACCGACTCGGGGCCGTGGTCGCGGTTGCCCAGTTCGGCCAGCCATTCGGCCTCCAGCCGGGCGCGCTCGGAGCGGGCGCGGACGCGGGCCCCGGCCTCGGTGACGATGCCGACCAGCGCGGCGACGGCGAGGAAGATCACCAGGTCGATCAGCTCGTTGTTGCTGGCCACCAGCAGGCTGCCGTAGGGCCGGGTGAAGAAGAAGTTCGCCAGCCCGAAGCTGATCGCGGCTGCGATCAGCGCCGGCCACACCCCGCCGGCGGCGGAGGCGATGACCGAGACCAGGACGAACAGCAGCAGGACGGTGTCCAGCCCGAGGGCGTCCCGCACCGGGAGCAGGAGCAGCGTGAACAGCGGCGGGACGAACACGGCCACGGCCAGGCCGTAGAGCTGGCGGCGACGCGACAGCCGAGTGCCGAGGCCGCTGGCGCGGCCGGTGAACTGCTGGCTCACGGGAGTGAGCTTGCCAGAGTCCGGCGGCCCGGCGTCAGCGTCCGATCAGGGCGCCGGGACGCGTCGGACGGTCGCCGGCGGCCGGTTCGGGCGCCCCCGGCAGCGTCGGCGGCACGGCCGGCACCGGGACCGGCTCGGCCTCGGCGGACGGACGGACGGCGGACCGCGGCGGCACGGCCACGTCCGCGTCCGCACCGGGACGCTCGAGCACGTAGGGCTCGGCCGAGCGCAGCTGGTAGGGCACGCTGGTGACCATCACGCCCGGCATGTAGAGCAGCCGGGTCTTCAGCCGCAGGGCGCTCTGGTTGTGCAGCAACTGCTCCCACCAGTGGCCCACCACGTACTCGGGGATGAACACCTGCACCACGTCGCGCGGGCCCACGTGGATCTTGGCGAGGTAGTCCAGCACCGGCTCGGTGAGGTCGCGGTAGGCGGAGGTGACGATCGTCAGCGGCACCGAGATGTCGCGGGCCGACCACTCCTGCACGAGCTTGGCGGTGCGCACCGGGTTGGTGTCGACGCGCAGGGCGGTGATCGTGCTCGGCCGGATCGCCCGGGCGAAGGCGAGGGCCTTCAGCGACGGCTCGTTGAGCTGGCTGATCAGCACCACCGCGTGGATGCGGCTGGGCAGGGTGATGCCGGCCGCCTTCGGCATCAGCTGACGCGAGACCCGCTGGTAATGGCGGTGGATCCGCAGCATGACGAAGAACAGCACCGGGATCGCGATCACGACCAGGTAGGCGCCGTGGGTGAACTTGGTGAGCAGGACGATGCCGAGGACGACGGCGGTGGCCAGGGCGCCGACGCCGTTGACGAGCATCGAGCCGATCAGCTTCGGCGTCCAGCCGTTCTCGCGGGCGTGGCGGCACCAGTAGACGACCATGCCGGTCTGGCTGAGGGTGAAGGAGACGAACACCCCCAGGATGTACAGCTGGATCAGCCGGGTGACCGAGCCGTTGAACGCGATGATCAGGCCGGCCGCGACCGAGCCCAGGATGATGATGCCGTTGCTGAACACCAGGCGGTCGCCACGGCGTCCGAGCTGTTTGGGCATGTACTTGTCCTCGGCCAGGATCGAGGCGAGGATCGGGAAGCCGTTGAAGGCGGTGTTGGCGGCCAGCGCCAGGATCAGGGTGGTGAACCCCTGGACGGCGAAGAACCCGAGGCTGTTGTTGCCGAACACGGCGGCGGAGAGCTGGGCGAGCACCGTCCGCTGTTCGTAGCCGGCCGGGACGTTGGTGAGCTCGTCCATGCTGTCGGCGATGTGCAGGTTCGTCATGGTGCTGAGCACGGCGATGCCGCCCATCATCACGATGCTCATCGCGCCCATCAGCAGCAGGGTGATCGAGGCGTTGCGGGTCTTGGGCTTGCGGAAGGTGGGGACGCCGTTGCTGACCGCTTCGACGCCGGTCAGCGAGGTGCAGCCGGACGCGAACGCGCGCAGGATCAGGATGATCAGCGCCGCGCCGGCCGGGCTGACGTTGGTGAAGCCGAGGTTCGCCGACTCCGCGACCGGGGTGTGGCCGTTGAGCGCGTTCCAGAAGCCGGCGCCGAGCATCACGTAGACGCTGATGATGAAGCCGTAGGTGGGGATGGCGAAGGCCGTCCCCGACTCGCGGACGCCGCGCAGGTTCATCACGGTCAGGACGAGGATGAAGCCGATGCACAGCTCGACGCTGTACGGCGCGAGGCCGGGGAAGGCGGAGACGAAGTTCTCCACGCCGGACGCGATCGAGACCGCGACGGTCATCACGTAGTCGACCATCAGGGCGGCCGCGGCGACCAGGGACGCGTGGCGTCCGAGGTTCGCCCGGGAGACCGCGTAGGCGCCGCCGCCGTCGGGGTAGGCGTAGCAGGTCTGCCGGTAGCTCAGGGTCACCAGGGCGAGCAGGGTGACGACGGCGAGGGCGATCCACGGGGTGAGCAGCACCATGGAGGCGCCGCCGAGGGCCAGGACGAGCAGGATCTCCTGGGTAGCGTAGGCGTTGGACGAGATCGCGTCCGAGCAGTACACGGGGAGCGCGAGCCGCTTGGGCAGGAGGGTCTCGCCCAACTGGGCCGAGCGCATCGGGTTGCCGACGAGGAGTCGCTTGGGAACCCGGAACGAGGTGGTCACCCCTCCAGCGAACTCCTGTGGCGGCCGTCCACCCGTCCGCCTTGACGGTTCCTTAGCGCCCCCGCGTCCGACTTTGACGCGTTCTTAGCGGTGGTGGACCAAAAGGGGACAGTCCCCTTTTGGTCCGCTCCGCCGCGCGCGAAGAAGTTATCCACAGATTGGTCGGAGAGGTCTCCCTGCGCCGCTGTCGTTGTTCCTACGATCGTTCGATCCACCCCGACAGGAGGACGCATGCCTCGACGTGCACGGCAACTCGCCGAGACCAAGCTCTACCACGTCATGTTGCGCGGAGTTAATCGGGACGCGGTGTTCCTCGAGGACGAGGATCGCGAGCGCTTCCTCCACGCTCTCCTTCAGGCGAAGACGGCGTCCGGCTGCCTGGTGCTGGCGTACTGCCTCATGACCAACCATGTCCACCTCGTCGTCCAGACGCCCGACGAACCGATCAGCCTCGTGATGAAGCGGCTCGGCGTCCGCTATGTCGGCTGGTTCAATCGCAAGTACTCGCGAGTTGGGCACCTGTTCGAGAGCCGTTTCGCCAGCCTGCCGGTGGAGGACGATGCCTACCTCATCACCCTCCTGCGCTATGTGTGGAACAACCCGGTGAAAGCGGGCATGGTGGCGCGTGCGGAGGACTATCCGTGGAGCAGCCGCTCACCGCTGGGCCGGGACGCGGGCCTGCTCGACCGCGCGACTCTCGAACGACTCGTGCCGGCCGAGGTGCTCGACGGTCCGCTGCCTGGCCCAGATCCAGCAGCACGGTTCGACGGTGCCAAGACCGGACGTCCGGCCCTGTACTCCGAGATGGACGCAGGCGATCTGCTCCGCAACGCTTGCGGGGCGACTGGCCCGGACGACTTCGGGATCCTTGATGCCGGAGCGCAGCTTCGGGCCATCCGCGAGCTACGGACCCGGTCGGTTCCCTATGCGCAGCTCGCGAGGATCACCGGCTGGAGTGCGACTCGTCTCAAGCGAGTTCAGGTGGCCGGGCTTCGGGTCGATGAGGAGCCCCAAGCGGACCAAAAGGGGACTGTCCCCTTTTGGTCCGCTGCTCCTGATCCGTGCGCGGGGTAGGGGGTGGGCGCGGGCGGCGATAGCGTGAGGGCATGCGCGCGTTGGTGAAGACTGCTCCGGGGCCCGGGCTGGAGCTGATCGAGGTCCCCGAGCCCGCCTGTGGGGCCGACCAGGTCAAGATCCGGGTCATGCGCGCAGGCCTGTGCGGCACCGACCTGCACCTCGAGAGCTGGGACGACTGGGCCGCCTCCACCGTGCAGGCCCCGCTGGTCATCGGCCACGAGTTCTACGGCGAGGTGGTCGAGGTCGGCCCGGAGGTCACCGGCGTCAAACCCGGCGACCGGGCGTCCGGTGAGGGCCACATCGTGTGCGGACGCTGTCGCAACTGCCGGGCGGGACGCCGGCACGTCTGCATCCACACCGTCGGGCTCGGCGTGAACACCGACGGCGCCTTCGCCGACTACGTGGTGCTGCCGGCGTCCAACGTCTGGCTCCAGCCGGACGCCATCGACCCCGAGCTGGGCGCCGTCTTCGACCCCCTCGGCAACGCCACCCACACCGCGCTGCAATGGCCGGTGGTCGGCGAGGACGTGCTCGTCACCGGGGCGGGTCCGATCGGGGTGCTGGCGGCGGCCATCGTCCGCCACGCCGGCGCCAAGCACGTGGTCGTCACCGACGTCAGCGACTACCGGCTCGGCCTGGCCCGCGCGGCCGGCGCCGACCTGTGCATCAATGTCGCCACCGAGCGCATCGCGGACGCCCAGTCCTCGCTCGGCATGCTCGAGGGTTTCGACATCGGCCTGGAGATGTCGGGGTCGCCGTCCGCGGTGACGGAGATGCTGGCCAACCTCAACCACGGAGCCAAGGTCGCGATGCTCGGCCTGCCCAAGGACCCCTACCCGATCGACTGGGGCCGGGTGATCACCCACATGATCACCATCAAGGGCATCTACGGGCGCGAGATGTACGAGACCTGGTACCTGATGAGTTCGATGCTGGCCACCTCTCCGGCGTTCGCGGACGCCGTCCGCTCGGTCATCACGCACCGCTTCCCCGCCTCGGAGTGGCAGCAGGCCTTCGCCACCGCCCGCAGCGGCGAGTGCGGCAAGGTGATCCTCGACTGGAGCTGACGCGAATAGGCTGCCGTCATGTACGACCTCCGCGACGAACTGACCGCCACCCTCGATGAGCTCCGGGAGGCGGGGCTCTACAAGTCCGAGCGCGAGCTCACCACCGCCCAGTCGGCGCACGTCGCGACCTCGTCCGGCCCGGTGCTCAACTTCTGCGCCAACAACTATCTGGGCCTGGCCGACCATCCCACCGTGATCGCGGCCGCCAAGTACGCGCTCGACCAGTGGGGCTTCGGCATGGCCTCCGTCCGCTTCATCTGCGGGACGCAGCTGCTGCACACCCAGCTCGAACGCCACCTCAGCGAGTTCCTCGGCATGGCCGACACGATCCTGTTCTCCAGCTGCTTCGACGCCAACGGCGGCGTCTTCGAAGTGCTCTTCGGCGCCGAGGACGCGATCATCTCCGACGAGCTCAACCACGCCTCCCTGATCGACGGCATCCGGCTCAGCCGCGCGAAGCGCTACCGCTACCACAACGCCGATCTCGCCGACCTCGAGGTGCAGCTGCAGGACGCCGTCGCGGCGCGGCGCACGGTGATCGTCACCGACGGCGTGTTCTCCATGGACGGCTCCTACGCCCCACTGGAGGGCATCTGCGACCTCGCCGAGAAGTACGGCGCCCTCGTGCTGGTGGACGACTCCCACGCCGTCGGACTCGTCGGCGCCCACGGACGCGGCACCCCCGAGCTCCTCGGCGTCGCCGGACGGGTCGACATCCTCACCGGGACGCTGGGCAAGGCGCTCGGCGGCGCGTCCGGCGGCTACGTCAGCGGGCCGGCCGAGGTGATCGCCCTGCTGCGGCAGCGCGCGCGTCCGTACCTGTTCTCGAACTCGGTGGCGCCCGCGGTCGTCGCCGGCTCGCTCGAGGCGCTCGACCTGGTCAGCTCCTCGGCCGCCGCCCGCGACCGGCTCGCCGCCAACGCCACCCTCTTCCGCGAGCTGATGGAGGAGGCCGGTTTCGAGCTGCTGCCCGGCACGCACCCGATCGTCCCGGTGATGTTCACCGGAGAGGACGGCGCCCGCCGCGCCACCCGCATCGCCGACCGGATGCTCGCCGAGGGCGTCTACGTGATCGCGTTCAGCTACCCGGTGGTGCCGAAGGGCCGCGCGCGGATCCGCGTCCAGCTGTCCGCCGCGCACAGCGACGAGGACGTGCGCACCTGCGTCCGCGCGTTCGTCACCGCGCGGGACGCGGTCGCGAGCGAGTAGGGGACAGACCGCTCGCCCGGGACGAGCGAGACCTCAGTTGACCGGCAGGAGTGACGACGCGCCGCTCGGCCCGGCGTCGAGGAGGTCGGCGGCGGCCTGCGCGGACAGGGTGCGCCGCAGCGTCCGCAACGCCCGGTGCTGGAGGACGCGGACCGCGCCCTCGCCCTTGTCGAGCACCGCGGCGATCTCCGCGGGGGTGAACTGGTGCAGGAACCGCAGCAGGAGCACCGTCCGCTGGTCGGTGGTCAGCACCGACAGGATCTCCTCCACGCCGGCCCGTTCGACCGCGCCGCTGTCGGCTGCGCTGGAGTGATGGTGGCGGTCGGAGGCGATCGTCACGTCCTCACCGGCACGGGCCGGACGCCGCTGGTCGCGGCGCCAGGCGTCGATCAGCCGGGTGCGCGCGATCCGGAACACCCAGGTGCGGAAGTCGGCCTCCTCGCCGGAGAAGGTGTGCAGGCTGCGGACCACCTGCAGGAGGCAGTCGCCGAGGCAGTCCTCCGGGTCGGCCGCACCCTGGCCGCGCAGGAAGCGCAGCAGTCCCGGTGCGATGTCGCGGTACAACTCGGCCCACGCCCAGTCGGCCCCGTCGGCGGCTGCCGAGAGGACCTGGGGGAATCGTGCGCCGATCGCCATGCCGAAAAGGTTCCCGGCTGAAGGGGGACGCCGGTAAGTACCCTAACGGGGACTGCGGGGGACGGGCGTCGGCGCACGATGTCTGTGGTGAGGGACGCGGGGGCGTCCGGTGAAGGGATCCGGTTCAGGCGTCGGCCGGGTCGTCAGCGTCCACGGTTGTGCTTGCCGCCGTGGTGTCCGCCGTGGTCTCCGCGGTCGCCGCCCTTGTTGCCGCCGCGCCTGCCGTTGCCCTTGTCGCCCTTCTTCTTGTCGTCCTTGCCCTTGTTGTCCTTGTTCTTGCCGCCGTTGCCCTTGTTCTTGTCGCCCTTGTCCTTGCCCTTGTCCTTGCCCTTGTCCTTGCCCTTGTCGTTCGAGCTGGAGTCGTCACTGGAGTCGTCGTCGGCCTCGTCCTGGCCCTGGTCGTCCGCGGCGGCGCGCGCCTCCTCGGCGTCCGTGTCGTCGTCCTTGGCCTCCGGGCTGGAGGTGGACGTCGGCGTGGGCGTCGGGACGGACGTCGGGGTCGTCGTCGGATCGTCGGAGTCGTGCCCGGACGGGGCATCGGACCCGTGCTCGGACGGCTCGGGGCTGGCCGGCTGCGTGGTGTTCGTCGGCTCGGGCTCGGGCTCGGCGGAGACCAGCGGCCCGGGGAACAGGTGCGGCAGCGGGCCGATGCCCATCGCGCTCGCGACACCGACGCCGGCGCTCAGCATCACCGCGGCCGCGATCGAGCCGACCAGCAGCCGGTGGCGCTTGAACGTGAAGGCCGGCTTCGGGGTCGGCGTGGCGACGCCCGGAGCGTTCCTGAGGATGCGGGCCTCGCGGGCGAGGGCGGCCACCTGGTCAGCCTCGAGCGCCGCCGTCCCCGTCTCCGGGTAGGCCGCGTCGACCTGTTCCAGGAACGCGGCGACCGGACCCCATGCCGGGTCGTCGCTCGGCACGTCGCCCGCCATCACGCGGGACTCCGCTGCGTCGTCGATGCCCATGAACCGCCTTTCCATACTGGTAAACGGCGTGGTCGCGGGCTTTGTTACAGGCCGGTCAGGAAATTCCCCAATCCGACGGCCGGGCTCGCGAGGCCGGGCTGGACCGAAAGGGGACTGTCCCCTTTCGGTCCGGACCCCGGAATTGTCGACATTCTCGGGCGTCCGGTACGCTCTGCCGCGAGGGGAGTACTTCCCAAGCCGTCCGGCGGTCAATACGGGCACGCGATCGTGCTCTCCCGGATGCGCCTCCGCCGGGGGCGAAGGAGACCTCACGCGCACTGCTGTGAGAGGCCATTCATGACCAATCCTGTCCTCGAGATCGCCATCGGCTCCCCGGAGCTGTGGGCGATCTCCATCGCCGGCGTCCTGGTGCTGTTCGGCCTGGACTTCCTCATCACCCGCAAGCCGCACGAGGTCTCCATGAAGGAGGCCCTGGGATGGTCGGCGTTCTACATCGCGCTGCCGCTCTCCTTCGGCGTCTGGATCTGGCAGGCGTTCGGCAGCGAACGCGGGCTCGAGTTCTACGCCGGCTACCTGGTCGAGAAGTCGCTGAGCGTCGACAACCTGTTCGTGTTCATGCTGCTGCTGTCGTCGTTCGCCGTCCCGCGGGAACTCCAGCAGCGGGTGCTGCTGATCGGCGTCGCCGGCGCCCTCGTGCTGCGCGGCGTGTTCATCGCGCTCGGCGCGGCGATGCTGGCCAACTTCGCCTGGACCTTCCTGCTGTTCGGGCTGATCCTGCTGGTCACCGCGGTCAAGGTGCTGCGGGACACGCTCAACCCGTCCGAGCACGAGATCCACCCCAACGACCTGCCGATCGTGAAGATCGTCCGCCGCTTCTGGCCGGTCACGGACGGCTACCGCGGCCCGCGGATGAGCGTCCAGGAGGACGGACGCCGGGCGCTCACGCCGCTGGCGCTGGCCACCCTCGCCATCCTCGGCACCGACGTGGTGTTCGCCGTCGACTCGGTGCCGGCGGTGTACGGCATCACCGGCGACCCGTACCTGGTGTTCGTCACCAACGCCTTCGCCCTGCTCGGCCTGCGCGCGCTCTACTTCGTGCTCGAGGGCGCGCTGGGCGCGCTCGTCCACCTCGGCTACGGCTTGGCGGCGATCCTCGCGTTCATCGGCGCCAAGCTCGTCATGCACTGGGCGCACGGCGTCTGGTCATGGGTGCCGGAGGTCGACACCCTGTTCTCCCTCGGGGTCATCGTGGCCATCCTGGCGATCGTGATCACCACCAGCCTGATCTCCAACCGGCGGTCGCGGGCCGCGTCCGGCGTGGCGGAGTAGGCGTCAGGGCAGCGTGCGGTTGCGCTGGTCGCGTCCCATCGGACCGTAGGGGTAGTCGGGCAGGGACGGGGCGCTCGCCGCGTCCAGTTCCACGGTCGCCGCGGCGTCCAGGTGCAGGTCGGCGACCGCCAGCGAGCCGACGAGTTGCTCGGTGGTGCGGTTGCCCAGGATCGGCGCGGTGACGCCCGGACGGTCGGCCAGCCAGGCCAGCGCCACCTGGGCCATCGTCAGCCCGGACGCGTCCGCGACCGACGCGACCGCGGCCAGCACCCGCCAGGTGTCGTCGGTGTTGCGCCGCTCGTAGCCCTCCATGCCGCGGGCGGGGTTCTCGCCGAGACGGCTCGCCCCTTCGGGCACGTGGTCGCGGGAGTACTTGCCGGTCAGCCAGCCACCGGCCAGCGGGCTCCACGGGATCAGGCCGAGCCCGTACTCGGCGGCCGCGTCCGTGATCTCGAACTCGATCGAGCGGGTCAGCAGGTTGTACTGCGGCTGGAGCGAGATCGGCGCCGTCCAGCCGTGCGCGCGGGCCCGCTCGACGACGGCCGTGAGCTGCCAGCCGGTGAAGTTCGACAGCCCGAAGTAGCTGATCTTGCCGGCGCTCACCGCGTCGTCGACGAAGCGCAGGTACTCCTCGATCGGGGTCAGCGGATCCCACGCGTGCAGCTGGTAGAGGTCGATGGTGTCCACGCGAAGGCGGCGCAGGCTGGCGTCCAGCGCGTCGGAGAGGTGGCGTCGCGACAGCCCGACGCCGTTGGGGTGCGGGCTCATGGCGAACCGTCCCTTGGTCGCGATCACCAGCTGGTCGCGGACGCCCGGACGCTCGGCCAGCCAGCCGCCGATGATCTGCTCGGAGGTGCCGTGGGTGTAGACGTCCGCGGTGTCGATGAAGTTGCCGCCGGCCTCGACGAACGCGTCGAGCTGGCGGAAGGCCTCCTCGCGGTCGGATTCGTGCCCGAAGGTCATGGTGCCCAGGCAGAGTCGGGAGACGAGCAGGCCGCTGTGGCCGAGCAGTCGGTATTCCATGCCGTCCATCCTGCGCCGGTGGGGCCGCTCAGGCCAGCGGGTGACTGCGTCCCACTCGTCCCACCCGTTCACCTCGCCACCGAAACGTCCCCTCGCGCCCGGAATTCCGGTGGCGAGGGGGCAATTCGGTGGCGAGGTGGGGTCAGGCCAGCTGCGCGACCCGGACGCCGATCAGCACCGCCAGCAGGACGAAGGTCCCGATGATCCCGGCGAGCTGGAGCCGGGAGCGGTTCTGCTTGGGCGCGTAGACGATGATCGCGGTCGCGAGCGCGCCGCCGATCAGGCCGCCGAGGTGGCCCTGCCACGAGATGCCGTTGCCCATGAACGTGAAGGCGACGTTGATGCCCAGCCAGATCAGGACATTGCGGACGTCCCCGCGCACCTTGTACGCGATCACCAGCAGGGCGCCGAGCAGGCCGAAGATCGCCCCGGACGCACCGAGCGTCATGTCGGAGGGGTCCGAGAGCCACATCACGGAGGCCGACCCGGCCAGGGCGCCGACGAAGTACACCGCGAGGAAGCGGACGCGTCCCAGCGCCTGCTCCAGCCCGGGGCCGAGGAACCACAGCGCGAGCATGTTGAGTCCGATGTGCCAGACCTCGATGTGGGTGAACGCGTTCGTGATGAGCTGCCACCACGCCCCCGAGGCCACGCCGGGCTGCCAGTTGCCGTCGCGGAACGCGATGCATGCCGCGGCGGGCAGGTCGGGGTAGTAGGAGTTGGGCTGGCTGACCGAGTCGCAGCGTCCGGCCGGCACCAGCGAGAGCAGGTTCGCCAGCCAACTGTTCGCGCCGCCGGTCAGCAGGATCGCGACCCAGACGGCGGCGTTCAGCCCGATCAGGACGATCGAGGTCAGTCGCGGGTCGCGCGACCGCGCCCCGCCGTACGGCCCCTGGTTCTGGCGGGTCTGGCGCGCGCCTGCGCTCACACAGTCGGGGCACTGGAAACCGACCGCCGCGCTGATCATGCAGTTGCCGCAGATCGGACGCCCGCAGCGCTGGCAGCGGATGTACGTCGGGACGTTCGGATGGCGGTAGCAGCCGTAGGCGATCGGCTCCTGCGGCTGGGTCATGGCGTGCACGATACCGGCTCCGACTGAAGATTTCGTCGGCCGGTGATTACCTACGCAAGAGTAACTTACGCTACCGTAAGGTACCGACCGGCCGACCGAAGGAGTTCCGGTGTCCCCTTCCACCCATCCCGTGGTGATCCAGGGAGGCATGGGCATCGCCGTCTCCTCGTGGCAGCTGGCGCGACAGGTGTCCCTGCGGGGACAGCTCGGCGTGGTCTCCGGCACCGCGCTCGACGGCGTCGTGGCCCGCACCCTCGCCGACGGCGATCCGGGCGGCCACGTGCGCCGGGCGCTCGCGCACTTCCCGTCCCCGGCGATGGCGCAGCGCATCCTCGACACCTACTTCGTCGAGGGCGGACGCCCGGACGGGACGCCCTACCGTCCGCACCCGACGCTCACCATCGCACCGAGCAGAACCGCCATCGAGCTGAGCCTGGTCGGCAACTTCGCCGAGGTGTGGCTGGCCAAGGAGGGCCACGACGGCGTCGTCGGCATCAACATGCTGGAGAAGATCCAGACCGCGAACGCGTCCGCGATCCTCGGCGCGATGCTGGCCGGCGTCGACTACGTGCTCATGGGGGCGGGCGTCCCGCGGGAGATCCCGCGGCTGCTCACCGAGTACGCGTCCGGCCGCGTGGGGCACCTCACGATCGACGTCGCCGGCTCGACCCGCGTGCACCGCGCCGCGCTCGACCCGTCCACGTACCTCGGGGCCGACCTGCCGGTGCTGAAGCGCCCGAAGTTCCTCGCGATCGTGTCGCTGCACGTGCTGGCGGCCTACCTCAACAAGGACCCCGAGATCCGTCCGGACGGCTTCATCGTGGAGGGTCCGCGCGCCGGCGGTCACAGCGCGCCGCCCCGCGGGCGGATGGTGCTCGACGACGCCGGCGAGCCGGTCTACGGGCCGAAGGACGACGCCGACCTGGCCAAGGTCGCGGAGGTGGGACTGCCGTTCTGGCTGGCCGGTGCGTACGCGACGCCGGAGAAGGTGGCCGAGGCGCGCGCGGCCGGCGCGGCCGGCGTCCAGATCGGCACGCTGTTCGCGCTGGCGGACGAGTCGGGGCTGCGGGCCGATCTGAAGGCCGACCTGCGCGCCGGGCTGGCGGACGGGACGCTGGTCGTCCGCAACGACCCCCGGGCCTCGCCGACCGGCTTCCCGTTCAAGGTGGCCGAACTGGCCGACACCCTGTCCGACGAGGGGCGTTACCGGGCCCGGGAGCGGATCTGCGACCTCGGCTACCTGCGCTCGCCGGCAGAGCGTCCGGACGGGACGATCAGCTACCGGTGTGCGTCCGAGCCGGCGCACATGTACCTGAAGAAGGGCGGCGACGAGGCGGACCTGGACGGCCGCAAGTGCCTGTGCAACGCGCTGTTCGCGAACATCGGGCTGGGGCAGGTGCGCCGCAGCGGCTACGTCGAGGAGGCCGCGGTGACGCTGGGCCAGGACCTCGTCGGCGCGACACGCCTGGCCGTGTCCCACCCGGACGGCTGGACGGCCGCCGAGGCGATCGACTGGTTGCTGCCGGCCGGGTAGCCCGCTCGTCGCGGGCCGCGTCCGCGACGGACGGATAATGGCGCCATGACAGGCCAAGGGAAACGGGTCGCGCTCGTCCTCGGCTCCGGCGGTGCCCGGGGCTACGCCCACATCGGGGCCATCCAGGTACTCGCCGAGCGCGGGTACGAGGTGGTGGCGGTGGCGGGCAGCTCGATGGGCGCGCTGGTCGGCGGCCTGCTCTGCGCGGGCAAGCTCGACGAGTACACCGATTGGGTGAGCACGCTGTCGCAGCGGGACGTGCTCAGGCTGCTCGACCCGGCCCTGCTGGGGCCCGGCGCGATCCGGCTCGAGCGGGTGCTGGCCCGGATGAGCGAGATCCTGGACGGCGCGCTGATCGAGGAGCTGCCGATCCCGTACACGGCGGTGGCCACCGACATCGGCGCCCGCCGCGAGGTGTGGTTCTCCTCGGGCCCGGTGGACGTGGCGATCCGGGCGTCCGTGGCGATCCCGGGGGTGATCACGCCGATCATGGTCAACGGGCGGCTGCTGGTGGACGGTGGCGTCCTCAACCCGGTGCCGATGGAGCCGGTGATCGGTGTGGACGCCGACTTCACCCTGGCGGTGAACCTGAGCGGGGAGCGTCCGCGCGGCGCGTCGAGTGGCCCGGCGTGGGAGAGCTCGGCGGAGCGTCCGCCCAACGAGTGGCTGGATCGCTTCCTGAAGGGCGCGGCCGGGGTGTGGGAGAACGACTTCGTCGCGTCCATCCTGAGCCGGTTCGGACGAGGCCACGACGACGACGCGCCGACCCCCGAGCCCGTCGAGCCGGCGTTCGGACAGGCGCCGCCCGGCCTCGGGATCACCGACGTGACCGGGATGTCGCTGGACGCCATGGGGGCCCTGATCACCCGGTTCCGGCTGGCGGCGCTGCCCCCGGACGTGGTGGTCACCCTGCCTGCCGAGGCCGGCAGGTCGACGGACTTCCACCGCGCCAACGAGCTGATCGGGATCGGCCGCGTGCTCACCGAGGAGGCCCTGGACGAGGCCTTCCCGCCCGAGCCGGCGCCGTCCGCCGCCGATCACGCCCTCGAACTCGAGGCTGAGGGCCCGGGAGAGCTCACCCCCTGAGCAGCTTCCGTGGGCGAACCAGCACGGGCCCCCCACGGTCCCTGAGGAGCGAGCGCCAGCGAGCGTCACGAAGGGCCGTCCCTGTGGACGAGGAACCCGTTGTCCACAGCCCCGCAATTGCCTGACCCGAAAGGGCCCCGTCCGCCGAAGATGACGGGCATGGCCTGGGTCTATCTCCTGGAGTGTGCGGACGGCGTCTACTACGTGGGCAGCACGCGAAACCTCGAGCACCGGCTCGAGCAGCACAGCACGGGGAACGTCGGCTTCACGCATCGGCGTCGCCCGGTGAAGTTGGTCTGGTGCGCGGAACTCGATCTCGCGGACGCCTATGCGATCGAGCGGCGGCTTCATGGCTGGTCCCGGCGCAAGAAGCAGGCGCTGATCGCGGGCGACCTCGAGCTGCTCCGGATGCGGTCCAGGCGTGGCGGCGGCCCTTCGTGACGCTTCCCTCGTTCCTCGGGAGGCTCCTCAGGGGCCGTGGGTGGGGGACGTGGCGGCGGCCCTTCGTGACGCTCGCTGGCGCTCGCTCCTCAGGGAACGTTGTCTGGGTGCTCGCTCCTCAGGGACTGGGGGTGCGGCGCCCTTCGTGACGGTTCGCTCGCTACGCTCACGAACCTCCTCAGGGGCCGTTGTCTTGGCGCTCACAAACCTACGCAGGGTCCGTGAGGCGCCGCGGCGGAATCAGGCGCCGACGTCGTGCAGGTGGTGGCGCAGGTCGTGGAGCAGATAGCGGCCGAGGGTGTCGATGGTGAATTTCGAGCCGTTGCTGCGGGTCGCGGTCCGCGTCCACTCGGACTCGGTGACGTCGGCCCAGGCGGCGGCGTTGCGGTCGCCGGCAACGGCGATCTCGGCGGCGACCGTGGCCGGGTCCTGCTCCCAGTAGCGTTCGGCCAGGGCCGTCTCGTCCTGGTCCCAGTTGGCGAAGGTCGGGTCGTCCTCGCTGCGGATCAGCGCGACGCGTCCGGTGAACACGTCCAGCACGTCGCGGACGTGGCACCCGTACTCCAGCGCCGACCAGACCCGCGGCTCCGGCCGCTCCCGGACGTCCGGACGGGCCAACACCGCCGCCCAGGGCGCGGTCGCCGCGGCGACCAGGGTGGGCAGGTCGTGGGCGTCCACGTCGGCGGCGCTGTACCCGCACTCGGCACAACGGTCGTCGAGGACGAACGTCCAGTCCTTGTCGTCGGGTTCGGGCGTGAGCGGGGTCTGCATCTGCTCAGGATAGGTGCGGCCCGGCATGCGCAGCACGATGCTGCCCGACTCCAGGTCGAGCGGCTGGGGGCCGGTGCCGCCCTGGTCGGCCTCGACGATGAGCATCTTCTCGGCGTCCAGCTGCTCGCGGGTGTACCGCTGGCCGGGGTTGAAGATCTCGAAGAAGTTGCTCATGCCTCCTCAACGATGCAGGAGCGCCACAAACTCCGCCACCCGGTGCAGCTCGATGCCGTCACGCTGCTCCTGCGCCAGCGCGTGCCGCGACTGCGACGAGATCATCAGCAGCGGCGTCATGCCCGGATCGCGGGTGTAGATCGTGATCTGGAGGCCGCGGGTCGGCTGCTCGTAGGGCAGTTCGGTGGCGAGCCGGCCCGTCAGCGGGGGGCTGGCCGCCCGGTTCGGGTCGCTCCAGGTCTGCGCGATCGCCGACATCGAGCTCTCGTCCACCTCCACCCACACCGACCAGACGAACACGTCCGGCTCGGGCGCGATGATCGGCAACTGGATGTGGCCGCGGATGAAATGCCTTGTCGAGCCCTGGTGGGGCAGGATGCAGATATCGGGGGTGAGCTCTGCCTCCAGCCGCTCGCCGGGCGTGACCGCCAGCCAGTCGTCCGGGGCGGACGAGCCGAGCACGCGGGCGAGGCCGCGGTGCACCTGCTGGCACACCTCGCAGAGGGCGCTCGAACCCCCGATTTCCCCGGCCATGCGGTGATTCTCCACCTCTGCCCCCGGGCCGCGTCGGGAAAGTCGTGAATTGTTACAAGTGGGACTGGGTGTGCTTCCCGCGGGTTCGCGCCAGCACTCCGGTGGGCACGGACGGACGTCGCGGCGCGGGGGCGTTCAGGGCTCGGGCCGACCGCCGGACGGCGTCCGGGACGGTTAGGTTGGCACCCATGCACCTCGGCGTCGACTTCGGAACCACTCGCACGATCGTCGCCCGCGCCGACCGGGGGAACTACCCCGTGGTGGGCTTCGTCGATCCGGACGGCGACATCGCCGACCACTTCCCCTCGCTGGTCGCGCTGGCCGACGGACAGCTCAGGTTCGGGTTCGAGGCCCTCGTGGCCGCGCGGGCCGGCGCGCCGTACCTGCGCTCGTTCAAACGGCTGCTCGGCCGCCCCGGCATCACCGCCGAGACCCCCGTCGACATCGGTGGGGCGAGCTTCGGCCTGCTCGAGGTGCTCACCGGCTTCCTGACGGCGCTGCGCAAGGCGCTGGGCCACTGGTCGAACATCGCTCCCGAGTTCCGGGCGGCGGCGACGTGCCGCGTGGTCGCGTCCGTCCCTGCCCACGCGCTCGGCGCGCAGCGATTCCTCACCCTGGAGGCCTTCCGGCAGGCGGGCTTCGACGTGGTCGGCCTGGTCAACGAGCCGTCGGCGGCCGGGTTCGAGTACACCCACCGCCAGTCGCGGACGCTGACCGCGCGGCGCAACCAGGTGCTGGTCTACGACCTCGGCGGCGGCACGTTCGACGCGTCCCTGGTCGAGGTGACCGGTACCCGGCACGACGTGATCGGTTCGGTCGGGGTGAACCGCCTCGGCGGCGACGACTTCGACCTGGCCCTCGCCGAGGTCGTGCTGGAGGCCGCCGGGAACCCGCCGCTCGACGCGGGGGACGCCGAGCGGCTGCTCGAGGAGTGCCGCGAGGCCAAGGAGCGGCTCAGCCCGCAGTCGAAGCGGATCACCGTCGAGGTGGCCGGCCGGCCGGTGACCGTCGCGGTGGACGACTTCTACGCCGCCGCCGAACCGTTGGTGGACGCCAGCCTGGAGGCGATGGCGCCGCTGGTCTCGGCGCTCGCGGACGAGGTCGACCAGCTCGGCGGCCAGGTGGCCGGCATCTACCTCGTCGGCGGCGGCAGCGGGCTGCCGCTCGTGCCACGCATGCTGCGCGAGCGGTTCGGACGGCGCGTGCACCGCTCGCCCTACCCGGCGGCCTCGACCGCGATCGGGCTGGCGATCGCCGCCGACACCACGTCGGGGTACGCGCTGGCCGACCGGCTGTGGCGCGGCGTCGGCGTCTTCCGGGAACTCGACCGCGGGCGTGCGGTCGGTTTCGACCAGCTGATCGACCGCAACACCGCCCTGCCGGCCAGTGGCGAGCTGACCGTCACCCGGCGCTACCAGGCCGTCCACAACGTCGGTTGGTACCGGTTCGTCGAGTACGCGGGGGTGGACGCCCACGGGGAGCCGCTCGGCGACCTGGCCCCGATCGCGGAGGTGCGGTTCCCGTTCGACCCGTCGTTGCAGGGCCGCTTCGTGCTGGAGGACGCCGCCGTCGAGCGCTGGGGCCACGGCCCGGTCGTCGAGGAGTGCTACCGCGTCGACCCGAACGGCCTGGTCACCGTCCGCATCACCGACACCAACACCGGCTACAGCCAGCTCTACGGCCTCGGCGGCTGACGGACCGAGTTGGGAACCGTCCCCGATCGGTCAGGTGGGCGGGGTGAGCTCGACGACCTGGCGGGCGCCGCGGTGGCGGAAGGTGAAGCGGAGCCGGGTCCAGGACTCGGGGAGCACCGGGTGCACCTGCCAGGTGGCGCCGGAGATGGTGAGGCCGGCGAAGCCGAACACCACCGCCTGCCACAGGCCCCCGGCGGATGCGCCGTGGATCCCGTCCGCCGCGTTGCCCCGCACGTCCCGCAGGTCGGCCCGGGCCGCGCGCAGGAAGTGGCTGTACGCGGTGATCGGGTCGCCGCTCCGGGCGGCGATCACGGCGCTCACCGCCGGCCCCAGGCTCGAGCCCAGTTCGTGGTCGGTGCGCGCGTCGTAGTAGTGGTAGTTGGCCGCGAGCTGCTCGTCGTCGAACAGCTGCGGCAACTGGAAGGCCAGCATCAGCACGTCCGGCTGCTTGATGTTGCGGGTCCGCTGGACGCCCTCGACGCCGTACAGCTCCTGCATCGAGACCTGCCGCGACGGGTTCCGCAGCCGCGCGTAGTCCACGTCCTCGAGGTCGAAGTAGCCGGCGAACTGCTCGAGCACGCCCTCCTCGACGCGCGGACGGACGATGCCCTCGGCCACTTCCGCCCAGTGCGCCCGCTCCCCGGCGTCCACCTCGAGCGACGCCAGTACCTGCGCGGCGCGGGCGGGCGCGGTCCGTTCCAGCCAGCCGAGCACCCGTTCGGCCGCCCCGAGGTGCCAGGCGGCGAGCTCGTTGGTGTAGGCGTTGTCGTCGACGTGCTCGTGGTACTCGTCCGGGCCGATCACGTCACGGAAGTGGAACCGCCCCTCGGCGTCCGGCTCGGCGCGTGACGCCCAGAACCGCGCGCCTTCCAGCACCAGCTCGGCGCCCTCGTCCCGCAGGAACTCGTCGTCGCCGGACACCTGCCAGTACTGCAGGACCGCCCGGGCGATGTCGGCGGTGATGTGCAGCTCGGTGTCGCCGGTCCAGATCCGCACCCGCTCGCCCGGGTTCGCCGGGTCCTCCAGCCAGGTCGGCGTCACCTCCGCGCCGGTGCCGGCGCTCTCCCACGGGAACTGCGCGCCCGCGAACCCACCCGCTGCCGCCTTGGCACGGGCGCCGGCCAGCCGGCGGCTCCGGTAGGCGAGCATGTTGCGGGCGACGTCGGGCTGGGTGAACGAGAACAGCGGCAGCATGAACGACTCGGTGTCCCAGAACACGTGGTGCCGGTACCCGTAGCCGGACAGGGTCTTGGCGCCGATGCTCGCGTCCTCGGTGAACCGCGGCGCGGCGCTGATCAGCTGGAACAGGTTGAACCGCAGCGCCAGCTGGGCCTCGGGGTCGCCGTCGATCTCCACGTCGCAGTCCGCCCACACCTGGGACCACGCCTGCGTGGACGCGGCCAGCGCGGCGGCCCAGCCCTGGCCGTCCAGCCGATCGGAGACCTCGCGGGCCACGGCCATCGGCATGTCGGAGTCCAGCCCGGGCACGACGCCGACCGAGCGCACGATCTCGACCGGCTGTCCGGCGCGCAGCCGCAGCCGGTAGTCGCCGGACGGGGCGCCGTCCGCGTCCCCGGGGGTGAAGGTGGCGGACGCCGACAGCGCCGTCCGCACCAGCACGGCAACCGGGATGCCGGTGGAGCGCGTGACCGTGACCAGCGCGATCCCGTCCTCACTGGCCGACTGGCCGACCAGCCGCCAGTGCAGCAGGCCGGTGTTCTCGACGTGCATGCTCGCGCCGACCCGGACCCGCAGGTCGGCCTCGCCCTTCGAGAGCGTCACGGTGGTGCGCAGCATCGCCCCGTACGGCTCCACCAGGCTGAGGAACCGCTCGTGCCGCACGTGCAGGTCGACGCCGGCGTCCACCGGCCAGTCGAACTCGCGGGTCAGCAGCCCGTTGCGCAGGTCGAGCACCTGGCGTCCGGGAGGGTCGGCCTCGTTGCGGACGCGCTGGTCGTTCAGCCACAGGTCCAGCCCCCACCAGCGCGGCAGGCAGGCCAGTTCGGTGCCATGGACGGGCATGTCGTCCCACACCCGGTGCATGAACGAGCCGGCGGTCTCCTTCGGATGGCCCTCCTCCAGCGTCCCGCGGAGGCTGAGGTTGCCGTTCCCGATCGTGAACACGGTCTCGCGGTGGCCCGGGTTGGTGTCCGGGCCGTCGGCGGTCACCAGCCAGCCGTCGCCGGCGTCCGGTCCGCGCCGGACGTCACCGCGCCCGGCATCGCTGTGGTCTGCGGTCACGCTGTTCTCCAGGGGTTGGGCCCGAGGGCTTGGAGGCGGAGCGACTGTCAACGTCTGTCTCCGATGGAAGCAGCGTTGGCGAACAGTGTGTCGGCGGCGCGCCGGACTGTCGATACCGCGCCGGGTTTCCCGGGATCTCTGCCGAACGCCACCGTTCGGGTCAAACGCCTGCACCTGGGCGGGGGCGTTTTGACCGAAACGGTGGCGTTCGGCGAGGGGCTGGGGCCGTCAGTCGGCGAGCGGGAGCGGGTCGACGTCCACCTCGACGGTCAGGGTGGAGGTGCCGGCCTCGGTGAAGACCACGCCGCGCAGGGGGGAGACGTCGGAGAAGTCCCGTCCCCAGGCGGTCACGATGTAGCGGGAGTCGGTGAAGTGGTCGTTGGTCGGGTCCAGGTCCAGCCACTCCCCGGACGGGGTCAGCACCGACGCCCAGGCGTGGGTGGCGTCCGCGCCCTGCAGCTTCTCCCGCCCCGGCGGGGGCGCGGTCTCCAGGTAGCCGCTGACGTACCGCGCGGGCAGGCCCACCGAACGCAGGCACCCGACGGCGAGGTGCGCGAAGTCCTGGCAGACACCCTGCCGCTGCTCGAGCAGCTCGGCCAGCGTCGTCCGCACCGAGGTGGTGCCCTGCCGGTAGCGGAAGTCCTCGAAGATCCGGTGGGTGAGCGCCGCCACTGCCTCCCCGAACGGACGCTCCGGCGCGAGCACGGACGCCGCGTAGGCGCGCACCGCCGGACCCGACACCACCAGGGGTGAGGGCAGCGTGAACTCCGCCACATCCACCGGGTCGGCGCCCGCGGCCACCGCCGCGGCGGCCCCGGCCACCGTCCAGGCGTCCAGTGCCGCCAGGTCCGGCGGCTGCCGGTCGACCTGCACCACGCTCGTCGCGGCGACCTCCAGCTCGGTCGTGGGCGTCCGGCACTCCAGGTACACCGACGCGTTCCCGAAGTAGTCCCGGTGCGTGGTCACCAGCTCCGACGGCGGCGTCGCCACCACCTCCGAGCTGAGCACCCGCTGGAACGGGAGCTCTCGCGGCTGGAGCAGCCCGCGGTTGTAGCAGGCCTCCAGCACGTCGTCGTAGGTGTAGCGGGTGACGTGGCGAACCAGGTACCGGCGCGGTCCGTGGATCATCAGACCACCTGCCTGGGCGTCGACCACGTGGGCTCGGCGGTACGCCGGGTGGCCTGCCGGACGAAGTGCCGGGACGCGATCCGCGCACCGAGGGCGTTCAGGGCCTCCGCCAGCCGGTCGAGCCGCTCGCCGGCGTCGTCCGCGGCGTCCACCGAAGGCAGCAGCGACTCGGCCTGCGCGGCCAGCCGTTCGTCGCCGACCAGCCGCAGGTCGGCGGCCAGCGCGGCGAGCTGGTGGGCGACCGAGCGCGGGTTGCTCAGGTCGTGCACGAGCAGTGGCCGCACCGACTCCGCGGCCCGCGCCGGTCCGGTGCCCGCGGCCGCCCGTCGGCGGTGGGTGATGATGCTCTCGCCCGCTCGCAGCACGGTGTCGGCCACGAGCTCGGCGGACGGGTCGCCGTCCGCGACCAGCGTGTGGCGCAGCAGCGAGACCGTGTGCCGCGCGCGTTCGAGCCGGCCACCGGCGTCCAGGAAGGCCCAGGACGAGTCCCGGACCATGCTCTGCGCCACGATCCCCGCGTAGGCCAGCAGCGACTCCAGCACGTCGGCCAGCAGCGGCTGGAGCGCCTCATCGAGCGCCGGCCGGGCGGCCAGCGTGCGTTCGAGCCGGCTGAACACGCTCCAGATGTCCACGCTCATCAGGTCGCGGACCTCCTGCGCCTCGGCCGTCATCAGCCGTGCGCTGGAGTGCACCCCGCCGGTCGCGGACGCGTCGAGCGCCACCCGGGTCAGGTAGCCCAGCGCCGATTCGGCGTACCAGTGCTCGACCCCGGTGATGCGGCTCACCGCCTCCAGCAGGTGAGCGGACGCCGCCGCGCCCGGTGTGCCCGGACGTGCGCTGAAGTCCTCGGCCAGGTCGTCGGCCACCTTCACCAGCCGCGCGGTGCCCTCCGCCCGCTCGGCGAGCGCGCCGATGGTCATCAGCGTGCGGGCCACCCGTGGCGGGACGGCCGACTCGCGCGGCGCCACCACCAGGCGAGGGCGGACCCGCTCCGGCTCCACCCGCTCGGTGGCCGACGCCGGCACCCACACGTCCTTCGCCAGCGTGCCGGACGCGCTGGACACCGTCCGCTCGCCGACACCGGCCGCCACCCGCCCCAGGCCGCCGGGCAGGAAGTCGTAGGAGTCGCCGGCCGCCACCCCGAACGCGCGCAGCACGAACCGACGCGGTTCGAGGCCGCCGGACGTCACCACCGGCGCGGTCGAGAGCTCGACCGGCTCCTGGCCGCACCAGGCCCACGGCTCGTCGCCGATCCGCGCGGCCAACTCGGCCCGTTCGGCCGCGCTGAGCAGCCACCCGTAGCGCACCGCGGACGGGCCGCTGCGCGCGACCGGCTTGATCACCAGTCGCTCCAGCCGGGCCAGCACGTGGCTGCGGGACGCGTCGTCGCCGCACCACCAGGTGGCGGGGGAGTCCAGCAGCAGGTCCTCGCCGAGCAGCGCCTGCGCGACCGGTTGCAGGTGCGCGATCAGGGCGGGGTTGTCCAGCACGCCGGCGCCGACCGGGTTGACCACCGTGACCGCGCGGCGGCGCGCGGCCTCGATCATGCCGGGCAGTCCGACCTCGGAGTTGCCGCGGAACTCCAGCGGGTCGCACAGCGGGGCGTCCACCCGGCGCAGCACCACGTCCACCGGTTCGAGCGCGTCGCCCGCCCGCAGCCACACCCGTCCCTGGCTCGCCACCAGGTCGTCGGCCTCGGCCAGCGGGAAGCCGAGCATGGTGGCCAGCAGGCCCTGGTCGAAGATCGTCTCGCTGGAGGACCCGGGCGAGAGCAGCACCACCCGCGGCGTCTCCGAGCCTCCCTGGGAGGCGTCCAGCAGGGCGCCGGTCATGGTGTGGAAGAACCCGCGCAGGCGGGCCAGGTCGCTGGTGCGGTGCAGCCCGGCGAGCACCCGGCTGACGATCCGCCGGGTGGCCATCGTGTAGCCGGCGCCGGCGGGCGCCTGGGTGCGGTCGGAGATCACCCGCCAGGTGCCGGCGGCGTCCCGGCCGAGGTCGGTCGCGGTGAGCACCAGCTGGCGTCGCTTCGGGTCGTCCACCTGGTCGGCGGGACGGGTGAAGCCCGGGTGCGACAGCACCGCGGCCGGTGGCAGCACCCGGCCGCGCAGCAGCGCCCGGGTGGAGTAGAGGTCGGCCAGGACGGCGTCCAGCAGCACGGCCCGCTGCGCGAGCCCGCGCTCGAGCCCGGCCCAGTCGGCGGCGTCCAGCGGCAGCGGCAGCGGGTCGATCAGCCAGGGCGCGCGGACGCCGGAGTCGGCCGCGCCGTAGGTGATGCCCTCGTCTGCGACCAGCGCCGCCGCCTCGGCGCGGGCGGCGAGCAGTCCGGGCAGGCCGGTGGCGGCGATCGTCGCGGCCAGCGCTTCGGCGTGCGGACGGGTGCCGGCCTCGTCGAGCAGCTCGTCCACTCCGGCCCGGGCGGGGTGGCGACGGTAGGCGTCGAGCAGTGCGCTGGCGGGTTCGGCTGCCTGCGCGGACATGGGCGAAACCATACCGACGCACCGGGAGCGCCCGGCCGCGGGCGTCCACGCCCGCCGTGGTGGACGGGGCCGGCGCCCACCCCCCTCGGCGCCGGCCCCGGGCTCAGGTGATGAAGGTCACGCCGGCCAGCGAGATCCGGAAGCCCTGACCGGTGTCGGTGTTGCCGCAGGTCAACCCGGACTTCTCGCTCGCGCAGACGTAGCCCTTCCGGGCGAGCTTCTTGCCGTACGGCAGGACCGCGAGCTTCTGGCCGTCGTACTTCACCGACGGCAGGCCGGCGCCCTTCCACCAGGCCACGGAAGAGCCGTTGGTCTGCGGCTGCGCCTGCGGGTCCCCGCTGCAGAAGTACTGCGCCTTCTGCAGGATCGAGACGCCGGTCACGTCCAGGTCCTCACCGGGGCAGACCTGCTCGGAGGTCTCGACCTGCGACATGTCCATGCCGCGCGGGAAGTGGCACAGTGCCCAGTCGTCGTAGAGCGCGCACCAGATGCGTCCGCTCGGGCTGGCGAAGTGGGCGCTGGCGAAGCGGTCGGCGTTGATGGCGCCGGACGCGTCCGGAACCGTCAGGGGCGCGGACGTGCCGGTCGTGGTCGCGGTGGCGGTGGCGACGGCGGGAGTCGGCGGGATGGTCTCCACCGGGCCGGGGGTCCACTGCGCCGAACTCGCGCACCCGATGAGGAGCAGGCAGGAAGCGAGAATCCACACGACGGGGCCTCGCATCATTGTCCGAACCCCTTGCTGTGAGCTGCCTGCTGATCCTGCCAGTCTGCCCCGCGGCGGCTGAGCGTGGCTGAGAGATCAAGAAGAATCACCCGACCCGTACGCGGCGGGCGCGGGAGAATCGTGGCGTGAGCCCCATCCGTCGAGCGCTGGTCCTGGGCAGTGGCGGCGCGTCGGGCGTGGCATGGCAGCTGGGGGTGCTTTGCGGTCTGGCGGACGCGGGCGTCGACCTGGGCCGGGCGGACCTGGTGGTCGGCACCTCGGCGGGCGCCCTGACCGCGGCCTGGCTGGCCGCCGGCTCGCTCGACGCGTTCGCCGAGGGGTTCGCCCCGCTCACCCGAACCCCGGTCGAGCCGCCCGCCCGTCTGCGGCCGACGGCCGTCGCCCGGCTGCTTGCCGCCCAGGTGTCCCCCAGCCGCCGGCACGCGCTGGCGTGGCTGGGCCGCAGGGCCGCGGCCGCCTGGAGTGCCGACGCCCAGGACGAATGGGTGTCGCTGGTCGCGCCGGGGCTGTCCGGCCTGCCCTGGCCGCCGAGCCTGGTGATCGTGGCGACCGACGTCGCGTCCGGGCGCCCGGCGTACTTCAGCGCGCAGCGTCCGGTCGACCTGGCCGGGGCGGTGGCGGCCAGTTGCGCGGTGCCCGGGGTGCTGCCGGCCGTCCGGATCGAGGGCCGGCTGTTCTTCGACGGCGGCCTGCGGTCACCGGCCAACCTCGACGTCGCCTCCGGGGCCGGGAGCGTGGTTGCGCTGGCCCCGTTCTCGGGTTCGGTCCGCGCGGTCCGCCGGCCCCGCGTCCAGGCCGCCGCGCTGGCCGCGTCCGGCACCCGGACCGTCCTGCTGGAGCCGTCCCGGAGCAGCCGGCTGGCCCTCGGCCGGGACTTCCTCAGCCCGCGCAGTTCCCACCGCGCCGCCGCGGACGGCGCGGCGCAGGCAGCCCGCCAGGCGAGCCGCGTGTGGGACGTGTGGGACGGGCCCGGACCCCGTCCTCGTTCGGGGGACCGGGGATGAATCGTCGTTAAGCCGAGCGGTCAATTCCCCGTACAGGTCCTGACAGGGATGCGCAATCCTGCTGAGTTTGCCCTAGGCTCCCCTCCGGCATGCCCGTTAGGGCCGCTCCATCTGCGCGGTAGGTGATTCACCGCCATGGTCAAGGACCGCGCGCGAGATTCCGAGGGAAGTAGTTCACTTTGCGCGCTCACCGCACCTCCGCACGTCCGTCGCTGCCACGCGGCCTGACGGTGCCACGCAGCCTTCGCCTCGCGCTCGCCGCGGTGCTCGGGCTGACCCTGCTGTTCTCCGGCTGGACGGCGGCCTCCCCCGCGCACGCCGCGGAGTTCAAGCTGGGCATCGACAAGAGCATCGACGACAAGAAGTCCTCCTACGACGTCGGCGACCCGGTCACCTACCGCATCCGGGTGAAGTGCGACAGCCTCACCGTGCCCTGCCAGACCGCGACCCTGACCGACCAGCTCGACCCGAACCTCACGTTCGACACCTACTCGGTCACGCGGATCGCCAACGGCGAGGACACCTCGACCGCGCCCATCTCGCTGAACCGCAACGGCAACACCCTCGATTTCTCCATTGGCAAGGACGACGACGAGTCCAACTACTTCATGGACGGCGAGACGCTCGAGATCGTGATCAGCGCCACCGTCACCGGTGTGCCCAGCAATGCTGGTCTCACCGTGCCCAACACCGCGACGGTGAAGGCGCAGGACGAGACGGCCACGTCCGATACCGTCACGATCACGGTCAACAAGCCGGTGATCGACTGGCAGTTCGAGAAGACCAGGGTGTGGCCGCCGTCCGGCGTCTCGCCGGCCGTCGGCACCGACGTGACCTACAAGCTCGACCTCTACCGGACGAAGAGCTCCGGCGGCGTGCCGATCAGTGACGCCACCATCACCGACACCCTGCCGGCGGGAGCGCAGTTCGTGAAGGCGTGGACGGAGAACCCGTCCACCACCGGCACCTACTCGGCCGGCAAGGTCACCTTCACGTTGCCGACCAGCACGGACCTGTCGCCGAAGGGCAACTCCTACGCCGCCTACGTCACCGTCCAGTACCCCGACGCCGACTACGACGCCGGCGACAAGCCGGTGAACACCGCCTCGGCGGACGTCACCTACAACACCGGCGAGACCACCTCCCCCACCGGGACGCTCGAGGCGTCCGCCGGCGTCACGCTGGCCGATCCGACTCCGAAGCTGGACAGCAGCAAGTCGCGCTGGTCGAGCGTGAACCCGACCCCGGGCGGCACGATCAAGTGGACGGTGTGGAACCACAACTCCGGCAACGTGACGATCGACGACTACTCGATCGTCGACACACTGCCCGCACACGTCCACGACCTCACGATCTTCTCCAGCGACAACTGGTGGCAGCCCACCTCGGCGAGCGGCGAGAAGGCGACCTTCGAGTACAGCGTCGACGGCACCACCTGGGTGCCCGGCTTCACCTGGCAGAACGGCAAGACCAACGACCCGCAGACGGTTCCGGTCGGCATGAAGTACGTGCGGATGACCAGTGCGAACCTGCCGATCGACGGCTACACCGGTTTCTCGCTGAAGGCTGTCGTCGACACCGACGCCCAGGGTGGGGACCGGGTGGACAACTGCATCGACACCACCAGCGACGCTCCCGCCACCCATGCGTGCGCGAACAGCACCGTCGAACCGGACGCGGTGCGCATCCGCCCGGTGAAGACCCACTTCTTCACCGACGAGGACGGCAACGTCGTCTCCGGCAGCACCGCCGCGCCCGGCGACACCCTGGAGTGGGTGCTCGGGGTGAACACCGATGCGTCCATGCCGGTCGACAAGCTGACGATCACCGACGTGCTCCCGAAGGAGTTCGAATTGGTGGCGTCCTCGGTGCCCTGCCTGGACTACCGGTCCTACTGGGGCTCGCCCACGTCCGGCTGCGCGTCGGACGCGACCGAGCCGGCCTACACCACCGAGACCCTCGGCGACGGCTCCACGAAGCTCACCTTCACCGATCCGGCACTTCCCGCCACCGGCGACGGCGACTGGACCTACCAGATCCACCTGCGGGTGCAGGTCAAGGACGGGGTCACCCCCGGCGACTACAGCAACACCATGTCGGTCAAGGCGGACGACTTCACCGACGCCGTTTACTGCGGCAACGGCGACACGCTCGACGCCGACGGCACCTGTGAGGCGAGCGATGCGGTGACGGTGGCCAGGATCGCGGCCGTCGGCATCCAGAAGTGGGACATGGGCACTCGTGAGAACGTGAGCCAGTCAACCGGCAAGGCGTCGGCGAGCTGCCCGGACTGGAACGGCTACACGCGCTACCCGTGTGTGGCGCAGACCACGCCCGGCGGCACCTTCGACTACCGGGTCAAGATCGCCAACCAGGGCAACGTGAACCTCACCAACGAGGTCGTCTACGACATCCTCCCCTACGTCGGTGACACCGGCGTCGGCGCCAACCTGAGCACGTCGGCCCGCAAGTCGGAGTGGACGCCGGTGCTGGCCGGGCCGATCACCCTGGAGGGCTCCCTGACCACGGCCGCCGGTCACAACGCCGTGGTCGAGTACAACCTCACGACCAACCCGTGCCGGCCGGAACTGGCCGAGGGCGGCAGCGATGCGGACTGGCAGGGCGGCGCCTGCGACAGCACCTGGTTCACCGAGAGCCAGATCACTGACTGGTCGGCGGTCAAGTCGTACCGGATCAAGGCCTACCAGAACGGTGGCGTGTTCCTGCCCGCCACCCGGATGGTGTTCCACGTCCCGATGACCGCTCCGGCCGATTCGCCGAAGTCGACCATCGACGGCTCCACCGTCGACCTGTCGGTCGCGTGGAACTCGGCCGCCCAGCGCGTCTTCCAGGTGAACGCGGACAGTTCGACCACCCGGCTGCTGCCGACCGAGCCGCGCAAGGTCGGCGTGATCATCGCCGCCCCGCTGGTGAGCATCGGTGACTACGTCTGGTACGACGCCAACTACAACGGCAAGCAGGACGGCACCGAGCTGCCGGCCGCCGGTGTGAAGGTGACCCTGAAGGATGCCTCCGGAAACGTCGTGGCGACCACGACGACCGACGCGGACGGCTACTACGGGTTCAAGGACCTGCCCGAGAAGACCGCCTACACCCTCACCTTCGACAAGCCGTCCGGCTACGACTGGACGCGTCGCAACAAGGGCAAGAACGACGCGATCGACTCGGACGTGAACCCGTCCGACGGCACCCTGAGCTTCACCACGCCGGCCTGGACGGCCACGTCCACCAACGCGATCGGCCACGATGTCGCTGACGACCCGACCCTGGACGCGGGCCTGATCGTGCCGCGTCCGATGGTGTCGGTGGGTGACTACACCTGGTACGACAACAACCGCGACGGCGTCCAGGACGCCGGTGAGCCGGTCGCGGCCGGCGTCACCGTCAACCTGTACGACGCCGACGGTGAACTGCTCGACACCACCACGACCGACGCGGACGGCTACTACGCGTTCACCGATCTCGGCGAGGACACGCAGTACACGATCGAGTTCATCCGTCCGGACGGTGCGATCTTCACCGTCGCCGACTCGACCGGCGACACGTCCAACAGCGCGACCACCGACCTGACCGATTCCGACGCCCCGGCGTCCGGCGCCTCCATGGGCAAGGTGACGTTCACCACGGGCAGCAACGGCAAGAACCTCGGCGGCCACGACCAGGCCGACAACCCGGGCATCGACGCCGGCTTCATCGCCTACAACCTGCAGCTGTCCAAGGTGCTCCAGACCCCTGGTCTCGTGCGGCTCGGCCAGACGGTGACCTTCGTGCTCACCCCGCACAACGCGGGCCCGGTGGACGCACTCGCGGGCTGGTCGGTCAGCGAGGTGCTGCCGCTGCAGTCCGGGCTGACCTTCGTCGACATGGACGGTGGTGCGGCGTACGACTGCACCACGACGGTCGGCACCTGCGTGGCGGCGAACCCGCTGTCGCGCGGCACCGACGGCCCGGCGATCACCGTCCACGCGACGGTGGACGACACCGCGACCGGCACCCTGAAGAACGTCGCCTACATCTCGAAGGCGCCGTCCGACATCGAGGAGACCAACCCGCTGGCGGTGCCCACCCTGGCCACCGACACGACCGGGACCGGCACCGACAACGACGCGCAGGCGCAGGTGCTGATCTCGCCGCTGGTGAGCATCGGTGACTTCGTCTGGTACGACAACAACCGCGACGGGCTGCAGGGCGCCGGCGAGCCGGTCTACTCCGGCATGGTCGTCCACCTGTACGACGCGTCCGGCGACCTGGTCGCGACCACCACCACCGACGACGCGGGCTACTACGTCTTCGCCAATCTGGAAGCGAACACCGACTACGCGGTGGAGTTCGTGAAGCAGGCGGGCGAGGCGTTCACCACCCAGGACGTGTCCGGGGTCAGCGACAACAACCTGACCACCGACGCCGACGACAGCGACGCCGACACCGGCACCGGACGGGCCGCAGTGACCACCCCGGCCACCGGCGCCAACCGGACCGGCCACAACCAGGCCGACAACCCGACGATCGACGCCGGCGTGGTCAGGTACAACCTGAAGCTCACCAAGACGCTGACGAGTTCCGGACCGTACTACGAGGGCGGCACGGTCACCTATCAGCTGGTGCCGAGCAACGACGGACCGGCCTTCGCGCTGGCCGGCTGGTCGGTCACCGACGTCCTGCCCACCGGGCTCACCCTGGTCTCGATGACCGGCACGGGCTACACCTGCTCGGGCGCGACCTGCACCGCCGATGCGGCGCTGGCCGCCGGGGCTTCGGGGGCGCCGATCACGCTGGTGGCGACGATCAACGGCGACTTCGTGGGCAGCGCCCACAACGTGGCCTACGTGTCGCCCGCCGCCGGTGACGTGGTCGAGACCAACCCGCTCGTCGTGCCCAACACCGGCACGACCACCGACACCACCGATACCGACAACGACGCCCAGGCCGACCTCCAGGTCGACTCCCTGGTCTCGATCGGCGACTACGTGTGGTGGGACACCAACCGCGATGGCGCCCAGGGCGACGATGAGGAGGTCGTGCCCGATGTGGTGGTGAACCTGTACGCCGCTGACGGCACCACGCTGGTGGCGACCACCACGACCGACGCCAACGGCTTCTACTCGTTCACCGACCTGGTGCCGGGCAAGGGGTACGTGGTCGAGTTCGTGAAGCCGGCCCACACCGCCTTCACCTACCAGACCTACAGCGGTGTGGACGCTGCGGCCGATTCCAACGCCGACGTCACGACCGGTCGGGTCAGCGTCACCGCGCCGGCGAGCGGCGTCAACTCGGCGACCACCCCGGACGACCCGACGATCGACGCCGGCCTGCTGAAGCTGGTCAGCGTGGGCGACTTCGTCTGGATGGACAACAACCGCAACGGCACGTTCGACACCGACGAGCCGTTGGAGCCGGGCATCACCGTGCGGCTGTACGACATGGACGGCAACCTGCTCGCCACCGACGTCACCGACGCCAACGGCTACTACGGGTTCGCCGACCTGTTGCCCGGCGAGCAGTACCGGATGCACTTCGTGCAGCCGGACGGCTACAGCTTCACCGGCGCGGACCTGGTGGACGACGACGCCGACTCCGACGCCGACCTTGCCGGCGACGTGCTGTTCACCACGCCGATGAGCGGCGACAACGTCGTGACCCCGCGCGGTGAGGACGACCCGACCATCGACGTCGGCCTGGTGCGGTACAACCTGTCGCTCACCAAGACGTTGGAGACGTCCGGCAAGGTGCGTGTCGGCGACACCGTCACCTACACGCTGGTGCCGCACAACGACGGCCCGTCCTGGTCGCTCGACTCCTGGACCGTCACCGATGTGCTGCCCAGCCAGCTCACGCTGGTGTCGATGGAGGGCGAGGGCTACTCGTGCTCGGGCACCACGTGCACCGCGGACGAGCCGCTGGCCGCCGGCGCGGACGGTCCGGTGATCACCGTGACCGCGAAGGTGAAAGCCGGCGCAAAGGGCACGCTGTGGAACGTCGCCTACGTCGGGCCTTCTGCCGTGGACGCCGTCGAGGCGAACCCGCTCGGCACCCTGCCGGACACCGATACCGACACCGCTGACACGGCGACCGACAATGACGACCAGGCACCCCTGGAGATCACCGCGGCCGCTGGCAGCCTCGCCTACACCGGCACCGTCGGCCTGCCCTGGCTGATCGGCTCGGGCCTGCTGCTGGTGCTGCTCGGCGCCGCCCTGGTGGGCGCGCGGAGGAGTAGGCGCCAGGCGTAGGGACTGCTCGACACAGACGCCGGCGGCGGAGCCACCGCGTCCGGAACGGAGAGGGGACCCGTCCCCTTCCCGTTCACCGGACCGAAAGGGGACAGTCCCCTTTCGGTCCGGGGACGCGGCTCCGCCGCCGGCGCTGGTGTGCCCACGGCGAGACCCGCCCTGCCGGGTAAGGGGACTGGGACAATAGAGTTTCCGGACGCCGACTGCGAGGAGTACCCGATGTTCCGCAAGATCCTGGTTGCCAACCGTGGCGAGATCGCCGTCCGGGCGTTCCGTGCCGCCACCGAGCTGGGCATCGGGACGGTTGCGGTCTTCCCGTACGAGGACCGGCATGCCGAGTACCGGCTGAAGGCCGACGAGTCGTACGAGATCGGCGAGCAGGGCCACCCCGTCCGCGCCTACCTCGACGTCGACGGCATCATCGAGGCCGCCAAGCACGCGGGCGCGGACGCGATCTACCCCGGCTACGGCTTCCTGTCGGAGAACCCCGACCTGCCGCAGGCCTGCGTCCGGGCCGGGATCACGTTCATCGGCCCCAGCCAGGGCGTACTGGAGCTCACCGGCAACAAGGCGCGCGCGATCGCGGCCGCCCGCGAGGCCGGCCTGCCGACGCTGCGCGGCTCCGAGCCCAGCGACGACGTCGACACCCTGGTCGCGGCCGCCGGCGAGATCGGCTTCCCGGTGTTCGTGAAGGCGGTCAGCGGCGGTGGCGGACGCGGCATGCGGCGGGTCGAGGAGCCCGAGGCGCTGCCGGCCGCGCTGGCAGAGGCGATGCGCGAGGCCACGTCCGCGTTCGGCGACCCGCGGATGTACCTGGAGCAGGCGGTCGTCCGTCCGCGGCACATCGAGGTGCAGATCCTTGCCGACGCGACCGGTGACGTCATCCACCTCTACGAGCGCGACTGCTCGGTGCAGCGCCGCCACCAGAAGGTGGTCGAGATCGCGCCCGCGCCGAACCTCGACCCGGAGCTGCGTACGCGCATCTGCGACGACGCCGTGAAGTTCGCCCGGCACATCGGCTACGTGAACGCCGGCACGGTCGAGTTCCTGCTCGGCGAGGACGGGCAGTACGTCTTCATCGAGATGAACCCGCGCATCCAGGTCGAGCACACGGTCACCGAGGAGGTCACCAACGTCGACCTGGTCAGCTCGCAGATCCGGATCGCCAGCGGCGAGACGCTCGCCGGTCTCGGCCTCAGCCAGGACAGCATTCAGGTGCGCGGTTTCGCGCTGCAGTGCCGGATCACCACCGAGGACCCGGCGAACGGCTTCCGTCCCGACACCGGCACGATCTCGGTGTACCGGACGCCCGGCGGCGCCGGCGTCCGCCTCGACGGTGGCGTGGTGTTCGCCGGCTCGACGGTCGGTGCGCACTTCGACTCGATGCTGGTGAAGGTCACCTGTCGGGGCCAGGACCTGCGCAGCGCCGCCCGCCGCGCGTACCGGGCGCTCACCGAGTTCCGGGTGCGCGGGGTGTCGACGAACATCCCGTTCCTCGAGGCGGTCATCTCCGACCCCGACTTCCTGGCCGGGCACACGTCCACGTCCTTCATCGACGAACGTCCGCACCTGCTGAACTACCACATCCCCGCCGACCGGGGCACGAAACTGCTGACCTACCTCGCCGAGGTGAGCGTCAACAAGCCCAACGGTGAGGCCCGCACGCACCTGCGTCCGCAGACCAAGCTGCCACCGCTGCCCAAGGGCGTCGCGTCCGCGCCGCCGCCGGACGGTTCCCGGCAGCGCCTCCTGGCCGTCGGGCCCACCCAGTGGGCGGCCGAACTGCGCGCGCAGACCCCGGTCGCGGTCACCGACACCACGTTCCGGGACGCGCACCAGTCGCTGCTGGCGACCCGCGTCCGCACCCGCGACCTGCTTCACGTCGCCCCGGTGATTGCACGGACGTTGCCGCAGCTGCTCAGCGTGGAGGCGTGGGGCGGTGCGACCTACGACGTGGCGCTGCGGTTCCTCAAGGAGGACCCGTGGGACCGGCTGGACGCGCTGCACAAGGCGATGCCGAACCTGCCGCTCCAGATGCTGCTGCGCGGACGCAACACCGTGGGCTACACGCCGTACCCGCTGGCGGTGACCAAAGCGTTCGTCCACGAGGCCGCGCGCTCGGGGCTGGACATCTTCCGGATCTTCGACGCGCTCAACAACATCGACCAGATCCGGCCGGCGATCGAGGCGGTTCTGGAGACCGACCACGCCGTCGCCGAGGCCGCGCTGTGCTACACGGGCAACATGACGTCCCCGTCCGAGACGCTGTACACCCTCGACTACTACCTGCGTCTGGCCGACCAGCTGGTGCAGGCCGGGGCGCACGTGCTGGCGATCAAGGACATGGCCGGCCTGTTGCGGGCGCCCGCGGCGGCGAAGCTGGTGACCGCGCTGCGGTCGAACTTCGACCTGCCCGTGCACCTGCACACCCACGACACCGCCGGCGGCCAGCTGGGCACGCTGCTCGCCGCGATCGACGCCGGGGTGGACGCGGTGGACGTCGCGGCCGCCTCGATGGCGGGCACCACGTCCCAGGTGTCGATGTCGGCGCTGGTCGCGGCGCTGGAGAACACCGACCGCGACACCGGGCTCAGCCTGACCGCGGTGACCGCGCTGGAGCCGTACTTCGAGGCCGTCCGCAAGCTGTACGCGCCGTTCGAGTCGGGCCTGCCCGGGCCGACCGGTCGCGTCTACCTGCACGAGATCCCGGGAGGGCAGCTGTCGAACCTGCGCCAGCAGGCGATCGCGCTGGGGCTCGGCGACCGGTTCGAGGCTATCGAGGACATGTACGCGGCGGCGAACCGGATCCTCGGCAACATCGTGAAGGTGACGCCGTCGTCCAAGGTGGTGGGCGACCTGGCGCTGGCCCTGGTCGGACGCAAGGCCGACCCGGCCGACTTCGAGGCGCACCCGGAGAAGTACGACATCCCCGATTCGGTGATCGGCTTCCTCAACGGTGACCTGGGTGACCCGCCCGGCGGGTGGCCCGAGCCGTTCCGCACCAAGGCGCTGGCCGGGCGGGTGACCCGTCCGGTGGTCACCGAGCTGTCGGAGGCGGACGCCGCCGAACTGGGCACGACCCCGCGCCGCACCCTGAACCGGCTGCTGTTCCCCGGGCCGCTGCGCGACTACGAGGACGCGGTGGAGGCCTACTCCGAGCTGTCCGTGGTGCCGACCGTCGAATTCCTCCACGGCCTGCGCCAGGGCGACGAAGTCGAGGTCGAGCTGGAGCGGGGCAAGTCGCTGCTGCTGGGCATCTCGGCGATCGGTGACGCCGACGACCGCGGCGTCCGCCAGGTCGTGTGCACGGTGAACGGCCAGATGCGCGTGGTGGCGGTGCGCGACGAGTCGGTGTCCTCGACCGTCGCGGTGGCCGAGCGCGCCAACCCGTCCGTGCCCGGCCAGGTGCCGGCGCCGTTCGCCGGTGTGGTCACGCTGACCGTCGAGGTCGGCGACGAGGTGACCGCCGGCCAGCAGGTGGCGACGATCGAGGCGATGAAGATGGAGGCGGCGATCACGACGCCGGTCGCGGGCACCGTCCAGCGCCTGGCCATCGGCCACGCCCAGGCCGTGGAGGGCGGCGACCTGCTGCTCGAGATCTCCTGACCGGACCAAAAGGGGACAGTCCCCTTTCGGTCCACCTGACCGGACCAAAAGGGGACAGTCCCCTTTCGGTCCACCTGACCGGACCAAAAGGGGACAGTCCCCTTTTGGTCCAGGTGCACAGAAGCCGCCGTCCCTTCCGGGACGGCGGCTTCTGCGTCGGGGGGATCAGGCCACGGCGGGCTTGCGGTAGGTCGCGCTGCCGAAGCCGAGGATCAGGTAGCCGATGACCGAGAAGACCACCAGCAGGAAGAACGACCAGACGCCGCTCTTGCCGAACGTGGCGCCGAGCTTGAGCGCCCAGATGATCAGCATCACGATGTTCACCACCGGGATCAGCAGCAGCAGGAACAGCCACGGGTTGAGGCCGGCGATCTTGAAGGCGGTGTAGGTGTTGTAGAGCGGGATGACCGCCGCCCAGCCGGGCTCGCCGGCCTTCTGGAAGATCTTCCACAGCGCCACGATCGCCAGGACCGCGATCACCAGGCCGAAGATCGTTCCCGGCACCGATGCGGCAGCGGCCGCAGCAGAGTTGTCCGTATTCATCATTTCCCCTCGGAATAGTCAGGTTGAGCGGCACACAAGGTACCGACGCCGACCCGCCCGCAACGGCCCCCGGGGGCGGTTACGGGCTGAAGGTTCGCTGAGAATCCCGGACGCGGGGCGCGGCCGTCTACCCCGGGCGGAACGCCGAGGCCATGTACGGGTCGGACGCCAGCGGCAGCCGTCCGGCCTTCGCCGCGGCGACGAGGGCCGCCCAGTCGGCCTCGGTCTGGTCGGCGTAGAGTCGCGCGAACCGGGCGAAGGCGTCCCCGGCCGCGTCGCCGTCGCCGAGGTAGCCGGCGATCATGGACGCCCCCGACGTCCGTGCGTGCCCTTTGGCCAGCAGCCGGCCGACGATGCCCGCGTAGTCGCTCAGTGCCTCCTCCCGGATGGCGTTGAGCGGCACCGTCCCCTTCATGTTCCGGAACTGCCGCACGTAGTACTCGCGGCCCTCGATCGTCGTCCAGCCCAGCAGCGGGTCGCTGACCGTCTGCAACGCCTGCTGGTACTCCACGACCCGCTGGCCCTGGTGGGCGTGCCAGGCGTCCTCGCCGTGCACGAACCGGGCCAGCACCGAACGCCGGGCCTCCTTCAGCTGGAGGAACAGCACGTCGTCCGGGGTGGAGCCGACCAGCAGCACCACGTAGGCCCGCAGCCCCACCGAGCCGACGCCGACCACCCGGTGTGCGACGTCCTCGAGGGTGTAGCCGGCCACCACCCGGCGCCAGTGCGGCGCGAGCGTGCCCAGGTAGTCGTCCAGCCCGGCGCCGATGGCCGCGGCCTCCCCCGCGTCCACGGACGTGGTGATCGGCGGCTCGGCGAGGATGTGGCGGTGGCCGTCGACCTCCGCGGTCAGCTTGGGCAGCACCCGGTCGCTGGTGCGTTTACGGGCGCTATCGGCGGCCCGCTTGATCTCGTGGCGCAGGGTCTTGTCGGCCACCGACTTCTTGAGCCGGGACACCTCCAGCCGGTTGTACGAGCGCGCCATCAGCGGCTCGGACGCCAACTGGCCGACCTCGGCCGCGTACTCCACCACGCACGAGTGGACGGACGCCGCGCAGGCGTCCTCGCTGTAGCCGTTCTCGCGTCCGGCCACCCAGACGCTGGCCACCAGCCGCCGCAGGTCCCACTCCCAGGCGCCGGGATGGGCCTCGTCGAAGTCGTTCAGGTCGATCACCTGGGCGCCCTCGGGCGAGCGGTAGAAGCCGAAGTTGCCCAGGTGCGCGTCCCCGCAGATCACCGGGTGGATGCCGGTGGACGGCAGGGACGCCACGTCGGCGGCCATCACCACCGCCGACCCGCGCAGGAAGCCGTACGGGGTGGTCGCCATCCGGGCGACGCGGATCGCGACCAGGTCGGGCACCCGGCCGACGTGGCTCATCGCGATCAGCGCGATCGGGTCGAAGCGCGCCGGGGACGCCGCCCACTCGCCGAGTTCCTCGTAGGGGACCTGCGCCCGGAGCGCCGTGCCGAGCGCGAACCGTTCGGCACGGCTCGGCGGTGTGTCACGCACCGAACCGAACCCGGCACCGCCGGTGGGCACCACCGCGTGGTTCATCGGTCCTCCTCCGCTCGTCCACCCCGATTCTGGCCGCCGGAGCCGTGTCGCGGTAGGGGCGCTGCGAGGGCGGGCCGACGATTCTGCACCCAGCGGCCGCCGACAGCCCGGAATCGCGCACCGCGCGGCGTTGCGGCTGCAGATGCGTCGGTCGGGACGCACCGTGAGGCACAGTGGGGGCCATGACCGACACCTGGCCGAGCCCGCCGATCTCCGCCGCCGCACTCGTCCTGCGCGGACGCCGCTTCGACGCGTCCCGCCCGGCGGTGATGGGCATCGTGAACCGCACGCCCGACTCGTTCTACGCCGCCGCCCGCTACACCGACCTGGGGCCGGGGCTGGAGGCGGTCGACCGGCTGCTCGCCGAGGGCGCCGACCTGATCGACGTGGGCGGCGTGCGCGCCGGGCAGCAGGGCGAGGTGGTGGACGCGGCCGCTGAGATCGAGCGCGTCCGACCCTTCCTGCTGGCCGTCCGCGAGCGGCACCCGGACGTGCTGCTCAGCCTCGACACCTGGCGGGCCGAGGTGGCCTCGGCCTGCGCGGACGCCCGGGTCGACCTGATCAACGACACCTGGGCGGGCGCCGACCCCGAACTGGTGTTCGTGGCTGCCGAACTGGGGGCTGGCTACGTGGTCTCCCACACCGGTGGGCTGCCGCCGCGCACCGATCCGGTCGACATCAGCTACGGCACCGACGCCGACGACGTGGTCCGCGACGTGCTGGCGACGCTGGCCGCCGGCGCCGCCCGGGCGGTGGCGGCCGGGGTGCCCGCCGAGCGCGTCCTGGTCGACCCGACCCTGGACTTCGGCAAGACCACCCGGCACTCCTTGCGAGTGCTGCGCGCGACCGGCGCGGTGGCCGGGCTGGGGTACCCGGTGCTCCAGGCGCTCAGCCGCAAGGACTTCGTGGGCGAGACCCTCGACCTGGCCGTCGACGACCGGCTGTTCGGCACCCTCGCCGCGACCGCGATCGCCGGCTGGCTGGGCACGACGGTGTTCCGCGCCCACGACGTCGCCGCCACCCGCCAGGTCGCCGACATGGTGGCGTCCATCCGCGGGGACCGTCCGCCGGTGCTGTCCGTCCGTGGCGAGCCGGGGCGTGCTCGCGCTCGGTTCAGACCAGCCGGGGGTCGATGAGCTCCAGGCCGCGGCGCACCGCGTCCGCCGCCTCCTCCGGCTCGGGGTGGGCGAGCACCAGCCCGTAGACCATGTTGAGCAGCAGCAGCACGTCCCGCGGCGTCCACGCCGGGTCCGCCAACCCGGACTCCTGCGCGCGGGCCAGCGGCTCGGCGATCAGGAGCTCGAGCCGCTCCTCGCCCACGTCGGCCGGCGGACGGCTGCGGGTTTCGACCACGACCTCGATGAAGGCGTTGGACGCGGCCACGTACGCGACCAGCCGGCGCCACAGCACCCCGAAGCACTCCGGGCCGGGCGTGGTGGCGGCGAGGCGGTCGAGCTCGGCGAAGTTGTCGGCGAACACCGCCCAGGCCAGCGCGAGCCGGTCGGGGAAGTGCCGGTACAGCACGCCCTGGCCCACTCCGGCCGCCCGCGCGATCGCGCTCAGCGGTACCTGGTAGCCCTGCCTGGCGAACAGCTCGTGGGCCGCGACGAGGATCGCCGCCCGGTTCTCGGCGGCAGCGGCCGGCCCCCTATTGCGTGGTGTGGCAGTGCCCGGCATGCTGGGAAGTCTAGAACCGGACAGGGTTGTCCGGTTGCTCACGGACCGGAGACGACCATGAACGACACCAATGCGAACTGGGACGAGGAGCGCGACCTGGTGGTCGCCGGCACGGGCGTGGCGGCGCTCTCGGCGGCCATCACCGCGGCGGACGCGGGGCTGTCGGTCCTGGTGCTGGAGAGCACCGACCGTTGGGGCGGCAGTAGCGCGATGTCCGGCGGCGGCCTGTGGCTGCCGAACAACGCCCTGATGCAGCGCGACGGGGTGGGCGACTCCCGCGAAGAGGCGCTGGACTACCTGGAAGCGACCGTGGGGGAGGCCGGCCCGGCGGCGTCACGCGAACGCAAGGAGGCGTTCGTCGACGGCGTCGCCGGGTTCGTCGACCTGGCCGAGCGCCACGGCGTCCGGTTCGCGCGGGCGACCGACTACCCCGACTACTACCCCGAGCTCCCCGGCGGCAAGATCGGCCGCGCGGTAGAGGTCGAGCCGTTCGACGTGCACCGGATCGGCGAGTGGTGGCAGACCTCGCGCGGGCAGGACGGGGTGCCGGCGCCGGTGAAGACCGACGACTTCTGGCTGCTGTCCCGCGCGTGGTCGACACCGTCCGGGCTGGTCCGCGGCGCGCAGGTGGTGTTCCGGGTGCTCGGCACCCTCGCCCGTCGCCAGCAGTGCGTGGGCATGGGGGCCGCGGTGACCGCGTCCCTGCTGGACGTCGCGCTGCGGCTGGGGGTGCAGGTGCGGCTCTCGTCCCCGGTCGAGGAGCTGATCGTCGAGGACGGCCGCGTGGCCGGCGTCCGCACCACCACGGGAGGCCTGACCCGACGCATCCGGGCGACCCGCGGCGTGGTGCTCGGCGGCGGCGGTTTCGACCACAACGCCGAGTGGCGCGAGCGCTACCAGGGCGTGGACGGCACGGCGTCGTCCGGCTCGCGGGGCAACCTGGGTACCGCGATCGAGGTCGCGCAGGGCATCGGCGCGGCGGTCGACCTGATGGACGACGCCTGGTGGGGCGGGTCGGTGCCGGCGGTGTCGCCGGGCGGTTCGGCCGCGTTCATGGTGAGCGAGCGGTCGATGCCGTTCTCGCTCATCGTCGACGCGGGCGGCGAACGGTTCGCGAACGAGTCGGAGTCCTACGTCGACCTGGGCCACCACATGCTGGCGCGCGCCGAGACCGTCCCCGGCACCTGCTGGATGATCACCGACGCCCGGCACGCGCGCCGTTACCTGCGCTCCTACGCGCTGGACCCCCGGGCCGTGAAGGCGATGACCGAGGCCGGCGTGCTGGTGAAGGCGCCGACGCTGGCCGACTTGGCGGTGCGCATCGGCGTCGACGCGCGCCGGCTCGCACGGACGGTCGAGCGCTTCAACGGCTTCTGCCGTTCGGGGGTGGACGCCGACTTCGGACGCGGCAACTCCGCCTACGACCGCTACTACGGCGATCCGCTGGTGCGGCCGAACCCGAACCTCGGACCGTTGGAGAAGGGGCCGTTCACCGCGGTCCAGGTGGTGCCCGGCGACCTCGGCACCAAAGGCGGGCTGGTCACCGACGCCTGCGCACGCGTCCTGCGCGACGACGGGACGGTGATCGACGGCCTGTACGCGGCCGGCAACAACTCGGCCTCGGTGATGGGGCGCACCTACCCCGGACCGGGCTCGACGCTCGGGCCGGCGGCCGTGTTCGGGCACCTCGCGGCCCGGCACGCGGCCACCCACTGACCGTCCCTTCACGACCAGAACAGAACGAGAGGAACGACAATGCAGGTTGCGGGAAAGGTGTTCGTGGTCACCGGGGGTGGCAGCGGCATCGGGCGTGAGGTGGTCCTGGGGCTGCTGGAGCGCGGCGGCCGGGTGGCCGCGGTCGACCTGAGCGCCGAGCGGCTGACCGGCACGGCCGAGCTCGCCGGACGCAACGCCGACCGGCTCAGCACCCACGTGGTGAACGTGACGGACGCCGAGGCGGTGGCGGCGCTCCCGGCGGCGGTCGTGGCTGCGCACGGGTCGGTGGACGGGCTGCTGAACGTGGCCGGGATCATCCAGAAGTTCGTGCACTTCTCCGAGCTTGAGTCGGCCGACATCGAGCGGGTGCTGATGGTGAACTTCTGGGGCGTGGTGCACATGGTGCGGGCGTTCCTGCCCGAGCTGATGAAGCGTCCGCAGGCCGCGCTGGTGAACGTGTCGAGCATGGGGGAGTTCATCCCGGTGCCCGGCCAGACGGTCTACGGCGCGTCCAAGGCGGCGGTGAAGCTGCTCACCGAGGGGCTGCACGCCGAGCTGCGCGGCACCCCGGTGCGGGTGACGGTGGTGTTCCCGGGGGCGGTGGCGACGAGCATCACCGAGAACAGCGGCGTCCACGCGCCCGCCGTGGCCGGGGCGAACGAGAACGCGGCCAACCAGAAGGTGCTGCCGCCGAAGGAGGCCGCGGACATCATCATCGCGGGCATGGAGAAGGGCGCCTACCGGGTGCTCGTCGGCCGTGACGCGCGGATGATGGATCTGTTCACCCGCCTGCTCCCCGAGCGCGCGATGACGATGATCGCCGACCAGATGGCGGGCCTGCTCCAGCGCTGAGTTGGCTCTGAAGGTCCGTCCCCAATCCGGTCCCGGACCGAGTTCGGAACCGTCCCCAATCCGGTCCCGGACCGAGTTCGGAACCGTCCCCAATCCGGTCCCGGACGGAATCGGGGACGGTTCCTGATTCGGTCCCGGACCGAGATGGGGACGGATCTCCGCCGGCCGGGGCGGGCGCGCCTAAGCTGCGTCCGTGGACCTCTCGGACGTGCGCAAGAGCTACGAACGCGGCAGCCTCGACGAGGCGGACGCCGGGGGCGCGCCGCTGGCCCTGTTCCAGCGTTGGCTCGCCGACGCGACCGCCGCGAAGGTGCCCGAGCCGACCGCGATGACCCTGGCCACCGTGGGCGCGGACGGGCGTCCGTCCACCCGGGTGGTGCTGCTGAAGTCCGCCGACGAGCGCGGGCTGGTGCTGTTCACCAACTACGACAGCCGCAAGGGACGCGAGCTCACCGCGCACCCGGTGGCGGCGCTCCAGTTCCACTGGCCCGAGCTCGAGCGCGTGATCCGCATCGAGGGACGCGTGGAGCGCACCTCCGCCGAGGAGTCGGACGCCTACTTCGTCACCCGCCCGCTCGACTCCCGCCTGGGCGCCTGGGCGTCCCCGCAGAGCGAGGTGATCCCCAACCGTGGCGTGCTGGTGGCCAACGCCGCGAAGGCGTCCGCGCAGTTCGGGCTCAACCCGCCGCGCCCGGACCACTGGGGCGGCTTCCGCGTCGTCCCCGACACCTGGGAGTTCTGGCAGGGACGCCGGAGTCGCCTGCACGACCGCGTCCGCTTCCGCCTCGACGGCGGGAAGTGGGTCAAGGAGCGACTGGCTCCCTAGCGTCGGGGGGCGGCCGGTTGAACGGAAAGGGGGCTGTCCCCCTTCCGGCCGGGGTGGTGCGTCGTGGGACGGCCGGCGGCCCGTGCCCGCAGCCCTGCCGACATCGCAGCGACGCGCGGTGGGTCGGCACGGTAGGGCATCGCCACGCCGAGCCCGTCGGCATCGAACAGAACGAGCTCGCCGGTGTCGGTCACCTGGCTGATCCGGCTCCACGCGAAGTGGTACCAGCGGTTGACGTACCGCAGGTTCACCCCGTCGACGCCCAGCCAGACGCTGGTCGGCCCGCGTTCGTCCTGCGCGTCCCGTGTCCACGCGAGCTCGGTGCACCCGAGCAGACGGACGACCTCTCGTCGAAGGGCGGTGTGCCACGCCCACGCCGTCCCCACGACCACACCCACGGTCACCACCGCCGCGGGCACCAGGGCGGACGCCTCGTAGCCGCCCCACGCCGGCCACCAGAGGAAGCCAAGCACCGGAACGAACGCGAGGACCGATGCCATCTCACGGAGCCGGCGAGCCGCCACGAGGTGGTCGTACGCGCCGCGGTCCCCGTCCCACGCCGTGCGCTGTTGCAGTTCGGGGAGGGTGAGAACGAAGTTGACGGCTTCCGGGTGCGCGTCGAGCGGGGGCGCCAGCGTCCCGGCGTGTGCATCCAGCAGTTCCCGGAGCTCGGCGCCGAGCGCGTCCGCGCCGGCGTCCGCCGTGGGATGGCGAAACCGGTGTGCCACAGGGCATTCCGCGTCGCGACCACCCAGTGCGACGGTGTCTCGCCGACGGACGAGAGCGCCGCCCAGTCCCAGTGCGCGGCCCCTTCGGAGAGAACGATGGTCAGGCCGGTGTGGTCCACCCCGGCGCGTCGGACGCCGTCGTCGTCCTGGGTCCTCCGGTAGCGACGCATCAGCCACCGGCTGTGCGCGTCCACGGCGGCCTCGGCCGGTCGGCGGCCCACCGTCCAGGCCAGGAGGAAGCTCAGTGCGGTCACCAGTGCGACCAGGCGCCAAGTGGCGAACCTCGGCCCGGAGGGGTCGGTGGACGCGACCACGAGCGTGCCGAGGCCCACCCCCGCGGACACCGCCAGGGCACCCGTTGCGCGGGCACTCTTCACCGTGTGCGCCCAGTTGCCGCTCGCCCTGGCCGTCCAGTGCCTGAAAGCGAAATGATCGGCCTCGGTGAGGACGTAGTCCGCGGCCCTGGCGGCGACCCGGTGTTCCACGGGCGGAGGCTATCGCGTGGCGCCGCCGCCCGGACGCCGAACGCGGGAACCCGTACACCCGACCCGCGCCAACTACCCACAATTCCTCCTGTCGTTGCCTCTTCACCCACGCCTAGCCTTGTGGTTGAAACTGCAACTACAGCGTGAGGAGCGGATCCATGGCGAGCTTCACCATCATCGGCACCGGCAACATGGGCACGGCGATCGGCGGCGTCCTCACCGACGGCGGCAGCGAGGTCACCCTCGTCAGCCACGAGGAGACCGGCTCCGCGCCGCTGGGCGACGTGGTCGTCCTGGCGGTTCCGTACCCCGCGCTCGCCAGCGTCGTGGACGCCTACGGCGACCAGCTCGCCGGCAAGGTCGTGGTCGACCTCACCAACCCCATCAACTTCGAGACGTTCGACTCGCTCACGGTGCCCGCCGGCAGCTCGGCCGCGGCCGAGCTCCAGGTGAAGCTGCCCGACGCGAGCGTCCTGAAGGCCTTCAACACCACCTTCGCCGCGACCCTCGCCAGCAAGCAGGTCGGCGGGCTCCCGACCACCGTCCTGATCGCCGGCGACGACGCGGACGCCAAGCAGGTGCTGGCGGACGCCGTGGTGGCCGGCGGCCTGCGGGCGATCGACGCCGGTTCGCTGGCCCGCGCCCGCGAGCTGGAGGCGATGGGCTTCCTCCAGGTGGGGCTGGCGATCGGCGAGAAGGTGGGCTGGACGGGCGGCTTCGCCGTCACCCGCTGACGAGGTGTGACCGGATCTCGGCCGCCAGTGCCGCGACGGCGTCCGGGGCGACCCGCTTGGGCACCACGTGCGCGGCGGTGTCGCCGGTCAGGATGAACAGGTGGTCGGCGGTCTCGGCGAGCCCGGTCACCTGCGCCCACGGGACGTGCGCGGCACGCTCGCCGGCGGCGACCGTGAGGCCGTCCGCGTCGAGCGTGATCCGGCGAGCGGCCCCCGACTTCTCCAGGGACACGCGGGCCTTGGTGCGGTAGCGACGCAGCAGCAGCCACGCGCCGAGGCGTCCGTGCCGCCACTCCCACCAGCCCACGGCCAGGCCCACCGCGATGTCCAGCAGCTCGGTGAAACCCGCCAGCGGCAGCTGCCCGGCCAGCAGCAGCGGCAGGGTCGAGATCGCGAAGACCACCAGGTACGCGACGGCGCCCGCGAGCCAGGCGCCGGTCAGGCGGTACCGGCGGACCTGCGCGTCCTCCTCGCCCGCGGCCTGCGCCCGCCAGGACGCGTAGGCGACCAGGTCGTCGGGGGTCAGGCTGTACTCGATCACCCGGCGAGGCTACTCCCTCACAAACGCCCCCGATGTTGACAGACGCCCCCGAGATTTCGGGGGCGTCTGTCAACATCGGGGGCGTTTGTGGCCGGTGCCCCAGTCGGGACGCCGCCGCGGCGCGGCAGGGCTCAGATGCCGGGGACGCCGAACTCGCGCAGCGCGCAGCGCAGGTGCCCGTAGGTGTCGGTGCCGGCGAAGTGGACGGCGTTCAGACCGGCCTTGCGGGCACCCCGCACGTTCACCGCCATGTCGTCGACGAACACCGCCTCCTCCGGCGCCACCCCGAGGGTGTCGACGATGTGGGTGAAGAACGCCGGGTCGGGCTTCGCCAGCCCCACCTGGAAGGAGTGGAACTGGTGGTCGAAGTGGTCGTCGTAGGGCAGGTTCGCGAGCATGAACCCGCCCCGGTAGCTCTGCTGGTTGGTGGCCAGCGCGGTGATCACGCCGGCCGCCCGAACCCGGTCGACCAGGTCGAGCATGAACCGGTCCAGCTCCACCCGGTACCAGACCTCGAGGATGTCGTTGGCGGTCGCCGTCCGTTCGCCGCTGCGCAGCAGCCTGGTGAGGATCTCGTGCAGGTCGACCTCGCCGGTGAGCGTGGTCTTCTCGTGCCGGAACGCCTCCATCACGAAGTGCGGCCCGCCGAGCCGCGTCATCTCCTTCAGCCAGCCGGACTGCGGGTACTGCGTGACGCCGTCGGCGTCCATCAGCAGGGCACGGATCGGTGGTCTGGAGGTCACGACTCCATCCTCACACGCGTCCACGGACGCCGGTCGCGGGGGTCGCCATCCGGTTCAGGCCGTGGCCGGAGCGGGACGCGGAGCGGGGTTCTCGATCTGCTCCACGTCGCGGGCTGCGCCCTTGTCGGCGCTCAGCGCCATGGACGCGTACACGCGCAGCGCTGCCGACACCTGGCGCTCCCGGTTCGCCGGACGCCAGCCCTGCTCGTCGCGGCGCGCGCGCCGCTCGGCCAGCGTGGTGTCGTCCACCAGCAGCGTCACGGAGCGGTCGGGGATCGAGAACTCGATCAGGTCACCGTCCTCGACCAGGCCGATCACGCCACCGGCGGCGGCCTCGGGCGAGACGTGGCCCACCGACAGCCCGGACGAGCCGCCGGAGAACCGTCCGTCGGTGATCAGCGCGCACTGGGGGCCGAGGCCCAGCCCCTTCAGGTAGGAGGTCGGGTAGAGCATCTCCTGCATGCCGGGGCCGCCCTTGGGGCCCTCGTAGCGCACGACGACGACGTCCCCGGCCCGCACCCGCTTGCCGAGGATGGCCTCGACGGCCTCCTCCTGGCTCTCGGTCACCACGGCCGGGCCGCGGAAGACCCACTGGTCGGCCGGCACGCCGGCGGTCTTGACGATGCAGCCGTCCTCGGCGAGGTTGCCCTTCAGCACGGCCAGGCCGCCCTCGACGGTGTAGGCGTTCTCGACCGAGCGGATGCAGCCCTCGGCGCTGTCGGTGTCGAGGTCGGCCCAGCGGTTGGTGGAGCTGAACGCCTGGGTGGTGCGGACGCCGCCCGGCGCGGCGTACCACAGGTCGATCGCCTCGGGGCTCGCCTTGCCACCGCGCAGGTCCCAGGTGTCGAGCCACTCGGCCAGCGAGCGGGAGTGGACGGCGTGCACGTCCTCGTCCAGCAGCCCGCCGCGGCGCAGTTCGCCGAGGATGGCAGGCATGCCGCCCGCGCGGTGGACGTCCTCCATGTAGTACTTCGTCGTATTCGGTGCCACCTTGCTCAGGCACGGCGTCACGCGCGACAGCGCGTCGATGTCGGTCATCGTGAAGTCGACGCCGGCCTCGCGGGCCGCGGCCAGGATGTGCAGCACGGTGTTCGTGGAGCCGCCCATCGCGATGTCGAGCCGCATCGCGTTGGCGAAGGCCTCCCGGGTGGCGATCGCACGCGGCAGCACCGACTCGTCGTCCTCGCCGTAGTAGCGGTTGGCCAGCTCGACGGCCAGCCGTCCGGCCTCCAGGAACAGGCCCTTGCGGGCGGAGGCGGTGGCCAGGGTCGAGCCGTTGCCGGGCAGTGAGAGCCCGAGCGCCTCGGTGAGGCAGTTCATCGAGTTGGCGGTGAACATGCCCGAGCAGGAGCCGCAGGTGGGGCAGGCGTTCTCCTCGATCGCGGCGATCTGGTCGTCGCTGACCGCCTCGTCGACGGCCTTCACCATCGCGTCGATCAGGTCGAGCCGTTGCGAGCCGCCCTCGTCGGGCGCGCCGGTCACCACGCGCGAGCCGAGGATCCGTCCGGCCTCCATCGGCCCGCCGCTGACGAACACGGTCGGGATGTTCAGCCGCAGCGCGGCCAGCAGCATGCCCGGGGTGATCTTGTCGCAGTTGGAGATGCAGACCAGGGCGTCCGCGCAGTGCGCGTTCACCATGAACTCGACGGAGTCGGCGATGAGTTCGCGGCTGGGCAGCGAGTAGAGCATGCCGCCGTGGCCCATCGCGATGCCGTCGTCGACGGCGATCGTGTTGAACTCGCGGCCGACGCCGCCGGCCTCGGCGACCGCGCTCGCGACCAGGTCGCCCAAGTCCTTGAGGTGGACGTGCCCGGGCACGAACTGGGTGTAGGAGTTGGCGATCGCCACGATCGGCTTGCCGAAGTCGGACTCGACCAGGCCGGTCGCGCGCCACAGGGCGCGGGCGCCGGCCATGTTGCGGCCGTGGGTGACGGTGCGGGAACGCAGTGCGGGCATGTGCTCAACCTCGATTCAAACGAACCCAACCAGCCTAATCGGCGCCTTGTTCCCGTGGTAGCGGTCTCGCCCGGCCGGACCGCCCCCGGTCGGCTCCGTGGGGCGGGCGGCGGACGTGGTGGCGTCCACGGAGTGAGACGATCGGCGGTCCTCTGCGCGGGGGTCACCCTGAGGGGGTCTACAAGGCGGACCGGTGCCGGGGTTAGGCTCATCCGATTGGTCCGCCGTTGCGGTGAGGGGTCGTCCGTGGCACGCGAGTTCTTCAGGGGTGTGGTCCGCGCTGTTCTGGCAGCCGGCCTGTGCACCGCTGCGCTCGCCGCGGTGCCCCCCGTCCCCGCGTCCGCCGACTGGCTGGGCGCCCAGCGCGCACTCACCACCGGCGACGGCATCCGGCAGTGGCCGTCGGTCTCCGGGCACCGGGTGGCCTACGTCGACCACGCCGACGACCGCATGCTCGCCGGCCTCACCTCCTTCGACATCCGGGTGCTCGACCTCGCCACCGGACGTGACCGGCTGCTGACGCCCGAGCCCACCGCGACCGGCCCCGCCTCGATCTCCGGCGACCGGGTGGTCTGGCCCGACCGGGGCGCCGGCGACCCCGGGATCTGGCTCGCCGACCTGGACGCCGGCACCAGCCGCCGGCTGGACGTTCATCCCGGCGACAACGTGACGCTGTCCGGGACCCGCCTGTGCTACGAGTACGACGGACGCGTGTGGGCCGCGGACCTGCGCACGGGTCGCGACACCGCCGTGTCGCCGGCGACCGCGACCGCGTCCAGCTGCGACGTCTCCGGCAACCTGGTGGTCTGGCAGGACGACCGTGGCGGCGACCTCGACATCTACGCGCGCAACCTCGCCACCGGCGTCGAGACGGTCGTCACCGACGACCCGGCCGACCAGTCGATGTCCGCCGTGGACGATGACGTCGTGGTCTGGCAGGACGCCTCGAACGGACCGAACGACCTCGACATCGCCGCCCTCGACCTGCGTACCGGGACCCGTACGGCGGTGGCCGACGAGGCGAGCTCGCAGTTCATGCCCGACGTCAGCGACGGCCGCGTGGTCTGGATGGACGAGCGACTCGGCCACGGGAACACCGAGATCTACGCCTACGACCTGGCCAGCGACATCGAGACCCGGGTGACCACCGCCGAGGGCTGGAGCGGCGACCCGGCGATCTCCGGCGGGCGGATCGTCTACGAGGACGTCACCGGTCGCGGCCACAACCTGTACCAGAGGGTGCTCACCCCGCCGCAGCTCAGCATCTCGCTGGCCTCCGATCCCGACGGCGGGCTCGCCGCGGTGAGCGGATTCATCTACGACGTGCACGGCGTCCCGGTGGTGAGCGCGGACCTGGTGCTCGAGACCTCCGCCGACGGTCGCCTCTGGCAGGGACGCGGCATGGCCACCACCGCCGGCGACGGCAGCTACACCTTCGTCGTCCCCGAGATCCGCGGCTCCGGCCGGATCCGGGTGCGCGCGCCCGGCAGCCCCGAGTACCCGGAGGGCGTCTCCCGCACGCTCCGCCTCCCGGGTCCCGGCATCGTCTCGGCCAACGCCCCGCGCTGAGTTTCCTGAGGAGCGAGCGCCGTCCCCGTCCCCGTCCGCTCCCGCACAAACGCCCCCACCCGCCGAGTTGTCAGAATCTCAGACCGCTCCAGCGGTCTGAGATTCTGACAACTCGGCGGGTGGGGGCGTCTGCGGACGGGGGTGCGGACGGAGGGCCTGAGGTTGCGGACGGAGTTTCCTGAGGACCGGTGGCCGCTAGAGGGTGAGGTCGCCGCTGATCACGGTGCGGGTGCGGCCGCCGATCCAGAGGTCGGTGCCGTCGTCCTCGACGAAGACTTCGCCGTGGCGTCCGACCTGCGAGCCCTGGGCCGCGACGTAGGACGACGGCACCGCCCCGCGTCCGCGCAGCCACTGCGCGGCAGCGGCGTTCAGGCTGCCGGTGACCGGGTCCTCGGTGTCGTCGAGCAGGCCCCGCACCTCGTAGGCGTACCGGCCACCATCACGCCCGACCAGCCCGAGTGCGTCGTGCCGGCCGAGCTGGCTGCGATCCACCCACGCCCGGCGGACGGCGTCCGCGTCCGCCAGTTCGACCATCATCCAGGGCACCCCGTTGTCGCCCCACTCGTGCGCGACCCAGTCGGTGCGCGGCGTGCCGAGCGCGGCCTCGGCGATGGCCAGGTGGGCCTCGTCCAGCGGTCCGGTGCGGCGCCGCGGGGGCGCGGCGAACGCGAGCCGGTCGCCGTCCCGCCGCACGCGGACCAGTCCGACGCCGCACTCCTGCACGAGCTCGTCCGCAGCCCGTGGATGTCCGCCCGCGCCCAACCATGCGTGCGCGCTCCCCAGCGTCGGATGGCCGGCGAACGGCAACTCCCCGCCGGTGGTGAAGATCCGCACCCGGTAGTCGGCCGCAGGATCGGACGGGGGCAGCAGGAACGTGGTCTCCGACAGGTTCGTCCAGCTGGCGAAGGCCTGCATGGCCGCGTCGTCGAGCCCGTCCGCGTCCAGCACGACGGCGAGCGGGTTGCCGGTGACGCCCCCGTCCCCGAAGACGTCGACCTGGCAGAAGCGCCGGGGCATCGTCGGACGGCTCAGTCGCCCAGGCCCGTGCCGAGCTTGCGCGCGGTCAGGATCCACTCGTGGTCGGTCGGGACGAGCTTGAGCTGCCCGGCCACCTCCTCCAGCGGCACCAGCTCGGTGTCCTCGCCGCGCGCGGCCACCATCACCCCGAACTGCCCCTTCTCGACGGCGTGCGCGGCCGCGGTCCCCAACCGGGACGCCAGCAGCCGGTCGGCCGCGCAGGGGATGCCGCCGCGCTGCACGTACCCCAGGATCGTCACCCGCGACTCCAGCCCGGTGGCGGCCTCGAGCTCGCGGGCGAGCTTGAAGGTGTGCTCGCGCTGGCTGTCCTCGACGTTGGCGAGGTGCGCCTTGGCCGCGCGGACCGCCTCCGGCGTCTTGGCCGCCCGCACCAGCAGCTGGGCGGCCTCGTAGTCGGCGAAGTCCTGGGTGTCACGGGCGCCCTCGGCGACCGCGACCACGCTGAACGTGCTGCCCCGGTCGAGGCGGTCCTTGATGGTCTGGGCGACGCTGTCGACCGAGTACGGGATCTCCGGCAGCAGGATGATGTCGGCACCGCCGGCGATGCCCGCGCCCAGGGTCAGCCAGCCCGCCCGGTGGCCCATGATCTCGGTGAGGATGATCCGGTGGTGGCTGTGCGCGGTGCTGTGCAGCCGGTCGACCGCCTCGGTGGCGATCTCCATGGCGGTGGCGAACCCGAACGTGGTGTCGGTGCGGGCGATGTCGTTGTCGATGGTCTTCGGCAGCGTGATCACGTTCAGCCCGGCCTCGGCCAGCCGCATCGCGTTCTTGGCCGTCCCGCCGCCGCCGAGCAGCACCAGGGCCGACAAGCCCTCCTTCTCGTAGTTCTCGACCACCTGCGAGCGCATGTCGCGGGTCTCCCCGTCCATGCTCATCCGGTGCACCTTGTCCCGGCTCGTGCCCAGGATCGTGCCGCCCACGGTGAGGATGCCCGACAGGGCGTGCGAGTCGAGCGGGAAGTGGCGGTTCTCGACGAGGCCACGGACGCCGTCGCGGTAGCCGAGCAGCTCCCAGCCGTTGCCGATGGCGGCCTTGCCGAACCCCCGGATCGCCGCGTTCAGTCCGGGGCTGTCGCCGCCCGCGGTCAGGATGCCGATGCGCTTCGCCGCCTGTGCCATGTCCGGTCCCTTCGCTGGGTGGGGGCTTCAGGCTAACCGGTGGTGGGCGCGGCGGCGATGCCCTGTCTGCCTCCGGAGTGTTTGACTAGTGCCGACCACCAATCGAAGGAGTCACCGATGCCCGGCCGCCGATCCCTGTCGCTCCTGTTCGCGCCGGTTCTCGCCCTCGGCCTGACCGCGTGCGCGACGACCTCGCCGGTGACGCCGGCGACCAGTCCCGCGCCGACGGTGAGCGCGAGCAAGCCCATGGTGACGCCGAGCACGAGCGCGTCCGCCACACCGACGCCGACGGTGACCCCGTCCGAGGACCCGGGCGCCGACCTGGAACTGCGCGGCGACGGGCTGGGCGCCTACTCCTTCGGCGCCAAACAGGCCGACGTCACCCAGCTCCTGGAGGACCAGCTCGGAGACGCCGACGAGAGCTCGCAGGGCATCGCCTGCGAACTCGACGACTCCAGCCCGTGGACGCAGACCGTCAGCTGGGGCTCGTTCTGGGTGGAGTACCAGGCCAAGGACCAGTCGAAGAAGTCGCCGCGGACGCTGGCCGCGTGGGGCGTCGCCGCCGGGACGCCGCTCCCGGCGCCGATGGTGATGCAGGACGCCGTCCCGCTCACCCTGACGTTCTCCCAGCTCAAGGCCAAGTACCCCAAGGGCAAGACCGAGGACTTCGGCCTGGGCGACGGCAGCAAGCGGTTCATCCTGCCGAACAAGATCTTCTTCGTGGGCTCGGGCAACAAGCCGGTGCGCGCGCAGGCGGGCGCCTTCAGCCTGTGTGAGTGACTCCCTCGGGGGAGTGGCTCAGGCGGGTCCCCACACGGCCGTGGCGCCGGCGTGGCCGACCACGACGACGATCGAGATGCTGGCCAGCGCCGACACGACCGCGAGCAGCGCGCTCGTGACCAGGAACGGACGGTTGGTGCCGCGTCCGGCCAGCACCAGGAGCAGCGAGGTCACAACCAGCGCACCCGCCGGCCACGGCGCCAGCAGCCCCCAGGTGATGTGCGTGGCCATGGTCGGCGTCCCGGCCATGGTGCCGCCGTTCAGGGCCTCGCCGGTGACCCGGGCGCCGATGACCGCGCCGAGGGCCACCACCGAACCCAGTACGACGAGCGAGCCGTAGCGCTTGCGGGCACGGGCGGAGGCCGCGATCAGGAGGGTCGCGAGGGCGACGAGGGGGAGCAGGACCACCGCCCCGTGCACGACGAGGGGATGGAGGGGCAGACCGAAGACCGTCATGGTTGATTCTTCAACCCATCGGGGTGGGGCTTCAAGAGCGTAGTTGCAGCACCAGTCCGTCCGGGGTCTGGGTGAAGCCCACACCGAGCAGGTAGCTGTCCAGCGCGGGCCGTCCCGGTTCGGCCACCACGCGGTCGAAGCCGGCCTCGGTGAACACGCGGGAGCCCTTGCCGTACATCCAGGTGCCGATGCGGGAGTCGCGGTAGGCGTGCATCACGTAGTCGAGGCGAAGGCGCAGCGTGCTGCCCTCCGGCGTCCCGACCAGCGCGCCGGCTGGCAGGCCGTCCCTGGTCAGGACGAGCGCGAAATCGCCCGCGTCCGGGGTGTCGAAGTCGGGGTGGAACGTGTGGATGTCGCTGGCGTGCGAGCGCAGGAAGTCGAGCAGGAACGGCGAGTGCGGGTCGATCGGGACGGCGCCCAGGTCGCGGTTGGGCGCGAACTCCTTGCGCAGGAACCAGATGTTCAGGATCGCGACGGCGGCGTTGGTGAGGATGATCGGCACCGACGGCAGCAGCGCGCCGTAGACGACGAAGACCACTGACCCGATCAGCGACACGATGCGCAGCCGCACCACCGAGGTCATCGCCAGCGAGGTCACCACGAGAGCGGACGCGAGGTAGCCGATCAGTTCGACCGTCGAGAATCCCATCGGCACAGCGTAGGGGTCCGGACGCGCGCTCCGCGGACGCTACGGTTGCGCCGTGCCCTCGAAACCTGTGACCCCGGCTGCGCCGACCGGCGGGCCCGGTTCCACCCGCGCCCGGCTGCGGCTCGGCGCGGTCGTCCTGCTGGGTCTGCTGGGTCTGCTCTACCTGGGGCTCGCGGTGCTGCTGTACCTCGCGCCGCAGGGGACGGCGGTCGGCAGCGGCCTGGTCGGGCTCGTGCTCGCCGCCGCGGCGCTGACCTACGGGCTGCTGGCACGCGGGGTGGTGAAGCAGTCGCGGGCCGGCCACGTCACGGCGGCCATGGTGTGCGCGATCGCCGCGGTGCTGTCGATCTCGGCCGCGATGGCCTGGACCGACTGGGCGACGCTGGGGGTCAACGTCGCCGCCTTCGCGATGCTGCTCGGCTGCGTGCCGCGCAAGGCGTCCGCCTGAACCGAACGCGCAAGCCGTCCGCGCGAACGGACGCGCTGCGGGTCGGTCTGGAGGAGGGGGCTGTCGGCGGCGGCGTGTAAGGATGGACGACATGTCCCTGGATTCCGCCAACCCGCTCTCTTCGCCCTCCGCGCTGCCGTTCGGGCTGCCCGACTTCGCCGCGATCACCGACGAGCACTACCAGCCCGCGATCGAGGCCGGCATGGCCGCGCACCTCGCCGAACTGGCCGCGATCGCGGCCGACCCCGAGCCGGCCACGGTCGCCAACGTGATCGAGGCGTGGGAGTCGTCCGGGCTGCTGCTGACGCGGGCGCTGAACGCGTTCTACACCAAGCAGCCGGCCGACACGAACGACCAGCTGGACGCCGTCGAGGCCGCGATCGCGCCCGAACTGGCCGCGCACTCCGACGCGATCTACCTCGACCGCGCGCTCTACGACCGGGTGGCCTCGCTGGCCCGTCGGGTCGAGGCCGGCGAGCTCGAGCTCGACGCGCAGGCGTCCTACTGGCTCGAACGCAAGCTGCTCGCCTTCGAGCGGGCCGGCGTGAACCTGCCCGAGGCCGACCAGGAGCGGCTGCGCGCCCTCAACCACCGCCTCGCCGAGCTCCAGTCGACGTTCGGACGCGAGGCGCTCGCCGGCCTGAACGCCGCCGCCGTCCTGGTCACCGACGTGGCCGAACTCGACGGGCTGAGCGAGGCCGAGATCGCCGGGGCGCGCGAGCGCGCGTCCGAGCAGGGCCACGAAACCGGCTGGCTGATCGAGCTCGACCACACCTCGGGGCAGCGCCCGCTCGACGTGCTGCGCAACCGGGGCCTGCGCGAACGCATCCACAAGGCGGCGGTCACGCGCGGGTTCGGCGGCGCGCACGACACCCGTCCGCTGGTGATCGAGCTCGCGCGGCTGCGGGCCGAGCGGGCCGCCCTGCTGGGCTTCGGCAACCACGCCGCCTACGTCGCCGCGGACGCCTGTGCGCGTACCGGCCAGGCGGTGTGGGACCTGCTGACCCGGCTGGCGCCCGCCGCGGTCGCCAACGCCCGCGCGGAGGCGGCCGACATGGAGCCGGTCTGGCGCACGATCGAGCCGTCCGCGCCGTTGCAGGCATGGGACTGGCAGTACGTCTCCGAGCTGCTGCGCACCGAGCGGTACAGCCTGGACGCCGGGCTGCTGCGTCCCTACCTCGAGCTGGAACGGGTGCTCACCGACGGGGTGTTCGCGGCCGCCAACGGCCTGTACGGCATCACGTTCACCGAGCGCGACGACCTGACCGGCTACAACCCCGAGGTGCGGGTGTTCGACGTGAACGAGGCGGACGGCACCCCGATCGGGCTGTTCGTCGCCGACTTCTACACCCGCCCGGGCAAGCAGGGCGGCGCCTGGATGAACAACATGGTCGACCAGAGCCACCTGCTCGGCCAACGTCCGGTGGTCACCAACAACTCGAACCTGGTCAAGCCGCCGGCCGGGCAGCCGACGCTGATGACGTGGGACGACGTGATCACCCTGTTCCACGAGTTCGGTCACGCGCTGCACGGGCTGCTCGCCGACACCGCGTACGTGTCGCTGTCGGGTGCGCAGACCCCGCGGGACTTCGTCGAGTACCCCTCGCAGGTCAACGAGATGTGGGCGCTCGACCCGCAGGTGCTGCCGCGGTACGCCGTCCACCACGAGACCGGCGAGCCGATGCCGGCGGAGTGGATCGAGACCCTGCGCGGCTCGACCCTGTTCCAGCAGGGCTTCAAGACCACCGAGTACCTGGGCGCGGCCCTGCTCGACCAGCTGTGGCACACCACGCCGCTGGAGGAGCTGCCGACCGACCCCGAGCAGGTGGAGGAGTTCGAGCGCGCCGGGCTGGCCCGGGTCGGGATCGACTTCGACCTGGTGCCGCCGCGGTACCGCTCGACGTACTTCCGGCACACCTTCGAGGGCGGCTACGACGCCGGTTACTACTCCTACATCTGGTCGGAGGTGCTGGACGCCGACACCGCGGCCTTCATCACCGCCAACGGCGGCCTGACCAGGGAGAACGGGGAACGGTTCCGCCGCCACCTGCTGGCGAAGGGCGGCTCGGTCGACGTCATGGACTCCTTCCGCGACTACCGCGGCGCCGAGCCCGACCTCACCCACCTGCTGGAGCGCCGCGGCCTGAAGGTCTGACCCCGGGGACGGTTCTTCGATCTGCCAGATTCTGGCGGGTTTCGGGGACGGTTCTTCGATCCGCCAAATTCCGGCGGGTATCGGGGACGGTTCTTCGATCCGCCAAATTGTGGCGGGTATCGGGGACGGTTCTTCGATCCGCCGGATTCTGGCGGGTAATGGGGACACATCACCGCGGCGCGCCCTGCGTCCGTGCGCAGGAGAGGCTCAGGCGGCGCCGCTGTCTGCCTCGTTCGATCCGGCCACATGGATCCGCCTGACCCGGGTGGCGCTGAGTCCGGTGAGCCGCGCGATCTGGTCGTACGGGACGGAGCGCGTCCGCAGCGCCCGGATCGCGGCCGCCTGCATCCAGGGATCGAGATGCGCGAACTCGGTGAGGGACTCGGCGCCGGACGCGTGCCGCAGCAGCTCTTCAGCCTCAGCGTCGGTGAAGCGCGCCGTCCGGCCGGCGGGCCGAAACACCGGACGCGGGGCGGCGGGTCGAGCGATCTCGGCGAGGACCTCATCGGTCAGCAAGTGGGTGAGCGATGCACCGTCCAGCACCGGTGAGTTCCGGCCGAGCAGCCGCCGGCTGCTCCACGGGTAGTCCTCGGCCGCGTCGACAAGCTTCGCCTCGACCGGGTTGTTCCAGATGTAGCGCAGGAGGGTGATCACCTGGGCATCGTCCTCCACCGGCACGCTGCGGAACCGGTCCTGGAAGAGGTGCCCCACGCGTCCGTACTTCTTGTTGAACCACCCGGCATAGCGGATGCCCAGACGCTTCACGACCTCGCTGATCGGCTCGCCGACCTCCCGCAGCATCAGGTGAACGTGATTCGGCATCAGGCAGTAGCCCAGGACCTGGCAGCCGGACGGGGCTTTGGCCAGCGCCAGGCATTCGAGGAACCGGACGCAGTCGCGATCCTCGAGGAAGATGGCGTCCCGGTTCACTCCGCGCATCATCACGTGGTAGATGCCGGACGCGGCGCGTCGGCGGGCTTGGCGAGGCATGGGGTCGTCCTTTCTCCTCAAAGGACGGAGCGTAAGGCGACCTCAGCCGGCATTGCGAGGGGGCTGGGAGGAACTGTGGATAACTCTTTCCGCCAGCGCCAAGGCTGTGGATGAGCGGGTGATCTGTCCCCTTTGCCCGCCGGAATCTGGCGGATCGGAGAACCGTCCCCGATTTCCGCCGGAATCTGGCGGATCGGAGAACCGTCCCCGGGGTCAGGGGACGCGGGTGGCGATCAGGGACTTGAGGGCGTCCACGTCGTTGGGCAGGTCGACCACGTGGCGGGGGAGCTCCTCGATGCCGGCGAACCTCTCGGGGCGCTCGGGCTCGCGTCCGATCGCCTCCACGATCGTCTCGGAGAACTTCACCGGCAGCGCGGTCTCGGTGACCACCATCGGCACGCCCGGACGCGCGAACTCGCGCGCCACCTTCACCCCGTCCGCGGTGTGCGGGTCGATCAGCACCCCGTCGCGGGTGAGGACGTCGGCGATGGTCGCGAGCCGGTCGGCGTGGGTCGAGGACGACGACACGAACCCGAACGTGGCCGCCAGCGAGGCGAACTCCGGTGTGCCGGAGAGGTCGAAGAACCCGTCCCGGGGCAGTTCGACGGCGAACAGTTCCCGCACCCGCGCGGCGTCGCGTCCAAGCAGGTCGAAGACGAACCGCTCGAAGTTGCTGGCCTTCGAGATGTCCATCGACGGCGAGGAGGTGGCGTGCGTCTCCGCGGCCGAGCGGACGCGGTACACCCCGGTGCGGAAGAACTCGTCGAGGACGTTGTTCTCGTTCGTGGCCAGCACCAGGGTGTCGATCGGCACCCCCATGCTGCGGGCCACGTGCCCGGCCATGATGTTGCCGAAGTTGCCGGTCGGTACGCAGAACGACACCCGCTCGTCGTCGGTGCTGCTCACCCGCAGCCAGGACGCCACGTAGTACACGACCTGCGCGACCAGCCGCGCCCAGTTGATCGAGTTGACCGCGCCCAGGGAGTAGCGCTGCTTGAACGCCAGGTCGCCGGCGACCGCCTTCACCAGGTCCTGGCAGTCGTCGAACACGCCGTCCACGGCCACGTTCACGATCGACGGCTCGTCGAGGCTGAACATCTGCGCCTGCTGGAACGGCGTCATCCGGCCGGCCGGGGTGAGCATGAAGACCCGGACGCGCGGTAGTCCGCGCATCGCGTACTCCGCCGCCGACCCGGTGTCGCCGCTGGTCGCGCCCAGGACGTTCAACTGCGCGTCCCGCCGTTCGAGCTCGTACTCGAACAACTGCCCGAGGAGCTGCATGGCGAGGTCCTTGAACGCCGCGGTCGGCCCGCCGGACAGGTGCGCGAGCCACAGCCCGCCCTCGAGTCGGCTCACCGGCACGATCTCGGGGCTGGAGAAAACGGTGTCGTTGTAGGCCCGTTCGCAGATGCCGCGCAGGTCGTCGGGGTCGATGTCGTCGACGAACAGCGTCAGGACGGCGTGCGCCAGCGCGGCGTAGCCCTGCCCGGCGAGCAGCGTCCGCCACTCCCCCAGGGTCGCGGCGTCGACCTGCGGGTAGGCCTCGGGCAGGTACAGGCCGCCGTCGGGCGCCAGGCCCTCGAGCAGGATGTCGCTGAAGCCGGGCCGCGGGGCGTCCGGGAGCCCCCGGGTCGAGGTGTAACGCACCCCCAGACTCTATCGAGAACTGTTCACCGGCCGGCCCGCCGGCGAGGCCGCGGGCACCCGCGCGGCACCCGCTGGCGGGACGCGGCGCCCGCGAATTCCGGCAAGGCTGGACCTCCACCTCAGAAACTGCCCGCGACACTCCGGCTCAGGTTGCCTTTTGCCAAGCCGGGCCTTGATCATGGCTTGGTGTTCGATCCTGCCGCGCGCCCGCATCCTCAGCCGGCCGGTAGTGAGCTGACCAGGCAGGCGACGGAGATCCTGACGCATGCGCAGAACCTGGCTGATCAGTTGCGCGCCGAGGCCCAGGCCGAGGCCGATGCGGTGCGCGCCGAGACCGTCCGCAACCGCGAGCTGAACGACCAGCTGGCCCGTGAGGTCGCCGAGCACCGCGCAGCCGCCGAGGAGGCCATGACCAGCGCCGCCGCGCGTCTGGAGGAGGCCCGCCAGGACGCGGTCATGCTGTTCGAGGACGCCACCGAGCAGGCCGCGCTGATCACCCAGACCGCCGAGCGCACTGCGGCCGAGGTCGTCGCCGCGGCCCGCGCCGAGGCGTCCCGGGTCATGGAGGACGCGCAGATCAAGGCCGCCACGATCGCCAACACCACCAAGCGCACCGACGAGGAGGTGCGCCAGCGGTTGGACGCGCGGGTCGCGTCCGTCGACGCCGAGCTGACCGACCGGCGCCGCGCGCAGGAGACCGAGGAGGCCCAGCGTCGCGACCTGCTCGAGGCCGAACTGTCCGCGATGCGCGGCCACGTCACCGACGAGCTGGAGGCACAGCGCACCGAGCTGGAGGAGCAGGTCACGACCCTGCGCGCCGAGCTGGCCGCCGACCGCGAGCGGTTCGAGGCCGAGTCGGCGCAGGCCCACGCGAACGCGCAGGCCGAGCGGGAGTCGCTCGCCGCGGACGCCCAGTCGAAGGCGGACGAGCAACTGGCCGCGGCCGCCGCCCACGTGGCCTGGACCGAGCAGGCGATGGCCGAGCTGCGGGCCACCGTGGCCGCCGAGGCCGAGGCCGCCAAGCGCCAGCACCACAACGAGCTCACCGAGCACGCCCGCCAGGTGCGCGAGCAGGTGCAGCTGGCCCAGACCACTACCGCGCACCGCAACCAGGCCCTGGTCTCGGAGGCGAACGCGATCGCCGAGGACCTCCAGGGACGCGCCCGCGCCGTCCTCGAGGCCGCCGAACGGGACGCCGCGAACACCCGGCAGCAGGCGCAGGAGGAGGCCGAGCGGCTGCTCGCCAGCACCCGCGCCGAGGCCAAGGCCCAGATGGAGCGGGCCGAGCGCCGGCTGGCCGAGGCCGAGGCCGGCGCCAAGCTGATCCGCGAGCGCACCGCCACCGACCTGGAGAAGCTCCAGCGGGAGACCTTCGAAGCCGCCCGCACCTCGCGCGACGAGGCGGTCAGCCTGCTCAACCAGGCCCGGGTCGAGGCGGACGGCATCCGCACCGAGGCCCGCGCGCTGATGGACCGAGCCCGCACCGAGGTCGCGCAGCTCGCCCGCCGCCGCGACGACATCAACGCCCAGCTCGGGCACCTCTCCGGCGTCATCGAGGCCCTCGCGGTCTCCGAACGTCCCCACTCACAGACCCAGCAAGAAATGGAAGAAGGATCATGACCCAGCAGAACGCGGCCTTCCGGACGGTAATGCGAGGCTACGAGCCGGGCGAGGTCGATCGCGCCTTCGCAGACCTGCACAAGGCGCTCGAGCAGGCGCGGGCGGAAGCCGGCAACAACTCGGTCGCGGTCACCAAGCTGACCTCCCAGATCGCGCAGCTCGAGGAGCAGGCCAACGCCTACCGCGCGCGCATCGCCGCGTCCGAGCAGCAGGAGAAGGACGCCGCGCCCCCCACCTACACCGACCTGGGCGCCCGCATCGGCAAGATGCTGAAGCTCGCCGAGGACGAGGCCGCCGAGCTGCGCTCGAAGGCGAAGGCGGAGGCCGACCGGCTGGTGGCCGAGGCCGAGGCCGCCGCCGAGCAGACCCGCGCTGCCGCCGACCGCTACTCCGCCGACGTCACCAGCAAGACCGACGCCGAGGCCACCCACGCGCTGGAGGCCGCGAAGCGGCAGTCCGACGAGATCCTCGACTACGCCGACCGTGAGGCCACCGCCCGCCGCGAGGAGGCCGAGGCCGTCTACGAGCACCAGCGCGCCCGCGCCGCCGCGGCCGCCGCCGACTTCGAGAAGACCCTCGCCGAGCGCCGCGACAAGGCCGCCGGCGAGTTCGCCGTCCAGATGGAGGCCAACGACAAGGCGATCGCGCTGGCGCAGGAGCGCCAGGCCGCGATCGAGGCCGAGGCCGACCGGACGCTGGCCGAGGCGAAGGCGCAGGCCGACAGCCACCTCAAGGCCGCACGCGACGAGGCCGGCGCCCACGTGGACGCCGCCCGCCTGGCCGCCGAGAAGGTGCGCCGGGAGTCCGACCGCGAGCTGCAGGCCGCCACGGCCCGGCGCGACGCGATCACCGCCCAGCTCACCAACGTCCGCCAGATGCTGGCCACGCTGGGTGGCGCGGCGATCGTCAACCCGCTGGCCGATCCCGAGCCGGCCGTCGCCGAGCCTGAGATGGCCGACGAGGTCGAGGACGAGGTCGAGGCTGACGAGCTGGACGACGACGCGCAGGCCGAGGTCGAGGGCGACCTCGACGAGGCCGAGCTGGAAGAGGACCAGGACGACGAGACCGTCGTGCAGGAGACGCTGGCGTGAAGTTCCGCTACCTCGGCAACTCGGGGCTGAAGGTCTCCGAGATCTGCTACGGCAACTGGCTGACCCACGGTTCGCAGGTCGAGAACGAGACCGCGGAGAAGTGCGTCCGGGCGGCGCTCGACGCGGGCATCACCAGCTTCGACACCGCCGACGTGTACGCCAACACGGTGGCCGAGAAGGTGCTGGGGGACGCCCTGAAGGGCGAGCGGCGCGAATCCCTGGAGATCTTCACCAAGGTGTACTGGCCCACCGGGCCGGGCGGTCCCAACGACTCGGGGCTGTCGCGCAAGCACATCATGGAGTCGATCAACGGCTCGCTGAAGCGGCTGAAGACCGACTACGTCGACCTGTACCAGGCGCACCGCTACGACCACGAGACGCCGCTGGAGGAGACCATGCGGGCGTTCGCCGACGTGGTGCGCTCGGGCAAGGCGCTCTACATCGGGGTCAGCGAGTGGGACGCCAACCAGATCCGCGCGGGGCACGAACTGGCCGCCGAGATGGGCTTCCAGCTGATCTCGAACCAGCCGCAGTACTCGATGCTGTACCGCGTGATCGAGGAGTGGGTCGTGCCGACCTCGGCCGAGCTGGGGGTCTCCCAGATCTGCTGGTCGCCGGTCGCGCAGGGCGTCCTCACCGGCAAGTACCTGCCGGGGGAGGCCGCGCCGAAGAACTCGCGCGCGACCGACGAGCACGGTGGCGCGAACATGATCAAGCGGCTGATGGGCGAGCACGTGCTGACCGCCGTCCAGCGGCTGCGACCGATCGCGGACGAGGTGGAGCTCACCATGGCCCAGCTCGCGGTCGCGTGGGTGCTGCAGAACCCGAACGTCGCCTGCGCGATCATCGGCGCCTCGAAGCCGCGCCAGATCAACGAGAACGTGGCCGCGTCCGGCGTGGTGCTGACCCCGGCGATCATGTCGCGGATCGACGACGCGCTGGGTGACGTGGTGATCCGCAACCCGATGCTGACCGCCGAGAACACTCCGAAGGGACGACCCAGCTGAGCGACCTGGTGGAGGCGCTCGACAGCCGTCCCGGGCTGGAACTCCATGCGCTGACCGTGCTGCGGGACGGCGAACGCGTGCTCGAGCAGTACTGGGAGCCGTACGTCGCCGGCGACCGTCCGCTGGTGTACTCGGCCAGCAAGACGTTCGCCGCGACCGCGGTCGGGCTGGCGATCGGCGAGGGCCGGTTCGGCCTGCACGACCGGCTGTCGGACCTGCTGGGGGCCGACTTCCCGTCCGACCCGGCGCCGGGCGTGGCCGACTGGACGGTCCACCACCTGCTGTCGATGTCGACCGGTCACACCGAGGACACGCTGCCGGAGCTGATCGAGAACCTGCCGCCCGAGCAGTGGGTGTCCGGGTTCCTGGCGTTGGCGCCGGAGGGTGCGGTCGGGGAGCTGCACACCTACAACAACGGGGCGTCGTTCCTGCTCGGCGAGCTGGTGCGGCGCTCCACCGGACTGGACCTGCTGGAGTACCTGCGTCCGCGGGTGCTGGAGCCGCTCGGCATCGACGCCACCTGGGACCGGGACTGGATCGACCGCTGCCTGGGCTGGAGCGGGCTGCACATCGACGTTCGCGGCCTGGCCGCGATGGGCGAGCTGTTGCGCTGCGACGGCGTGTGGCAGGGACGGCGGCTGCTGCCCGAGGGCTGGGTGGCGCAGGCCACCCGCAAGCAGGTCGAGACGGCCGGCGAGGACAGCCCCGAGTGGGCGCTGGGCTACGGGTACCAGGTCTGGATGAACCGTGAGGGCTTCCGGTTGGACGGGGCGCACGGGCAGTTCGCGTTCGTCCTGCCCGAGCGCGGCCTGGTGGTGGCGGTGCAGTCCGCGCAGTCGACCACCCAGGACCTGATCGACGTCGTGTTCGCGCACCTCGACGACTTCGCCGGGACGGCCCCTGGGGAGCAGCCGGTGGGGGACGAACCGGCTGCGTCACACAGTGTCGCCGCGCTGCCCACCCCGTCCGACACCGGACTGGGTGCCGAATGGGCCGCCGCCGGCCCCATCCCGCTGGACGTGGCGATGGCGCAGCCCGGCGAGGAAGTCTCTCCCGCGCCCGACCTGGCGGACGTCCGGGCGTGGCGCGACGGTGGCCAGCTTCACCTTTCGATGGTGGCCGAGGGCCACGCGGTCCAGCTGGTGACCGAGCCCGGCACCTGGCTGCGCCAACCGCTGGTGCTGGGGGAGGCCGAGGTGCCGGTGGCGCTGGCCGCGGGCGCCGACGAGGCCGGCGACCTCCAGGTGAAGCTGGTGTTCACCGAGACCCCGCACACGCTGCGCCTGCGGATCGGTACCGACGGGACGTCCGGCACGACGTGGCACGTCCCGCCGCTGCACGGCCCGATCCTGGCCAACATGCGCGCCCACTGACGCGTCACCCGCCCCCGGGGACGGTTCTTCGATCCGCCAGATTCTGGCGGATATCGGGGACGGTTCTTCGATCCGCCAGATTTCGGCGGAAATCGGGGACGGTTCTTCGATCCGCCAGATTTCGGCGGGTATCGGGGACGGTTCTTCGATCCGCCAGATTTCGGCGGAGAAGGGGGACGGATCCCGTCCGCCCAGTTCCCGCGGGCAGTGCTGCCACTGCCCGCGAGCGCGGCGGCGTCCTAGCGTGGTCCCATGGACGCTCCGAAGCTCGAACTCCTTCCCGACGCTGACTTCGCCAAGGTGCTGTGTGTCGTGGCCCACCCCGACGACGTCGAGTACGGGACCTCGTCCGCGGTCGCAGCCTGGACCTCACGCGGCGTCGAGGTGGCCTACCTGCTGCTCACCCAGGGCGAGGCCGGCATGCAGATCCCGCCGGAGGAGACACGGACGCTGCGCGCGGGCGAGCAGCGGGCGGCCTGCGACGCGGTGGGCGTGAGCAGCCTCACGATGCTCGACGGGCCGGACGGGATGCTGGTCTACTCCCTCGACCTGCGGCGCGCGATCGCGCGGGAGATCCGCCGGTTCCGTCCCGACGTCGTGGTCACCGGGTCGTGGGAGGACGAGTTCATCGCAGGGCTCAACCAGGCCGACCACCGGGCCGCCGGTCTGGCCTGCGCGGACGCCGTCCGCGACGCCGACAACACCTGGGTCTTCCCCGAACTGGCCGCCGAGGAGGGCCTGCCGAAGTGGGGTCCCACGTGGCTGCTGGTGGCCGGGCACAGCCGTCCGACACATGGCGTCGACATCTCCGGGGAGCCGCTGGAACTGGGGATCGCCTCGCTGGAGGCGCACGCCGGCTACCTTGCCGCGATCCCCGGCCACCCCGCGCCGCGCGACATGATCGGCGGGTTCACGGCCCAGGCCGGACAGGCTCTGGGCGTGGCGAACGCCGTCCTGTTCCGCGCCTTCAAGCTGCGCTGAGCGCTGCGGGCGGGGCGAAGAGAACTGTCCCCCGTTTTCCGCCGGATTGTGGCGGATCGAGGAACCGTCCCCGATACCCGCCGAAATCTGGCGGATCGAGGAACCGTCCCCGATACCCGCCGGGATTTGGCGGATCGGAGAACCGTCCCCGGTCAGCGGGCGTAGCGGGTGACGAAGTTGCGCAGGACGAGGTGCTGCTGGCCGTTCACCTTGCTGGAATGAGCCATCACGATCAGGTCGTCGAGCTCGGAGGGGTCGAAGTAGCCGGCGTGCTGGTAGATCCGCATCCGCGCGGTCAGGTCGTCCGCGTCCAGCTCGGGGTGGAACTGGGTGACGTAGACGTTCTCGCCCACCCGGTACATCTGCACCGGGCAGTCCTCGCCGGTGGCCAGCATCTCCACCCCGGACGGCGCGCCGTTGGCCGCCTCCTTGTGCCCGACGAACGCGTGGAAGGACGGACGGACGCCGTCCAGCAGCGGGTCCTGGCGCCCGGCCTCGGTCAGCGTCACCACGATCGGCCCGACCGGCTCCCCGTAGCTGCGGTCGACCACCCCGCCCAGGTGGGTGGTGACCGCCCCGACGCCGTAGCACATGCCCAGGAACGGGTAGTCGGTGTCGACGATCTCGTCGATCAGCGCGAGCAGGTCGGCCTCCACGCGCTGCTGGATCGCGGTCTTCTGCGAGTCGGAGATGTTGAACGAGCTCCCGCCCAGGATCACACCCGAGTAGTCGGCGAGGTCGAGGGCAGGTAGCGGCTCGGACTCGACCCGGACGTGCACCAGCTCGTCGGGCTGGAGCCCGGCGTGGCGCAGGACGGAGCGGTACTCGGCCGCGGCGGCCTCGTTGTGGTCACGGGTGGCCAGGAGCAGGAACGGCTTCACGGAACGAAGGGTAACCGTCGAACGGAGTCCGGCGACCGGTCTCGTCCAGCAGCAGCCGCAGCGCGGCCTCCGGCCCGCCGGACGCCCGCTGCCGCGCGTAGCTCGCGCCATGCTCGGCCAGCTCCCCGGCGAAGGCCAGCTCCGCCGCGCAGCCGAGATCGCGGGCCACCGGCGCCAGCCGGTCGAGCCACGCGGCGAGGTCCTCCCGCAGCGGCACCTCCCGGCGCGAGTGGTGGGGCGTGATCACGTCCGCGTCCAGGCCGTAGCGGGCCGCACGCCACTTGTTCTCCCGCACCAGCCACGGCGGCAGCGACTCGGCCGTCCGGTCATGCTCCCAGGCACGGGCGAGGTACTCGGCGAAGCACTGCGTCAGCGCCGCCAGGCACCCCAGCTCGGCCAGGGTGGGCACCGAGTCACCGACGCGGTTCTCCACCGTCCCGAACCGGGGCGACGGCCGGACGTCCCACCGGATCTCCCCGGGGACGCTGATCATGCCGCACGCGATGAGGTCGTCGGCGTAGGCCTCGAACTCGCTCCACCGGGTCATCGGGTACGGCAGCCCGTTGGTGGCCAGCTGCTGGAACAGCATCGTGCGCTGGGACGCGTACCCGGTGTCCTCGCCCTCCCAGTACGGGGACGAGCACGTCACCGCCAGCAGGTACGGGTAGAAGCGCGCCAGCCCGGTGGTGATCGGCAGGGCCAGGTCCCGGTGCGCGACGCCGACGTGCACGTGGGTGCCGCAGATCGCCATCTGGCGTCCCCAGTAGCCGTTGCGCTCGGCCACCACGTCGTAGCGCGGCCCCGCGAACCGCGGTTGGTCGGACGCCCGGCTGGACGGGTGCGTGCCGGCGCCGATCAGCCCCACCCCCAGGGACGCGGCCGCGGACCGCACCTCGGCGAGCCGTCCGGCCACGTCCGCCACCGCCTCGCCGACGGTGCGGTGCACGCCGGAGACCAGCTCGATCATGCTCTGGAGGTACTCCTTGCGCACCGGCGCGTCCTCGCCGCCGCCGCACGCCTCGAGCACCCGGGACGCCGCCGGCGCCAGCTCGCCGCTCCCGAGGTCGACCAGCCCGAGCTCCCACTCGATGCCCACGCTCGACCGGGCGGACGGGGCGAACTCCACCGGCATGTCGCGCTCCTCCATCGAGAGGCCCCGATTCTAGGGGCCGAACACAGGGCCGACAGTGGCGCGGGCGCCGGAATTCGTCCGGCGTTCGCAGGATTGCGGCCTGACAGCCGGACTCTGTGAGCGTAATGTTTGTCGGCTATGCATGACTTCCCACCGGACGTCGACGCCTACACACCGGCCGAGACGTCACGCCCCGACACCCGTAGCCCGGCCAGGTTCCTGGTCTGGCTGCTGCGGGCGCAATGGGACGTGGTCGCAGCCATGGCGGTGGCGGGTCTGATCTGGTTCCTGCCCGGCGCGCTGAGCCCGCTGCTGCTGGGCAAGGCGATCGATTCGGGCGTCCTGCGGGGCGACATGTGGGCCACGCTGGGCTGGGCCGGGCTGCTGGCGTTCGTGATCGTGTGCGGCGCCGCGGCGGGCATCACGCAGCACACCCTCGCCGTCCGCGGCTGGCTGATCGCCCTGTACGGCACCCAGAAGCTGGTGACCCGCAAGGCCGTCCAGCTGGGCCACGTGCTCAGCCGCCGGCTGCCGACCGGCGAGGTGCTGAGCATCTCGTCGTCCGATTCGAACACGTTCGGCCAGACCGTCGAGGTGGTCTCGCGCGGGCTCGGCTCGCTGGCCGCGTTCGCGCTGGTGTGCGGGCTGATGTTCACCACGTCCCCGCCGCTGGGCTGGGTGGTGCTGATCGCCGCGCCGCTGCTGGTCGGGGCGGCGTCGCCGGTGCTGCGTCCGCTCAACCACGCGCAGACCGCCGAGCGCACCCAGACCGGCGAACTCACCTCGATGGCCACCGACATCGTCTCCGGCCTGCGCATCCTGCGCGGCATCGGCGGCGAGCGGACGTTCGGCAACAACTACGCGGTGCAGTCGCAGAAGGTGCGCCGGCTCGGTGTGGCCACCGGCACCTGGCAGGCGGTCACCGAAACGATCAGCGTCCTGGTGTCGGGGATGCTCCTGGTGACGCTGGTCTGGTTGGGCTCCCACGAGATGCTCGCCGGACGCCTCACCGTCGGCCAGCTGATCAGCTTCGTCGGCTACGCGCTGTTCATGGTGTGGCCGCTCCAGACGTTCTTCGAGTTCGCCCAGAAGTGGGTGCAGGGGCTGGTGTCGGCCCGCAAGACCATCGCGCTGCTCAACCCCGAGCTGCCGTTCAGCCAGGGCGACGAGCCGCTGTCGCCGCGGCCGCGGCTGGTCGACGCCGCGTCCGGGGTGGCGGTCGAGCCGGGACGGTTCCTGGCCGTGGTCAGCGGCGTCCCCGAGGACTCGGCCGCGCTGGCCGACCGGCTCGGACGCTACCTGCCCACCGAGCAGGGGTTCGAGGCCGACGAGGACGAGTCCGAGTTGAGCGGACGCGCCGCGCGCCGGGCCCGGGTCGAGAAGGACGCGCGCCGCGCCGAGGCCGCGGCCAGGGACGCCGAGGAGGGCGCCCGGCCCTGGGGCGTGACCGCGGACGGCGTCGACTACGGGCGGCTGCCGCTGGCGTCCCTGCGACGCACCGTGGTGGTCAGCGACACCGCCAGCCAGCTGTTCGCCGGCACGCTGCAGCAGGCGGTCGACCCGTGGGGGACGCACTCCCGCGAGCAGGCCGAGGCGGTGCTGCACGCCGCCGCCGCCGAGGATGTCTACGCGGGCCTGCCCGGCGGGTGGGACGGCACCATCGACGAGCTGGGACGCGGACTGTCCGGCGGCCAGCGGCAGCGCGTGGTGCTGGCTCGGGCGCTGCTGCTCGACCCGGAAGTGCTGGTGCTGGTCGAGCCGACGTCCGCCGTCGACGCCCACACCGAGGCGTCGATCGCCGAGCGGCTCGTGGTCCAGCGCCGCGGACGCACCACGGTGGTGATGACCGCCTCACCGCTGCTGCTGCACCACGCCGACGAGGTGAGCCTGCTGGTGGACGGACGCGAGGTCGCCCGCGGACGGCACGCCGACCTGTTGGGTGATGACCGCTACCGCGCGGTCGTGGGACGAGGAATGGAGGAGGACGAATGATCACCCCGCGGAGTTCCTCACCTCCGCTGCGCTCCCCCGAACGACCCCGTGGGGGCCCCGAATGAGCAACGAGACCCGCATGAGCGACGAGACCCGCACCACGTCGTCGCGCCCCGTCCCCGCCCCCGAGCCCCTCTGGAGCGCGCCCGACGACGGGATCCCGGCCGAGCTCCGCGTGACCCCCGGCCTGCCGTGGTCCGAGCGTTGGGCCGCCCTGTGGCGCCGCCACCGAGTGCGCGGCGAACGGGCGCGCGCGTTCTACGCGGCGTCCCGCAACCCCGAGCGGGGCCTGCCGGTGGCCGGCAACGCGGCCGCCTGGGCGTTCGTGAAGCGGCTGCTGCGCACCCGCAAGCCGATGTTCGCCCTGACCGTGGTGACGAACCTGGCCGCGGCGATGGCCGGCCTGATCGTGCCGCGCCTCCTGGGCAACCTGGTCGACGAGGTGACCGGCGGCTCGGCGGCCGCCGCCCAGGTGGACTCGATCGTGATCGGCGTGATCGTGGTCGTCCTGATCCAGGCCGCGCTGGTGTTCGCGGCCCGGAGGGCGTCCGCCGTGCTCGGCTACGACCTGCTGGCGGCGGCCCGCGAGGAGATCGTCGACACCGTGCTGCGCCTGCCCCTGGGGCGGGTCGAGGCGGCGTCCAGCGGTGACCTGCTGACGCGGATCACGTCCGACGTCTCCAAGATGAGCCAGTCGGTGCGCTGGGCATTCCCGCAGTTGGTGATGTCGGCGGTGCTGGTGGTGGCGAGCCTGGTGGCGCTGGTGCTGAACTCGCCGTTCCTGGCGATCTCGATCCTGGGGTCGCTGGTGGTGCTGGTGCTGGCCACGAAGGCGTACCTGAAGAACGCCGGCGCCGGCTACATCACCGAGTCGGGTACGTATTCGCGCATCAACTCCACCACCACCGAGACCGTGGAGGGTGCGCGGACGGTGGAGGCGCTGGGGCTTGGTGCGGGCCGGATCGCGATCGGCGACGCCGACATCGCGGAGTCGAACCAGGCCGAGCGCTACACGATGACGCTGCGGAACCTGTTCTTCATCTTCCTCGACGTGTCCTACCAGCTGCCGCTGGTCGGGGTGGTGCTGCTCGGCACCTGGGGCTACGCGCAGGGCTGGGTGACGCTCGGCCAGATCACCACCGCGGCGATCTACGTGCAGGGACTCGTCGAGCCGATGGACCGGCTGATCCAGGTGTTCGACACCCTCCAGGTGGGGCTGGCGGCGACCACGCGCCTGCTCGGCGTCGCCGAGGTGCCCGAGGACCGGACGCCCGGCGACGCGGTGCCCGAGGGGACGGAGGTGGTCGGCTCCGACCTGCGCTTCGCCTACCGTCCGGGAACCGACGTGCTGCACGGCATCGACCTCGACCTGCGTCCGGGGGAGCGGCTGGCGATCGTCGGCCCGTCCGGGTCGGGCAAGTCGACACTCGGACGGCTGCTGGCCGGCATCAACGGTCCGCGGACCGGCGAGGTCGACATCGGTGGCGTCGACGTGATGGAGCTGCCGCTGGACGTGCTGCGCACCGAGGTGGCGCTGGTCACCCAGGAGCACCACGTGTTCGTCGGGTCCGTGCGCGACAACATCGTGCTGGCCCGCGACCGTGAGCTCGAAGGGGACGCGGTCGACGCGGCGGTGCTGGACGCGCTGCGCGCGGTGGACGCCCTCGACTGGGTGGAGCGGCTGCCGCAGGGCCTGGACACGATGCTCGGCCACGGCCGGGTGCACCTGACCCCGGCCCAGGCCCAGCAGGTGGCGCTCGCCCGGCTGATGGTGGCCGACCCGCACACGCTGGTGCTGGACGAGGCGACGTCGCTGATCGACCCGCGCACGGCCCGGCACCTGGAGGGTTCGATGGCCGCCCTGCTGGAGGACCGGACCGTGATCGCGATCGCCCACCGCCTCCACACCGCGCACGACGCGGACCGGATCGCCGTCGTCATCGACGGCCGGATCGCCGAGCTCGGCTCCCACGCCGAGCTGATCGCCCGTGACGGCGAGTACGCCCGTCTCTGGCGCACCTGGCGCAGCTGACCGTCCGTCCCCGCACAGACGCCCCCGAAACTCACAAACGCCCCCGAAGTTTCGGGGGCGTTTGTGAACATCGGGGGCGTTTGCGGGACGGGAGTCCGGACGGGCGGACGGAGGGGCGGAGGGGGCGGACGGAAGGCCCGGGCGGGAGCCTCAGAGGGTCAGGAGCACCTTGCCGGTGTTGTCGCCCGACTCGAGCCGGCGGTGGGCGTCGGCGACCTGCTCGAGCGGGAACCGGGTCTCGGGGGCGAGCCGGATCCGCCCCGATTCGACCAGCGGCCACACCCGGGCCACCACCTCGGCGCAGATGGCCGCCTTCTGCTCGAGCGGACGGAACCGCAGGCTGGTCGCGGTCACGGTGGCGCGGCGGGTCAGCAGCCGGTTCAGGTCGAGGGTGCCCTTGCGGCCGCCCTGCAGGCCGATGACGACCAGCCGTCCGTCCATCGCGAGGGCGGCCACGTTCGCCTCCAGGTACTTGGCGCCCATCACGTCCAGGATCACGTCGACGCCGCGCCCGCCGGTGGCCTCAGCCACCGCGGCCGTCCAGTCCTCGTGGTAGTCGATGGCCACGTCCGCGCCGAGGCTGCGGCACAACTCGCGCTTCTCCGGCGTCCCGGCGGTGACTAGGACGCGGGCGCCGAGCGCCTTGGCGTACTGGATGGCGAACGTCCCGATGCCGCCCGCGCCGCCGTGGATGAGCACGGTCTCGCCGGACGCGAGGTGCACGTGCGCGAAGTTCGACACCACCGTCGCCGCCACCTCGATCAGGCCGGCGGCGCTGACGAGGTCGACCCCGTCCGGCACCGGCACGACCTGTCCGGCGGGCACGGCCACGAACTCGGCGTAGCCGCCGCCGGCAAGGAGCGCGACGCACTCGTCCCCGACGTGCCAGCCGGTGACGCCCTCGCCGAGCTCCTCGATCATCCCTGACACCTCCATGCCGATCACCTCGCTGGTGCCCGGCGGCGGCGGGTAGAAGCCCTGCCGCTGGAGCAGGTCGGCGCGGTTCACCCCGGCCGCGCGGACGCGGATCAGGACCTCCCCGGGACGAGGCTCCGGACGCGGGGTGTCCGCGATGGCCAGGTTCTCGGGCCCTCCGGGCTCGGTGACGGTGACGATGCGCATGGCCCCAGCTTTCCACCCCGGCGGGTGGCGGTGCGTCCGGGGGCGGCCAGTAGGATGAGCCGACCCGGCGAGGTCGCATAGTGGACTAGTGCAGCCGCCTTGAAAGCGGCCGAGCTGAAAGGCTCCGTGGGTTCGAATCCCACCCTCGCCGCTACGCCGGAAGAGGGGGTCCTGTGGCGTCGACGACTCACCAGATACGACAGCGCCCACCCCTGCGCGCGCTCGCCCTCGCCGCGGTGCTGATGCTGGTGGGGCTGGTGCTGGTGCTGATGGCCGAGCTCCTCGACGGCAACCTGTGGCTGACCGTCACCGGGCTGCTGGTGGTGGGCGCGGGCCTGGTGCTGTTCGGCACCGCCTGGGTGGCATCGCGGGTGGCCCGCGTCCAGGTGGTGCTCGACGAGGACGGCTACGTGATCCAGGGACGCGAGTCGGCCCTGTCGGGCCGGTGGGCGGACGTGAAGCGCCTCACCCGCGGCTCGGACCGGATCACGCTGTACCGGGGCGACGGCCACCGGGTGCAGCTGGTCGTGCCGGGCGGGCACCCGTCCGAGCTGGACGACCTGGGCGCCGACATCACCCGCCGTCTGGACGCCGATCGCGGCTACCGCTCCTGAGCCTCCCGGGCCTCCGGGGGGGGGATCCTCAGCCACAGGCGCCGAACGGCCGGACGGGAACCCCGTCCGGCCGTTCGGCGTCAGGTCACTTCTCGGGGTGGTAGGCGCAGGTGTCCTCGAGGTCGTCGCTCTTGGCCTTGGAGGTCGACGATTTGGTGGGTGAGGCGGTCGCGCTCGGCGAGGTGGAGGAGTTGGCCGTCGCGGTGGCGGACGGGGTCGCGTCCACGCCCTTCTCGGTCTCCTTCAGCGCCTTCTGGACGCGGGCCCGGACGGCCGTCCAGTTCGGGTCGTAGGACTGGAAGCCGGCGTCGCCGGGGGTGAACACGACGCTGCGGAGCTTGGTGTTCTTCACCTTCACGCCGAGGTCGACCAGCGCCGAGAGGAGGTTGCGGGGCACGTCCGTGGTGATCGTGTTCTCGCCCGCCTTGGCGATGTCCTGGAAGTTCGCGAGCACCTTGTCCGGCGTCGTCTGCTGCACGACCGCGTTGATCACGCAGCGCTGGCGCTCCATGCGCTTGTAGTCGTCGAGGCCGTAGCGTCCGCGGGCGTACCAGAGCGCGTCGTGGCCCTTCATCAGCTGGTTCGGGCCGACCTTGAGGTAGTAGTCGGGCTTGATCCCGGCGTCGGTCTGGCCACCCACCGGGATGGGGTAGTTCACGTTCAGCCGGATGCCGCCGATGGCGTTGATGAAGTCCTTGAACCCGTCCATGTTGACCTTGACGAAGTAGTCGATCTTCAGGCCGAGCGCGTAGCCGACCGACACCTTCATGACGCTGGCGCCGAAGTCCTTGGTCTTGCCGAGGATGTCGTGCGGGACCTTGGTGGGCACCACGCGGTACATCGCGTTGAGCAGGAACTGGGACCGGGTGTACAGGTCGGTGCTGCCCGAGGTGAAGCCGTTCGGGTAGTACTTGTGCAGCGGCGAGTCGGGCGGGAACGGCATCTTCTCGGTGTTCCGCGGGAGCGTGAACAGCGTGGTGGCGCCGGTGTGGGTGTCGATGGACGCGACGATCACGGTGTCGGTGCGGTCCCCCTCGGACGAGGACCGCCCGGTGCCGGAGTCGCCCCCGATGATCAGGAAGTTGAGGCGGTCCTTGTTCGCCCACGGGTCCGCGACGTCGATGGTCGGCTGCGTGGAGTTCGGGGTGTCGTCCGCGCCGATGATCTTGTCGAGGGTGTCGCCGGTGGTCCAGGCGATGTTGGCGCCGACGGCCATCGGCGCGGCCACCACGAAGGACAGCAGGCCGACGACGGCGGCGCCCGCCGCGCGCTGCCCGACCGACGGGTTGGACGGACGCAGCGCCAGGTGGGTGACGCCGATGACGACGACCCAGATCAGGGCCAGCACGAGCAGGGCGACGGCCAGGGCCTGTGGCGCCCCCTGGGTGCCGAGGACGAAGTTCTCGACCATCTTTCGGTTCACCAGGACAAGGCCGATGACACCGCCGATGAGGACGACGAAGAGGCCGAGGACGATCCCTCCGGCCACCCGGCGTCCGGCGCGGATCAGGCCGAGGCCGGGGATCAGGGTGCCGAGCGCGGTCCAGCCGAGAGCGCTGGAGAAGCCCCGACGAGGCTCTGCTGCCCGTCTCGCGGGTCCGGCGGAGTCGCTGACGCCGTCCGTGTCTGCGACTCGACGCGCGGGCGCGCCTTCGGGCGCGGAGAAGTCATTCGTCATTCGGGTGGGGTCCTTACTACAGAAGCAGAGCCGGATCAAGCGTACCCGCCTGCGCCAAAATGCCCGATTCGGGCTCACTTTGCCGCCGCCGAGCGCAGCCTTGTAGGCTGACGTGCGGTCTTGGAGGTGTCGCCTAGTCCGGTCTATGGCGCCCGCCTGCTAAGCGGGTTTCGGGCTTCAACCCGATCGTGGGTTCAAATCCCACCACCTCCGCCATGACAAGGGCAAACGCCCCTCCCTGGGTGATCCTCGGGAGGGGCGTTTGGGGGTCCTGGAGGGCGATTTGTCTCAATTCTTGTCCTCAGTTGCTCTCCAGCGAGGCCCTTGAGAGGCCTTGTGTCCCGGGCTGCTCAGGGGTGTCCGGTTACGTTCGGATTTGCCCGTCGACCGTCACGATGGGACGTGGTGGCGGTCGGCACGGGCGCGCCGAGTATGGAACGGCAGCCACTCGACGTTCGTCCAGCCGTCCCGGGCCAGCCGCTCATCGGCCCGGGAGCGCATGACGGCCTCGGGAAGGTCCAGGAGCCCGAACACCCAGCCGGCCCCGGTGCAGCGACACTGGGGTGGTCTTGCCTGCGCAGGGCGCGCCGAGCAGGAAGAGCTTCATGAGTGCAGCGCCAGGTAGATCGACGGCATGGCGACGATGCCGACGACGATGCTCACCGAGTTCAGGAACGCCGACAACTCCACGTCCAGCCCTGCGCGAGCGGTGAACACCGGCATCATGGACGCGATCGGGGCGAACAGGATCATCACCACTACCAGCCGGGCGTCGGACGGCAGCGGCAGCAGGTACCAGCACAACACAGCCGCGACAACGGCGAAGGCGTAACGGACGCCGAGGATCCGGGCCGCCGCCCGGTACTTCTGGGGATGCAGCTTCAACTCCATCCCGATGCCGATCATCAACATGGCCAGGAACGGGTTCGCAGCGCCCACGATCGACGTGAACGTGATTACCGGGTCGGGCAGCCGCAGGTCCAGCAGCCGCATCGCCAGCAGCACAACGTAGGTGACGAACACCGGCGATCCGGCCAGCGTCCTGACGAGTTCGCGCCATCCGCGCTTGCCCGGCTCGCTGGCCAGGCGCATGCCCCAGCCGTAGGCCACGCCGGCCGAGGAGAAGGCCGTCCCGAAGTCGAACAGGGTCGAGTAGATCGTCGCGTGCGGGCCCATGAAGCCGCCCAGGTACGGCGTGGCGAACGCCCCGATGTTGTAGCTGTCGGAGTTGAGGACCGCGAACGCCTGCGCCTTCCGTCCGCCGCGCATATTGAGGACGTAGCCGAGCACCTGCTGCGCGATGTTGAGCGCGAACGCCAGCAGCGTCAGCCCCAGCAGGGCGTACTCCAGGTGGCGTGGATGCGATCCAGGGTTCGCCCCGGCGTCCCGTCCGGTGGCGACCCGGACGCCTGACGACGGTCATCGTCGTGCTGGCGGCCAGCGTCGTGCTCTCGCTCGCTCCGCGGTACTCGACGCTGATGGGAGTCGGGCTCGCCGCTGTCGGGCTGCTCGCCCTGCCGTTCGCCTGGGCCGGTCCCGACGCCAACCCGACGGGGACGAGCGAGCGTGCCACGCGGCGATCAGCCCTCGCCTGGGCGCTGACCGTCGTGGTCGCGTGCGTGTGCGAGTTGGCCGCGTTCACCTTCGGACGGATCGTGCCCGAGCGATCCGCGGAGTTCCCCTCGATCTCCATGGTGGTGGATCCGCTCCTCCACCAGCCCTGGCCGCGGGCAGCGTTCATCCTGGGGTGGCTGGCCCTGGGCCTTCTGCCCGTCCGTCCCGCCGCCCGTCGGTCGGCGGGGCAGACGGCAGCGCACGGGCGGGTCGGCGGCGACGTCCATCGAGCGCAGCAGGCAGGCTGACGATGAGCTTCGTCCCGATCGTGATCTACCTCCTGGCCATCGTGACAGCGCTCTGCCTCGTCATCATCGGGCGCTTGCGTCCGGACTTGATCGCGCCGCTGGGTGCGATGTTCGGCCGGGTTCTCCGAAACCGTGCTGCCCGGGTGATGCTGATCGTGTTCTGGTGGTGGCTGGGCTGGCACTTCCTGGCCGGTGTCACGCTGGACACGCTTGCGTAGGGTGGCGAGCGCGGCGGTCGATCCAGTTCTTGACAGCCCACCCACACTGCTCCGCTGCAAACTCGTCCAGAGTCGCCGATGTCGAGGCAGCGCCAAGCCAGTCGACCCGATGCGTTACCCCGAAGCCGTCGTTGTCAGGGCTCGTCAGCAGTCGGCGGTCAAGCGTTACCCAGAAATCGTCGTTGTGGCGGGCCGATTAAGCCTGAGAACGACGATTTCGGGGCAGCGCTCGGTGGCGGGAACCGATTGAGCGGCCATAACCCAGATCTCGGGGGAATGCTCGCCCATTCCTTGACCTGACGGTCGTCCGGCCCGACCGAAACCCGCTGGACGAAGCCAGCCGCGGCCGGCGGCCAGGTGCGCCCTGAGTTGATCGCTGGTCAGGACGGGCCGAGCAGACCGTCCACGTCGGGCAGATCAGCGAACTGCGAGAACGTGCCCTGCTCGGCGATCTCCTTGGCCGCGTCCAGAAAGGCACCCCACGCCACTCTGGCGAGCGTGCCGCCGACACTGATCCGGCGGACGCCGAGGCTCGCGGCTTCGGCGACGGTCGTGAACGGCGCGTTGATCAGCAGGTTCACCGGTTTGGGCGCGACCGCGGCCACGATCGCCGCGACCTGGTCCGGCGAGGTGATGCGTGGAGCGTAGAGACAGTCTGCGCCGGCTTCGGCATAGGCCTGCAGCCTGCGGATCGTCTCATCGAGGTCGGGCCGGTCCCAGACGAAACCCTCCGACCGAGCGGTCAGCACCACAGGCGTGCCACTCTCGTCGATCGCCGCCCGTGCGGCTCGGATACGGTCCGCGGCCAGTCCGAACTCGAGCAGGGGATGAGCCGGGTCGCCGGAGAAGTCCTCGATCGAGAGCCCGGCGACGCCGGTCTGCACCGCGAGGGCCACGTTCGCGGCCACGCCGTCGGGGCTGCTGGCGAACCCGTTCTGGAAGTCGGCGTTCACCGGGACGTCCACCGCAGCGGCGATCAGCCGGAGGTGTTTCAGGGTCAGGTCGAGACCGATCGTGTTGTCCGCGTGCGCCGTCGTCCACGCGAAGCCCGAGCTCGTGGTGGCCAGTGCCGGGAAGCCCATCCCGGCGAGCGCCCTCCCGCTGCCCTCGTCCCACGGGTTCGGCATCACGAAGCAGCCGGACTCGTGCAGTCGCCGGAACTCCGCCACCCGTTCGTGGCTGGTGACCATGACGCACTCCGTTCCCCGGGACGGGTTGCGCCCACCCCGGACCTAGACCTGCAGCGTAGGTTCGCCGCCGGGGAGGATCAACGCATGGTTGCCGCCCGACTTGGGCTTCCGACGTGTCGGTGTCACAGTGGACGGCAGGTCCCCAGGAGGACCCCGGACGAGGGAGCCGTACCCGGACAGCGACAAGACGGCCTGGAAGGGTTGCCATGTCCTGGGTGGTGCTGGTGCTCGCCGGCGTCGCGGAAGCGGTGTGGGCGATCGCCCTGGGGAAGTCCCAAGGCTTCTCGCAGTGGGTTCCGACCGTCGTGTTCCTGGTCGCGCTCGGCGCGAGCATGACCGGGCTCGCGTGGGCGATGCGCACGCTGCCGACCGGGACGGCCTACGCCGTCTGGGTCGGCATCGGCGCGGCCCTCACCGTCACGTACGGCATGGTGACGGGGACGGAGTCCGCCTCGGTCTGGCGGGTGTTGTTCCTCGCCATGATCATCGGCGGGGTGATCGGGCTGAAGGCGATCGACTGACGGCGGAGCCGATGGTGTGATGCGCGCGTCACATCGTGACATCAGAACTCACGCCTTCGGTGTGTCAGCAACACCAGATGAGGAGGCACCATGCCAAGCGCAAGCCGCACCACCACGCCGATCAGCGTCGACGAGCCCCAACTCGAGGGCCGCTACGCCGAACTCGGCCCGTACACGATCGCGTTCGAGACCTTCCGCTCCGACGCCGATCCAGCCCCGTACTTCGTCGGCCTGCCCGACGACCGCTGCCAGTGCCCACACTGGGGTGTCGTCACCAACGGGCAGGTCACCTTCCGCTGGGCCGACCACGCCGAGACCTACGTCGCCGGCGAGGCCTACTACGCGCCACCCGGACACCTGCCGCTGGTGAGTGCGGGGACGAGCGTCGTGGAGTTCAGCCCCACCGAGGAGCACAACCGCACGATGGACGTCGTCCAGGCGAACCTGGCCAGCATGAGCGGGGCAACGTCATGACGGCAACAGCCACCCGGGACGCCGCGCAGGTACCGGACACCGGCATCCCCGGCCTGGCCGGGTTCGTGGAGTTCCTCGAAACCGGTGTTGCCCGCGAAGGCGTGTTCGCGGACGACCTCTTCGCCGACCTCAGCTTCCCGCACTGGCGGCTGCAGGCGACATCGGCCGCCGAACTCGTGGCGATCCGCGGCGAGCGGCATCCCTGGCCGGGACGCGTGCGGGTCGAGCGTGCCGCCCCAACCCCGTCCGGCTTCGTGGTCGCGCTCGAGGAGCGCTGGCACGCCGAGGGCCAGGACTGGTACTGCCGCGAGGGGTTCTGGGCCGATGTCCAGGACGGAATGATCACCGGACTACGGGTGATGTGCACCGGGGACTGGGACGAGGCGCTGCAGCGTGCCCACGCCGAGGCGGTAACACTGACCCGTCCGTGACCCTGCCGATGCCGACGTCGGCTGCCTACCATGAGGCCGTGGTGGCCGATCCGGCACTTCCGCAAGGTGCCATCGAACAGGCCGAGACCGCCTGGGCCGAGGGACGGGCGGCGGAGGCGTCCGCGCTGTTCGGCGACGCGATCGCCGATGCGCGTGCCCGAGCCGACGTGCACGGATGGACGCGAGCCGTCCTCGGCCTGGCGGCCACCCAGCGGTTCGGGCCGGACCCGGGCCGGCTGCCCGCGCTGCTGGCCGAGGCGCTCGCCGCCCAGCCAGGCGCCGCTGACCGCGTCCGCCTCCTGGCGGCGCTGGCCCGCAGCTGGGTGTACGCCGGGACGGCAGGACGGGCCGTCCGGTTCGCCGACGAAGCCCTGGCCCTGGCACGGACGGAGGGCGAACCCGGCGCGCTCGCGGATGCCCTCGATGCCGCGCTGACCAGCCACTGGGGTCCCGACGAACTCGGCCGGAGGCGCGACCTGGCCGCCCAACTGGACGAGGTGGCCGCACACCTCCTCGGCGCCGACGCGCGACTGCAGGCCCACCTGTGGGGCTTCACCGTCGCCTTCGAACAGCTCGACGTGCTGGCCCTCAACCGCCAGGTGCGGGCCCTCGAACTCCTCGGCGAGGACTGCCCGAAGGCCCGGTTCTTCGCCGCGTCCCGCCGGCTCGCGCTGGACCTGATGCGGGGACGCCTCGACACGGCATCGACGCTTCTGGGGATCGCGACGCAGGCCGCCGAGGAGGCCCGGCTCCCCGACGCCCCGGTCGTCGTGCTCGCGCTGCGCTCCTACGTCGCCCTGTACACGCGGGACGCATCCGCGTGCGCGGAGGCGGCTGCCGCTGCGGAGGCAGTGGCCGACGCCGAGGGCCTGACCACGGTCGTGGCGGAGGCGGCTCCGTTCTGGGTGGCGGCGGGCCGTCCCGACCGCGCGCTGGCACTGCTCCACCGGTTCGACGGCCCCGCGCTGGCTGCGGTACCGCGCGACCAGGACTGGCTGCTGGTCATGCAGTGCCTGCTCGAGGTTGCCGTGGCCACCGGAGAGCGGGACGCCGTGGCGGCGATCGTCCGGTTGCTGGCGCCGTTCACTGGCCGGGCAGTGGTGAACGCCGGCGGCTTCATGTTCCACGGGGTCACCGACGACCCGCTGGCCCGCGCGTACACCCTGCTCGGCGACGACGTCGTGGCCGGTGAGCTGCGCGCGTCCGCCCTCGTCCGCTACGAGCGCACCGGCGCCCACTGGTGGTACGCGCGCCTGGCGAAGGGGTCGGACGCACCCGAACCGAGGGAGCTGTCCCCATGGTTCAGCGCAGTGCTCCGGCCCGTTCCCGGAGGCTGGGAGGTCGGCGACCCGCAGCGTCCCGCGCTGCTGCCGGAGCTGCGTGGGCTGGCGCACCTGCACCGGCTCGTCGGGAGCGCGGGACGTCCGATCGCGGCGCTCGACCTTGTCGGAGCCCCGTCCGGCGGCGCCGTGGTGATCGAGCCCGGCCTGGGTCCGGCGCTGGATGCGACGGCCGCGCGCGCCTATCGGGCGCGGTTGCATGAGCTGGACGACGAGCTGGCCGAGGCCCGGGACTGGGCTGACGCTGGACGGATCGAGCGGGTGGTTGCCGAGAAGGACGCGCTGCTGGCCGAGTTGCATTCCGCGTTCGGGCTCGCCGGGCGTCCCCGCGACCAGCACTCCTCAACCGAGCGCTCCCGGGTGGCCGTCCGCAAGGCGATCGCGGCGGCACTGGAGCGCCTCGATGCCGTCGAGCCGGGCGTCGCTGCCCATCTGCGCGCCCACGTCCACACCGGCCACAAGTGCGTCTACGAACCCGAGCCGGGACTGGGCTGGACGTGGACCCTGGAGTGACCAGCGATCCCCTTGTACTTCGCCGGACGTCACGCCGGACGGTCGTCGAGACCCGCGACCGGTCGGTTCACCCGACGCCGGGCGGTGCCTCCGGCGTCCGCTTCTGCGGGTAGATGGTTTCGCCGCGGGCGAGCATCTCGGTGAACTGCTCGATGCGGCGTGCCCGGGTCTCGGCGCGCTTCGCCGCGCTGATGCGGTACAGGATCGCGAAGCGATTCTGGCTGGTGAGGACGTCGAACATGACCTGCGCCGCCGGGTGGGACGCCAGCGCAGCGGCCAGGTCGTCGGGTACCTCGATCGCGGCCGGACCGGCGTAGGCGGCGTCCCAGCTGCCGTCCGCCTTCGCGCGAGCCACCGCCGCCAGCCCACCCGGACGCAGCCGACCCTCTTCGAGGAGACGTTCGATCAGGCCAACGTTTCGCTTCGACCACGCGCTCGTCGCCCGCCGGGGAGTGAACCGCTGCCGGTAGGTGCTCTCATCGCGGCGCTGGACCTGGCCGTCGATCCACCCGTGGCACAGGGCTTCCTCCAGGGCCTGGTCGTAGGACAGCGTGGTCGGCTCGGTGGTGCCCTTCTTCGCGAGCACCAGCCACACGCCGGACGACTCGTCGACGTGACCAGCGAGCCAATCGCGCCACGCGGCGACATCGGCGACCACCAGTTCGGGAAGCGTCTCGGCCATCGTCCGAGCTTGCCATACCAGAGTGCGCCGCAGAGTAGCGTGCCGGGCGTGACGGACTTCAATGAGGCGATCCGCGGCAAGTGGGCCGGTCGGGCGCAGGCGTACGCCGACACCTTCGCCGGCCAGTGCGCACACACCGTGGAGCCGATGCTGGACGCGCTCGCTGCCGGTTCGGGCACGCTCCTCCTCGATGTAGGGACGGGGGCCGGCGCGATCGCCGTCGCCGCCCTGGCACGTGGCTGCGACGTGGTGGCGGTGGATCCCGAGCCGGACATGCTCGCCCTCGCCGCCGCCCGGGCGCCCGGTGCCACGGTGCTGCCCGGTGCGCTTCCCGAGCTGCAGTTGGACGACCAGTTCGATGCGATCGCTGCCAACTTTCGTGCTGAACCAGGTGGCCGAGCCGCTCGCGTCCGTCCGCTGCCTGGCCGGGCTGCTGCGTCCGGGCGGACGGGTGGCTGCCGCGATCTGGCCGACCGAACCGTGGCCGCTGCAGTCGCTGTGGACGGAGGTGGTCGACGCGGCCGGCGCCGTCCGTCCGCCGGCGGCGAAGCTGCCGCCCGAGCAGGAGTTCCCGCGGACGCCGGACGGTCTGGCGGGGCTGTTCTCGGCGTCCGGTCTGGTCGTCGAGCGGGCGTGAGTGCACGAGTTCGTCCATGTCGTCGACCCGGAGGTGTGGTGGAGCGGCCCGGCCCGCGGCGTCGCGTCCGTCGGCCAGCTGTTCGCCGCCCAGACCCCCGAGGTGCTGGCGGCGATGCGGGTGGTCTACGACCGGATCTCCCGTCGCTATCTCGGCGCGGACGGCCTGCTGCACCTACCCGGAGCTGCTGTGCTGGCGATCGCGGTCCGCTGAACCCGCGGAGCCATTGACAGTGACGTAACGTCACATGCTGGTCTGGGTTCGTTCTCGCGTCGAGGAGGTCTGATTCATGGATAGCGTCCTGGTGGCCGGAGCGACGGGGTATCTGGGCCGCCGTCTCGTGCTGGAACTGGCACGTCGCGGCTACCGCGTCCGGGCTGCGGTGAGGTCGCGGACGCGTGCGGAGCAGCCCGGTCCGTTCGGATCGCCCAGCCTGCGCGGATCGGTGGCCGAGTGGAGGGAAGGCGCGATCACCGATCCTGCGTTCGTCACAGGCCTGTGCCGCGGAGTGTCCCGCGTGGTCTCCGCACTGGGGGTGACCCGGCAGAAGGCGAGTCCGTGGGACGTCGACTTCCTCGCGAACCTGAGCATCCTGGGGGACGCCGAGCGCGAGGACGTCCGGTCCTTCCTGTACGTGAACGTGATGCACGCGTCGTCGGGAACCTCGCTGATCCTGCGGTCGAAGGCCGCCTTCGCCGCGGTGCTCGAGCGCTCGAGCGTCGTCCATCAGGTCGTGAACCCGTCCGGCTACTTCTCCGACGTCGGCGAGTTCCTCGACATGGCGAGGCGAGGGGTCGTCGTGTTGCCACCGGACCCGGACATCAGCGTGGCGCCCATCCACGGCGAGGACCTCGCCCGGTTCTGCGTCGAGAAGCTCCGGGACACCAGCGGCTCGTGGGACGTAGGTGGCCCCGACGTCCTCAGCTACCGGAAGATCGCGGAGTTGGCGTTCGCCGCGCTCAGCAGGAGGCCGCGCACCATCACGATGCCGGCCGGGCTGCTGGACGGCGCGGTCTGGGTCGCGTCCAGGCTCGGGGAGCGGCCACGAGACCTGGCCACCTTCTTCGCCGAGGGTCTAACCAGGGACGCGGTGGGCGAGCGCTACGGCACCCACCGCCTCGCCGACCACTTCGCCGAGCTCGCACACAGGTCTTGACAGTGACGTAACGTCACATGATGGCGTGAGGTCGTGCGCGTCAAGGAATTGGCCGATCTGGCCGACACGACGGTCCGGACGGTCCGCTACTACCACCATGTCGGCCTGCTTCCGGTGCCACCGGCCCGCGCCGGCGTCCGGGAGTACGACCTGTTCCACCTGGCTCGGCTGCTGAGGATCCGCTGGCTGGCCGAGTCCGGACTGCCGCTGGCCGCGATCGCCGACGTGCTGACCGAGCCGGGCGTCCCAGCACCGGAGAATGCCGCAGCCGAACTGGGACACGCCCTGACGTCCGTCGATGCCCGGATCGCCGAGCTCGAGTTGCAGCGGCAGCAGCTGGTCGGTCTGCTCGCCTCCGCCCAGTCGGGACGGCGGCTGACCCCTCTGTCCGAGCGGTTGTCCGGACTGTACGACCGGGTGGCGGCCATGATGCCCAGCGACGGCGCCCGGCATGCGGTGGAGGTTGAGCGGTCGGTCATGGTCTTCCTCGCCGTGCACGGTCTGTTGCCGGCGAGCCTCGATGAGCTGGTCGCCGACCTCGGCGCTGACGACGATGCGGACACCATCGGCCTGTTCGACGGCTTCGCGGCGCTCGCGGGCGCGTCCGGGTCGGAGGCCGAGGAGAGGTTGCAGCGGCTGCTGGTCATCTGCCGCTCGATGATCGACCGGCATGCGGACGCCGTCGCCCGTTTCGCCGACCTGCCGCACGGACTGGCCGGGATCACCCTGTGGTCGACGGTGCGGCGGCTGGCGCGCGTCGGCTTCCCCAACGCGGCCCAGCAGCGCTTCCTGGACCTGCTCAGCGACCAGTTCCTCGCCGATCCGCGGATCACCGCGGCCGTCGAAGAGGCTCGGAGATGACCGCTTCGCCCCGCGTCCACTCGTTCCTGTCCCTGAGGGGAGACCCGATGAAGTACCAGCCCCGTCACGATGCCGCCGTAACCCTCGCCGAGGACATCGAGCTGGTCCGCCTCGATGGTGTTGCCAAGTCCTACGGCACCGGCGATCTCGAGGTGGACGCGTTGCGCGGCATCGACCTGACGGTCGCCGCTGGCCAGTTCGTCGTCGTGCTCGGCCCGTCCGGTTCCGGCAAGACCACGTTGATGAACCTGATCGGCGGCATCGAGCCGCCCACCTCGGGTTCGGTCGTCGTGGCCGGCCACGACCTGACCTCGGCCGACGACAAGGCGCTGACCGAGTACCGCCGCACCCAGCTCGGCTTCGTGTTCCAGTTCTTCAACCTGGTCCCCACGCTTACCGCCCTGGAGAACGTCGCCCTGGTCGCCGAGCTGGTCGGCGCCTCCGAGGCCTTGGCCCGGGAGGCCCTGACCGAAGTCGGGCTGGGCGAACGGGCCGACCACTTCCCGTCCGCGCTGTCCGGCGGCGAACAGCAGCGGGTCGCGATCGCCCGGGCGCTGGTGAAGGACCCGCCGGTGCTGCTGGCCGACGAACCCACCGGCTCGCTCGACCTCGACACCGGACGCCAAGTGCTCGCCGCCCTGCACCGGGCCCGCGACGGCGGCCGAACCGTCCTGCTGGTTACGCACAACTCCGCGATCGCCGCCATGGCCGACCGGGTCCTGCGACTGGGCTCGGGCAGCCTGGTGGGCGACGAGGTGGTCGCCCACCCGGTCCCGCCGGAGGAGGTGCACTGGTGAGAACCCTGCGCCGCACCCGGTGGCGGGACGCCCGGGCGCACGCCGGCCAGTTCGTCGCCCTGATCGTGACCGTCCTGCTCGGCGTGGCCCTGTTCGGCGCGTCCTACGACGCGTTCGCGAACCTCACCGCGTCCTACCGCGGCCTGTACGACCGGCTTGCCATGGCCGATCTGGTCGCCACCGGCGGGAAGGTCGACCAGATCGCCGCCCAGGGCGCCCAACTGCCCGGAGTGGCGGCGTCCGGCACCCGCGTGGTCGGTGAGACCGCCATGCGCATCGGCGACCACCGCCAGGCCGCGCGGATCGTGGGCCTGCCGGCGGACGGGAACCCTGCCGTCGACAAGGTGCTGGTCCTCGCCGGCGCCAACCTCGACCCGTCCCGGACCGACCAGGTACTCGTCGAGCAGCACCTCGCCGGAGCCGTCGGCCTTGAGCCCGGAGACAGCGTGGAGGTGGCCAGCACCCGCGGCTGGACGACGCTGCACGTGGCGGGGATCGTCGCCTCGCCGGAGTACCTGTGGCCGGCTCGAAGCCGACAGGAGGTCCTCGTCCCGTTCGACCAGTGGGGCGTGCTGTTCGCCAACCAGGCCGTCGTCGACGAGCTCGATCCCGGCCAGGTCCAGCAGCAGGCCCTGTTCGTCCACCGCACCGGCGCGCCAGCCGAAATCGACAGCCGACTGCGGGCGCTGGCGCTCAGCCTGGGCGCGACCTCGACCCAGACGCTGGCCGAGCAGCCGTCCGAGGCCATCCTGAGCGAGGACCTCAGCGGGTTCGGCGAGATGTCGGTAGCCTTCCCCCTGATGTTCCTGCTGGCCGCCGGGCTGGGGGTCGCCGTCCTGCTGGGACGCCTGGTCGCCCAGCAACGCGGTCGGATCGGCCTGCTGCGGGCCAGCGGCTTCTCCCGGGCGTCGATCCGCCGGCACTACCTCGGGTTCGGGCTGGTGATCGGGACCGCCGGGTCGGTGCTGGGTGCCGTCGTGGGAGCGCTGGCCGCAGCCGGCATCACCCGGCTCTACACGGCGGCCATCTCGGTGCCGGTGACGGTCGTCGAGGTGCGTCCGCTCACGGTGGTGGTCGGCGTGCTGATGGGTCCGGTCGCTGGGGGCATCGCCGCCTGGTTCCCCGCCCGGCGCGCGGCCGGGACCGATCCCGCCCAGGCGATGCGTGGCGACGTCCCGATCGGCCGAGGCCGATTGAGCTGGGCGGAGCGGCTGGTGCCGCCGCTGCGGCGGTTGCCGGTGCGCTGGCGAGCCGCGATGCGCGGCCTTGGCCGCAACCCGCGCCGGTCGGTCTCCACCATCGTCGGCGTCGCGCTGGCGGCAACGCTGGTGCTGGTCTCGTGGGGGATGATCGACACCGTCCAGATCCTGCTCGACCGGCAGTTCGTCACCGTCCAGCACCAGGACGCCACCGTCCAGCTTGCGCAGCCGCTGCCGGCCGGTGACCTGGACCGGCTGAAAGTGGCCGGGGTGGCCACCGTCGAGCCCGAGGCGGACCTCCCGGTGACCTTCGTGCACGGCGGCCACCGCTACGCCACCACGCTGACCGGGCTGCGGACCGACACCAGCATGCACACGTTCCTCAGCCCGGACGGTGCCCGCCTCACCCTGCCCGAGAGCGGCGGCGTGCTGCTGGCGACCCCGCTGCGCACCACGCTCGACGTGGCGGTCGGGGACACCGTCCAGGCGGACGCCGGCGGCGGGCACACCGCCCAGCTGACCGTGGCCGGTTTCGCGGACGAGCCGCTGGGGGCGTTCGGCTACGCATCACTGGCCACAGTGGCCGGGCTCTCCGGGCAGAGTGGGAGCCGGCCGGCCTTCGACGTCGCCCTCGTCCGGTTCGTCCCGGGGGCGGATCGCGGCGCCGTGATCGATCGCCTGACTGCTGTCGACGGGGTCGCGGTGGCCCTGGACAGCCGGGAGTTCTACCTGCTCGCCCAGAACTTCATGGCGCTGTTCTACGCGTTCATCGGCGTCATGCTGGTGCTGGGCGCGGTGCTCGCCTTCGCTTTGATCTTCGTCACCATGACCACCAACGTCGCCGAGCGGTCGGTCGAACTGGCGTCCCTGCGCACCCTGGGGATGGCGCGAGCCACGGTCTCGCGGCTGGTGACCAGCGAGAACGTGCTGCTGATCGTGATTGGGCTTGTCCCCGGCCTGGTGCTCGGCTACCTCGCCGCCGCCGCGGCGATGGGGTCGTTCTCGTCCGACCTGTTCCAGTTCGACCTGCAGGTCCGTCCGACCACGTTCATCGTCACTGCGGCGGTGATCCTGGCCGTCGGGCTCATCAGCCAAGGCCCAGCGCTGCGCAGTGTCGGACGCATCGACCTGGGTCGGATGACCCGGGAGCGCGCCAGCTGAGGCGCACCGCAGCGAGGCTCGTCCTCGCCATTCCAGGGCCGCTCGATCACGATCGGCCACCACACGAAGGGATCTGACCATGAGAATCCTGATTGTCGGTGCGGGCATCGCAGGAGCGACCCTCGCCTACTGGCTGCACCGCGCGGGCCACGAGGTGACCCTGGTCGAGCGGGCGCCGAAGCTTCGCGAGGGCGGGTACCTCGTCGACTTCTGGGGCGCCGGCTTCGACGTCGCCGAGCGGATGGGCATCGTGCCCGAGCTGCGCCACCGCGGCTACGTGTTCACCGAGGGCAGGGTCGTCGACCGGGCCGGTCGCAGGATCGCCTCGCTGAAGCCGGCCAAGATCATGCAGTCGGGCGAGAAGTACGTGAGCATCACCCGGTCCGATCTCGCCTCAGCGATCTATGCCGCGCTGGGCGGCGCGGCAGAGTTGGTCCTGGGCGACACCGTGGCTTCACTGGCTGACCAGGGCGACCGGGTCCACGTGGTCCTCGAGAGCGGACGCTCCGACGACGTCGACCTGGTCGTGGGAGCCGACGGGCTGCACTCCCGGGTGCGCAGGCTCGCCTTCGGGCCGGACGCTGACTACGAGAGGTACCTGGGCATTGTCATCGCTGCCTTCGAGATCGATGGCTATCGTCCCCGGGACGAGCTCGTGGCCCTGATGCATGCCGAGGTGGGCTTCCAGGTGCTCCGGGTGTCGCTCCGAGACGATCGGACGCTGGTCCTGTTCTCGGTCCGGCACAGTGGTGACGTCCCGCACGATCGTGACAGCCAGCAGCAGTTGCTCCGTGCGAAGCTTGCCGGTGGCGGCTGGGAGACGCGGGCGATCCTGGACCTGATGCCCGCGGCGGCGTCCTTCTACTTCGACACGGTGAGCCAGATCCGGATGCCCTCCTGGACGCGGGGACGGGTGGCGCTGGTGGGCGACGCGGGTGCCTGCCCGTCCTTCCTCGCCGGCCAGGGCTCCGCGCTGGCGATGGTGGAGGCGTACACGCTGGCCGCCGAGATCGCGCGCTGCCCAGACCATCGGCAGGCGTTCGGCGCCTACGAGCAGCGACTGTCGCGACTGGTGCTGTCCAAGCAGGACGGCGCACTGGGGCTGGGCGCTGCCTTCGCGCCCGCCAACGGTCTGCAACTGTTCGTCCGCAACGCTGCCATGAAGCTGATGGGCCTGCCCGGCGTGGCGAACCTCGTCATGGGCCGGAGCTTCCACGACGCCGTCGAACTGCCGCCGTTCACACCGGGCCGCCGTCCGCCGGACTGAGCCACGACCCCGAGGTTCAGGCCGCATCCGACGTTGTTGCAACCGGGTGGAGGAGCCTGATCTCGGCCACCTGCTCGCCGCGGTGGGTGAGCATCCAGAGGACGGCGGGTGGGCAGTGGGCTGGATCCCACGCAGGGCTGTGCAGGTCGCATTCCCAGATCGTGACGTGGCTTCCGGCCACGACGCTCGTCAGCTCCTGGTGGACTCCGGCCCGGAGGTCGGACTCCATGATCACCTCCAGCGCCTCGCGTCCCTGCTGACGCACTCGCTGCGGGCTGACGATCTGGACGTCAGGGGCGGCCAGCTCCGCGAGGACGGCGGCGAAACTGCCCCGCTCCGCGGCAGTCAGTACCTCGACCGCGGCGAGCCGGCGCCGGGCGGTGAGGGCAGCAGTGCCCCCGTGGCGTCCCTCGGCGGTGTCGGTGAGGGTCGTGGCGAGCTTGGCCCGGGCCTGGTTCAGCCGGCTGCGCACTGTGCCGATGGGAATCCCGCAGGCCTCGGCGATCTGGCTGTAGCTGTGGGCACTGCTGAAGTACCGCAGGACCACGACCTGCTGCAGGGGTTCACTCAGTTCGTCCAGCGCCGACCACACCCAGTCGCGGAGTGCGTGGCTCTCCAGGATCTGGTCGGGGGACGGACGGGGATCGGCGATTCGCTCCGTGAGCGTGGCCGCTCTCCTGCTTGCCTGCGCGCGTAGCTTCATCCTGGCGGCGTTGCGGGTGATGGCCCGCAGCCAGGAGCCGACCGCGTCCGGCTCACGCAGGGTGCCGAATCCCCGGATCGCGCCCAGCATCGCGTCCTGGACGACGTCGTCCACGTCCGGCGTCCAGCCGAGGATCGTGATGGCCGCCGCTCGCATCGCCGCTCGGTGGCGCTCGAGCACGACAGCGAGACCGGTGCCGTCACCGGCCCGCGCCGCCTCGATGAGGTCCGCATCCGTGGGCGCCTCGACCACGCGGCCCATCGTGTGCGTCGGGAAGTACCGCCGCAAGTGGCCGAACTTCCCAGCCCTGCGCGCATCTCTTCAGTGAGTGGCCGGCCGACCGGCGGGCCGCCAGCCGAGGAGGACAGCATGAAGATCCATGTCAACGACGCAGAGCTCTATCTCGACATCCAGGGGTCGCAACGCCGCGTCGCCGGGACGCGACTCGACACCCGGCCGACGATCGTGGTGCTGCACGGCGGTCCCGGGTTCGACCAGGGCTACCTGCGACCCGGACTCGACCCGCTGAGCGAGGACGCCCAGCTGGTGTTCGTCGACCTGCGCGGACAGGGCAACTCCAGCAGGGTCGCGCTCGCCACCTGCACCCTCGAGCAGATGGCGGACGACGTCGCGGCGCTGTGCAGTCAGCTCGGGCTCGACAGGCCGATCGTCTTCGGCCACTCCGCCGGTGGCTTCGTGGCGCTCCACCTCGCGCTGAGGCATCCGGGCCTCGCGTCGGGCCTGATCCTGTGCGACACCGCACCGACCCTGGCGCCGGTGCCCGACGACGCCCCGCCGCCCGGGCTGGAGCAGCGCGCGCCCGCCGACGTCGTCGACGTCGCACACGCGCTGTTCTCCGGGGACTTCTCCGCCCAACGGATCGACGCGTTCCGCGAGCTCGTGATGCCCTACTACGCCGCTCCCGGCCACGAGGACGTGCCCGGCCGAATCATGCCGCTCAGCCTGATCACCGCCGACGTTGTGGCCCACTTCTTCGCCGAGCTCGCTCCCCACTACGACGTCCGCGATCGACTGCGATCGATCGACATCCCCACGCTCGTGCTCGTCGGCCAGCTTGACTGGGTATGTCCCCCCGCCTACAGCCGCGTGCTCGCCGAGCAAATCCCGTCGTCCCGCCTCGCCGTGATCGAGGCGGCCGGCCACTTCCCGTTCTCCGAGGAGCCCGAGCGGTTCCGCGCGGCCTGCGCACCCTTCCTGGCCGAGACCACCTGAGGTCGGACGGCTCCGGTGATTCTTACGGAAGTCTTTCGGCTCGCCCCGGGGGCAGCTGAACGCATTGCGGACCGGCCACGATGGCTGGGTCAATGGACTGTCGAGGAAACGAGGGGACGGCGTGCCGGCCAGCAGTGTCCTGGTGATCGAGGACGACCCCACCACGCGTGAGGTACTCCGCCGCTACTTCACCCGTGCCGGACTGGACGTGGTCGAGGCCGAGGACGGTCTCCAGGGCCTGGACGCCTTCGCCCGGTCGGCGCCGGGCCTGGTGATCCTCGACCTGATGCTCCCCGGTCTGGACGGCCTCGACGTCTGCGAGCGGATCCGGCGGACCAGCGACGTGCCGGTGATGATCCTCACCGCGCTGGGCAGCGAGTCCGACCGGGTGGTGGGCCTCGAGCAGGGGGCGGACGACTACGTCGTCAAACCGTTCTCGCCACGCGAGGTGACCCTGCGGGCGCAGCGGCTGCTGCAGCGTTCGGTGCCGCGGGAGGAGGCCGCCACGGTGCTGGCCGACGGCGACCTGCTGATCGATGTCGCAGCGCGTCGGGCGAGTCTGGACGGGCGGGAGCTGGCGATGACCTCCCGTGAGTTCGACCTGCTCGCCTTCCTCGTCGCGCACCCGGACCAGGCGTTCCGCCGGCCGGAGCTCCTCAGGCAGGTCTGGGGCTGGGAGTTCGGCGACGACTCGACGGTGACCGTCCACGTCCGCAGGCTCCGGGAGAAGGTCGAGCCCGACCCGTCCCGTCCGGTCCGGCTGGAGACGGTCTGGGGCATCGGCTACCGCTATCGAAGGATGGGAGGTCCGGGTGGATGAGTCCTTTCTGCACATCGCACCGTGGGCTGCGCTGACCTGCGTCGCGACGATCCTGCTGCTGTGGGCCCTCCTGCGGGCCCTGAGGCAGCACCCGGCGGTCTCGCTGGGGGTCGTGGTCGCCGTCCCCCTGCTGGCCGCGCTCGGCTTCGTGGTGGCGATCAGCGGCTTCATGTTCACCGAGCAGCTGGGCTGGACGCTGGTCACCTGTGCCCTGGTCGGCGTCATGCTCGTGCCGGGCTCGGTCCTGATCGGGCAGCAGTTCGCCCGACGCACGCTGGCGGCCGAGACGCGTCGCGCCGAGGAGCACGCCCGTGAGGTCAGCCACCGTGAGTTGATCTCCTGGCTGAGCCACGACCTGCGGACGCCGCTGGCGGGCATCAAGGCGATGGCCGAGGCGCTCGAGGACGGCGTCGTGGACGACCCCGTCGAGGTGCGTGACTACGGCGCGAGGATCGGACGGGAGGCGAACCGGCTGGGCGGGATGGTGGACGACCTGTTCGAGCTGTCGCGGATCAGCAGCGGCGCCCTCGACCTGCGTCCCGAACCGATCGCGCTGAACGAACTGGTGAACCAGGCCGTCCTCGGCCTCGGCCCGGTGGCCAGCAGCCGCGGCGTCCGGCTCGACGTCGACCTGCCGCCCGTCCTCGGGCTCGGCTCCGGACGCGAGATGGAACGGGTGGTGCAGAACCTGATGGTCAACGCCGTCCGGCACACCCGGAGCGGACGCCGGGTCGAGGTGCGCGGCGGCCGTGACGGCGCGAGCACCTGGCTGGCCATCACCGACGGCTGTGGCGGCATCCCCGCCGAGGACCTCGCCCGGGTCTTCGACGTCGGCTACCGGGGCACCGCGGCCCGGTCGCCGGAAGGCTCGTCCCTGGGTGCCGGCGCCGGCCTCGGTCTGGCCATCGTGAAAGGCCTGGTCAACGCCCAGTCCGGGCAGGTGTCGGTGCGGAACGTCGGCCAGGGCTGCTGCTTCACCGTCCGGCTGCCGATCGCGCCGCTGGCAGGGGCCGGCTCCTGAGGGGCGCTGATCATTGACCCGTCCCTCGCCGCAGGCCACCTCTCGGATTGCGCAGCATTCCCAAACACGGAGCTGCCGGCGTCCCGGAGGACGCCGGCAGCTTTCTGCGTGACTCCGGCTGTCGATCAGCTGGCTGCGATGCCCTCCAGCGGGTGTCCGTTGGCCGACCCGAGCCCGGTGTCGACGCTGCCGATGCTGGTCAGTGAGCCGTTGGCTGAGCGCCGGTACTCGTCGATCTTCCCGGTCGCGCCGCTGAGCTGGTAGATGAACCGGCCGTTGCCGGACGCCGCCAGGTCGACCGGGCCGCCGTCGGTGTGGGCTGCGGTCGCGTCCAGCAGCCTCAGGTGGCCGGAGCGGTCGGCGACCGTGGAGATGCTGTTCGAGCCGGCGTTGGCCACGTAGACCGTCCCGCGAACGACGACCGACCAGCAGGCGGCTGCCTGGCCGGTCGGGCCGACGGACGAGACCTTCGCTAGGCTGCCGCTGCGGTGTACGCGGTAGCTGGTCACCAGGCCGGACGCGTCGATGACCACGAGGTGGCTGCTGCGATCGAACGAGAGCGCGAACGGCACTGCGCCGGACGTGGTGACCGTGGGCGCCGCGGCCGGACGTCCGAAGCGGTCCAGCGGGAAGGTGAGCAGGGTGCCGTGGGTCTTGGTGGCGACGACGACGGCGTGGCGGTCAGGGGTGATCGCGACCTGGGACGGGGTCTGCAGGAACTCCGGGTTGCCGTTGTCGGCGAGGTGGAGCGCGCGAGTGCTGCCGGACAGCGGCACGACCGTCCGTCCGGCGAGGCGGTAGCCGGTGATCGAGCCGCCGTCGCGGGCGTTCAGGACGAACACCAGGTTGCCGACCACGCTCACCGAGACCGGAAGGTCGCCGTGGGTGGGGAGGATCTGGCGGACGTCGAGCCGGCTGCCGTGCACGCCGAAGACGGTGACGGTGTCACTGCCGCCGTTGACGGCGAAGAGCAGGTCCCGGGCACGGTCGAGGGTGAGCGAGCCCTGGGACGCGAGCGGGTCGACGACCGCACCGGCCTCCTGGGCGCCGGCGCCACCCGTGCGGTAGGTGCCGGCGCGGGTCAGGCGTCCGTCCGTCGACCGGTCGTAGGCGATCACGGCGTTGTGGACGGGGTCATCGGTCTGGACGAAGACCGCCCCGACCGTGTGGTGGTCGGAAGGATGGCTGGTCGCCGAAGCGGTGGCCGCCGGTACGAAGGCGAAGGCGGCGGCCGCAGCGGCGGTCGCAATGACCGTGGTGAGACGTGGAAGGTTCACGGTGCCACTCCTTGTCGGAAGAGGTTGTTGGGCACCTGCCAGTCAACGCGTGCGTCCGCCGCACCTCCATGACAGCGGCCTTACCCGGTGCTTACGAGAGTCTGACGTGAGCGGCATCACGGGCCGCGGGGCCCGTGGTCGGCGTTCGCCCGCCTTGCTGGCGGCTTGCGGGTCGCTGGCGGCCTGGGCAAGGGGCGGAGCCGCTGGTCTGAAGTCGAATCCCGGTTGTGGGGTTCACAGTCGTAACGCGGGTCACCCCCGGGTACGCGCGCCAGGGCAAGGGTGAACGTCTTCGGGTTGGCGGCTACATGGTGGCCAGGGTCCAGCACCAGCCGGCGAGTTCACGGGCGATCGCGACGTTGGCGATCACTGGCCGCTCGTGGCGGGCGTCGAAGTCTAGCCAGCGCTGGTGGAGCCGCTTGTTCGCCTGGTGGGCTTTGGCGACGACGGGGCCGGGGGCCTTGTTCCATCGGGCCAGCATCGTGTTGCCGGTGTGTAGGACGGCTTGTGGTGCCAGGCGGCCTCGACCAGCAGCCGGCGAACGTGACCGTTCCCGGTCTTGGTGATCGGCCCCAACGCACGCGAGCGGCCCGAGGAGTACTCGCTGGGCACCAGCCCCAGGTAGGCGCCGATGCTGTTGCCGTCGAACCTCGTCCAGTCGCCGATCTCGACCGCCAACGCGAACCCGGTCAACGTCGAGATCCCGCGCAGGCAGCCCAGCCGGCGCACCACCGGCGTCCAGGCCGAGTCGGCGGCCAACTGCTCGATCCGGGCATCCAGCCGTTCCCGGCGGGCCAGCATGGTCAACACCTGTCCAGGGCCTCCTCGAACGCCCACTGCGCCGGACCGGCCAGCTGCTGGGTGCCCAGCCACGCCAGGTGCAGGTTCGTCCACGCCGCACCACCGGACCACACGATCCCGTGCCGCAGCAACAACTTGGAGACCCGGTGCCGGGACCGCATCAGATCCGAACGGCAATCCTCCCGGGCACGCACCAGATCCCTGACCGCCTCGGTCGCCTCGTCCGGCATCGTCACCGCAGTGAACTCGTCCAACCTCAGCAGCCGGCACAGATGCTCAGCATCGCGGGCATCAGTCTTCACCCTGTCACCCGAGGGCCGCTGCAACTTCGACAGCGCCGCGACCTCGCACCGATACCCGGCCGCCCGCAGCTGGCGGGCCAGGCCGAACCCGGTCGGTCCCGCCTCGTACAACGCCGCCACCGGACCCGGCAGCCCGCCCAGCCAGCCGGCCACCACGGCCGCGTCCGGGACCAGCCGGCCAGCGAACACCTCACCGGTCACCTGATCAATCCCGTGCACCACCACCGACCGGGCGTGCACGTCCAGCCCAACACTCGTAGGCTCACAGAACACCGGGGCCTCCCATGTATGTCGGATAGGCCGGGCAGCCCGCCTGCCCGGCAACCCACGGAAGATGCATGAGCGAGGCCCCGGCCCACAACCCCTCTTCAGCAAGAGGTCACCACATACCGCCTAGGACAGGTCCGCTACGACTGGCTTGCTGGAGACCCGTGGTGGCGAAAGCCGGTGCCCCCATTTTCTGCAGCAATGCCAGCGGTCGGCCGTGATGGGGACTGTCTGATTAACGGTGGGTGGCATCTGGCGTTTACTGGTTTGTCCCTGCCGGGTCGAGGCGGCCCGGGAAGGTGATGGCGAACGCGTTGAGTGCCAGCTTCCACCGGTTCATCCATCGTGTCTTGGCGGTCCCGGTGGGTCAAGGGAACGGGCGACCAGGTACAGGCACTTGAGTGCGGCCTGGTCGGTCGGGAAGTGACCTCGGGCCCGGACTGCCCGGCGGAAGCGGGCGTTCAGACTCTCGATCGCGTTCGTGGTGCAGATGACCCGGCGGATCTCCACGTCGTAGTCGAGGAACGGGATGAACTCGGTCCAGGCGGCCCGCCACAGCCCGATCGCGGCCGGGTATCTGGTGCCCCAACGCTCGGCGAACTCGTCGAACCGGGCGGCGGCCGCCGCGGCGGTAGGGGCGGTGTAGACGGGCTTGATGTCGCGGGCGATGGCGTCCCAGTTCTGACGGGCGGCGTACTTGAACGTGTTCCGCAGCAGGTGGATCACACACGTCCGAGCGGTGGTGTGTTCCCACACGGTGTTGACCGCCTCCGGCAGGCCCTTGAGCCCGTCACAGACCAGCATCAGGATGTCGGACACGCCGCGGTTCTTGATCTCGGTGAGCACGCCCATCCAGTGTTTGGCACCCTCACCACCGGTGCTGGCCCAGATCCCCAGGATGTCGCGTTGGCCGTCAACGGTGACCCCGATGGCTACGTAGAACGCCTTGTTGGTCACTTGTCCGTCGCGGACCTTGACGTGAATCGCGTCGATGAACACCACCGGGTACACCGGATCGAGAGGCCGGTTTTGCCACTCGACCATCTCCTCGATCACCTTGTCGGTGATCCGGCTGATCGTGTCCTTGCTCATCGCCTGGCCATAGGTGTCGGCGAAGAACGAACAGATCTCCCCGCTCGTCAGGCCCTTGGCCGACAGGGACAACACCATCGCATCGACCCCGGACAGCCGACGTTGCCGTTTGCGGACCACCACCGGGTCGAACGTACCGTCCCCGTCCCGGGGCACCTCGATCGTGACCGGGCCCAGCTCGGTATGAACCGTCTTGGCCCTGGTCCCGTTCCGCTCGTTACCGGTGTCCGCCCCGGTCTTGCCGTCCCGGTCGCCGTGCTCGTAGCCCAGATGCTCGTCCAGCTCGGCCTCCAGCGCTGTTTCCAAGACCTGCTTGGTCAGCGCCGCCAGCGGGCTTCCCGGCCCGACCAGCGACACCCCCTCAGCCCGGGCCTGAGCGATCAACTGATCGGCCACCGAACCCGGCGCCGCCTTCCTTGGATTCGCCACATCGGTCATCGTGTCGGTCACGAGAACCTGCCTTCCTCACCAGGCCTTCAACCCGGCGTGTCGGGCCAGACCCACCCACCGTTTCTCTGACAGTCCCTCGATCAGCGAGCAGCCTGGACGCGCGCTCGTGGAGCAGACCGATCAGGCCAGTTGGGGCGAGAAGATCATCGACCGGTTGCCGCCGATCTGCGTGCCGAGTTCGACGGTGCCGGCGGGTTCTCGGTCCGGAATCTGAAGTACATGCGTTCCTTCGCCCGTGCCTGGCCAACGCTGGACCAGTTTGGGCAGCAACCTGCTGCCCAAATCCCGTGGGGCCACATCATGGTCCTTCTCGACAAGCTGGACGACGCTGAACTCAGAGACTGGTATGCCTCCCAAGCCGTCACCCACGGCTGGTCCCGCGCGGTCCTGCAACATCACATCAAGACGGCCGCGCACACCCGGTTCGGAACCGCGCCCATCAACTTCGAGCATCTGCTCGCCCCGGATGCGTCAGACCAGGCCCAGCAGCTCACGAAAGACCCCTACGTCTTCGACTTCCTTGACATCGAACCCGGACACGCCGAGCGGGAACTCGAGCAGTCGCTGGTCGACAAGATCCAGCGCACGCTGAGCGAACTCGGCGCCGGTTTCAGCTTCGTCGGACGTCAAGTGATCCTCACCGTCGAAGGCGAGGAGTTCGCGATCGACCTGCTGTTCTTCCACATCGAACAACTGCGCTACGTCGTCATCGAACTCAAGGTCGGCAAGTTCAAGGCCGAGTACGCCGCCCAGCTCGAACTCTACGTTCGCCTAGTCGAAGACCAGCTCCGCCGCCCGCGGCACCAGGCAACCGTCGGTCTGCTGCTGTGCACCGACAAGAACGACCGCTTCGTGCGGTACGTCCTGGCCACCAACTCCCAGCCGATCGCCGTTGCCAGCTACGACCTGCTCCCGGTCGCGGAGAAGGCGGCACTGCCGTCCGAGGCCGTGCTCGATCGCGCACTCGACGACTGAGGACCGATTCGGGCAGCAAGTCGCTGCCCGAAGCTGGGATCGGTCGTGCGCGCCCCGCCAGCCCTGGCGTCCGTCGGATTCGGTGGCTCGGACTTGGCCAGAAGTTGTCTCAGTTCATCTCCGTCCAGAGCTGTTCATGGGGGTCCAGCCGAAGTCAAGACGCCTAGCCACGGTCATGTACGGACAATCCTGAACACCCGAAAGCCCGACTGCTAAGCGGGTCTCGGGCTTCAATCCGATCCGGGTTCAAATCCCCGCACCTCCGCCATGACAAGGGCAAACGCCCCTCCCGAGGGTCTCTCGGGAGGGGCGTTTCCAGCCCCAACCGGGCCCGCACCCAACCGGCCCGTGGTCTCAATAGTGGTCTCAATTTGGCAATCGAACACGGCCTCTCAGCGGTCAGTCGTCGGACGTCTCTGAACGTCGGTGAACCGTTGCGAACTGCCCAGAGGACCGTTTCAGGCGTGGAGCCCGCCACGAAAGCGGGTGCCACGCAGGCGGTGGCAGAAATCGCCTTGACAAGGGAGCATGCCCTCGATCGGCGCCTCCCGACTTGTCGACCCTGCCCTATCGCGGGGAAGCCGTGCCGCGGCCCCTCCGGTCGACATATCACCGTCCCGAGTCTCGGCAAATCGAGCCAGTTCAGACGCGCGCGCTAATCGGTTCAGAGTTCAGGATGGGGGTGAACAATCACACCGTGCACCGATTTGAACCGAACACGGTCAAGAACGGTGCATCCTGCCGAGGCACAGGCATGCCGCAGCTCGATCGGACTTCATTGGTGGCGGATGTGTCCCCTCAGCTGCACCGTCGGATCGTCGGTCTCAGGAGCGGCCCTGATCGTTGTCGGTGGCGCGTCGTAGACTCGTTTCATGGCACAGGAGGTCGTGGAGATTGAGCGGGCGCTGCTGGCGCTGCCTCCGCATGACCGCGCCGCGGTGGTGCACGCAGCGCTGATCAGTCTGGACGGTGGTGCTGCGGACGACTCGCAGGACGACCTCGATACCGCTTGGCGCGAAGAGGTCGGCGACCGTCTTGACGAGGTGCTCGAGGGCAAGGTCGAACTGGGATCCTTCGAGGCGACCCGGGCACGGTTCACCGCGAAGTACCCGACCACGCCCCGGTGACGGCGATCCACCCCGAGCATCCGGAGGCGGGTGCGGAGTTGTTCGCGGCCGCTGAGCACCTGGAGCGGATAGAGCCCGGTCTGGGTCATGCACTGTTCGACGTCGTCGCTGAGGCGATCGCCTCGATCGAGGAGTACCCGGACGGTTGGCCGCCGCTGGTCGGCTGGGACCGGGAGCCGGTGGTGCGGAGCAAGGCGACCAAGAGGTTCCATTACCGGGTGGTCTACTTCGTCCGGGAAGGCGAGCCGGTCATCCTGGCCTACGCCCACGAGAAGCAGCGTCCCGGCTACTGGAAGCATCGCTTCACCGACATGCTCGATGAGCGCTCGTAATCGAACGGCTGGCGACGGAGGCGTGGTCTCAGTTCTGGTCTCATTCGTGCCCGTCCACGACCGTTCGGGCCCGGATGCCGATCGAGTGAAACGCCTAGCCACGGCCACATGCGGCCACCGGCCGACGGTCGGTTGCCCTACTGCTAAGCGGGTTGAGGGCTTCAACCCTCTCCGGGGTTCAAATCCCCGCACCTCCGCCATGACGTGGTGAAACGCCCCTCCCGGGAGGCTCTCGGGAGGGGCGTTTCTCGCCTTGGCGCAGATCGTTGCGCCGGTCGGGCATCGCTGGGGTCGGACCAACCCCCTTTGACGTCGACAGTGGACCCGCCACGACACCCTTCATCCTGAATCGCTCGCGCCTCGGGTCCTGGAGGGAGCACTGGCACGACTGGTATCGCGGGGTAACGCTTGGCGGCCGACCACGGTGCGCGAATTGCACTCGCGATTGCCGCAGCACGCCCTGGAAGGCCCCGGCCGACATGATCGAGGGCAAATCGGGTAATGCGGCTCATCACAATCGACGGTGTAGCGGGGGTGTGATCGACGGCGGCGCGTCGGTGTCGGGGTGAGGGTCGAGGTCT
>Ga0102832_1000255_pt1 | contig 121259 bp, 88 predicted proteins | sample EBPBio282013_DNA_FD_88942 | JGI IMG/M metagenome (GOLD analysis project Ga0102832, IMG submission 88942) | Wastewater treatment Type I Accumulibacter community from EBPR Bioreactor in Madison, WI, USA - Reactor 2_5/28/2013_ DNA (Illumina Assembly) | ecosystem: Engineered > Bioreactor > EBPR >... | reverse complement strand
TTTAAGTAAAAAATCCACTCCAAGTTGAGTGGATTTTTTGAAAATATTTTTTGAAAAAGTAATTTCCAAGGGAAGCCGTTGTAGTATCGTTATTCAAAATTCGTTATTCGTTTCTATTCAATTACTTGAATCCAGCCTTTGCAAGTTGAATTACCTGGCAGCGTGAGTTGGTAATAATACGTGCCATTTAGTACATCTTTGCCCCAATCATCACCGTAATTGTCGCTCGCAAATACGCGTTTTCCCCAACGGTTAAAAATTTCAATGCGGGTACTTGGAGCGCCTACTACGAATGTATCGTTTTTGCCATCTCCATTGGGGGTGATGACGTTCGGAATTTTATCTAAGTTCAACACCGACACCGACTGCGTCACGGTGCTTGCACAACCGCGCGGCGAATACGCTTTGAGTGTTACTTGATACGTTCCGTTTTGGGTATAGTCCAACGCCGCAGGTGCCGCTACGCCCGACTTTGTTCCATTGCCAAAATCCCACTCATAACGCGATGCTCCCGTTGTTTTATTCACGTATTGCACCATTGTCGGTTTTCCGCAAGCGTAGGTCGGTGCTACGTCAAAACTGGTGTTTTGTGGCCCACTTTCCACGTTTACCGTTACCGTTTTACTTGGTTTACAGCCATCAGGATAGACAGCTGTCACGGTGTAAGTAGTAGTTTGCAAAGGATTGGCAACGGGATTTTTGATTGTCGTATCCGACAAAGTTGGTGAAGCTTTCCAGCGAATTGTCCCTGCACCTTGCGCAAACAACATGGCCGTTTGTCCCGCACAAACCGTCGTGTCGGGCGTTACCTTAAAATCAGGTTTATTGTTATCAATGCGAACAGTAATGTTTTTTTGTGGCAAACAACCATCGGCATATTGCCCCGTCACGGTATAGACGGTTGTCACCAATGGTTTGGCCGTTACCCGCGTTCCGACCGAATCACTCAAGGTCAACGAAGGCGTCCAACGATAACGAGTGGCGCTACCTTGCGCGCTCAACACCGCACTTTGCCCTACGCAAATCGTGGTATCTTTAAAAGCCGCAAAATCAGGTTTATCGTTGTTAATTTTAACCGTTACGGTACGCGTCACGACGCAAGCCGAATCCGTTATAGTGCAGATAAAATTGGTCGTGGCATTTACTTTGGCGACGGGATTGGCAATATTCGGATTGCTCAAACCCGCCGCAGGCGTCCACGAATATTTCAATCCGCCTGTTGCTTTCAGTGGCACACCTACATTGCTACAAACCGTGGTATCTCCACTGGCAGCCGCTTTGCTTACGCCTACTTTGATAATTTTTGTCACGACATCTTGCCCACGGCAAACCAAAGGGTTAGATGCCCGCAGCGTCACACGGTATTCCCCTGGTTGATTAAAGGTGTAAGTTGCTTTCAGCGGATCACGCGAGATATTGTTTCCTTGCACATCCCAGGTATAAGTCCTTCCTCCTTCACTGGTGTTTAAGAAATCTAGGGTCATGGGTGCACAGCCCGAAAGTACATTTTTGGTTGTACCTTGATACACATCAAAATCAGCTTTAAGGCGGTCGATGTCAAACTTGAAGGCAGCGTTATTACAATCAGCACTGTTACGATTTACGGCCCACACGTTGGGCGTAGAAGGGAAATTGGCTTGACGACACACGCAAGTGGCCTGATAAATCACGCCATTTTTGGCAAAACGGCTCGTTCCACCGTCCACGTGATCACCGTCGGTGCTCGAAGTTGTGCTTCCAATAAACGTACCGTAAAGCAGCGATTTTGCTCCTTTTTCCAAAATAGCAATGTAAAAGTTACTTCCTGTGGTAGTCGTCCGAAACGCGTCTGGCGTTGTTGGAAGGCCAATCGTGCTACTGGTGGGGTTATAGCCATTGCGTGAATTGACTACTCCTCCCCAACCCGACAAATAAATATTCCCACATTCGTTGACCAAAAAAGCAGTCGGTGCAATATCTGGCCTCGCTCTGGATGAGCCAATGGTGGTTGAAAATATCGTTCGCGAAAGTGTTTTATCTAAAGCATGAATAAACTGCCCCGCATTGGTATTACTATACACGCCCGTAGTGGTGGGATAACGGCCACGCGTTAGTCCAAAAACGTGGACATTTTCCTCCGAGTCCACATCCAACAAATACGCCACGTCCGAACTATCCGTCCCGAGGTAGGTCAATTGTTCAAGTTTATCGTTGACAAATTTGGCCACAAAACCATCTTCTTCCCCGCTTTTGGTGCTCTTAAATGCGGTTGTTTTGGCGGGCAAATTAGAACTACGGGTCAAACCCGCCACGTACAAAGCCCCAGACGGTGCCCATTTCACACCGTATGCTCCGTCAGCAGCTGTTCCTCCCAAGTACGTACTCATGAGCATTGTTCTGAGGTCCGAACTCAGCTTAAACACCACCGCATCTTGACGACCACCTCCGTACTGCGCCGTGGTAGGATTGACTGTCGGAAAGTTAGTTGAGTTAGTCGAAGTAGCGACATACACATTGTCTTTGTCATCAACCACCACTTCTCCCCTAAATTCGTCACTGTAATTGATTAAGTTAAAATCAAAAGTGCGACAAATCCCATCATTACCATTGCCTCCTACCAGCGTACTCGCCGCTAACGTTGACCCATCGGCACTCAATTTTAACACAAAAATGTCACTACCATTGTTATATCCAAATCCCCCTACAGGTTCGACGGCCGTTCCTCCGCCAAAACGCGTTTGATAGGCCCCAGATGACAGCGGAAAATTTTGAGACGAAGTTGTCCCAAACACGACTAACTCACCTTTGTTGTTCACAATCATACTGTGCGGCACGTCAACGTCGGAGCCTCCGATGTAAGTTCCGTAAAGAAGACGAGTACCGTCAGGGCTAAACTTTAACAAACCCATATCCACACTCTGAGTTGCTTGACGCTGAAATGCTCCCGCAGTCGCTGGGAAAGGACCTGTTGAATGCAATGTACCAATCGAATACAGATTCCCTTGTTCGTCGTACGTAGCAGCGTGTCCAAAGTTATTGGCAAACGAACCCGAAAAAGTCGAAAACACCAGCTCAGGGTCAATCGTTAAGGCTTGGCTGCGGTCGTATCCTTTGGGAAAGTTAAACGACAACTGATTTCCATCTAACTGATAATGAGCCGCTACTTCGCGGGTACGGTTGTTAATTTCTTGGTACGTATAAGGTTTTAACTCCCGAAACGTGTTGATGGAAGTTTCGACCGCCAATTGGTTATCTTCCAACTTCAACGACTTACTTCCCTCATAACGAAGTTTGATTTTAGAAGCGTCGGCCTGAGGGTCGACCAAAAACTCATACTTGAGGGTTTGGCGAAAGGCATACATTTTAAAGTCGATGCCAGGATAAACGTCTTCATAGACAATCTCGCCAAACGAAGGCACATCTTTCGCCCATTTACTGGGGTCATTGCCCAAGAAATAGTTAAACTTGGCGGCGTTTGAATGGTCTTCTTTTACTTTTATGGCCGACGAGGCCCCGTCAAACATCACTTCCACGGCGTGCCCGTTTACCAGCGGACTTGTACGGGCGTTAGACAAACGCTCACCCGTGGCATGGGCACTCCGAAGGGGGTTTCCCTCAAAAAAAACGTACATCAACGATTTTTCCTTCAGGAGCAAATAACCTCCTGGAATATCAGCGCGATAACGTACGTCGGTGTCCCATTGGCCTTGGTTACGCACAAAACGCACCGCCGAGGGGGTTTGCGCACGCCCCTCTCCCCACACCAAAAACAATACAACTAAAATGCGTACAAAATGCTTCATACTAAAACAAACGAAAAGAATTCGTTGAAATTATGCAACCTATAAAGGCAAGACTTTCCAAAACGCTGGAACGTTGGAAAGCCTCGTTATTTTCTTTAAAAATCAGCGTTCAGCCTCTCCTATTACCCTTTTGAGAGTTCTTTGGCGCGGCGTTCGGCGGCCAAAATCCCCGTTTGGAGCGTTTGGGCTAAACCACCTCCTTCAAACTCGCGAAGGGCGGCTTCGGTCGTTCCTCCTTTGGAAGCCACCGCTTTAATCAAATCATCAAGGCTCTTATCGGCATTGTTGATGAGATGGAAAGACCCCAACATGGTTTGTTTTACCAGCAAGGTCGCCATCGACTCTTCAAAGCCCATTTGCTTTCCTGCTTCCACCATGGCTTTGACCAAATAATAGAAATATGCAGGGCCACTACCACTCAAGGCCGTTACGGCATCGAGCATGGATTCGTCTTCCAAAAACACCGAACGCCCCGTGGCATTGATGAGGTTATCGACTTTTAGCAATTGAGCAAAACTCAACTCTTTCGCGGCCGAAAAGCCTGTGATACCCATTCCCAACATCGCGGGGGTATTAGGCATGGCCCTGATGACCAAACGATGATTTAGGGTTTCTTGAATGGTAGAAATCGGAATCCCCGCCATGATTGACAAAACCACTTGTTGCGGTTGAAGGACTTCTCGTAAGGCGTCCTGAACCATACCGAAATCTTGCGGCTTCACCGACAAAATCACCACGTCGTACTCACCCACGTGCGCGCTGATGGTTTCGATCACCACGCCCGTATTTTCGGTACGAAGGTTTTCGGCGCGATTGGCGCTTTTTTCAATCAAAAGAAGGTTTTCTTTTTTTACTAAATCATATTGCAAAAACGACTTGGCAAAGGCCATTCCCATGTTTCCGCAACCTACAATGGCAATTTTCATCAGTTTCGACTAAGAAGTTTGAGATTATGTCGCAAAATTGAGGATAATTTACCAATAAAACGCTCCATTAGTGTATTTTTGAAGACCAAATACGTTCATTTTCATGAAAAAACTTCTCCTTTACACTTCATTATGTTTCTTGGGCTGCTACACTGCTTTTGCCCAAAAGAAACCCAAAAAAACAACGCCGCCTCCCGCGCCGATTTCCAAAAAAGCCCTCACCCACGATGTGTATGACTTTTGGAAAGACATCCCTGAGCGCATCGTCAGCAACAACGGACAGTGGTTTGGCTATGTCCTCAACCCACAAGAAGGCGACGGCAAAGTCGTTTTTCAACACTTTGTCACCAACCAAACCGATTCGGTGGCTCGCGGTGGCGAATTGCGTTTTTCCAATGATTCGGAATTTGCCGTTTTTAAAATCAAGCCCCAATTGAGCGCTACCAAAGCGGCCAAACGGGCTAAAAAGAAAAAGGATGAAATGCCGAAAGACTCGCTGGGAATCTATGCACTTTCGACCAAAAAACTCAGCAAATTTCCTGCCATTCAGTCATTCAAATTACCCGAAAAAGGGAGCGAATGGGTCGCATACTTAGGCGAAAGCCCCAAAGTAAAGCCTGATACAACCAAAAAAGCCCCCGCGAGACGCGCCAAACGCGAATCGGACGACAATGGCTACCGCTTGGTGACGCGTATGCTCAAAACCAATACCGAACGCGCATTCGGTTTTGTGACCGACTACGAAGTAAGCAAAAATGGCAAACGGTTGGCCTTTTCGACCACGGGCAGCGATTCTACCAAAGCGGGAGTTTATGTATTCGAACCTGCTTCCAACCAACTTCAACAGGTCTATGAAGGGCATTCAAAACACAAATTCAAAAAGCTTTCTTTTGACGAAAATGGCGACCAATTGGCCTTCATCGCTGATTTGGACACCAACAGCAAAGCGCAAATTCGTTTGCCCAAATTATTCTACTGGAAAGCAGGCCAAGCGACTGCCGCTCGCCTCGCCGATGAGGCGAACCAACCTGCGGCGCAAGGGTGGCTCGTAAGTGGCGAATATACACCCCGTTTTGCCAAGGATGGTTCCAAATTATTTTTTGGCACCAACCCCAAACCGATTGTACAAGATACCACCTTGCTTACCGAAGAGATTGTCAACGTAGAAGTATGGCATTGGCAAGACGAACGCCTTCAAACACAACAAAAAGTGAGCCTCGAACGCGACAAAAAGCAGTCGTATTTGGCCGTTGCTCACCTCAATGACCTAAAATTGACGCAATTGGGCAGTTTAGAAGTTCCTGACGTTACACTTGTCAATGAAGGCAATGCTGATTTTGCAGTTGGTAAATCAGACCGCCGCTATTCGCACCAGCATTGGGACTGGAATCCCGTGGAGGATGCCTACATCATTAGCCTGCGCGATGGTTCTAAAAAAATAGCCAAAGAAAAAATAGAAGGCAGTACTCGTACCTCTCCAGAAGGCAAATATTTGTACTGGTTTTCTAACCCTGACACAGCTTGGTTTGCACACGATATTGCGGCCAATCAAACCATTCAATTAACCAATAACAAGACTGTTAAATACGCCGACGAAGAAGACGACCATCCCGATTTTCCCAATCCGTACGGCATAGCAGGCTGGACCAAAAACGACCAGTACCTTTTGGTGTACGATCGTTACGATATTTGGCAAATTGACCCTAAAAAGCCAGCATCGCTCGTAAAACTAACCGATGGACGCGCAGCCAAAAACCAGTACCGCTACGTACGGTTGGATGCCGAAGAGCGTAATATCGACCTCAGCAAATCTCTTTTGCTGCGTACAGTCAACGAAACTACCCGCCAAGAAGGTTTCAGTCAGCTAACAGGCAGTGCAATCCAGCGCTTGTACGAGGGGGATTTTAAAGTAGGAATGGCCGTTTTGAAGGCCAAAGACGCTGACCGTGTTCTTTTTACGAAAGAAACATTCAAAGATTATCCCGATTGGTACGCGACGGATTTAAGTTTCAAAAACGTAAAACGCGTTACCGAAGCCAACGCCCAACAAGCCAATTACTGGTGGGGAAGCGTCGAAATCGTCAGCTGGCGCGCGGGTGATGGTACACCATTGCAAGGATTACTCTACAAGCCTGAGAACTTCGACCCGACGAAGAAGTACCCAATGATGACGTATTTCTACGAAAAGAACTCAGAAAATATCCATACCCACTACGCCCCGCGCCCAATTCGTTCGTACATCAACTTCTCGTATTTTACCAGCAATGGATACCTGGTTTTTGTACCTGATATTGTCTATAAAGACGGCTATCCAGGCCAAAGCGCGTACAATTGCATCGTGCCAGGCGTGTTGAGTATGATTGATAAAGGGTTTGTGGATAAAGACAAAATTGGTATCTCAGGCCACAGCTGGGGCGGCTACCAAACGGCTTACCTTGTGACCCAAACCAATTTGTTTCGTGCAGCCGAAGCAGGCGCTCCCGTCTCTAACATGACAAGTGCCTACGGCGGAATTCGCTGGGATTCAGGGATGTCACGCCAAGCGCAGTATGAGCGTACGCAAAGTCGTATTGGTGGAACGCTTTGGGAAAAGCCCATGCAATACCTCGAAAACTCGCCGCTTTTCCACGCTCCTAAAATTGAAACACCTGTGTTGATGATGCACAACGACGACGATGGTGCTGTGCCGTGGTACCAAGGCATCGAGTTTTACATGGCGCTCAAGCGCCTCAACAAGCCCGTTTGGATGCTTAATTATAACGGAGAAAAACATGGCTTAACAAAACGACAAAATATGAAAGATTTTGCCGTACGTTTGTACCAATATTTTGACCACTACCTCAAAGACGCGCCTGCTCCCGAGTGGATGTCGGAGGGCCTTCCGATGGTCGAAAAGGGAATCCGTCAAGGACTTAGCCCCGTTTCTTCTCAAAAGGCTTCGCAGCTTGGTAGTGGCTCGCAAAAGTAGTCCTCTATCCAGACCTATAAGGTTTTTAAAACCTTATAGGTCTGGCCTGTTTTTAAACGATGCCAACTGAATGTATTATTTATCCGCTTTCTTCTACTACTTTCTTCTCATTCCTATCTCACGCCTTCCGTTTGGAGTTTTGTATGCCATTGCTGATGGCCTAAGTTGGCTTTTTTTCAACGTAGTGGGTTACCGCAAACAAGTAGTTGTAGAAAATATCCGTAACTCTTTCCCCGAAAAATCAGAAGCGGAAATACAGCAAATTGCCCGCGACTTTTACACGCATTTGTGTACACTTATCATCGAGACGGTCAAAGCATTTAGCATGACCCGTGCCGAATTTATGCAACGAGTATCTTTTACGGGATTAGACCTGCTCGACCATTATGCGAAACAAGGCAAAAGCATTATCATAGCCGCAGGGCACTGCCACAATTACGAGTGGCTCGTGACGGGCATCGACCCGCTGGTAAAGCACAAAGTAATGGCCTTGTATCGTCCTTTGAACAATCGTTTTTTTGACGAAAAAATCAAGCAGAGCCGTAGCAAATTAGGCTTAAACTTAGCATCGATTTACGAAATAAAATCGCAGTTTGGGGAGCAAGTGGTCGAGCAACCCGTGGCGGCGGCCTTTGCCATGGACCAATCGCCGTCCAATCCAGAAAGTGCTTATTGGATGCAGTTTTTAAACCAAGACACACCCATTCTGTTTGGCACCGAAAAATACGCCAAAGAATACGACCTTCCCGTAGTTTTTGGGCATATTCATTCCAAAAAACGCGGCTACTACTACGCTAATTTTGAACTCCTTACCGAAACCCCACGCGAAACTGCCTACGGGGAAATCACCGAAAAAATGATGAAGTGGCTCGAAGCCGATATTCGTCAAGAACCTGCGACTTGGCTATGGAGCCATAAACGCTGGAAGCACAAACGCACTACCGCCCAATCGCCACTTTCCGAAGGATAGAATCAATCACAAAACGAGTAGTGATGCCATCGGCTTCGGCTTCGTAGTTGAGCATGATGCGGTGGTTAAACACATCGGGGGCTACTTCCTTGATGTCTTCGGGCAGCACATAGTCACGCCCGTCCATGTATGCCAAGGCTTTGGCCGCTAGGTTAAGTTTGATGGTTCCGCGCGGCGACACCCCAAACTGAATATAGCGTGCTTCTTCGCGAAGGGCATAATCCAACGGGCGACGCGTGGCAAACACCAACTCTACGATGTAGTTTTCGAGGGTTTCGGACAACGTGATTTGGTTGATTTCCTGGCGGATTTGGGCAATGTCTTTTTTGGACAAAATAGGCTTAGGCTCGTAATTATAATCCAGATTCGACATCCGACGCATGACCTCCAATTCTTGCGGTTTGGTGGGATAATCCACAAACACTTTCATCATAAAACGGTCCAATTGCGCCTCAGGAAGCGGATACGTACCTTCTTGTTCTACGGGGTTTTGAGTCGCCAACACAAAAAATGGTTGATCCAATTGGAACGTTTCTTCTCCAATAGTCACTTGTTTTTCTTGCATGGCTTCAAGCAACGCTGACTGCACTTTCGCAGGCGAACGGTTGACCTCATCAGCCAAAATCAAATTGGCAAAAATTGGCCCTTTTTTTACTTCGTAATCGCCCAATTTAGGTCTATAAATCATCGTCCCGACAATATCAGCAGGCAACAAGTCGGGCGTAAATTGGATACGTTGAAAATCGAGACTTAGCACACGGGCTAGGGTGTTTACTGTCAGTGTTTTGGCCAACCCAGGCACCCCTTCCAACAAAATATGACCTCCCGTAAAAAGTCCCACTAAAAGGCGGTTGATGAGGGTTTCTTGCCCTACCACTACCTTGCCCATTTCTTCAAAAACAGCTTTTATTTTTTTTTGTGACATCTTGGTTTGTCGCTTTTTTTCAAAATCTCAAAGCGTAAAGTTAGGCATTTAGGGCATTATTTTCACAATTCTATTTACTTTGTATGTCAACCCAATTTATAAGCACTGTGTCCGATTTTCGATTACGCGTTTTTTGTAGTGTAGCCCAACACCTTAGCTTTACCAAGGCAGCGAGTGAGTTGTTTGTTAGCCAACCCGCCGTTACCAAGCACATTCGAGAACTCGAACAACAGTACGGCACGCGCCTTTTTGAGCGCAAAGGCAATTCAGTCGTATTGACCGAAGCAGGCGAAATTTTGAAACGCTATTCGTCGCAGATTTTGCATTTATACCAAGAAGCCGCGTTTGAATTAGGGACACTGCAAGACAAACACAACGGTGTCCTTCGGCTGGGTGCAAGTACAACCATCGGGCAGTATTTGATTGCTCCCCTTTTAGCCAAGTATTACGAAAAGTTTCCGCAAGTGGAGCTTTCTCTGCTCAACGGCAACACAGAAATGATAGAAAATGCCATTCTTACCCACCAAATAGATTTGGGAGTGGTGGAAGGGAAAAAACACCAATCAGGTATCAAATACGTTGATTTTATGGACGATGAACTTGTGGCGGTCGTACACGTGAAAAGTAAGCTAGCCACCCTCAACGAGATTTCGGTACAAGAATTAGTAAAAATTCCGCTGGTACTGCGCGAACGAGGCTCAGGAACGTTGGAAGTGATTGAAAGTGCTCTTAAAGAACACAACCTCAAACTATCGTCGCTCCAAATCGTGATGCACTTAGGAGGTACCGAAAGCATCAAGTCGTTTCTAGAACATTCAAATTGCATGGCCTTTTTGTCCATTCGTTCTATCCAAAAAGAACTAACAACGGGCCAATTGAAAACAATCAAAATCAACGGACTTCCGCTTTTACGAAAGTTTTGGCTCATTCACCTGCAAGGCCAGCCCGAACCTATGGCCGAGGCATTTATGCGGTTTGCCTTTCGTGAATATCCTAAAAAATAACAACGTATCCATCTAACCTATTTCGATTTCTCTATGAACTCACACATTCACAATCGCCGAGGTTTTCTCAAGAAAAGTGCCCTCACTACCCTTGCAGGTATGGTGGGAACGGAGATTGTTTTTGCCAAAAACATGCCTCCCCACCACGTTCCTTTGGCATTCGACGAAGGGTTGGCAGGAAAACATCCCGACATGGTTGTACTGAGTGACAAACCGTGGAATGTAGAAACGCCGCCCCATTTGTTAGACGATGCCATTACCCCCGTCGAACGGATGTTTATTCGTAACAACGGACTCGTCCCTGAAGAAAAAATCGACCCTTCGGCTTGGACACTCACCATCAAAGGTGAATCCGTCAAGCAAACCAAAACTTACAAAATCAGCGACTTAAAGGCCAAGTTCAAAACCTACACTTACCAATTGGTATTGGAATGCGGCGGCAATGGCCGTTCGGGATATGTTCCTCAAACCTCTGGAAATCAGTGGGATCAAGGGGCAGTGAGCTGTGCCGAATGGACGGGCGTACGCCTCAAAGATATTTTGAACGACGTGGGTCTAAAAGACGATGCCGTTTATATTGGGTATTACGGCAAAGACCTGCATCCGAGCCGCGACCCGAGTAAAGTGGTGATTTCGCGCGGCGTTCCCATCAAAAAAGCCTTGGAAGAAGAAACCCTCATTGCGTGGGCGCTCAACGGCAAAGACCTACCGCTCATGCACGGTTTTCCGCTGCGCCTTGTGGTAGGTGGCTGGCCTGCGTCGGTATCGGGCAAATGGCTTCACACCATTGCAGTACGCAACAAAGAACACGACGGTGCCAAAATGGACGGCCACAGCTACCGAGTACCGCGCCAAACTGTGATGCCAGGAGAAAAACTAGCCGAAACGCCCGAAAACTTCCGCATCATTGAGTCGATGCCCGTAAAATCGCTTATTACGTTCCCTAAAACGGGGGCAATGCTTGATGCTGGAAAATCGCTTGCGCTACGCGGCCACGCGTGGGCAGGCGACGTAGCAGTCAAAGAAGTAATGACCTCGATTGACTACGGAGCAACCTGGCAAAAAGCGACGCTCAACGCGGCTAAAAACCGTTTGGCGTGGCAACAGTGGTCGGCCCAATTATCGTTTCCTCAAAAAGGCTATTATGAAGTTTGGGCTCGTGCCATCGACACAAACGGGGTATCGCAACCGATGGTGATTCCTGCGTGGAATCCAGGCGGTTATCTCAACAATGCTTGTCACCGTATTGCCGTTAAAGTCGTTTAACCCCATTTCACTATGAAAACGAACATCGTATTCTTTTGTGCGGCCGTGGTGGCGTTTTGTTTCGCGGCCATTCGCCGCGAGCCGTCCGCCCATCCGTCAGCGACACTGACCGCCGTTGCCGACAGTGTCGATAAAGAAACAGGATTGGCCCTCGACCCTAACTTCATGATTGTGAAGGCCCAATGTACGAGTTGCCATTCCCCAAAACTCATTCTTCAGCATCGCTTTACCCGCGACGAATGGTTGAGTAAAATTCGCTGGATGCAGCGCAATCATAAATTGTGGGATTTGGGAGAATCAGAAAAAACGGTTCTCGATTACCTAGCCAAACACTACGCTCCTAGCCAAAGTGCCTACTCACGGCGCGAGGCATTGCGTAATGTAAAATGGTATAAATTAGAGAATTAGCTCCAATGACGGCACGTGTTCAAGGCGCGTGCCGTTATCATTTTTAGCAATACCCAACTGCATTCGTTGTAAGAACTCACAATACACGGGCGTAATCAAGTTCTCAGCCTTAGAAGTCATCAACCCGTGAAGTCTCAGCTTGCCCTTTTCGAGTTCGCTACCGAATATACGTTCGGCACTTAGTTCATAGAGTTGTTTGCGCAGTAATTTCTCGGTCAAAGAAATAGGAATGTCGGTTTCTGAACGTAAATCGCGAATAAATTCCTCGCACCATAAATAACCCAACTCTCTCGAAATCAAGGCATTTTTTACAAATCGACAAGAAATGTCTCCCACCAAATAAATGTCCTGAATGTTTTCGCGGTGAATCGTTTTTTTTACCTCTTTCAAATACGCATCATCCTCAAAATCAAACACCGAAGCGGGGGATGTTAGAAAGAATACGTCGCCAAAATGCCTGCGAATAAACCCTTCCATTTGGCAGAAAGGACATACCAAAAATAACTGATTTGAAGAAATGGAATTCATAGCATTTAGGTTGATGAAGGTGGGTTGTTCCAGCAATTGGAACAACCCTGTGGTAATGTACTTTTCTTATAAGTACAGTGTAGGCTAGTTGATTTTTATCTCGGCATTCAGCCCCGTAGTTGGGTGCTTTAGAAGGTGTTGTTTGGCTTCAAAAAAATCCTGCTGAAGTTGCTTGATACGTTGTTCACGCATTTTTATATCTTCTTCATTTTGGCTTTTTTCAATTTTATTTTCGTGAAACCGCACTTTCACTTGCACCAGTTGCGCCAAGAGGTCAATTGCTTCCGAGGGCGAAAAATGACCTTTTACGAGTTGTATATTCATTTTTTCAGAAAGTTATTGTCCTTGTCCCAATGAAAAAGCAGGTGTGCCATCAAAAGCGTACAAATTTTCGGTCTTGATGATGTCAATGTTGTACTCACTTGCGGCCTCCAACAGCCCTACGATTTGTTGCTTGTCTAATTCAGTTGTTCCGACGGGTTTAAAGCGGCAGCGCCAGTGGTCGGTACAAAATGTTTCGGGAAAACCTTCTGGCCAAACTTTGATACCACGATTGGTAATCATGCTCAATGTTGCTTCGGAGGTATTGATTTTCTGCACCATAGCTGCCAATTCATCAGCACTTTCGCCGTCCCAATGCACAAACAAATCTACCCCTAGCAGTTCTTTTTTCTTGGGAGCTTTGCGTTGGTACTTTGGTAGGTTAAACGAAGCGCCTGCGGCATAACTTACGGCATTGAGTTGGCTAGGTTTTTCACCCAAATTTTTGATAACTGCCTCGGCAAACTCTTTGGTTCCTACTTTTTGTTTGCTAACCCCTTCTTTGTAAATATCGTAGGTATGGATGCCTTCTTCGATGGTTTTGAGCCACGCATTTTGTACTTTTTCGGCCACGTCAGTTTGGCCAATGTGGTTGAGCATCAGCACTGCGCCTTGCAATAAGCCCGACGGATTGGCCATGTTTTGGCCTGCTCTTCGGGGTGCCGAGCCGTGAATCGCCTCAAACATCGCACACTCTTCGCCGATATTGGCCGAACCCGCCAAACCGACCGACCCTGCAATCTGAGCGGCCACGTCGCTAAGTACGTCTCCGTACAAATTCGGCATTACAATGACGTCAAAGGCTTCGGGTGTGTCCGCCATTTTAGCGGCTCCAATATCAATAATCCAATGTTCATTTTCGATGGTAGGGTATTCTTTCGCAATTTCATCAAAGACTTGGTGAAACAGTCCATCGGTTTGTTTCATGATGTTATCTTTGGTAAAACACGTCACTTTTTTACGGTCGTAGTTTTTGGCATACTCAAACGCATAGCGAACGATTTTTTCACAGCCCGGGCGACTAATGAGTTTCAAACACTGCACTACCTCGTCGGTTTGTTGGTGTTCGATACCTGCGTACAAATCTTCTTCGTTTTCGCGCACAATCACGATGTCCATTTGCGGGTGTTTTGTTTTTACAAAAGGGTGTAAACTAATGCACGGACGGATGTTGGCATACAAACCCAAAAACTTACGCGTAGTTACGTTCAAACTTTTGTAACCACCACCTTGGGGAGTCGTAATGGGAGCTTTTAAGAATACTTTGTTGCGGCGGATAATATCCCACGATTCTTTGGCAATCCCTGAGGTGTTACCTGCTAAATACACTTTTTCACCCACCTCGATTTCATCTACTTCAATTTGCGCCCCTGCGGCTTTGATAATGGAAAGAGTGGCATCCATGATTTCGGGACCGATGCCGTCGCCCTTTGCTACCGTAATTCTTTTCATTAATAGATTTGTTTTTGGTTGACGGTGCAAAGGTCTGTAGTAGTATTTATAAATTTTTATTTAACTTTACAATAGTTATCATAAATATTTTTTATGAATTATACCCTTAATCAACTACGAATATTCCTCAAAGTGGCACAAACACGCAGCATTACGAAAGCTGCTGAAGAGCTGCATTTGACGCAGCCTGCGGTTTCGATTCAGCTCAAAAACTTCCAAGAGCAGTTTGATATTCCGTTGATTGAAGTACTCAACAAAAAAATCTATGTCACTGATTTTGGCCGAGAAATAGCCGAAGCTGCCGACAAGATTTTGGCTGAAGTGTATGCCATCAATTACAAAATGCACGCCCACAAAGGCCAACTTACGGGTAAACTCAAGTTTTCGGTGGTATCGACGGGCAAGTACATCGCCCCTTACTTCATTGCGGATTTTATCAGGCAACACCCTGGCGTAGAGCTCCAAATGGACGTTACCAACAAAGTCCAGGTAGTGGCTAGTCTCGAAAAAAATGAGGTTGATTTTTCGTGGGTAAGTGTCTTGCCTGACACCCTAAAAATTGAAAAAATTGAGCTCATGCAAAACAAGCTTTTCGTCGTAGGAAATGCCGAAACGCAGTACAACGAAGCTCTTTATGATAAATCCATTTTTGAAAATATCCCACTTATTTATCGAGAACAAGGGTCAGGTACACGGCATGTGATGGAAAAGTTTATTCTACAAAACAACCTTCCCGTCCGCAAAAAAATGGAATTGACCTCCAACGAAGCCGTCAAACAGGCCGTGATTGCGGGACTTGGGTATTCCATCATGCCGCTCATTGGCATCAAAAACGAACTGGTCAATCAGCAACTACGCATTATTCCCGTCGAAGGTTTCCCTATTACTTCTACTTGGACATTGATATGGTTGAAAGACAAAAAGCTTGCGCCCGTTGCCCAAGCTTACTTGGACTACGTAACCCAAGAAAAACAGAACCTAATTCATGAAAAGTTTGCTTGGTTTGAAAATCAGTGATAGCGCGAGCATACTGCTCGTGATTCTTATTCAAAGGCTTCTAGCCGTTTTGTATGAAATTTCCACTATGAGGCTGGAAGCCTTTGAATAAACGGCACGAGGCACAACCTCGCGCCATCTTCTTGATAAGTGATAGCGCGAGCATACTGCTCGTGATTCCTATTCAAAGGCTTCTAGCCGTTTTTTGTGAAATTTCCACTATCAGGCTAGAAGCCTACAAATAAATGACACGAGGCACAACCTCGCGCCATCTTCTGATAACGTAAGAGTAAAAAAAGGGGCTAACTGAGTTTCAATGATAATGTACAAAAACCCCATTCATGATGCTCAGCCCTTTCTTCGTCAGTGTTCTGCTGTTTATCAGCATTTTAGCCATCATCATTTTAAGCTCAAGGTACAAGTTCAACACCTTTTTTGTACTGGTACTCGTAGCGATGGGCGTAGGATTTGCCGCAGGGATGGACGGAGAAAATGTACTCAAAGCCCTCAAAGTAGGTTTTGGAGGTACACTCGAAAAAATTGGTTTACTGATTATATTGGGAGCAACGCTGGGTGTTATTTTGGATAAAACCAACGCTACCCTCAGTCTTGCCCATTTTGTTTTAGCCAAAACGGGCGAGCGCTACGCTCCCTTGGCCGTCAGTATCATTGGTTTTTTGATTGGACTACCGATTTTTTGCGACTCAGGCTTTGTCGTATTGAGCGGGCTTGTCGTTTCTTTGGGGCTTCAATTACCCCAAAAGCAAATCTCTCTTATCGGCTGTTTGGCTACTTCGCTTTATGCGGTGCATTGCTTGGTTCCTCCGCACCCTGGAATCACCGCCGCCGCTGGCGTTCTGAATGTCGATTTAGGAAAAGCCATGTTATTAGGCGTAGTGGTCGCATTACCCGCTGCCATCGTAGGGTATCTGTACAGCCTTGCCCAACCAACTCCCGAAATAGAAACGCCCGATAAAAATCCCTTACCTACCCCGACAATTCCGACCGAAAATCTTCCTTCTCCTTTGCCCTCATTTCTACCGATTATCATTCCCATTGCCCTTATTTCGCTCAAATCGGTCGTGTTGCTCAGCCCCGAAGCATTACCTCCTGTTTTACTTACAATGGTCAAGTTTTTGGGGGAGCCTATTCCTGCCCTTATTGTTGGCTTACTGCTGACCTTACCATTGTTTCGTCCACTGCAAAAGGAGCAACTCAATGCCCTTTTCGACGATGCCATCTCCAAAGCAGGACCGATTTTGATTGTAACGGCGGCGGGAGGAGCTTTTGGAGAAATCATCAAAGGACTTGAACTCGGAAAAGTCTATGGTTCGGCCATTGCTTCGGGTGGCTGGGGACTACTTATCCCGTTTGGATTAGCCGCTATTTTCAAAACCGCCCAAGGGTCTTCGACGGTTGCCGTGGTCTCCACTGCTTCGTTAATTGCGCCTTTGTTAGATTCATTAGGTTTTGCTTCCGAAACTGGCACGGTGCTCGCCCTACTTGCTACGGGTGCAGGTTCGATGGTAACTTCACACGCCAACGATTCTTACTTCTGGGTCATTTCCCGCTTTGGCAATCTGAGCGTATCTCAGACCTTGCGTCTCTTTTCACCAGCCTCTACCCTGATGGGCCTGGTCGCATTGGGCATGGTTTATCTTCTGAAGTTTTTTCTTCTGTAAGCGTGCTAAGGGTTGCTCACAACCCGAGTAACCCTCAGCACGCCATCATGGGCACCCTTCGGTACAATTATTCGACACGCTGCATCGCTCGGGCGTCCTCGTCCACCTTCGACATTCGCAGAATTTCTTGTACTTTTGAGGAATATTTGTCCATCTTCCCCGAATGAGATACCACCGTGTGTTGGTCGAAGCGATTGTTTTTTCGCTCGGCGAAATTTTTGAAAAAGGCCGTCAAGCCGATAAAGTGATTGAGCAAGTCCTCAAGTCAAACCGTAAATGGGGCGCTCGCGACCGCGGTTTTATCGCCGAAAATACCTACGAAATCGTCCGCTGGTGGCGGTTGTTATTGTTTGTAAGTCAAGAAGAACGACCCGCTTACAGCGATATTTTTGCCATTTGGCAGACGCTCAAAGGCAACGAACTTCCTGCCTGGACCGAATTTGCCCACATTCAGCCGCAGCGTATTCGTCACGCTTACGAAGAAGCCAAGAAAATCCGAAAAGTCCGCGAATCTATCCCCGATTGGCTCGACGAAGTGGGCGCTTCGGAATTAGGAGAGAAATGGGACGATGAACTGCACGCGCTCAACCAAACCGCCCCCGTTGTTTTACGCGTCAATACCCTCAAAACCAACCGTGAAGCACTTCAAAAGCAGCTGGCGGAAGATGGCATTCAGACGAACCCACTTCCTTCGTTGCCGTCTGCGTTGGCGTTGACAGAAAAGAAAAATGTATTTCAAACGGAGGCGTTCAAAAATGGCTTTTTTGAGGTTCAAGACGCGGGTTCGCAGGTGATTGCTCCCACGCTCGACGTTCAGCCTGGAATGCGGGTCATTGATGCTTGTGCAGGCGCGGGTGGAAAAACCCTGCATCTAGCAGCATTGATGCAAAACCAAGGGCGGTTGATTGCCATGGACGTAGAGAATTGGAAACTAGACGAACTTCGCCGCCGCGCTCGCCGCAATGGAGTAAGTAACGTAGAAACGCGCCTCATCGAAGCCAAAACCATCAAACGTCTCCGCGAAACTGCCGATCGCGTTTTGTTAGATGTGCCTTGCTCGGGTTTGGGAGTACTTCGGCGAAATCCTGATTCTAAATGGAAGATTATGCCCGAATTTTTGGACCAAATTCGCCAAACGCAGTACGATATTTTAAGCCATTACTCACAAATGGTCAAACCTGGTGGCAAATTAGTCTATGCCACTTGTAGTATTTTACCCTCGGAAAGCGAAAATCAGGTGCAGCGCTTTCTGAAAGAGCAAGGCCAACAATGGACGCTTGAAACCGAAACGCGCACCTCTCCCGCCCGCGACGGATTCGACGGGTTTTATATGGCATCGTTGGTAAAACCTTGTTAAAAACCACCTTTTTTACGTTATTTGTCCAAGGAACCACTCACCCATAATGCTTACCATTCAAAGCAACGTTTCACTCAAGCCGTATAATACCTTCGGTATCGATGCCACCGCACGCTACTTGGTAGAAGTAGAAAACGAAGAAGACATTCAGACACTCCTTCAGCTTCCGAATGCACACACGTCCCCAATGCTTATTTTGGGTGGGGGCAGCAACCTTCTCCTCACACAAGACTTTAATGGGTTGGCGGTCAAAATCAACCTCAAAGGCATTCAAGTTGTGAAAGAAGACCAAGAACACGTGTGGGTACGGGCTGGAGCTGGTGAAAGCTGGCACGGTTTTGTGATGCACTGCGTCGAAAAAGGCTGGGCTGGTATCGAAAATTTGTCTTTGATCCCTGGTACCGTCGGAGCCGCCCCCATGCAAAATATTGGTGCGTACGGTGTCGAAATCAAAGACACCTTCGACCGCCTCGAAGCAGTACAGTTATCTACGGGCGAGAAACACATTTTTACCAATGCCGATTGCCGCTTTGGCTACCGCGATAGTGTGTTTAAAAATGAGGTAAAAGGCCAATATATCATCAGCAGTGTTCAGTTTAAGCTGGCCAAACAGCCTACTTTTCAGGTATCGTACGGCGACATTCAAACGACCCTTACACAAATGGGCGTGAAAGAATTGAGCATTAGAGCAGTAAGTGAGGCCGTCATCAAAATTAGACGTAGTAAACTCCCCGACCCCGCCGAAATCGGAAACGCGGGCAGTTTTTTCAAAAACCCCGAAATCCCTGCTTCGCAGTACGAAGCACTTAAAATCCAATACCCAGCCATTCCAGGCTATGTTATCAACGACACGACCGTAAAAGTGCCCGCAGGTTGGTTGATTGAGCAAAACGGTTGGAAAGGAAAGCGTTTTGGCAGCATTGGAGTTCATACCCGACAAGCGCTGGTACTGGTAAACTACGGCGGGGGAAAAGGCGCTGATATACAACAGCTTGCTTATAAAATTCAAAACTCCGTCGAAGAGCAATTTGGCATTCGGTTACATACAGAGGTGAACTTCATATAAAAAAAAGTTGGCCAGAAACTAGCCAACTTTTCGGAACCTTCCTCTTTTTTAACCAAAAATTAAAATTTTTGATGTTTCCTTAAAAAACAAACCTCTATATCTTTTTACTCTCCTTTTTTCGTCTTTTTGGTTTATATTTATTGGAGAGTTGTTAAAACTTATCTGTAGCAGCCTAATTCACTCACTGCGCTTTTTATAACATAAAATCTTCGCCAAATCGTTCTAAGGACAACTGAAAAGTTCCCTTTAAACGGCCAACTGCCCGAATTTGTCTATTCTCCCCTAAAATGCGTGTTCGTACACGTATAATTTGTCTTTCAATTCTTTTCGGGCAATGTGAATCCTGTTTTTCACTGTCCCAATCGGAATACGCAAACGCTCCGCAATTTCATGGTATTTGAACCCTCGGTAGTGCATCATAAACGGCGTACGGAACGATTCTTCTAACGAATCTACGGCCCGATTGATGTCATTCATTATAAAGTTCGAAGGGGCTTCGTTATCAGTGCTATTCTCAAGCGAATTGATGTAATGCAAATTTTCAGATTCGTCGATGAAGGTATTCTTTCTCACCATGCGCTGATAGTTGGTGATAAAGGTATTCTTCATAATCGTGTAAAGCCACGCTTTCAGGTTCGTTCCATCAGCATATTTTTCACGGTTAGTAAACGCCTTCAACAAGGTATCTTGAAGCAAATCATTGGCATCATCATTGTCTTTGGTGAGGCGCATTGCAAATGGTTTCAATGACTTTGAAACTTTTGAAATATTGTAGGTGAATTCTATGGCGGTCATGGTTTTGGGATTGTTGATTTTTGTTTAATCTTTATGAAGCAAAGTTAAACAATAACATTTTACAATACCAAACCTATTTTTGAAATTATAGAACAAAATCCTACTAATTTTATTCTAAGCGACTAATTTTAATGTCTTTTACAATGCCTTTTTTCCAAAAAAATATGTCAAAAATCGGCACAAAAGCGACCTTTAGCACAAAAAAGTACAATTTACAATTTTGTTTAATTTATATCAAAATAAGTTAAACAAAATTGTAAATTCTAATGTCTGTTTAATATTAAAAAACAATATGTTAAACAAAATAACCCCTATTTACCAAAGAGCACAACAAAAAAGCGCCACTTTCGATGGCGCTTTTTTGTGTATCTACTTACCTCAAAATGAGAGACCATTTAGAGTGCGTAATAAAAATATAAAGGGTTGGGGTACAAAAACGAATAGGGAAGGTGCGTTTGCAGGCGCTCCGACGAAATCAATTTGTAAGGCGCTGAAGCATCATCCTCAAACGTTGGAGGAATATACCCAAACGGTTCACAACTCCCCAAATATACCTCGCGGCGAGTAGGATGCTGCGGGGAAACCACATTATAGGTTTGATTCCAGGCTTGGTTGGGTAAAGATAAAAACGTTTCAATGATTCCGATGGCGTCGTCGCGGTGCAGGTAATTGACGGGTAAATGCCCCGTTGCGATATTTTGTTTGCCCGATACGTATTTTGCAGGAATGCGCTCGTAGCCCATCAAGCCCCCGCACCGTAACACCAACCACGTTTTTCCTACATTCTGTAAGATACGCTCGGCTTCCACCAAGGCAGGTGCCGCCGACTGCTCGGGCGTTGTTACGTCGTCTTCTACCGCCGTCCGATTGTCATCGGCATATACCGACGTTGAGCTAATGTAAATCACGCGCTGCACTGAGCTATTTTTTAGCAAAGTGGCCAAGTGCTCAATTTGGGCAGGATGAAACGTCGCACCCGTGTGCGCCAATCTTGGCGGGATATTTACAATCAACACTTCCGTATCTAATAAATAATCCCAGCCTATTCCTTTCGGTTCGGGCGACAATTGCAGCCAAAGCGGCTCAATCCCTGCTTGACGCAGTTCGCTCAGTTTTTCGGCACGGGTTGTTGAGCCCCTTACTACGTGCCCTTGTCCGATGAGTTTTTTGGCCAAAGGCAAGCCCAGCCAGCCACACCCTAAAATGCTTACTTTCATGGTTTTTCAAAACGTAAGGTGGCCCATTGGTTCCGCGTTTTTTGAGCTACTAACTTTAGCCCAACTTCTTCGGCTTTTTGCGTAATATCCGCTATATCAAACTCGTAAAAACCACTTACCATCATCGTACCACCTACTTTCAAAAACGTTTCATAGATAGGGATTTCACGAAGGAGAATGTTGCGGTTGATGTTGGCCAACACAATATCGTAGGTATCGTGTGGACAGTCTTCGATGGTTCCTTGAAAAACGGTTATGTGTTTACAACCATTCATTTCAGCGTTTTCGATGGCATTGAGGTACGCCCATTCCTCGATGTCGAAAGCGGTGAGTTTGGTGGCTCCGAGCATTTCCCCCAAAATCGCCAAAATACCCGTACCACTTCCTACGTCGAGCAACGATTTTCCTTGGTGGTCGAGCGAAAGTTGTTGCTCCATCACCAAGGTAGTGGTTTCGTGGTGACCCGTTCCAAACGACATTTTGGGATCAATCACAATCTCATATTGAAACGCAGGGTTCGGTTCGTGGTACGACGCACGTACGCGGATTTTTCCCGCCACTTCAATCGGCTGGTAGTTTTTCTCCCACTCTTCGTTCCAATTTTTGGGTTCGAGCTGTTGGTATTCCACCGCAATCGGCGTCATCGACTGGTAGTCGTCAACCAATTGCTGAAGTTGAGCAGCGTCAAATTGTTCATCTATAATATAGGCCAAAAGCCCTTCGTCGGTTTCGACAAATGACTCGTAGCCAATTTGGCCTAATTCAGCCATGACGATTTCGTTAAAATCAGGATTAAGCGTCAAACGCGCTTCATAATAAGTAGCAGGCATAGTTTCATAAATTACCGTTTCGCTGCAAAGGTACGTCCAATCTGATTTTAAATTACATTTGCACAAACCATTCATGTCTGATGTTTTACGTTTCCACTACCCCACTACCTTTTGAACAACTCGCCACGGACTTTGAAGGCGAATTGTATTTCGACACCACCACACCTCACCAAGCGATTCGTAAATTGTATTCTACCGATGCTTCGGTTTATCAAGAAATGCCCTTGGCGGTGGCGTTGCCACGCAGTAGCATGGACATTCAACAATTGATTGCGTTTGCTACCCGCCACCAACTTACGCTTATTCCAAGGGCCGCAGGTACATCGCTTGCGGGGCAAGTGGTGGGCAACGGCATTGTCGTCGATATTTCTAAATATTTTGATAAAATTCTGGAAGTCAACCCACAAGAACGTTGGGTTCGGGTTCAGCCTGGCGTTATTCGTGACGACCTCAACGCCTTTTTGAAACCCTACGGCTTGATGTTTGGCCCCGAAACCTCTACCGCAAGCCGCGCCATGGTGGGCGGAATGATTGGCAACAATTCCTGCGGGCTTCATTCCATCAGTTGGGGCACCACCCGCGACCATTTGTTAGAAGTAAAAGCCCTGCTTTCCGACGGTACCGAAGTTCATTTTGGTCCCGAAGTTTCAAAGGCTACTTCACCCAAAAATACCGAAGGTGATTTGAGACAAAAAATCGACAACGAGATTTTCGCCCTGCTTTCAACGCCTTCTTACCAAGAAGAAATCCATAAAAACTTCCCCAAAAAAACCGTCACTCGGCGCAACACAGGCTATGCCCTCGACGCCCTGCTTGATACGGTTCCTTTTGGCGGAACGGAAGCGTTTAACCTGTGCCGACTCATTGCAGGTTCGGAAGGAACGCTGTGTTTTGTGACCGAAGCCAAACTGAATTTATTGCCGCTGCCTCCTGCCGAGTTGGGCTTGTTGTGCATTCACTGCACATCGTTGCAAGAGTCGCTGTTGGCCAATGGCCTTGCCATGCGACATCAGCCGTTGGCATCAGAATTGGTGGACAAATACATCATGGATTTTACCAAAGGCCATAACGAATACCGCCATAACCGCTTTTTTATCGAAGGCGACCCCGCTGCCATGCTGATGGTCGAGTTTGGCGCTGCGACCCGCCCCGAAGTAGAAGCCATGGCCAGCCGCCTCGTAGCTGAGCTAAAAGCGGCCAATTTGGGCTATGCTTACCCGCTTTTGTTTGGCGAAGAATCTAAAAAAGCGTGGGATGTGCGCAAAGCAGGTTTGGGACTTATCCGCAACCTTCCAGGTGACACCCAGCCCGTCAACCTCATTGAAGACTGTGCCGTGGCCGTAGAAGACCTTCCCGATTACATTCAAGACTTGGGCGAAGTGCTTCAAAAACACGGAGTTCACGCTTCTTATTATGCCCACGCGGGCGCGGGTGAGCTGCACGTAGAGCCAATGGTCAACCTGAAAACATCGGAAGGAAAAGCTACTTTTCGGGCGATTTTGGCCGACACGGCCGTATTGCTCAAAAAATACAACGGTTCGCTCTCGGGCGAGCACGGCGACGGACGTCTGCGCGGCGAGTTTATTCCGTTTATGATGGGTGAGCAGGTATATGAGCTGTTTAGAAAAGTCAAAGCTATTTTTGACCCTAACGGCGTATTTAACCGTGGCAAAATCGTGGATACGCCGCCCATGAACGAATTTCTGCGCTACCAACCCGACCAAATTGCGCCCAAAACCGAAACCGTTTTTGATTTTAGCCACCAAGAAAGTATTCTTCGGTTGGCGGAGAAATGTAGCGGTTCGGGCGATTGTCGCAAAACCCAAATCACGGGCGGAACGATGTGCCCTAGCTACATGGCCAGCCGTCGGGAGCGCGACACTACCCGTGCTCGTGCCAATATGCTGCGCCATTTTTATACCGAAGCTACGCCTACTTCCACCAGCGCCGAGGAAACCAAGGAGATTCTTGACTTGTGTTTGTCGTGCAAAGGCTGTAAGTCGGAATGCCCGTCGAGCGTGGACATTGCCAAAATGAAGGCGGAGTTTTTGCAAAGCTATTATGACAAAAATGGAGTACCGTTCCGAGCTCGTTTGATTGCCAATTTTACGCAGCAAATGAAACTCGCGAGCATTGCCCCATGGGCATATAATGCCGTTTTTGGCACCGAAAGTTTACGCAAAATCGCCAACCGTATCGTCGGTTTTCACCCCGACCGTACCATGCCGATGCTGAGTAGCACGACGTTGAAGCATTGGGCAAAGAACAGAGGGCAAAAGACAAAGGAGAAGGGACAGGTCTATCTCTTCTGCGATGAGTTTACCAATTTTAACGACGTAGAAATTGGGCAAAAAGCGATTCAATTGCTCGAAAAACTAGGCTACGAAGTTATCATTCCTAATCACCTCGAAAGCGGGCGAACCTACCTTTCGAAAGGGCTGGTTAAAGAGGCCAAAAAAATTGCCATTCAAAACGTAGCGTTGCTGAAAGACTTGATTTCGAGTGAGACGCCGTTGGTGGGTATCGAACCTTCCGCCTTATTGACTTTCCGCGACGAATACCTTGATTTAGTCCCCGAAAATCTCCGTCAAGACGCCCAAAAATTAGCCCAAAATGCGTTGTTGTTTGACGAATTTATTGCTCGTGAAATCGACGCGAAGAAAATAGGAAGTGCGCAGTTTACCAACGACCGCCAGCTTATAAAACTACACGGTCACTGCCACCAAAAAGCCCTTGGTTCGCTGACCCCTACGAAGAAAATGTTGTCCCTGCCGCAAAACTATCAGGTACAGCTAATTCCGTCGGGGTGTTGTGGAATGGCGGGGTCATTTGGATATGAGCAAGAACATTACGAACTTTCGATGCAAGTAGGAGAATTGGTGCTTTTTCCTACGGTTCGACAACAGCCCGACGATGTGCTTATCGCCGCACCAGGCACCAGTTGCCGTCACCAAATCAAAGACGGTACGGGCAAAAAAGCCCTCCATCCGATTGAGGTTTTGTGGAATGCCTTGCGTTAAAATTGACCCTTAATCACTATTTATTTACACCAAATGAAGATGCGATTTTTGTGTACGTTGTTATTGGGAGCGATGCAGTGCCTTGCGCAACCCAATGTCCACATTCGGGGGCATTTTGAGGGCTTTCCATCTTCTCAATACCAAATCTCAATCAAGCTCTCGAACTCCCTCTATTCGTCGAGTTCGATTGCGAAAGGGCGTACGGATAATCACGGCAACTTTGAAACCGATATTCGTTTAGAAACACCCCAGAAAGTTTCCATTGATTGCCTCGGCTATCGGGTTGATTTTATTTTGTCGCCCAACGACACCCTCGTTTTTTGCAACCCAAGTCGCACCCAGTCACCTCAAGTTCAGGGGCGTACAGCAGCTTTGCATCATTTTTTATACGAAAGTATGCTTCTTGGACGAGATTCTTTGGCCGATAAACCGCTGGTGAGGCACATGTCGTTGGATAATTATAGCACCATCGTCAATGACCTCGCGGATCAGTATTGGGAGCGCTTCCAACGAACGTGTGATACTACCCATTCGTTTGTGAACACCTACGTCATGGCGTCCATTGAAGGACAAAAGTACATTCGTAAACAAGCGCACATTCGGTCGCAGGGCGAACTGTACATCAACGAAAAGCCGCCGTTTAAACTCCTTTCAGACGATGCCCGCATCGCTGATTTATATATCTCGTCTGTTAACCAGCATTTTTTGGGGACGAGTTTAGACATAGGTATGGTGCGAGGGGCATTTGTCATTGCCGACAGCAGCCAATGGGAAAAGTCTTACGATACGCTTTCGGAAGGGCTACAACACCTCCCTCACACGCGCGAGTTGACCCTAGCCCAATTGACACATCGCTCGATTTTTGCCCGTATGACCGTAGTAATGAACCGCAAACCGACCAACTTTAAGCGACTTTTAGAACGTTTTCAAAAAGAGTTTCCCACTTCTCCTTATTTAGACGCTATCAATGACGCAGTCTATACCACTGAAGTGCGTTTTAAACCCATTGAAAAGCCCAAAAATTAAACCAATTTAGAGTGTCGAGGGCAGAGTGCAGAATGTCGAATTAAATCCGCCTATTCGACATTCTGCACTCTGCCCTCGACATTATTTATTATTTACCTTCGTTTTATTCATTTTTCAACACTTCAGCGGGGTTGCTTCTTGCTGCTTTGAGCGTTTGCGAGCCAATCATCAGAAAAGCAATCAACAATACTACCAATAATCCCGCCAGCAACTCAACCACCTGCACAGGTGTATGGTAGGGAAAATTGGTGAGTACAAAGCGTTCAAAGAAAACATACGTGACAGGCAAAGCTATACCCGCCGAAAGCAGCAACTGAAAGAGAAACCCACGACTAAGCACATAAATAAGATGGCTCGACGTAGCCCCCATTACTTTGCGAATACTTACCTCTTTCAACCGTGTTTCGGTAGTGTAGGCGACCATTCCAAACAAACCCATGGAAGCAATAGATATCGCTAAAAATGCAAGGAAACCAATGATTTTGAGCAGTGTAGAAAACTCACTGTAAGCCTCTTCAATTTCTTCGTCATAAAATTTTGCCGCCAAAGGATGTACTCGGTCTAGCCCCTTCCACGCTGCCTCTATTTTGGCCTTTGTCGCCAGCAAATCGGTGCTTTTTATTTTTACATTGACGACGGCTCTATCCTCGGGCGTCCAGTGCATAAAAGCAACGGGTTCAATCAGATTATCGACTTTGCCATAGTGAAAATCTTTCATTACCCCCACGATTTCTACTTTGCGAGTCCCCTGAAAATTGGTAAATGTTACCACTTGGCCAATTGCTTTTTCGGGGTTGTTTTGGCCAATGTTAAATCGTTTTAAAAACTGCTGGTTCACAATCATTTCGGTGGCCGCCATTGAGGTAGTGGGGTGCGTTTTAAAACTTCCCCCCGCAATAAGTTGATACGCATGCAAGGTTAGGTAGTTTTCGTCCACGTTATTGGTCATCACCAGCGCCGAGTCGAGGGAATTTTGGTACTTAACAAAACCTCCCCAAGCATTCCCTACGCTTGTCACAATGACCGACCGCGACAAAGCAGTCACTTCGGGCATTTCGCTCAGTTGTTTGACAAAAGCATCGGGTCGGTTACCCTGCATGTCAATGTTAAGAATGTTTTCGGTACTGAACCCCAAATCAAAAGAAAGGATGTTTTTGTACTGCACATACCCAACGGCCGTAGTTGTAATAAATATCAAAGTGAGGGTGTACTGAACCACCACAAGGGCTCGCCTTAGGGTAAGGTGTTTGAATACCTTCACGTTCGACACGTTTCGAAGAGCACTCATCGCACTGACTTTTGAAAAGAACAACGCAGGCATAAAACCTGCCATAACACCCACCGTTACCGAAAAAAGGACAAAAGCTAGTACCATCCACGGCGTGAGTTCAAGTTGTACCGTTTGTTGCATTTCGGGGGCTAGGCTAATCAGTATCGGCCGCAGAATAATGAATAGGACAAAAGACAACACCAGCGCTGCCAGCGAAATCATAATGGCTTCTACCAAAAACTGTTGCCGTACCTCACTTTTCCCTGCCCCAATCGCTTTGCGAAGCCCCACTTCTTTGAAACGGCGCATGGCACGAGCAATCGAAAGGTTGGTATAGTTGAAACAGGCCGATAAAATCACCACCAAAGCAAGCCCCACAAGTATCCACAAAACCATGGGCGGCATGTGAGGCCCCACCGCACCAGGCCCGCCCTCGGTTCGGCGGAGCGTTTCGCCCACCACAATATTGTACAAGGGAAGAAGTTCAAGTTTTATTTTTGTATTGTCATTGGTGAGGTTTTCTTCTTTCGCCACCGTTTCTAGCTGCGATTGAACCGTCGCAACATCGGCGTTTTCGGGCAGTAAAAGATACACGTAATTAGACCATTTGTTGAGCCATTGACCCAAACTCTTGCCTTTGTTGAGCTGTTCGGCCGTTGATAGAGACACTAACGCCTCAAAATGAATATGCGAAAAAAACGGGACATCTTGCATGACTCCTGTCACTCGGTAATTGAGGGTATCAAACCTAACTGCTTCCCCAAGCACATCTTCGCGGCCAAAAAGCTTTCGGGCAGCGGTTTCAGTTAGCACAATCGAATACGGTTCTTTCAGAGCAGTTGCTACACTTCCTGCTCGCATCGAAAAGCTAAATACGTTGAAAAACGACGGGGTTGCCCAAATACCCTTGATAGGAAGCACATGAGCTCCCACTTTGGCGTCTTGTGAAAAGTCATTCCCAACAATCGCCACCTCTTCAGCCCCTGCCACTTTTTCCTGAATGAGTTTTCCCACCTTTATCGAGGTGGCAGCGTATTTACCGCTTTGTTCCCCATTGACCGTCGCAATGTTGGTGAGACGGTAGATTCTGTCGCCCTTATCGTGAAACTTATCGTACGAATAAAGATCCAGCACAAAAGCGATTAAAAGCAACCCCACCGACATACTGATGGCAAGACCAACAATGTTGATGAAAGAGAATAGCTTATTGCGCAATAAATTGCGGCGTGATGTTTTAATGTAGCTTCCAATCATAGCCCAAGGTTTAGTTAGTTCTATACTAATTTCTTATCGCAAGTGTACTGAACTATTGGAAGTTAAATACAAAAATGGGGTAAATTGGGCTAAAAATGGGATAAATATATGTAACAAAATGTCGAGGGCAGAGTGCAGAATGTCGAATTAAATCCACTTATTCGACATTCTGCATCGCACAGGCGACCCTGTCTGCACTCGACACTACAAAATCAGTTTTATTTCAACTTCGTCAGTTCCTCTTTGACAAAATTCATTAATTCGGTAATATAGCCTTTTGAGAAATCGAAAGGAACGTTGGCGGCGGCGTAAATCTGGCTGATCGGAACGGTATAGCCCAATTTCAAGGCGTTTAAGTAGCCTTCGAGACCCTTTTGTGGGTTTTGTTTGTAATTGCGCCACACCCCTACGGCTCCTAGCTGCGCCATGCCGTATTCGATGTAGTAAAACGGCACTTCATAAATGTGGAGCTGTTTTTGCCAAATGTATTTCTTTGCGTCTTCGAGTCCATTCCAGTCGGTTATGGAGTCGCTAAATTGTTCATAAACCGCTAACCACGCTGCTTGCCGCTGCTCAATGGTATGGGTTGGATTTTCGTACAACCAATGTTGGAATTTATCAATCGTAGCTACCCAAGGTAAGGTTTCGATAATAGATTCCAAATGCTGGATTTTAGCGCGGCGCAGGTCTTCTTCGTTGTCAAAAAACACATCCCAATAGTCCATCGTCAGCAACTCCATGCTCATCGAGGCCAATTCCGCCACTTCGGCAGGAGGGTTTTTAAACGAATTGAGCATCAAATCGCGCGTTACAAAATTGTGTACGGCGTGCCCCCCTTCGTGCAACAACGTCACCAAATCGCGCAGGTTGGAGGTAGCATTCATAAAAATGAACGGCACCCCAATCTCCTCCAACGGATAATTGTACCCACCTGGCGCTTTCCCCTTTCTTGATTCAAGGTCGAGGTGCCCCATGGCTTTCATAATCCGTAAATAATCACCGAGTTGTGGGTCAAGGTTTGTAAAACAAGTAATCGTTTTTTCCAACAACTCCTCACCCGTACTGAACGGCTTTAGCGGCGGGCGGTTTTGGGGATCAACTTTAAAATCCCACGGACGAAGCGCTTCTAATGCCAACGCTTCCTTACGCTCCTGAGCCATGTCGTTGAGCATCGGCACGACTGCTTCTGCTACCGACTCGTGGAAGTTGAAACAATCTTGTGGGGTATAATCAAAACGACCAAGCGCCGCAAACATAAAATCGCGGAAGTTGGCAAAACCTGCGTTGGTGGCTACTTCGTGACGCAAATCACGAAGGGAATTGAGTAATTGGTCTAGCGTATCTTTATCCGTCAAGCGGCGCGTTTGAATTTGTTGCCACGCTTCTTCACGTAGGGCACGGTCAGTTGATTGTAATATATCCGATGCTTTTTGGAGCGTCATTTCTTCCCCATTTATCGTCACCGTCATCGCCCCGATAATCGCGCCGTATTTGGCTTGTTCGGTCTGAATTTGAGTTTGTAACGGAATATTTTCTTCCCTAAAAATCTCAATCGCTTTTTTCATTCCGCGCAGCGCCACCTCAAAGCCTTGGTCTTTGAGTTCGCTCAAAAAAGGGCTGGCCAAGGCTTTCTTATCCAGTTCATTTCCGTACGCACTCAATTGCGGCTGAAAGTTTTCCACAAAATCGTTAAACTCTTGTTGATATTGTTCGCTGGTTGTGTCACAAGTCATGCGGATGTAACGCCAGGCAAAGTTTTCTGACAAATACGATTCCAATTCGCTTTTGTCCAAAAACCACTGACGAAGTTCAGCGGCTGATTCAATCGTTCGATTTGTTAGGTTTTCGTAAAAAGGCTGAAGCTGCTCCCACGTCGTTAGAGAAAACTTCTCTCCCAAAAACGGGCGGGGTGGGCGCTGCGGTAGGTTGAGTGCTGACATAAAGCTAATTTTGCAATGTTTTGGTTCTGTTTTCTAACAAAAGAACCTAAAAATTGGTTTTTCTGAAAACACTGGATATTTATTTCACATGGTACTCAATTTTCTCATCGTACTCGGAACGTTCGTTTTTATGGAAGGCTTTGCGTGGTTTACCCACAAATACATCATGCACGGCATCATGTGGAACTGGCACGAATCGCACCACGTACACCACAAAGGCTGGTGGGAAACCAATGACCTCTTTGGCATTATTTTTGGCGTGTCGGCTACCGCCCTCATCGTAGTAGGCTCAGAAGTGGAATCACTTCGTTGGTTGATGTACGTTGGTTTTGGCATTACCCTGTACGGCATTGGGTATTTTCTTTTTCACGACGTGATTGTTCACCGTCGGGTAAAAATCAAATTTAAAACCAGCAACCGCTACCTCAACCGCATCATTCGGGCGCATTATATTCACCACAAAGTCCACGAGCGCGACGGTGCCGAGGCGTTTGGTTTTTTGTATGCCCCCAAAAAATACGAGAAAGCCTCCGTGAAGGGCGAATAATAACTCTCAACTACTTCTCAGTTTTTATAGTAGTTTTCATTTGGGCGCGTCTTTTTTCCCAAAATACCAGATTAAGATTATGACAAGATTGTTTTACTGCTGCGCTTTCTTGTTGGCGCTCACGGTAAGTTCGTTTGCCCAGAAAAAGAAAAAAGCCGCATCAACGACCAAAGATGCGATCTTAGTTTTTGCCAAAACCAAGGGATTCCGTCACGCTTCTATTCCTAAAGGAAAGGCGGCGTTGATGTTGCTTGGTGAACAAAACAAATTCGCCGTCGATACGACCGAAGATGCCAGCGCATTTACGTCCGAAAACTTAAAAAAATACAAAGCAGTGGTGTTTTTGAGTACCACAGGCGACGTCCTCAACGATGCTCAACAAACTGCTTTTGAGCAATACATTCGCGGAGGAGGCGGTTACGTAGGGATTCACGCGGCGGCAGATACCGAATACGATTGGCCTTGGTACAATCAGTTGGTAGGCGCGTACTTTTTAAGCCACCCCAAACAGCAAAGCGTGGACGTGGTGGTACACAGCCAAAATCACCCTTCGACGTCGATGCTTCCTGACCGTTGGAAACGTTTTGACGAATTGTATAACTATAAAAAAATTGTGTTGGGGATTAAAGTCCTCGCCACGCTCGATGAAAGCACCTACAAAGGGGGCGCAAACGGGGTCAATCACCCGTTTATATGGTATCGTGAATTTGACGGAGGGCGCTCGTTTTACACAGGTGGCGGCCACACCGACGAATCGTTTGTAGAACCATTGTTTGTCCAACACCTTTTAGGCGGCATCGAATACGCCATGGGACGCAAGTCCGTAAAGAAACCAATGTAAGGGGTTACGTTGGCACCTGAGTACAATCACGAAGAAGGCAGGCCCGCAAGGAACCTGCCTTTTTTATACACCAAAAATCAGCGAAAATGATGCTAAAACTGCGTTTTTTTTTGTACTTTACACAAAATTCTATTTCGACTTTCCTTACCCATGAAGATAAGAGGTAAAAGTGTATTTAAGTACCAAATACACACCCCTACAACCGTTCAAATGCTTCTTAGTCCCCGACGTCAAGAAGGACAATCTGTCCTCAAAGAAGAATTTAGCACCGACCCTTTGGTGCCTTTTAGCAACTACAACGACTCTTATGAAAACCATTGCGTGCGCGCCGTTCTCCCCGTCGGGCAGCTAACAATTACCACCGAAATAGAAGTGCTGGTCAATGAAGAAGAGGCGCCAAGCGCTCCTTTTCCCCCCTATATTTTGGTGGAAAACTTACCTACCGAAACGTTGGTATATCTTTCTCCCAGCCGTTATTGTCAGTCGGACTTACCCGAGCTTCAAAACTTAGCAAGTCAAATCGTAGGCGATGCTTCTTGGGGCTATGAGCAGGTCGAAGCCATCAGGCGCTGGATTTATCAACATATCAAGTACCAATACAACACCACCAACTCTGCCACCACCGCCTTGGATCTTTTTTACCAACGGGTAGGTGTTTGCCGCGATTTTACGCATTTGGGCATTGCTTTGTGCCGCACGCTGTCCATTCCCGCCCGCATGACAGTTGGCTACCTCGACAAGCTCAATTTTATGGATTTACACGCCTGGTTTGAGGCGTACGTAGGCAACAAATGGTACACTTTCGACGCCGTTCAATCAGAAACCCACGGCTACCGCGTTGTCCTTGGCTACGGCCGCGACGCCGCCGACGTAGCGATGGTGACGCAATTTGGCAATGCAACCCTCAATTCGCTGGAAGTAGAGACGGAACTGTTGGAGGAATGAAAAAACCTTTTTCCCGAAACTTAAATCAAGAAATTAAACCCTATCCTTGCCCATCCGTAGGGTTTTCCTTTGCTTTCGGGAGACTTTTGATTCAAAATCATTTTATTGAATTCTGCATTCAACGTACGCGTCTGCATGTAATAAACCGATACCTTATAGAACCTAATTCCGATGAAACAATCCCACGTCAATAAATGACGATTTACTTCGCTTGCGCGTAATTTATACACGGTTGGTGCCTCGTTGTCAAACACATCATCCTCCCAAGTTTTAAACCACCCCACCCCTTCGAGCATCGAATTATGGATGACATTTCTGTAACGCAATTCAGTAGAAATCGTACAGTTATTATACCACCGCTGATACCAAGGTTGACTACGGTTATTATCCAATTTAAGGTCGTTTGTTCCGCTTCTATCTTTAAAATTTCGGTTAGAAATCCCCACTCCTACTCCCCAAGCATCAAGCTCAGAACCCGTATGAATTTCAACGGGTAAATACACATTGAGGCTATATGGTTTCTTTTTGTAGGTAGAGTCTAAGTATTTTTCTTTGTTGAAAACGGTACTCTCGGGCGACAACAACATCAAATCTACGTGGTGGTCAATATTAAAGCCCAACCGCCCGCCATTAGCTATTTGTTTTTCCCAGTTCATCACCCTAATCGAACCTACCGTAAGGTCTTGGTGAATGATGGCTTGTAAGTTTTTACCAATATTACCCCCAATGATTCCGAGTTTAAAAAAGCTTCTTGAACGCCAATGTCCGTGCTGATTGAGTCGGTATTTCCCGCGCGCGATGTACTGAAACGACGCAAAGGGCCTGTCAGTACGGGTTTGAATAGAATCCATGTATCGGCTCACAACACCCATTGATTGCGGGGTAAAATAGCCCGTATTGGCATCGACAACTAACTGTTGGCGAGTGGCGGCTTCTACTTCATCTTTCTGAAACCTAATGTAGGGTGTATAACCTTCGCCTCCCAACATAATACTTTGATAGCTCAAGATGTTGTTGGTGTTCCAAGGCCGAAAAAGCCTCATTTTAAAGTAATCGGTCGTAAACTCAAAACGAAATCCGCCCGTGTAATCCCTGTCTTGGTTTATCTTTGAAAAGAGTAAAAAATCGTTATCATGGTATAAATTAACACTCTTGATAAACTGCTTTGAAAGGCTAGTGTATCGGTAAAAAACGAATTGCTGTTGTAGCAACAAATTCATGTGCTTTCTTACTATTTCCAAATTAGCAAGCAACCCATTGAGGTAGGTTTGGGGAGGAATTTGGGTAGATAGCAAAAAATCTATTTGCGATTGAAATCGTTCATAGACTTCATATACCACTTTATAATGGGGAATTTTTTCGACTCGGTATTCGATATCAGACGCTGGTAAATCAGTATTGTTAAGCTGTAAGGTGGCAATGAGGCTATCGGTTAAAACAAGGTGGCTTATTTTCTGAATCAGTTCTGACAGTAGCTTTTTCTGTTGAGAACTTGCCAAAACATTAAAATTGGGAGCCTCCTTGCTGAGTTCTTTTTTTAAGGCACGTTTTTCTTTGTCAGACAAATAGGCGGTGTCAGCAAGTGGTGCCACATTCCGCATTCGTAGCTGCTTATCAGGCCCTTTCTTATTGATTACTTTCAGCAACGAATCTGAAATTTGGACAATCGTCGTGTCTCTTTTTAACGTCGCCCTTTTGGTAGTTTGCCCAAAAGAATGCGTGACTAAATAAAAAAGGGCAATACAAATCAGGTACCGTTTCATAAGATAGACCATAATATAATCTATTTGAAGGCACATTTCAAGAAAAGGTTTCATGGGCGTAGGATTTTAAAACGTTGGAAATTCAAGCAAAAGAAGACTCTGTAAATCAACAGATTAAAACTTCATCTCCAACAACATACCGATGGAATCGTAGTAAAAACTTATCAAACGGTCATCGTCGCTACGCCAGTGAAAGAAATTAAGCCAAAACAATGAAGTATATTTTTATATATAGTTTATTTTAATATTTAACTTTATATTCTAAAACCTCCTTTTATGCTCTGGCACTACCTCACTTTTGCTTGGCGCCGCATTCGGCGTGAGAAGAAAATCAACCTAATCCGCATCGCTAATTTAAGCATCGGGCTGGCAAGTGGCTTGGTTATTTTTCTTGTCGTCAACTACATGTTGACTTTTGACCGCTATCACCCTGAGGTAGAGCGGTCTTACTGGGTTGTAACCGACCTAAAACGCGAAACAACGCTTCAAACCGATGCTGCCCCTCGCCCTCTGGCCGAAGTGCTCCGCCGCGATTATTCGTTTGTAGAAAGCGCTGTTAAATTAGAAACCTTTTTTGGACGTACCATCAGCATTCCTAATGGCCAAGGAGGTTGGGAAAAGAAGTTCAACGAATCGCGAAATATGTGTTTTACCGAACCTCAGTATTTTGATTTGTTTGGAGTAGAATGGCTCAGTGGCGACCCTCAAAAAGCCTTGGCAACGCCCAATACCATTGTCATCAGTGAGCGATACGCCGAGAAGTATTTTCAAACCACACTCGCCCTCGGAAAAACTGTACGCCTAGACAATCGGGTCAATCTGACCGTTACGGGTATCATTAAAAATCCACCCTCAAACACCCAACTTCGTTACGACGGGCTCGTCTCCTACGCAACCCTCACAAACTTAGAACCACCCACTGCTCTCAACGATTGGTTAGGACTTCAAAGCATGTGTTTTGTTCGCCTGCGCAAGGGCATTTCTCCCAATCAACTAACCACTGCCTTGGCAGCCGTTCAGAAGAAGCATTTGCCTGCCGCCGAACTTCGCAACTTTTCCTATCACGTACTTCCACTCACGGAGCTCAATCACGCTCGGAGCGGCATGGCACCTCGCCCTATTTTGTTTGCTCTAATGGCCGTTGGGTTGTTGCTTGTGGCCGCGGCTTGTATCAATTACGTCAACTTGGCCACCGCCCAAGCCTTACAACGCGCCCACGAAACGGGCGTTCGCAAAGTGGTGGGTAGCAATCGCTGGCAGTTGATAAAGCAGTTTATGACCGAAACCGCCCTGCTGACTTTCGCCGCCGTACTTCTTGCATTAATTTTGACCCAGTTGGCCCTGCCCGTGGTCAATGACACCCTCACGCAGCAAGACCAAACGCTACATCCCAACATTTCGGTCTTGGATTTGTTTACCCCCAATGCCCTACTTTGGTTTGTGCCGCTGGTATTGGGTGTGGTTTTTTTTGCAGGTTTTTACCCTTCTTGGGTATTATCGGGTTTTAATCCTATCAAAGCCCTCGCGGGGCGATTGACCCGAGCCAAAGGCGGACTCACCATTCGGAGAACGCTGATAACGGGACAATTTTTACTCACTCAGCTCTTTTTGATTGTAGTATTGGTCATTACCAGCCAACTTCGGCACATGCAAAAAGCCGATTGGGGCTTTAGAACCAACGACAAATTGGTGGTTTGGTTGCCCAAACAAGGCCCTATTCCTTACGAACGGTTGCGCAAAAGTTGGTTAGATACGCCTGGGGTACAATCCGTCACCTTTGCCAACGAACCGCCAGTTTCTCCCTACAACCGTCCCAGTCCGTTCAGTTATCATACCTCTACAGAACCCGAATCGTTTGAAATTCTCGTCCGCACCGCCGATGAGCACTACCTCTCGGCTTTTGGGCTTTCTCTCGTCAAAGGGCAGAATTTTAGCAAAAAGGATACCTCTCGCCACGAAGCACTGGTGAATGAAACTTTTGTAAAACAACTCGGCATCGCTTCCTCCAATGAAGTCATCGGAAAACCCATTCGTATCAAAGGTACGGAGCACGTTATTGCGGGTGTTGTTAAAGATTTTCGTACGGGAAATTTGCACGAGCCCATCCGCCCAATCGCGCTGGTACACGACTTATCTCACAGCTCGATGGCCGTTCTCACCTTTACGCCCTCGGCAGTGTCCTCGGCCAGTAAAGCAGTTGAAACAATTTGGGACAATACTTTTCCAGAAGATATTTACAGAAGGAGTTTCTTGAATGAACTGCTCGACTCTTTCACAAAAATGGAGCAACTTTTGGCTGGTTTTGTGCAGATTTTTGCCTTTATCGCTATCGCCATGAACTGCCTCGGGCTGTACGGATTGGTGACGTTTATGGCCGAAAAACGGGCGAAGGAAATTGGGGTTCGGCGAGTGCTTGGCGCGCGAACCGAACAATTGCTGTGGGTTTTTGGGCGAGAATTTAGTCGCTTACTGTTGGTAGGATTTGCCATTGCCGCCCCCCTAGGTTGGTGGCTTACGTCGGGTTGGTTGCAGCAATACGCTTATCGCATCCAAATGAGCGGCTGGTTTTTGGTGGCTACACTTGGGCTTATGGTTGCCATTACCGCCGCCACCATCATAGGCCATGCAATGAAAGCAGTCGTGACCAACCCCGTGAAGCACTTGCGAGCAGAGTAAAATAACACGATTTAAAACCAATAAAGTAATGCTCAAAACAAAGCACCACGCTCAAGGTGAACGTGGTGCTTTTAACTTGATACCTCACTAATTCTTCTTCAATTTCTCTTTAAACACCTTGCGGAATTTATCCACTTTAGGCGCTACCACAAACGCGCAATAGCCTTGGTTTGGGTTGTTGGCAAAATAATTTTGGTGGTATGCTTCGGCCACGTAAAACTTTTCTGCTTTCGCCACTTCCGTCACGATGGGCTTACTGTAAGCACCAGAAGCATTGAGTTCTTTGATGGCTTTTTCGGCCAACTGTTTTTGCTCATCGTTGTGGTAAAAAATGACCGAACGGTACTGCGGCCCCACGTCGTTTCCTTGACGATCTTTGGTCGTTGGGTCATGAACGCGGAAAAATACTTCCAACAATTCTACGTAACTCACCTTTTTAGGGTCATACTTAATTTCTACGCATTCGGCATGGCCCGTTACTTTGCTACATACTTGTTCGTAAGTGGGATTTTCGATAAATCCACCCGAATACCCCGACACCACCGACTCCACACCTTCCATCTCGTGATAGACGGCTTCGGTACACCAAAAACAACCCGTACCAAAGGTCGCGGTGGCCAATCCTGTCAGCGTTTTTGCTTTGTCTTCCATTTGTTCGATTTTTTTTGCCGACTGTCCACACGACGAAAGAGCCGTCAACGTCAGCGTTCCGAGAATAAGTTTTTTAAGGAATGTTTTCATAATTAATCAACAAAAAAGGGGTTGTGAAAGTGCCTTGGCGTGTTTCCCGCAAATACATACGAGAAAAGACGTAATTTTAACGAACTTTGCAGCGAAAAGTTTTGTGATACAATTATCTGACTTTTAATTCAAAGCGAATGTCAGCCATCTGACACTTTTTCCAAAATGACGAGAACCGAGCTTTCCACTTTAGGCGAATTTGGGCTAATTGAGCGCATCAATCAGCAATTTACTCCTGTTTTGCCCCAAACCATCAAAGGAATTGGTGACGACGCTGCCGTCATCGACACTGGCAGTGATGAATATACTTTAGTTTCGACCGATATGCTCATCGAGGGTGTTCATTTCGATTTGAGCTACGCCCCTCTAAAACATTTAGGCTTTAAGGCCGTGGCCGTCAACGTCTCTGACATTGCTGCCATGAACGGCACTCCCCGCCAAATTACGGTGAGCATTGGACTAAGCAACCGTTTTTCGGTGGAAGCCATTGATGAGCTATATGCGGGTATTCAAACGGCGTGTGAAGCCTACAAAGTTGACTTGGTAGGAGGCGACACAAGTGCGTCGCGGTCGGGGCTAGTGCTATCAGTAACGGCCATCGGAACGGTCAAAAAAGACAAAATCGCGTACCGAAGCGGCGCCCAACCCAACGACGTCATTTGTGTGACGGGCGACTTAGGTGCGGCGTATTTAGGACTTCAATTGCTCGAACGCGAAAAAAGGGAGTTTTTGGAAAACCCCAACATGCAACCACAGCTTGAAGATAAGGCTTACTTGGTAGGCCGTCAGCTCAAGCCCGAAGCACGTACCAACATCATTTATGAGTTGAATGATGCCGATTTGGTGCCTACTTCAATGATTGATGTATCCGACGGATTGGCGTCCGAAATCTTACATTTGTGCAAACAATCAGGAACGGGTGCCCAGATTTTTGAAGAACATATCCCTGTCGCCGATGAGACATTTCTCACCGCCGATGAGTTTAAATTAAGTCCTTTAACAGCGGCGTTGAACGGTGGCGAAGATTACGAGTTGTTGTTTACGATTAAACAAACCGACTACGAAAAAATCAAAAACTCACCGCACATTAGTTTCATTGGTTTTATGACCAATGACCCATCTGCCGTAGAAATTGTGACCAAAGGAGGCGGCCGCTTCCCCGTGCAGGCGCAGGGTTGGCAGCATTTGACGCGCTAATAAGTGTGGGTTGTGAGCGGCGTGTTCGAGTTGCTCACAACCCGTATTATGGTGTGTGGGTTGCTCACAACCCACACCACTACATATTCACGAGGGTGCTTCCGCGAAGTACGGGCACAACATCGTATAAGTCGCGCTGCAAACAATACGCAATGTCTTTATGAATCCCTAAGCGCTGCAAACGACGCACGTGCGACGAGTTGGCGACGTATCCTAACAAGTCATTTTGGGCTTGTTGGTACGCCCGCATGGCCATCAAGGCACTATCTTCTCCGATAATGTATTCGTCTTTGAGGGCATCGACCAACGCACCTGCAAACAAGGTATCTTCCAAATTGACCCGACCTTTCCAGCCCGCACACAACACGAGTACGTCGTAAGGCTGCGATTTAAGGTGGTTAACAATCGCGCCTAAATTCAAAAATGCGCCCACCAATACTTTCACCGCCGAGGTTTTGGCTTTAGTGATGGATAAAGTACCGTTGGTGGTCGTCATCGCAATGTTTGCCCCTATTAGGTCTTCATCCATGTAGCTAAACGGCGAATTGTCGAGGTCAAACCCTTCGACTTTCATGGCATTCCGTTCGGCAGCGGCGATGTAGCCTTTTTGTTGAAGTTCAAAACATTCTTCCACTGTGGCTACGGGTGTGATACTTCCTACGCCATAAGCCAGGCCTGTCACCATGCACGAGGTAGCCCGAAAGATGTCCGTCACTACAACAATCGTATTATCAATATTATGAAGGTGAAGCAAATCGGGGGTTAAACAAACATCAATTGATTTCATACAAAAAATATTAGACCGTTGGTTTTACAAAAGGCAATTTCACTACTTGGGCTTTGAGCAAACGTTCGCGTACTTTTACAAAAATTTCACTTCCTACTTTGCTGCTTGCCAATGGAACATAGCCAAGTCCAATTCCTTTTGACAACGTCGGCGACTGCGTTCCTGAAGTGACGTGTCCAATCACCGTGCCTGCGGCGTCGCATAATTCATAATGCCCGCGCGGAATACCACGGTCAATCATTTCAAAACCTACCAATTTATTGGCAAGACCCGCTTGTTTTTGAGCAAGAAGGACGTCTGAATCAATAAAATTTTTGGTAAACTTAGTAACCCAGCCAAGTCCCGCCTCCAACGGCGAAGTGGTATCATCAATATCGTTTCCATAAAGGCAATAGCCCATTTCCAAACGCAGTGTATCGCGTGCGCCAAGGCCAATTGGTTTGATACCCAGCTCTTTGCCTGCCTCAAAAATAGCATTCCATACTGCTACAGCGTATTCTTTTGGTATGTATAACTCAAAACCACCCGCACCCGTATAACCAGTGGCAGAGATGATGATGTCAGGCAAGCCTGCAAACGTACCTTTCACAAAGGTGTAATAGTCCATTTCTGACAAATTAACCTCCGTGAGTGATTGCAGCGCTTCGGCAGCTTTGGGACCTTGAACGGCAAACAAGCAAAGCTCGTCCGAGATGTTTTGCATTTCAACACCTTCGGTATTTTGGCCCTGAATCCAATTCCAATCTTTTTCGATGTTAGAAGCATTGACGACCAAAAAGTATTCATCCGCACTCACTCGATACACCAACAAATCATCCACTACCCCACCTTTTCCGTTGGGCAAGTAGCTGTATTGAATTTTTCCGTCAAAAAGCACCGATGCGTCGTTGGCCGACACACGCTGAATCAAGTCCAAAGCTTTTGGGCCTTTGACAATAAACTCACCCATGTGCGACACATCAAACACACCCACGCCGTTGCGAACGCAGTGGTGTTCTTCGAGGTCAGACGAATAGCGAACAGGCATTACGTAGCCCGCAAATGGTACCATTTTTGCTCCCAACTGTTGGTGTAGGTCGTTAAGAGGAACTGTTTTTAGTTGCTCAGTCATGTTCTTGGCTTGTTGAAATTTTGGGTGCAAAGCTACCTTTCTAAATTGACAATCAGAAAAGTGCAGGTTTTGAAAAACGAGTTATTTCAAAAAAATGAACAAGGCGCTCTAGCGGCATTTATAAATTCCGCGTACTTTTGTCTAGGAATCAAGCTTTTAAGAAAGCCATGGGAAAGAAAAAGCCACCTATCAACCAAGTAGCCATTGATTTTCATTTGCCCAACCGCACGGTGCTGCATTTGGGGCAAATCGCGGCACAACGGGAAGGAGAGCATCTTTTCCAAACGCTCTTGACGGAAGAGTGGCTGCTCGAACCCGCTGGCGAAGCCGCCGATGTCTCGTCGGGGCAGGAGATTATTCGGCAAATTGGGCGCCGACTTGCTTACCCCGAAGACGTAAAAGTAGCCCAACTTCACCACGTCGAAAACGATTTTGTAGGCTTTTCGGCCTTGTATCAAAACAAAGGATGGGTTTTTATCAATGCCAAAGCGTCTGATTACGAACGCCACTACTACACCTGTTTTTTGGTCACTTCTTTGGGGTTATACATGAACTACCCTGCGGCTGAGCTCAGCACCCGCGCCGAACAGCTGGTGTTTGAAACCTTCCTTCCCGAAACAGACGTGCGCAGCTTTTTTCACCGAGGTATCTCCAAACTTTCGCCGTCGTTGGCGATGGACATTGCTGATTTTTTCCAAATGCCTTTTACGGTTATTTTAAAACGTGCTCTTTTACTCGAAATCATTTCGGACGAGCAATACCGTAACTTCCGAACCGTCAAGCCCGAACGCCCCGTCAAAGCACGGCCCCTGTTTGTTTCCAAATCAAGCGAAAGTGAATATGCAGATGAGCAATGGGGGTAATTTCCACTTGACATCTATCCTCGATTTTTGTAGATTTGTTTTCGCGAGTTACCCGTGTCATCTCCCTCATTGATACGCTCTTGCACCGTTTTCTTTATTACTCAACGTAAGTCAAACACTTTTCAATCGTGCATCGTATTATTTCCCCCAAAACACTCTTAGGGTATGCCTTAGGCATTTTCATTACCCTTCCCTTCTATTCATGTCGGCGCATTGTAACAGGAACGATTAATTGCAAGGACATCGCCACTTACACCTCGCCCTACGGCCTGTTAAATTCCATTCAAGCGACCGTCGGTGACGTGTATTACATCAATCAAAAAGACAAGTTTGTGGGGTATATATTCCACGAACAGCCCGATTCGAGCCATATTTTGGTGGATAATTCCATCAATTCTTTGATGATTTCGGCCGACATTAATTTATCGACCTCGCTCGATTCGGAGACGCCAAAAATCAAACTACTCTCGGCTAAAGTTGAAGAAAGTCTGGAGCGAAATACCCAACTCAAACTCAAAAATGCCACTCGTGTGCGGCTTAATCGACCGTATTTGTTTCTCCAGAAAATCGAAACCGAACAAAACGAGACGTTTGCGAAGTTGAACCAAGACAACGTTTTATTTATGGTGATTACGAGCGTCGTCTATTCCGATTCTCTATCGCTCGAAACCAAAAACAATAGCACAAACCAGAGCGGGATTCAGACCCTCAAAATTGAAGGCATCACGTTTCAATTAACTTCTAACTGCAATGATTTAATCAACGTCGAAGGCAAAAAAACGGGAGTATTTTTTAAAGCATTGTTTTTCAGCTACGATAAAAACACCAAAAAGCTCGTTCCTTACACCCAACTCTTCGATTTCAAAAATTACGTTGTAAACACTGTGAATCAATAACTCAACAACTCAACCTTATGTCTGTTTTTCCATTTCAACACCTTGTTTTCAAAGGCGGCGGCGTCAAAGGCATTGCCTACGTAGGTGCCATGAAAGCACTCGAAGAAGCCAACATTAGCGCCCAAATCAACGGGTTTGCAGGTACGTCGGCAGGCTCCATTGTGGCTGCGCTGGGTGCTTGCCGCATTTCTTCCGACACGCTCAATACATTTTTAGCCTCTACCAACTACGAAAACTTCAAAGACAAAGGAGGTATCTTCAATTTTGTGGAAGACCTTGCCAGCAAATTTGGCCCTTATGAAGGCGATTATTTTTTGAACAGTTGGTTCAAAGTTTTTCTCCAACAACAAAACATCAATCCCGCCATTACTTTTGAAGAAGTATATGCCCAGTTTGGCACTACGTTAAAGGTATTTTCAACGGACTTAAACACGCAAAAAATTCAGGAGTTTTCAGTGGCAAAAACCCCCAATGTTCAAATCGCGATGGCGGTGAGGGCCTCCATGTCAATTCCTATGTTTTTCAAAGCATGGCAATTTCCTGACGCTAACCCCAGCAGCCACCTTTATGTGGATGGCGGCGTGATGTATAACTATCCCATTGATACGTTTGATAACACAAACAGCCCCGCTGATGCTACTTTGGGCTTCTTCTTGGCCGACTTACAAAAAGCCGCCCCGCCTAACCAATTAACCTACGGCGTTGATCAATTAGAGACCTACATCAAGTCGCTGTTTGAAGCCTTGCTAAACTCTCAAAATTGGATGATTGAAAAGAATTTATACGAAAGCGAACGCACCATCCAAATCGACGATTTAGGAATTTCGGCTACTGATTTTAGCATTACACCGCAGCAGGTACAAGCTTTGTACCATTCGGGATATACCTCCACCAGAACATTTTTACAAGCTTTTCTAGGCTGATTTTACCCCTAACTTAGCTCCTCTTTTTTGGCCTAACCTTTTTGGAAAGTATTCCCAAAAAGGTTAGGCATTTTTAAATCAATAAATTCAAAAAAATAATTTGAAAAATAATAGAAAAGAGGGTAATATTGTGTCCAAACGACACATTAAGAAGAATGAACCAATACCCTCATTCAACCCGCTTACTGGTTGCCATAGACTGTATCATCTTCGGATTTGACGGAGACGAGATAAAACTGCTAGTTATCAAACGTAATTTTGAACCAGAACGCGGCAAGTGGTCTTTGATGGGCGGGTTTGTAAACCAAGAAGAAGACCTAGAAGTAGGAGCTGAACGAATTTTGCATGAACTGACAGGACTAAATAATATTTATGTCGAACAATTACTGACGTTTGGCAAGGTAAATCGTGATCCTGTTGAGCGCACCATTTCGGTTGTTTTCTTTGCGCTTATCAACATCCACAGCCACGACGAAGAGTCTGTTCGGGCACACAATGCCCATTGGGTAAGTTTAAAAAATATGCCTCAACTCATTTTTGACCACGAAAAAATGGTTCAAAATGCCCTTGAGCGCCTGCGCTATAAAGCCGCCCTCCACCCCATTGGTTTTGAGCTACTGCCCGAAACATTCACCATTCCCCAATTACATAAACTTTACGAAGCCATTTACGGTATGCAGTTGGACAGACGCAACTTCAGTCGTAAGATTTTGTCCACGGGCTTGCTGGTAGATACGGGTGAAAAAAATGAAAACTCGGCGACGAAAAAAGCCATTTTGTATCGCCTAGACAAAGAAAAATACGAAGACAAGTTTCACTCTTTTTGGTATTTTATGCCAGAACCTTCCGCCTAAATAGCTAACATTCAAAGAAATAGAACAAAATATATCATGCAACATCAATACACTATTGGGCTCGACTACGGTACTGATTCGGTTCGGGCCTTGGTTGTGGATACCCAAACGGGTGAAGCGGTGGGTACAGCCGTACATTACTACGAGCGTTGGAAAAAAGGGCTCTACTGCCAACCTGAATTATCTCAATTCCGCCAACACCCGCTCGACTACGTTGAAGGGCTTGAGGCGTCTATCAAAGGGGCATTACAAGGACTTCCAAGCGAAGTGGCGGCCAATATTGTAGGAATTTCGATTGACACGACAGGCTCTACGCCCGTGGCTGTCGATGAACAAGGCACCCCGCTTTCACTCCTTCCCGAATTTGCCGAAAATCCCCACGGCATGTTTATTCTTTGGAAAGACCATACGGCCAACGCCGAAGCCGAGGAAATCAACGAAGTAGCGCATCGCTGGCCCATTGATTACACCAAATACGTTGGGGGTATTTATTCTTCTGAATGGTTTTGGGCAAAGATTTTACGTACCCTCCGCGTCGATGAGCAAGTACGTGCCCGTGCTTTTTCGTGGGTAGAACATTGCGACTGGATTTCGGCCGTGCTAACGGGTAATACCCATCCGTTAGAAATGAAACGCTCACGCTGCGCAGCAGGGCATAAAGCAATGTGGCACAATGAGTTTGATGGCTTACCCGCCGAAGACTTCTTGGTAGCCATCGACCCACTGTTAGAAGGGTTACGTGCTCGTTTGTTCCAAAACTCTTATACCTCCGACCAAGCCATGGGCGTAATTTCGGAAGAATGGGCCGCTCGTCTTGGCTTACCCAACAATGTCGTGATTGGCGTTGGAGCGTTCGACTGCCACATGGGAGCCGTTGGAGCCGAAATTCAACCCTACGATTTTGTACGGGTAATGGGGACTTCTACCTGCGATATGCTTATCGCTCCCAACGAAGAAATAGGTCACTTGTTGATTCGCGGTATTTGTGGGCAGGTCGATGGTTCGATTATCCCAGGAATGCTCGGAATGGAGGCAGGTCAGTCGGCTTACGGCGATTATTATGCGTGGTTTCAGAAGGTCATTACCGAACCTGTACGCACGTTGTTAGGCGAAACTGCCGCCGAAGAGCTCGCCCAAAAACTGATTCCATATCTTTCGGAAGAAGCGGCAAAACTGCCCGTGACGGACAAAGACCCCGTTGCGCTCGATTGGGTTAATGGCCGACGCACACCCGACGCCAACCACTCGCTCAAGGCCGCAATTTCTGGACTTAACCTTGGTACGGACGCCATCAAGTTGTTTAAAGCCATTGTAGAAGCTACGGCATTTGGTTCCAAAGCCATTGTGGACCGCTTCATCAACGAAGGCGTTCCCATCAAACAAGTAATTGCAATCGGAGGTGTGGCAAAAAAATCCCCCTTTGTAATGCAAACGCTCTCTGACGTTTTAAACATGCCCATCAAAGTGGCTAGTTCGGACCAAGCCTGTGCCTTAGGTGCAGCCATGAATGCCGCAGTTGCCGCAGGCGTACATCCAACACTACTGGACGCCCAAAAAGCGATGGGCTCGGGTTTTGACGCGCTTTACGAACCAAATGCCGACAAATCCTCTGTTTATCAACGGCTTTATCAGAAATACACCCAACTTGGCGAGTTTGTTGAAAAGGGCACTATGGCAAATTAACCTTGCAAATCTTACATTGAAATGTAATATTTACAAGGTTAATTAATTAAATAAATGATTGCGAGAACTCAAGAAGCGTATATTTCGACACTGTTAAGCTACTTTCCTGCCGTGGGAATCGTAGGCCCAAGGCAAGTTGGGAAAACAACATTGGTCAAACATTTGGTGGAATCATTTCCAAAACCCTCTATTTATTTTGACTTAGAGTCGCCTAACTCTTTTCGACAGATTAGCACCGACCCTGAATGGTTTTTGTCACAATACCAGAATCAAACCATCATTATAGATGAGGTTCAAATGTTACTCCCTTTATTTCCTGTGCTACGGTCACTTATTGATAGACACCGAGTAGCAGCGAGGTTTATTTTATTGGGGTCAGCCTCGCCTGATTTTCTAGCCCAAAGCTCAGAAACACTTGCAGGAAGAATTGCTTACGCCGAGCTTAGTCCCATTCATGCACAAGAAGTAAATAGTAGCCATATTGACTTAAAAAAACATTGGTTTAGAGGAGGATACCCAGATGCCTTATTATCCCCTAACGATATGATTTGGCAGATTTGGCAGCAAAATTTTATCAAAACATACGTTGAGCGTGACTTAGAACGCTTAGGAATGAGTTCTAATCCACTCGTTCTATTCACACTGTTGAAAATGTTAACGAGTATCCAAGGATCATTACTAAACTATGCAAACTTGGCTAATTCAATGCAGTTAGACCAAAGAACCATTGCTCGGTATCTCGATATTTTGGAACAAGCGTTCATTGTTCGGCGTCTCCAACCATGGTTTGTAAATATCAGTAAACGGCTAGTGAAGTCACCTAAATTTTATTTTAGAGATAGTGGCAACTTCCATTTTCTAGCAGATATATCTGACTTTCAATCACTAACTCACCACTTATCTGTAGGTAATTCGTGGGAAGGTTACGTCATTGAGCAGATTTGTTGCCGCCTCAATGCTTCTGTCAAACCGTACTTTTATCGAACGGTCAGTGGTGCTGAAATAGATTTGGTACTCGTCAAAGGCATCGAGCCGCTGGTTTCTATTGAAATTAAATTATCAACGGCAACTGCGCTTACCCGTGGCTCGACAGAAGCTGTGAATGATTTAAAAACCAAGCACAATTTTATCATCACCACCGAAGGGGGTAATTACCTCTATCGACCAGAATGGAGGGTATGTAGTGTCCTCGAAATCATCGAACATTTAACAACATTAAATTTAATTACCTAATATGCTCAAACAGTTTGAAGTCTGGTTTGTCACAGGAAGCCAGCATTTATACGGAGAAGAAACGTTGCGTCAAGTTGACGAACACTCTCAAATCATTGCCGATTTTTTCAACGACTCCCCTACCATCCCCGTACGAGTTGTTTTTAAACCCGTCGTCAAAACACCCGACGAGATTTTGACCATTTGCAAAGAAGCTAACAGTACTCCCAACTGTGTGGGTATTATCACGTGGATGCACACATTTTCGCCCGCTAAAATGTGGATAAATGGCCTCAATGCGCTTCAACTTCCGTTGCTCCATTTGCATACGCAATTTAACCGTGACATTCCATTCAACGACATTGACATGGATTTCATGAACCTCAACCAATCGGCGCACGGCGACCGTGAGTTTGGGTTTATTATGACTCGGATGCGCCTCAACCGCAAAGTGGTGGTAGGACACTGGCAGTCGGAGAATGTTCTCGAAAAAATCAATATTTGGAGCCGCGTTGCCGCCGCCAAATATACCATGCAAACCATGAAAGTGGTACGTTTTGGGGACAACATGCGCCAAGTAGCCGTAACAGACGGCGACAAAGTAGCAGCCGAAATGAAGTTTGGATTTTCGGTCAATACCCACGGAGTAGGCGATTTGGTGAAGTACATTAATCAGATTTCGGAAGCCGATATTTTTACCCTTCTTCAAGAATACGAAGACACCTACGAGATGATGCCTTCGTTGCTCAATGGCGGCTTAATGCGTCAATCGGTCTTTGAAGCAGCACGTATCGAGCTCGGTATCAAAGCATTTTTGGAAGAAGGTGGTTTTTCCGCTTATACCAACACCTTTGAAGACCTCCACGGAATGCGCCAACTTCCAGGCATTGGCTCGCAGCGCATGATGGCCGCAGGCTACGGCTACGGTGGCGAAGGCGACTGGAAAACCTCAGCCATGGTACGCGTTATGAAAGTAATGGCGAGTGGCTTGAAGGGTGGAAACTCATTTATGGAAGATTATACCTACCATTTCGACCCTGCCAATCCGATGGTACTCGGCTCGCACATGCTCGAAATCTGCCCAAGCATTGCCGCCAATAAAGTCAAATGCGAAGTCCATCCGTTGGGCATTGGTGGCAAAGAAGACCCCGTTCGTTTGGTATTCAACGCCGCCGCAGGGCCTGCCCTCAACGTTTCATTGATTGACTTAGGCAACCGTTTCCGTCTGTTAGTCAACGAAGTAGAAGCTGTAGAAGTGACCGAAACTTTCCCAAAACTTCCAACGGCTCGCGCTCTTTGGAAACCACAACCAAGCATGGAAGTTGGCCTTCAAGCGTGGATTTTGGCGGGTGGTGCTCACCACACAGTTTACAGTCAAAACTTGACGACCGAATACATCGAGGATTTCGCCGAAATGCTAGGAGTAGAGCTCGTTGTCATTGACAAAAATACCACCATTCGTGGGTTCAAAAACGACCTACGTTTCAGTGAAATAGCGTACAAATAGTTCCTGTGTTAGAATTTTAGCCACCACCAAGTATGAGTATTTATCAATCGCTGAAAGAAGAGTGTTTTGAAGCCAATATGCAACTTCCCAAGCTAGGGCTTGTGCTTTTTACCTTTGGGAATGTAAGTGCCGTTGACCGCTCGAAGGGAGTTTTTGCCATCAAACCAAGCGGAGTTCCGTACGAAAACTTACGCCCAGAAGACATCGTCATTATGGACTACGATGCCAAGGTCGTCGAAGGCAGTATGCGCCCGTCGTCTGATACAAAAACGCACGCTTTGTTGTACAAAACTTGGGAAGACATTGGCGGAATTACCCATACGCACAGCACCTATGCCGTGGCTTGGGCGCAAGCGGGGCTTGATATTCCTATTTTTGGAACTACCCACGCCGACCATACGCACCAAGACATCCCCTGTGCTCCCGTCCTTACCGACGCGATGATTGAGGGTGACTACGAACACGAAACGGGCAACCAGATTTTTGACGTATTCACGGCCAAAGGAATTTCACACAAGGAAGTTGAAATGGTTTTGTTACAAAATCATGGGCCATTTACGTGGGGAAAAAACGCAGAGAAGTCTGTGTATAATGCCGCAGTGCTAGAAGAAGTAGCGCGAATGGCTTACCTCACGCTCCAAATCAACCCCAACACTCCTCGTATCAAAGATACACTCCGTATGAAACACTATGAACGTAAACACGGCAAAAACGCCTATTACGGACAAGGATGTTAGGGAATGTCGAGGATCCAGTGCAGAGTGTCGAATTGCTACTTTCTTATCAGTGCAGCGGGGTTGCTCACAACCCCGCCCTTTCACACAAATCCTTTAAAGCCTAAGTATATTTTTCCAAAAGAATCATTTAGTTTATTTAAACATTCAACCCAACCAATTATTCCATGAAATCTACCTTTTTGCCCCTCCTTTTGGCAGGGCTAGTTATCTTCCAAAGTTGCTCCAACAAATCCTCAGAAAGCAGCGAGTCAACCACCGAAACGCAAGCACTCAAAATTGAAAAAACCGATTTTGGCAAACTTCCTGACGGACAAACTGCAGAGCTTTATACCCTCAAAAATGCCAATGGGATGGAAGCAAAAATCACCAATTATGGCGGCATCATTACCCATCTTACCGCCCCTGATTCTAGCGGTGTGTTCGACGATGTGGTTTTAGGCTATGATTCTTTGGCAGGTTACCTTAAATCAAGTCCATATTTTGGCGCAATTGTAGGTCGTTATGGCAACCGTATCGCCAAAGGGAAGTTTACCCTCGATGGAAAAACCTATACGTTAGCTGTCAACAACATGGTCAATCACCTTCATGGTGGTACAGTGGGCTTCGATAAAGTTCTTTGGAAAGCCGAACCGATTGAAGGCGAAGAGCCTGCCCTCAAGCTCTCTTACTTGAGCAAAGATGGGGAAGAAGGCTACCCAGGCAACCTGAATGTAACGGTGACCTATACGCTTCAAAAAGATAACGCCCTTAAAATTGATTACACTGCCACTACCGACAAAGCGACAGTTGTGAACTTGACCAACCACACGTATTTCAACCTAACGGGAGCAAAACGTGATATTCTCGATCACCAGCTGACCTTGAACGCCGACCGTTTCTTACCCGTTAATGAAACATTGATTCCAACGGGAGAATTAAAACCTGTGGCGGGAAATGTATTTGATTTTACCAAAGCAACGGCTATTGGGGCACGTATCAATGATCCTAAAGACCAACAAATCAAGTACGGTGGTGGCTACGACCACTGCTGGGTGTTGAACAAAAAAGATAAGGAGCTTAGTCTAGCTGCTACGGTGTATGAGCCTACAACGGGCCGTATCATTGAGGTTCAGACGACCGAACCTGCGATTCAGTTTTACACAGGCAATTTCTTAGATGGAAGCATCACTGGAAAGAAAGGAATAAATTATCCAAAACGCTTTGCGCTTTGTCTCGAAACTGAGCACTATCCTGATTCGCCTAACCAATCAGCATTCCCAACAGTAGTGCTTAAACCAGGTGAAACGTACCAAACAACAACGATTTATACGTTTTCGGCGAAGAAGTAAAAAAATGAAAGCCAAATAGTAGTGAGTCGGGTTGCAAGCAACCCGACTTTTTATTTTTATCCGTAAGCTAAGGAGGCTTTCAAACAGTTACTTTATCATTAAAAGCCCTGACAAGTTGGGCAATTTCGGGAAGTAAATCGGGATTTTGTTCGATGCCATTTCCTACCACAATCACGTCGGCCCCCGCTTCGAGGGCGGCTTGTGCTTTAGACGGAGAATTGATTCCTCCTCCCACAATGATAGGCGTATCTACTGCTTTGCGAACAGCCGCAATCATCTCGGGCGAAACAGGTTTTTGCGCCCCACTACCTGCATCCAAATACATCACTTGAAGCCCCAACAATTCCCCTGCCATGGCCGTACAAGCGGCTACGCTAGGCTTATCGTGTGGAATAGGCGTGGTGTTGCTAATGTAAGAAACCGTCGTCGCACGGCCACTTTCCACCAACATATACCCCGTAGGTAATATTTCCAGTTGACTACGTTTCAACAAAGGAGCTGCCACCACGTGTTGGCCAATGAGAAGTTCAGGATTACGTCCCGAAATCAGCGACAACAACAAAATGGCATCGGCCGAAGGCTCAATGTGAAGGCTATTCCCAGGAAATAAAATGGCAGGGATGGACGTATGCTCGTGAATGGCCTTGATGATGTCGTCGGCGGCATAGCGTGTAATGAGGCTTCCTCCGACAAAGAAGAAATCAACCCCGTGACGTACACTCTCGGCCAATAAAAAAGGAAACGACGAGAACTCGACCTTATCGGGATCGAGCAAAACGGCAAACGCCTTACGTCTTTCTTGAAGATTATCCTGGAGTATCGTTCGTATTCTTGACCTCATTCGTTTGTTGCTGTGTAGCCAAAAAATCCATTAATTTTTGACGTGCTATATCCAACGCCCACGTCATCGCCAACGAAGTCGCTGTTTTTACTAACCACGACGGTTGACTGTTGGTTCGTTCGGGCAATGCAAAAGATGCTTGTTGTTTGATTTTGACTTCGGGCTCATCGTCTGGTAACAGTAGCTCTAGCACTAAATAAACCGCCGCAATTGCCCCACCTATCACCAAAGCCTGCTTACCGACACGCGCCGCGTCATCTTTCAAATCCGTCATTTTTTCTTCCAAGAGTTTACGGTACCCTTCCGATACCTCCTTCAGCTCCGTTTTGCGGCTGTTGGTATCTCCGAAAGGCTCTTCAAACGAAAGGATATTTTTAGGAAGTGATGCCATTGGGTGGTTATTTTATCGTTAAGCATTAAAATCTGCTTAAAAAAATCAGCTAATTCTTTCTCAAAAGTCGTAAAAACCTCTTAGATGCCCAAAACAGAACCTTATTTTTAAAGAAATTGTAATGCAAACACGTCGAAGCGCGTACCTTTGTAGTTCCTATACATTACCAATCATTCCTTATTTGAAACAAAATGCCACTCGATCAAGAATTTGACAACCCCACCCACGAAGAATCAGAAATGACGTTCATTGAGCACCTCGAAGAACTACGCTGGCACGTTATCCGAGCCGTAGGTGCAATTATTGTTTTTACCATTGGGGCATTCATTTTTATTGAGGAGATATACGATAAAATTATTTTGGCCCCTTCTCGTTCAGATTTCTGGACCTACCGAATGTTGTGTAAAATCGCAGATTTCACAGGCGCCCAAGGGCTTTGCATCAACCAACTTGATTTTGAGCTTCAAAGCCGCGAAATGGCAGGACAATTTACGATGGCTTTGATGTCGGCGCTTATTATTGGTTTGCTTTTTGCGTTTCCGTACGCCTTTTGGGAAATTTGGCGCTTTATCAAACCTGGTCTAAAGCCTACTGAGCGCAAAATGTCGCGCGGGGCGGTGTTTTACGTTACATTTTTGTTCATGTCAGGTGTGCTTTTTGGTTATTACATTGTTGCTCCATTGGCCATCAACTTCCTTGCCAATTTTAAGCTTGACCCTCGCATCAAAAACCAATTTGATATTACCTCATACGTTGGTTTAATTTCTATTTTGACCCTCGCCTGCGGACTTACTTTCCAATTGCCTGTTGTCGCTTTTGTACTTTCTAAAATTGGTTTTCTCAATCCACGCTTCATGCGTGAATACCGTCGCCACGCCTTCGTGGTCATTCTTATCTTAGCCGCAATCATCACGCCTTCTCCCGATGTTCTTAGCCAAGTATTGGTGGCCTTACCGCTTTCCTTGCTTTACGAAATCAGTATTTTTGTATCGGCCTGGGTAGAGCGTAACAAGAAAGCCGACGCTGAACTGGAAGCCAAACAAGAGGAAGACGATGCTTTTAACAACCCTTGGACACCCGACGCCGACGTCTAATGAAAATCATAGCATAAATGATTCAGTTTATTGATATACAAAAATCGTTTGAAGGACGAATGGTATTGGGAGGTGTCTCAGGCACATTTAAGCCTGGCGACACCAGCCTCATCATTGGCGGTAGTGGTACGGGAAAAAGCGTTTTGCTCAAATGCTTGATTGGTCTTATTCGCCCCGACAACGGTCAAGTACTCTACAACAACCGCGATTTTTGGAACAGCGACGAAGAAGTAAGAAAACAAGTTCGCCGCGAAATGGGGGTTTTGTTTCAGGGTGGAGCACTGTTTGATTCTAAAACGGTAGCGGAAAACGTACGCTTCCCGCTCGATATGCTCACCGACATGAGCGAGAGCGAAAAAAATGACCGTGTCATGGTTTGTCTCACACGGGTGGGGCTTGATCATGCCGTTAATCGAATGCCTTCCGAAATTAGTGGAGGGATGAAAAAACGCGTTGGCATTGCGCGGGCGATTGTGATGAATCCCAAGTACCTGTTTTGCGACGAACCCAACTCGGGCCTTGACCCGCTCACTTCGATTAAAATCGACGAGTTAATCAAGGAAATTACGGACGAATACAACATCACTACGGTCGTTATTACGCACGACATGAATTCGGTACTCGAAATTGGAGAAAAAGTAATGTTTCTCTACAAAGGCTATAAACTTTGGGAAGGCAACAATAACACTATTCTCCAAGCCGATGTTAAAGAGCTCAACGAGTTTGTTTTTGCCAGCAAGCGTTTACGAGAGATGGGGAGATAACGCAAACGCTTGCTTATAAATGGGTTTTCGATAGGCAAACTGCACCCACAACAACGGGTACATCAAATAGTCGGTTATCCAAAAAGGTGTTTTAAATTCAATTTCGTCCGCAATGATTGTACCGCCTGCTTCTTCATGGATGATTCGGTGGCGGTGGCGCCAAAAGCGCAAGAAAAAAGGCAATTTTGTCCCCTCATCAACAAAATAAATCTCCGATTCGGACGACTGTTGCTCCGTAATCCGACTAATCCATTGCTGTTTAAAAAGGAAGAAATTCAGTTCTAATACCACCATATCGCCCGCTAGGCAACCATCAAACCGCGCAACCCGCACGGGAGGAAACGGCGGACTAAGCCTGCGAAACAGCTCCTCATTAAACCCTTGCCAAACCACTTGGTAGGGCTGGCTTACATGCGTTTGAATACGTAATTTCATACAATGTAAACTTCCTGCTCTGCAAAAAGTTTTCTACTTTTGGACTTTTCGACCATTACTTACACTATGCTTACTGTTTACGGTATTTCTAATTGCGACACCATCAAAAAAACGCTTACTTGGCTCAAATCCAACCAAATGGAATTCTTATTCCATGATTATAAAAAGCAAGGAATTTCGCGCGAAACGATTGAAAATTGGCTCTCTCAAACCGATTGGACAAAGTTGGTAAATAAAGCAGGGACTACCTTCAAAGCCCTTTCTGATGAGCAAAAAGCAGCTATTGTCGATTCGCAAAGTGCCCTTGAATTGATGCTTGAAAAACCTTCGTTGATTAAGCGTCCCGTGATTGAAAACAGTGGAAAAATCGTAAAAATTGGCTGGAAACCCGAAGGATTATGAGAATCCTCACTGTTTTTGGCACCCGCCCCGAGGCCATCAAAATGGCCATGCTGGTTCGTCAGCTCCGCCACCACCCGCATTTTGAGCATAAATTATGCGTAACGGGTCAGCATCGCCACATGCTCGACCAAGTGCTCGAATTGTTTGAGCTAACGCCTGATTTTGATCTCAACATCATGCAAACGGGGCAGGATTTGACCGATGTCACGTGTCGAATCCTCACGGGGCTGCGTACGCTTTTCCAGTCGTATCGCCCCGACCTCGTGCTCGTACACGGCGATACCACGACTTGCATGGCTACGTCGTTGGCGGCTTTTTACGCTGGCATTAAAATAGGCCACGTTGAGGCTGGACTACGCACGGGAAACTTGCAATCGCCTTTTCCTGAAGAAGCCAATCGACTCATCACCGACCGCCTCGCCAACTATTATTTTGCCCCTACCGACCGCAATGTAGCAGCTTTGTTGCGTGAAGGTGTTGCCCCAAACGTAATTATCAAAACAGGAAATACCGTCATAGACGCGCTCCTGCACGTAAGCAAACAAGTAGAAGGTTTTTCGGAACGCGTATCGAGTGATTTGAAGCAGCTTTTTTCTACCAATCGCCAGATTTTATTGGTCACAGGACATCGTCGCGAAAACTTCGGCGAAGGTTTTATTCAAATATGCGATGCTTTGCGTGAACTTGCCCAACGGTATCCCAATTTAGAAATTGTTTACCCAGTACACCTCAACCCCAATGTCCAGAAACCCGTGTACGAACGCTTGGGCGACTTGCCAAATGTACACCTACCCGCTCCCATGGATTACGCCGATTTTGTGTATGCCATGAAAAAAAGTTGGGTCATCCTGACCGATTCAGGCGGCGTACAAGAAGAAGCTCCGAGTTTGGGCAAACCCGTACTGGTCATGCGCGACACCACCGAGCGCCCTGAGGCCGTCGAAGCAGGAACAGTTCGGCTCGTGGGAGCTAATCGCGCTACTATCACCCAAGCCGTTACTGAGCTTTGGACACAAGCATCTATCTATCAAGCAATGTCAGAAGCCAACAACCCCTACGGCGATGGTTTGGCGAGTCAACGAATTATTGATTTTTTGGAAAGTATCGGTGGGGATAAATGAACGTACAAATGATTTCGTCGGTTATGAGTAACCGACGGCGCAGTAGAGTAACCGACGGCACTACTAACGCCCTTCTTTGGGCAAAGGGATTTCTCCTGTTTGGGCGTAATTGACCAACCATTCTTTTTTAGGGCCTTGAATCGTGAGGAAAAAATCGTAAATGGGCTTCATATCCTTCACAAAATCGCCCGTGGGATAAATAACATCGCCAAAAACCACTGCTTTTCGTGGATAATCAAACCCTACCAAAATAATGGGCACGTTGGCCTTTAGGGCCATGTAATAAAAGCCCGTTTTTAGTTTTGACACATTGCTCCGTGTCCCTTCGGGAGCAATGGCAATGTGAATTGTTTCGTTTTCTTGAAACGTAGCCGCTACCGCCTCCACCAAGTTATTGTTTTTTGTACGATCCACAGGATACCCGCCAAGCCCGCGAAATAGCCAGCCAGAATACCACTTAAACAATGCACTTTTTCCGAGGTAGCCGATTTTAAGGTTTATGTACGCTCTCACGCCTACTCCCACAAAAAAATCCCAATTGTACCAATGAGGGCTTACAAGCCATATCCCTTTTTTTAGTTCGGTGGGGGCATGTCCTATTGTGCGCCAGCCAACTAGCCGATAAAGTAGTCCAAAAAGCCAATTCATGAAGCGTAAAAGGTTAGGTTTTTCTCAAATGTAACGACCACTTGCGTTTTCAGCAACATTTCTTCACTTTTTTGAAAAAAGGAAACGATATTGTATTTTATGCGTTACAATAAGTAATGAACCACTCTTTTCTATTTCGATGAATATGCAAGGAATTACCAAACGTTCTCTGTTAAAAGATGCTATTTTAATCACAGCAGGTATTTTTAGCGCGGGACTTGGCCTGAAAGGTTTTTTACTTTCGAGCCACTTTATTGATGGCGGTGTCACGGGCATTTCTATGCTTCTTTCGTCCATCTTAAAAGTACCCTTGGCTGTTCTTATTCCTATCATCAACCTACCATTTATTTTAATGGGCTACCGTCAAATCGGTTTAGCGTTTGCTATCAAAAGCACCTTTGCCATTACAGGTTTGTCCATCTGCCTAGCTTTTATTCACTTCCCCGATGTAACTCCCGACTTGTTACTCACCTCAGTATTTGGTGGTTTTTTTATTGGGGCGGGTATTGGATTAGCCATGCGAGGAGGTGCTGTTTTGGACGGTACCGAAGTAGCGGCGTTGCTTGTGAGCCGTCGAAATTCCACGGTTCGTGTCGGCGACGTGATTTTAGGAATGAACATTCTCATTTTTGCCACCGCCGCTTACTTTTTAGGGGTTGACATTGCCCTTTATTCGATGCTAACTTACTTCACCGCTTCCAAAACCGTCGATTATTTGATACATGGTATCGAAGAATATACAGCCGTCTGGATTGTTTCTGACCACCACGAAGCCATTCGCGCAATGATTACGGACAAGCTCCACAAAGGTGTCACGGTCTTAAACAGCGAGAAAGGCTTTGGAAAACGTGGACTTCAAAACCAAGAGACTAAAGTACTCTACTCGGTCGTTACTCGACTAGAAGTCAGCCGTTTACGGGATGCCATTTCAGAAATCGACCCGCAGGCTTTTGTCGTACAACACGGCATTGACGATGCTCGTGGAGGAATTGTAAAAGAAAGGGCATTGCACTAATGCGCAACGCCCTTTAAAATTATTCTCTAAACCACTCTTTCTTAGCGATCTTCGTACATTCCTTCGTAGTATTTTTGATAATTACCCGACGTTACATTATCGAGCCATTCTTGGTTATCTAAGTACCACTGCACCGTTTTTTCAAGCCCTTGCTCAAACGTCACCGACGGCTTCCAGCCCAGCTCGTTCATTAACTTTGCAGGGTCAATGGCGTATCTCAAATCGTGGCCAGCACGGTCAGTCACGTACGTAATCAATTGTGCCGACGTGCCTTCTTCGCGGCCTAGTTTTTGGTCCATGATATTACACAGCAAATGCACCAAATCAATGTTTTTCCACTCGTTGCAGCCGCCAATATTATACGTTTCACCGTTGACACCATGGTGAAAAATGGCATCAATTGCCCGCGCATGGTCTTCTACGTACAACCAATCACGCACGTTTTCGCCTTTTCCATACACTGGAAGCGGTTTGTGGTGGCGAATGTTATTAATCATCAACGGAATCAACTTCTCTGGAAAGTGATTAGGGCCGTAGTTGTTTGAGCAGTTTGAAATTACTACTGGAAGTTTGTACGTATTCTGGTACGCTCTCACAAAGTGGTCAGACGAGGCTTTTGAAGCCGAATAAGGCGACCGAGGGTCGTACTTAGTGGTTTCCACAAAAAACTCATTGGGGTCATGAAGTTCTCCATAAACCTCATCAGTCGAAACATGATAAAAGCGGCGTCCTTCTTCTTTTCCTTTCCAGCTCTGACGAGCTGCGTTTAGCAAGTTGACCGTTCCGATGACGTTGGTGATTACAAAAGCCATCGGGTCAGAAATTGATCTGTCCACGTGCGACTCTGCCGCCAAGTGAATAACCCCTGTGAAATCATTGTCTTTAAATAATTTATCAATAAATGCCGCATCGGTAATGTCGCCTTTGACAAAACGGTAATTAGGGGCATTTTCAATGTCTGTAAGGTTGGCGAGGTTTCCTGCGTACGTCAGTGCATCGAGATTCACAATCTGATACGCTGGGTATTCGGTCACAAAACGACGCACTACGTGCGACCCAATAAAACCTGCTCCGCCTGTAATAAGTATAGCCCCCGCTCCCCCACTGGGGGTATCTTTAGGTAATTGATTCATAGTGTTTTAGAAAAAACTTTATTTCAAAATTAAGTTTTAGGGGGTAGCTAATTTTTGTTGCCAGCGCCAAGCATCCCGAAGTGATTCTTCGAGCGTTTTTTCGGCTTTCCAGCCCATCACATTGTGCGACTTATCTACCTGAGCGTAAATTTGCTCAATATCGCCTGCACGACGAGGCCCGATTGCATAATTTAGCTTAATGTTATTTACTTGCTCAAACGTCTGAATCAAACGAAGCACCGTTACGCCTTCGCCCGTTCCTACGTTGAACACATCGTAAAAGTTATCTTCTTCGGTTTTGGCCAATAGCTCAAGCGCTTTTACGTGTGCTTTTGCCAAGTCCACCACGTGGATAAAGTCACGGATACAAGTACCGTCGGGCGTGTTGTAGTCGTCCCCAAATACCGTTAATTTTTCGCGTAAACCTGCCGCGGCTTGCGTCAAATAAGGGACCAAATTGCTTGGTACGCCGCGCGGTAACTCCCCAATTTGTGCCGATTCGTGCGCACCCACTGGATTAAAATAGCGCAACGAAATGGCTTTAAGACCCGTTTTTGAAATCACCACATCACGAATAATGTCTTCACAAATACGCTTGGTATTTCCGTAAGGAGAAGCCGCTTCTTGACGAGGTGTTTCTTCCGTGACAGGTAGCACGTCAGGTTGTCCATACACTGTACACGACGAAGAAAATACAAAGCTTTTTACGCCAAACTCCTGCATTACTTTCAACATCGCAAGCGTAGAGCCTAGGTTGTTTTGGTAATACATCAATGGCTTTTCCACCGACTCTCCAACGGCTTTACTTGCCGCAAAATGAATCACGCCATCGAATTTTTCTTTTTCAAATATTTGCCGCAGCGCTGTTTCATCATTGCAATCGGCGCTGTATGACACAACAGCCTTCCCAATAATAGATTCTAGCCTGCTAAGTACTTTTTCTTCTGAGTTACTGAAGTCATCAATGATAACTGGCTCAAAACCTGACTGATGCAGTTCAACAACCGTATGAGAGCCAATAAAACCAGCTCCTCCTGTGACCAATATTTTCATGTAAAGTGTAGAAAATTGAATGACAAAACTATAAAATTTGGGCACTGAAAAAAAAATGTTTTTCTTTAACGCAAACTTCACTGACATTGCTCCATGACAGAACAAGAAATCAAAGCGCTGGTTTCGCTTCTCGACGACGACGACAAAGAGGTGTTGCAGTTGGTTGAAAACGAAATTAGACAACAAAGAGAGATTATCATTCCCTATTTAGAGAATGAGTGGGAAGGTGCGGGCTTTAATCCAAAAATTCAGCGCCGCATCGAAGAATTAGTACACGATCTTCAGTATGAAGTCTTGGTAGAACGCCTGTCCGATTGGCACCATGGCGGAGCTATCGACTTACTGGAAGGACTCTGGATTATTGCTACTTACCAATATCCTGATTTGTCGCTGGAAAGCCTCCGAAGCGACTTCGAACAGTTTTACTACGAAACATGGCTTGAATTTAAAGAAGACATGCACCCGATTGACCAAATACGCGCCTTGAATCACGTCTTTTTTTCAAAGCTAAAATTTGGTTCAAACACTAAAAATTTCCACGCGGCAAGTAACTCGATGATCAACGTCGTGCTAGAGTCCCGCAAGGGAAATCCCATCACCCTGTGCTGTATTTACATGATTGTGGCCCAACGCCTCAACATGCCAGTTTATGGGGTTAATTTACCCAACCTTTTTGTGCTTACTTACAAAAAGGACGCAGTGCAGTTTTACATCAATGTCTTTAACAAAGGCTTGGTGTTTATGCGCTCCGACATCGACCATTACATTGCACAGCTCAATATCAAGACCAACGATTCGTTCTATCAGCCTTGTTCTAACCTCGACATCCTGCGTCGGGTTCTTAGGAACCTCACGCTTGCATTTGAAAAAACGGGCGATAGCGATAAAGTAAAAGAAATTGCGCTAATGTCCGCAGTATTGCAGGAACCGATTGATGAATAGAGGAACGGCCTATTATACCGCCAACACCCCCAAAAAATCGTCCACCCAAAAACGGTATAGGCGGTATTGTTGGCGTGGCAGTGGGGTATGAATGGGAAAAGTTTCGCCCGTAAAAAAGTCGTTTTCGTCGGTAAAAGAGTGAACGAAAATTTCCTCTTTAAAACTCAAATTTCGAGTGCCGTGCAATTTATACAACGCTTCTTTGGCACACCAGTACGTGCAAAGGCGCTCTAGCTGCTCGCCCGCATGGGTCGTTTCTGAATCCGAAAGGAATTTGGGCGCCACGCGGGCGAGCTTAGGCGCGACTCGTTCTAAGTCCACGCCAATCGATACCGACGGGTGCAAGGCCACCACCACAAACCGCGCCGTGTGGGTAAGCGAAATTTCCGCTACGGCATTGTTCAAAAACGGTTTTCCAAAATTGTCTTTCCGCATTCCTGTATAAATACGCCCACTGGCTTCGACAATCGACTGCATTGCCCGTCTGCCTGTGAGCCATTCCAATCGTTTTTGGGGATGCGAGATGGTCTCGTACTCAGCCCATTCTTCGGCAGTGGCCACAAGTCCTTCTTTCAATTCTTCGATAGGCTCAGAAATCTCCCAAATCAGGAGCAAACATTCATCAAAAATAGTCCACTGACGAACGATAGGCATAGATGCAATCTTTTGGTGTAACTTTGCACAAAAATACGGGCGTTTAGAGTTTTATGCTTCAAGTAACTAAAATAGACACATTTTCTGGTCACCGCGACTGCGTGTATGCCGTTCAACCTTCGGCGGAAGACAAGCATTTTTATTCAGCGGGTGGCGATGGACTCGTTGTCAAGTGGGACCTAACCCGTCCCGACTGGGGAGATGTGGTAGCACAAGTGCCTGCGTCTGTCTATGCTTTGGCATTTGACACAAACCAAAATCAACTGTGGGTAGGACAAAATTACGAAGGGATTCAGGTCATTGACCCGCTCGAAAAACGGGTTGTCGCTTCGGCACAACTGACCACAGCCGCTATTTTTGACATTGTTTTTTTTGAAAACCAAGCGTTTGTAGCATTATCAGACGGCGTCGTTATTGTGATGGACTGTCAGGCATTTGCCGTTCGTAAACATATTAAAGCCAGTCAACAATCGGCTCGGTGTATCGCCATCAATGCCCTCACCCGCGAAGTAGCCATTGGTTATAGCGATAACTGCATCCGCGTGTTTGGTATCGACGAGCTAGACTTGCGGCACACTTGGGAAGCCCATACTAATTCTGTTTTTTCGGTTAGTTTCTCACCCGACGGCCGTTATTTGTTATCGGGAAGCCGCGACGCGCACTTGAAAATCTGGGACGTAACCAATGGCTACGCACTTCATCAAGACATTGTTGCTCACCTTTTCGCCATCAATCACCTTACTTTTAGCCCCGACCAAAGGTTATTTGCCTCCTGTAGCATGGATAAATCAATTAAGATTTGGGACGCAACCACCTTTCGACTCCTCAAAGTGATTGACCGCGCCCGTCATGCAGGCCACGGTACTTCCATCAACAAACTTCTTTGGACTTCTTTTAACAATCAACTCATTTCAGCCAGCGACGATCGTCGAATTTCGGTCTGGGACATAAAGACCAACTAAACAGCCATGCGTAAATTTTTTGATTTATTTTTACAAGCTCTCAAAGGAGAAGAGCACGAATATACTTCGGGCAGTATCAATCGCGCCATTTTTCTACTATCAGTACCCATGATTTTAGAAATGGTCATGGAATCTCTTTTTGCGGTTGTCGATATTTTCTTTGTATCTAAAGTCAACACCGACGCCGTTGCGACGGTAGGACTTACCGAATCTGTTTTAACGCTTGTTTACTCCGTAGCCATTGGCCTTAGTACAGCTGCGACCGCCATCGTGTCGCGACGTATCGGAGAAAAACAGCACGCCGAAGCAGGCCATGCCGCAGCGCAAGTTATTTTGGTATCCGTGGTATTAGGCGTTGTGATTGGGCTTGGTGGCTTTTTTGGGGCCGAAACCATCCTACGTGCCATGGGTGGCAGCGAAAACCTGATAGCCTCAGGCTCCAATTTCACCCGAATTATTTTTGCCAGTAGCCCCGCTATTATTTTGCTTTACACCCTCAGCGGCGTTTTACGGGGTGGTGGAGATGCCGCCGTAGCCATGCGCTCGCTCTGGATTGCCAACGGCGTCAATATGCTGCTTTGCCCACTTTTTATCTTTGGTTGGGGGCCTGTTCCTGCATTTGGAGTAGCGGGTTCGGCCATGGCCACCACCATAGGCCGCAGTCTTGGAGTGCTTTACCAGTTATATGCTTTAACCAAGGGCAATGGGGTTGTCAAAGTACTTACATCGCAACTCAAAGCCGATTTTACCATTATTCGTAACCTTATCAGTGTTTCGGCGGGCGGTACGGGACAATTTCTTATTGCTTCTGCCAGTTGGGTGTTTCTGACGCGTATTTTGTCAGACTTTGGCCCTCAAATTGTGGCAGGTTATACCATCGCCATTCGCGTTATTGTGTTTACTATTTTACCTTCGTGGGGCATGGCCAATGCCGCCGCCACTTTGGTAGGGCAAAACCTTGGCGCAAACAAACCCGAACGCGCCGAAACCTCGGTTTGGCGAGCAGCCTTCTTCAACTTTGTGTTTTTGGCCGTTGTTGCTGTCATCTTTTTTGTCTTTTCGGCGAACATTATTAGCTGGTTCAACGACGACCCCACCACAGTAGCCACGGGCGTCAACTGCCTACGAATCATTTGTTTTGGGTATTTATTTTTTGCTTATGGGATGGTTATCAGCCAGTCATTCAACGGCGCAGGCGATACCCTAACCCCTACGCTCATGAACTTGGTTTGCTTTTGGGCTATCGAAATACCCCTTGCTTATTTCTTAGCAAAATACCTCGATTTAGGCCCCAACGGCGTGTATATTTCTGTCGCATTCAGCGAGTCGATGCTTGCTGTGGTAGGGATTCTCCTTTTTAGGCGCGGAAAGTGGAAAACCAAGAAGGTATAGCCTCAAGGTTTATCCTTTTGATTACCTGATAATTTCCTCTAACTTTGCAGGCCATTTTTAAGTGCGAATGAAAGAACAGATAGACCGTACTAGACTTCCTCAACATATAGCCATCGTGATGGATGGCAACGGCCGCTGGGCCAAGCAGCGCGGCGCCATGCGGGTGTTTGGGCACAGAAACGCTATTAAAGCAGTCCGCGAAGCTACCGAAGGCTGCGCCGAACTGGGCGTTAAGTACCTGACATTGTATGCGTTTTCGACCGAAAACTGGGGGCGACCTGAAGCCGAAGTAAGAGCCTTGATGGAACTATTGGTACATACAATTGCTGATGAATTGCCAACATTGCAAAAAAACGATGTCAGGCTTGACACCATTGGCGACACCGCTAGTTTGCCTAAATCTTGCCAAAAAGAGCTATCGCAAGCCATAGAAAAAACGAAGCATAACAAAGGTCTTAATCTGATTTTGGCCTTAGGATATAGTGGCAAATGGGATATTATCCAAGCCACCCAACGTTTAGCGCAACAAGTGAGAGACGGTTCGTTGAAGTCAGAAGACATTACCGAAGACCTATTTAACCAAACGCTCTCGACCTATCCCCGCCCCGATGTTGACCTGATGCTACGCACAGGAGGCGACCACCGCATCAGTAATTTCTTGTTGTGGCAGTTGGCCTATGCCGAGCTTTACTTCTACGACGAGGTCTTTTGGCCAGACTTCCGCCGAGAGCATTTACATGAGGCCATTTTGTCGTTTCAACAACGAGAAAGACGTTTTGGTAAAACCAGTGAACAGATTGTGACCGAAGCGAAATAAACCCCTTCTTTTACCGTTATTAGAAAATGGGAAAGAACAGTGTATCTATGAAAAAATTCAACCAACTTATCCGTCTCGTTAGCTTTTTTGGTGTTTTCGTCATGACGACCGTGTGCCTTCATGCGCAGCAGCTGGGCCTAGGGCGAAACACCCCTGCGACTACGTCTGCCCCGAAAGACGAAGCTATCAACTATGCGGAACCTAAAGACTATGTCGTTGCCGAAATTATTGTAACTGGCAACCAATTTTTGGACCCTAACTCCATGATTTCAATGTCGGGATTGAGAGTAGGCGACAAAATCAAAGTTCCTGGCGATGCCATCAATGGAGCGATTAAAAAATTGATGGACCAAAAGATTTTGGAAGATGTCGAAATCTTAGCTCGTAAAATCGAAGGCGAACAAATTTGGTTAGAGATTCGCATTAAGGAGCAATCGCGTCTTTTCAAAGTCGAATTTGACGGCATTCGGAAGGGAGAAAAAGAGTCCCTTAATGATAAAATCAAGCTTCCCAAAGGGCGTATCATCTCTAACACGATGATTAAAAACACCCAATTGGCCGTAAAACGCTATTTTATCGACAAAGGCTTCATGAACGTGAAGGTCAGAATCACCCAGATTTCGGATTCTACTCGCGGAAATGCAACCCTCAAAATCCTCGTCACCAAAGGCGCAAAAGTGAAGATTCGTCAAATTGTGTTTAATGGTCGTCAAGAGATATTGGAAGGAAAACTCCGCAACAAACTAAAGGGAACAAAGCAAATGCGTTTTGGTCGCCTTTTTACGCCTTCAAAATTCATTCCTAAGAAATACGAAGAAGACAAAGAAAAAATCCTTGAACTCTACAACAAAAATGGGTTCCGTGATGCGACCATTATCTCTGATTCCATTATTCACAACCCAGGGGAAAAAACCATTGATGTGGTGTTGAACATAGAAGAAGGCCCTCGCTACTACATCCGTGATATTACTTGGCAAGGCAACTACCTTCGTACGACCGAACAACTCAGCAAGGTGTTTGGCCTTAAAAAAGGAGATGTTTATAACCCTGAAGAAATCCAGAAACGCCTTGAAGCCAACCCAGGCCAAGACGTGAGCTCGTTGTACATGGATGATGGTTATTTGTACTACAACTGCCGCGCCATCGAAAAAGCCGTTGAAGGGGATTCTATCGACCTTGAGATGCGTATTTTTGAAGGAAAACAAGCGACTATCAACAAGATTATTTTGAATGGTAACAGCAAGACCAGCGATCACGTGGTGCTGCGTGAATTGTTTACGTTGCCAGGACAGAAATTTAGCAAAACGGAAATCATCAACACCCAACGTCAGTTGTCTCAGTTAGGGTATTTTGATGCTGAAAAAATTGGTATTAACCCTGTCCCCCACCCAGAAGATGGAACGGTGGACATTGAATATACCGTAGAAGAAAAGCCAAGTGACCAAATTGAGCTTTCTGGTGGTTGGGGTGGATATATCGGTTTTGTGGGTACTTTGGGGCTTGTATTCAACAACTTCTCTACCAAAAACATCACAAACCTCAAAGCATGGAAACCACTTCCATCGGGCGACGGGCAAAAGCTTTCTGTACGTTTCCAAGCAAGTGGTCGTCAGTTCCAGACATATACACTTAGTTTCTCAGAACCGTGGTTGGGTGGTAAAAAACCTGTCAACTTTGGAATTAACTTGAGCCATACGGTATATCGTACAGTTGACTATAACAACCTCTACACTCGTTCAACAAGCGGGCTAACATTTTTGGGGTCTTACAAAAATACAGGGGTTACTATTTCTCTTGGCAAGCGCCTTAAAATACCTGATCGTTACTTCGTATTAAGTACCGCACTTTCATACCAAAGATATAGAATGGACAGCCTTGACTTGTTTGGTATTGGCTATCCAAACGGGGTTTCAAACAACGTAACCTTGAACTTAACATTGTCACGGAATACGATTGATAACCCTCAGTTCCCGCGTGGAGGTTCATCATTCTCTTTGAGTGGCACTTTTACTCCGCCTTATTCTGCCATCACTGGAAATACATCTTTCTCGACCAAAGAAGCACAGTACAAATGGGTAGAGTACCACAAGTGGATGTTTGATGCGACATGGTACCAAACCATAGCAGGCAAGCTGGTATTAAGTACCCGTGCTCACCTTGGTTTCTTGGGTAGATACAACCAAAACCTATCCATCAGTCCGTTTGAACGCTTTGTACTCGGAGGCTCGGGATTGGCGGGTTATGGTATGTTTGCTTTGGCCCAAGACATCATCGGTTTGAGAGGATACACCGACCGCTCGCTTGTACCTATCTACAACCGACTTAGTACAGTTGATGCCTCACAAAGTACCAGCACCGCTACAAGTAGTGTAAGTAGTCTTGGAGGAGTTGCCTATAGCAAGTACGTGATGGAATTACGTTATCCACTTTCGCTTAATCCATCGGCGACCATCTTTGGTTTGGTGTTTGCAGAAGCAGGAAACAACTGGGGAACCGATCAACCTCAAAAGAAATACAAAGACTACAACCCGTTTGATTTGAAACGTTCGGCGGGGGTTGGGGCGCGTATTTTCATGCCAGCCTTCGGTTTGATTGGTATTGACTGGGCATATGGATTTGACCCACTACCTGGGCAAACGAATCGCAGTGGCCCTCAATTCCACTTCACGATTGGACAACAAATTCGCTAGAAAAGACATAGACTGAATGGAGTAAGTAAATTGTAGCCTACTCCACCAACAAAATCCAAGCATCTACAATGAAAACCCGTGGGCTTTTACTAATTTTGCAATTCGTCTTGGTAACATACTCATTATCAGCCCAAAAATGGGGATATATGGATATGGAGTATGTTACCAGCAAAATGCCTGAATACCAAAAAGCACAAACTGAGCTTGATAAGTTTTCGGAACGTTGGGCAAAAGAAATTCAAGATAAATATACCGAAATAGACCGCCTACAGCGGCTTTATCAGGCAGAAGAAGTACTTTTGACCGACGAAATGAAACGCAAACGTCAGCAGGAAATCGCTGATAAAGAGCGCGAAGCCAAAGATTATAACAACAAAATTTTTGGATTTGAAGGGATGTTGTTTCAAAAGAAAAAAGAAATCATCAAACCCATCACCGATCAGGTTTATAAAGCAGTAGAACGCGTGTGTCGTCAGCGGAGGTTGGATATACTACTTGACAAATCAAGCGATTTTGTCATTATCTATTCCAATCCAGTACATGACTATACCGATTATGTTATCGAAGAGCTTGGTTTAGGTACCGAAGAAAAAGAAAAAAATACTAAACCAGCGACTAACAGCGTTAATACGCCAACAACAAAAACACCAGCAACAAATACCCCAGCTAATAAAGTAACCAAACCAAAACAGTAGATAAAAATGAAACGTACATTGACTGTAGCCTTCCTTGCGATTATTGCTTTAGTGAGTTTTGAAAGCAAAGCACAACAGGCTACGAACAAAATCGGTTGGACCAACGTGGACTACGTAATGACGTTGTTACCTGACTATAAGAAAATTGAGAACGAGCTTACGATTCAGCAACAGCAAATTGAAAAAGCCATGCAAGAGAAATCGAAAGAGTTCGAAGACAAATACAAGGCTTATCAACAAAACGCTGCCAAATGGTCTGAAATCATTCGTGCAGATAAAGAAAAAGAATTGAACCGCCTTCAAACGGACTTCCAAGATTTCCAACGCAATTCTCAAGAGTCATTGCAGAAAAAGCAACAACAATTGCTTCAACCTGTGATGGTGAAAATCCAAGGAGCTATCGACGCTGTTGGTAAAGAAAACGGCTACACGTATATCTTCAACATGGATGCAGGGGCTAACACAACTCCTATCATCTTGTTTGCAGGTTCGGAAGAATTGAACGTTAGCAACTTGATTTTGAAGAAACTAGGTGTTGACCCTGCGGAAGTTGAAAAACAACAAAAAGCCGCAGCAGAAGCAGCTGTTCAGCAATTGCAGCAAAAAACAGGTGGCGCAACTACCCCTGCGACGCAGCCTGCAACCAAGCCAGCGACTCAAACTCCTGCCAATCCAGTAAAGAAAAACTAAGACATTTCTGTCTGACACAAAAAAGGGAACCGCGCGATGCGGTTCCCTTTTTATTTTTAAAAGCTTACAAATGTTGCGCCTCTACCGAGGCTATTTTGAATTACTCTAGAACTTTTGCTTTACTACTTAAGAGATGAATAGGCTGTCAAAATGCCTCCTCTGGAGCAATGAATAACGGCTTTATATTTTAATACCCTATCAATTAAATTGGAAAGTCTTTTCGACTAATACTAATAACTAGGGAAACTCCTCTAAAATCAAAAAGCGAGAGAATACTCTCCCGCTTTTTGATTCGTTTTTTATTTTCTTTTTAGCAATAAAACCTCACTCAATATCTCATCGACCAAAATGGATTGCGTTGCGCTTTCATGCTTTCGGCAATGTGCTTTTGAATCATTTGATTGTAGTCAGCTACTTTGATTTTCTTGCCTTTCATTTTGGGTAAAGCAAGCTCTTTTTGTACGTTTTTAAGCTCCACTTTCTGGGCCGAAACCACTACGTCTCCGTCGTTAATATCTAGTTCTAAAATCAAGCCAGGTAAACCAAAATAACGCTCAGGTCCCGCCGCTACTGGAATATCTTGCGCAAACCAAGCCGTAATCTTTTGATTTTTAACGGGGTCAAATGTCTCCGCTTTCATACAAATGTAACCCGCTACATCTTTGATTTGATTTTGCACCCGCCAATTGTACGTTACCAGCGAATCTTCCATCAAGTAAGTTTTGCCCAGCATTTCGTGGTGTTCAATGAGCTTGTTGGCATCAAAATTACGGTGAATCAGGTAATCATCTTGCCGCCACGACCATTGCCCATCTTCGCTTTGGCCTTGGTCACTGAAATACGTGTAAAGACTTTGCTTTTCGTCAAAATACAACTTCATTTTTACGCCATACCCGTCTTCATTTCCCCACGTAAGTTTCATACGGTCTTTTTCCTCTTTGCTCAAGAACGTCAGTCGGGCATTGATTTTTGTCCAGTAGCTCTTGTGTTCGTACGTGACCATCCCTTCGGTCGATTGGGCATACACACTGTTGGCTATCCACAACAGACCCACTACTAAAAAGTTCAATCTATTTTTCATGTCTTTATAGCGATTATCTTGTTTGGTTGGATTAACGATTGATTAAAAGAAACCTCCACGGCGTTTGAGGGTGGTATTCATCCCGCGCATGTTGTAGGTAAAGGTAAGCATTCCGTAGCGAGCCAAGGTCTGTACTTTTTCTTGCGAAACAAAGTTTTGGTTGGCAAACTGGCTAATACCCAAGTTTTTGTTAAACACGTCATACACCGATAAACGAAGCTCCGCCTTTTTGGCTTTACCCAAAATCTTGTAAATCGACGCATTCATAATCGGCAAACGTTGGTCAAGGTTGAAACGGTTGTTGACATAAATGCGATAATCAAGGTTCGAGTTAATGAAGAAATCTTTTGGCAACTTAATGTTCATCGTACCACCGTAAGTATGGTTGATGATTTTCATGTTTTGCGACGTATTTACCGAGAAACGAGAGTTGGTGACGCCCCAGTTAGCATTGGCAAAAAACGTAAAGTTGTCGCTAGGCGTTAAGTCCAAACGCATTCCAAAACGATAGCTGTCGTTGTTGGTTTGGTTAAGTACTCCGTTGATGTAAGTCAAGTTACGGCTAAAATTAGGGTTCGCATTTACACTAAGATTACTTTTTGTTTTCTTCAACGGGAAACCAAAGTTCATCCAAGCACCCACACTCTGTCCACCTGAAATATTGGTAGGGGTAGTAACTGTCACCAACGTTCTTGGGTCAACTTGCTGATTATAAATAATTTGATTGACATTGTATGAATAAAACAAGTTTAAACCCAAATTCGTAAAACTTGCAGGGTTAAACATGTTGTAGCCAAAATTAACGCTGTGATTCACCGAAGGAAGCAAATCTGGGTTTCCTTGACGGATATATAATGGGTTGCTGTTGTCAATGACAGGTTGCAAGTCACGTACGTTGGGCTGATTCACACTCACATCGTATCCCGACCAGAGATAACGGTTGTTTTTGAGGTCGTAGTTAAGAGAAGCGTTGGGCAACCATGCCACAAACGTGCGATTGACGTTGATGAAAGAGCTTGGATTTTGTCCCAATGCAAATTTGCCATCCAACCCAAAGCGCTGTACGGCTAGTCCTCCCGAAATGTTAAATCCTTTGTAAGTATAACGCAACGACGAGCCGATACGCGCGTATGTAATGTCATTTTTAAAGTAACTACTCAAAGTATCAACGGGGATTCTTCTTCCACTTTCTTGGGCCAAATCAAAGGCGTCACGGTCAACAAAATTTCCACGGCGGCTTAGGTTTAAGAATGTTTCCCAAAATACCCGCTTCGACACTGGTTCCACAAACAACAAACTTGATTTTAGCTCATTTACTTGGCTATTGGTATTGTTGGTCAAATCAAGTGCTCTACGAATTACATCATTGGCGGAGGTGGCGGAATAAAATAAATTCAATGAATTTTGGTCTGCAATTCCATCATTTTGAACGTACCCGTACGAACCACTGGCGGCGAAGTTCCGCCCTTTTTTACTCTTGGCCTTCCAGCGGTAAATAAGGGTATTTGAAGTTTCCATTTTGTCAACGTCCGTCGCGTTTTTAATGGTCGTTTCGTTCGACTTAAAGTTACCTGCTTGAAAATACTGCTGAAGACTATTGAGGCTGGTATTTCCGCCATTGAGGCGGCTGTTATTGGTAAAAATAATCGTGTTGGTTGAGTCAATCATTTGTTCATAACGGAAAGACAAACGGTGGTTTCCGATGAAGTTGATTTGACTACTTTCTTCTTGTGACTTGAACGAACCGTTGGTCAAGAAGTTTTCACGACTACGAACTGCGTCCAATACTTGGCGCGTAGAATTGTAATAATAACTCGAATTTACTTTGGTTTTTTTGCCGTTGTAATTGTAGTTAATACCAGCGGCAACGTTGTTGGAATAACCCTGACCTCTACCTCCACCAACGGGGATATTGAGTCCGCCGTCGTCATCTCCACCAATCACAAAGAAGCGTCCACCGCCGCCACCAAAGCCAAAGTCGCCGTTGTCGTTCCAGTTATTAAACGAGCCACTTCCTCTAAAATCTTGGTAGTCGTCCCAAGACATCCCCGTTTGGTTCGTATTGTTGGTGAGACCAATAAGCGAAAACTGGTTTTTATCATCAAACTTATTGTAGTTTCCTTTGATTTCTCCCCGTGCACCTCTCGAATTGTTTCCGTCGGCACCTAAACCAGCGGTCACCTTTCCAAAGCCACCCTTTTTGAATCCATCTTTTAATTCAAGGTTAACCGTTTTTTCTTTTTTACCGTCGTCAACGCCCGTCACTTTTGCTTGTTCTGATTTATCGTTAAAAATCTGAACTTTGGTAATCGCTTCCGCAGGGAGGTTTTTGGTAGCCATTTTAGGGTCATCTCCGAAGAAACGCTTGCCATCGACGGTTACTTTCCGTACTTGCTGGCCTTGGGCTACGATGTTTCCGTCTTGGTCAATCTGAACCCCTGGCAGCTTTCGAAGTAAGTCTTCTACCGTTGACCCAGGCGGGACTTTAAACGAAGCGGCGTTGTACTCAATCGTATCCCCTTTGATATTGAGCGGTGCGCGCGCGGTTTTGACTACTACTTCAAACAATTCTTTGGTAATTGCTTTCATTTCTAAAGTACCTAGATCAATGAGCTCTTTGTCACCAAACTCAATGTCTTTTTGAAAAGGGATATACCCTACGAATGAAACCTTGAGCAAATAATCGCCTTTTTTGACGTTACGAAGCACAAACGCACCTTTATCATTAGAGCGTGTAAAATTGACCAAAGACGAGTCTTTTCGCTGCAACAACATGACTGTTGCCGAACCTAGTGGTCCTGAGGATGTATCAGCAGTGATACCTTGGATTTGGAAACGTGTGGGAGCTTGGGCGCACGCAAACAACGCACTAAGGCACATAAGTGCCCCGAGGAGAAGTTTCTTCATGGCTGTTTAGGTTATAAAAGTGTTTTAAAATGGTTAGAAAATGGCTATTACACTACAAACGTACTATTCGGTTAGTTTATTACCTAACAATACAAAGAAAATTTTATATTAAAGTTTGTTAAATCTAGTGAAGAAGCCTCCGTGGAAGTGTACTTGAGGTTATCGAAAAGGTTACACCTAAGGCAAAAAAAAACAGCGGGTCGAAATTTCGACCCGCTGTTATGTAATCACCATCCTCTGTTACGCTGCCCGTTTCGACCGTAGTCGTCGTAGGTTGAGCGTTCATTGTCTCGCTTTTCGTGGGTAATCTCACGATTAAGTGCGTATAAGTCGTCCACCAATTCTCGGCGTTCGCGTGGGTCAAGCACGCGGTCACGCCAGAAAATTTGTTCTTTACGTTCGATACGTTCTACATCTCGCATCAAGTTTTTAGCCTCGCGTGACGAGATAGACCCTTGCGCAATGCCATCCGCAATTCGGCGGCGGGCTTCGCGTTGAAAATCATCAATGCGGTCGCCCAAATTTCCTCTTCCTCCCCGATTGTCATATCCACGGTCATCGCGGCGATTGTCGTAGCGGTCGTCATAACGACGGTCGCGGTTATTGTTGTTTCCCCATTGTGCATTGGCACCGATAGAAACTAAAATCATGGCTGCGGCAAACACTAACTTTTTCATGGCTTTTATTGGTTTATGTGAACGGTTATTTTTCGCTATTTTACTCTTAGAACGCTAAAAAGGGCAAAGGTTTATAATGCCTTGGTTAATGATTGTTAACAGCATTTTTAAAAGATTTTAGTAACTTGCTACGGGCTTTTTTTACCATCATCAACCAAACATTTCCATGCAAAAAACTTTCCTCATTGGCGGGCTACTCTGTGCCTCCACACTATCCTTTGCGCAAAAAAACATCTCGGGGTTTTCGGCTTCAAACCAGTCGAAACAAGAAAAAATTGAACAAGAGTACCGTACAAAACAGTCGGCCGAGCGTTTTAAAACCCACTTACATAAACTAACAAGTGTACCACACTTAGCAGGTACGCCTGAAAATGAAAAAGTCCGCGACTACATCGCCGACATCATGCGCAAGGCTGGCTTGCAAGTGGAAATTTTTCCGCACGATATTTATTTATCAAAAAGCCCAGGTGAAAGCCTCGTTGAAGTGGTAGAGCCCATCCGCCTTCCGCTTAACAATCGCGAGTATATTGTAAAAGAAGATAAGTATTCGAGTGACCCGCGCCTCACGCCTGGCTGGAACTCGTATTCTGGCTCTGGCGACGTAACAACCGAGGTTGTGTATGCCAACTATGGACGCAAAGAAGATTTTGAACAGCTGAAAGCCATGGGCGTTTCGGTCAAAGGAAAAATTGTATTGGCACGTTACGGTGGCAACTTCCGTGGCTACAAAGCCAAGCACGCCGAAGCAGCGGGGGCAGCGGGCGTCATTATTTATACCGATCCTGCTGATAATGGTTATACCAAAGGCATTACGTTTCCTGAAGGTTCACAATCGAACGATAACACCATCCAACGGGGGTCGTTATTGACCGTCGATTATACAGGCGATCCCCTTACGCCATTTGAACCCGCCCTCCCACTCGATGGGCCTAAAAAAGTAAAACGCCTTGACCCCAAAGACGCCGCTTTCCATAAAATCCCCGTGACGCCATTGCCTTGGGGCTCGGCCGTTGAAATTCTCAAAAGAATGACGGGCAAAGGTGTCCCTGCGGGCTGGCAGGGTGGTTTGCCGCTGGCGTATCGCTTAGAAGGTGGCCCAGAACTCAAAGTGCGACTCAAGGTAAAACAAGACAAAGAGTTTGTCAGGATTTATGAAGTAGTGGGTACGCTCACAGGTAGCGAGTTTCCCGACGAGTGGATTATTGCGGGTTGTCACTACGATGCTTGGTCTTTTGGTTCTACCGATCCTAACAGCGGTACTGCCATGCTTTTGACCCTTGCCGAGTCGTTGGGTAAAATGCCCCAAAAGCCAAAACGTACCATTAAGATTTGTCACTGGGATGCCGAAGAACACGGCGTGATTGGCTCCGCAGAATGGGTAGAGCAAATGCGCGACGAATTGAGCGCCAAAGCGGTTGCTTACATGAACTATGACGCGGCAGTATCGGGCAAAATTTTCGGTGGAAGTGCTTCTCCTTCGCTCAAAAAACTACTTATTGAGGCTTCGCAGGCCGTAGAATACCCCGATTCTAATAAAACTGTTTACGAACATTGGATGGCTCAAAAAGGAGGACGCCGTGGTAGCACCGCCAACGTGGGTGGTTCTGCACCTGTATTGGCCGATAGCGAACCTAGCATTGGCAACTTAGGCGGTGGCTCCGACCACATTGCGTTTTATATGCACGCAGGTATCCCGTCGTTGAGCGCGGGCGTAGGCGGCCCCACTTTGTACCATTCTCAATACGATGACTTATTTTTCTACAACAAATTTGTGGACTCTACCTATAAAATGGGGCCAATGGTAGAACAAGTAGTAGGAACGATGTCGTTGCGTTTGGCCAATGCCGACATTTTGCCTTACGACGTTTCTCGGTATGCCACCGACTTGGCGACACACCTCAAAACTGCCGAAAAAGCCATCAAAGCTTACGCTCCCACTTATTCAATAGATAAGTTATTGGCGCAAGTAGAAACGCTCAAGCAAAATGCTCAAAACTACGAAAGCCGCATCAAAACGCTTTTGGCCGCCGACCAAATCGACAAAGCCAAAGTAGTGGCTATCAACAAAGAATTACGGGATTTGGAAAAAGCCTTTATCGACCCCAAAGGCATGGCGTACGGTTCGTGGTACCGTTCGTTGTATGCCTCGTCTGACCCATACAGTGGGTATGCGTCTTGGATGTTACCCGCTTTCCAGTACGAAGCATCGTTGAAGTCAACGGCAAATTTGCCTGATTTGGAAGCTCGCCACGCGAAAGCGATTGATACGCTTAACACCAAAATTGTGGCCATCAACCAACAATTAGGCGGTGCAAGTGGCTCTTTGGGTGGAGGAAAAAATTAGAAGATGTGAGGAGGTTGTGACCAACCTCCTCATTTTTTATACCCCTAAGAATATTAATCTTCAAACAAATTGCCCAATCCTCCCAAAACCGAACCACTTTCTTTGCGGGCTTGTGGGCCATAGATAGAAAGACGATCGACTAATTTTGAGATTGGCATCGACTGAATCCAGCATTTCCCTGTTCCTTGAAGCGTTGCTAAGAAAATACCTTCTCCCCCAAATACCATTGATTTGAGACTACCTGCACGCTGAACGCTGAAATTTACCGAAGGCTCAAATGCCACGACACAGCCCGTATCCACGCGAAGGGTTTCGTTGTTGAGTTGGCGCTCAATCACCACCCCACCTGCGTGTACAAACGCCAAGCCGTCACCTTGTAATTTTTGAAGAATAAAACCTTCTCCCCCAAACAAACCACTTCCCAAACGCTGGTTGAAGTGAATGCTCAATTTTGTACCCATGGCAGCACACAAAAAGCCATCTTTTTGAACAATCAACGTATTGCCGTAGGTATTTCTCAAGTCGATAGGCATGACAGTTCCAGGGTAGGGTGCTGCAAAAGCCACTTTCCGCTTGCCATAACCGCGATTGGTGAAGTGCGTCATAAACAACGACTCCCCAGTAAGTAAGCGAGAACCTGCTTGGAAGATTTTACCCATAATGCTTTGGTTGGGATTTGTACCGTCGCCCATCTTGGTTTCAAACTGAATGCCGTCTTCCATAAAAAGCATTGAGCCTGCTTCTGCAATCACCGTTTCGTTCGGGTCTAACTCAATTTCGACGATTTGGATGTCTTCGCCAATGATTTTGTAGTCAATTTCGTGAGAATACATGGTTTTCTGTTTGTTAAGGTTATTTGGAATGTTTGTGTTGCCGATTACTCATCTTCTCCCCCTTCATTGAGGTCGTCGCGGTGACGTAATTTTTTATCATCCACGTGTTTATTCAAAAACTGATTGATTTTATCAATGTCAATTGTTGACGTAATTTCCCCAAATGAATTGATACGAATGTCGAAGCCATCGAGGTCTTTATGAACCCGAGGTTTCTCGGTTCCTTCGGGCGGGGTTGCTTTTTTCTTGCTCATTGTGGTTGAATTTTTCACGAAGTTAGAAACCGATTATCCTATTCGCAATAGGCTTTGACTAAACGGTGACTTTTTTCCGATTTATGGTCAAAAACGCAGGCTCAATGGTTTGCTTATGCTATTTGTGCGTCGTCCGTTACTCGCAGCAGGCTGGTGGGCACTGTTTGTGGTAGTTATGATAGGTATTGCGTGTTTACACAACCCTATCTTTAATCCTTGCACCTCTGCTCTTCTTTTCTTGTTGATTTTGGGTTGGAAATGTACGCTTGTAACATTTCCCAGCCTCGATGATGATGCCCCATTGATGACCCCAAAAAATGGCGTTCTTTTTATTTGGCTGTGCAAATTGGTTATCATTCCCGCCGAAATTCTGTGGGTAGGCAACCACATTTCTTTCAGCGAAACTGTTTCATCCATCGCGCTCGAATGCAGCATTATCCTGACTTCTTTCGTCTTTTTTGCTTTAGGTTGGCACCATAGTCCACTTTTGCCTTCCCAAGCCTTATGGCATTCTTTTCCTCATCCAGCGCGTTATGGTTGGCTTTACCTTATCATTGGCTTTACTTCTATTGTCTTATTTTATGGTTCGTTTTCTAGCTACTGGACGGGGGCATTGTTTACCTACACCACCCACGAAGCTATCGAAAACCTCAAAGGAAATTTTATTGGTGTACTGGCTAATATTGGTCAGCGATTTGGTTTTTGGGGAATTGTATTGCTTTGGTACAGCTACAACGTTCGCCAGTCACGGCGTTTAAAATGGCTTGAACACCTCGTTTTTTTGTTGCTGGCTTTTACCCTTACATTTAGTAGCAATCGGGCCAATATGGCCTTTCCTATTCTTGCCTTTCTGGGCGTTATCCTGGTTTATTTTCAGCCCAAACGTAAATGGATATTTAAGATTTTGGGCATTGGTCTTATCTTTTTGGTGCTGTTTTACGGGCATTTACGGGTGCAACCGTCGCTCGACACCGAACAAGTTGCGCTGTTGTTTGACCATTACACCGACGCCGACAACAACTACCTCGAATACGCCTCTCAGCTTTATCTTGGCAGCCCTTATCAGCTATCTCCTCTGTTATCGGTCGAAAACCCGCCTTTTACGCTCGTCGCTTCTTTACTCGAACCCGTTCCCGTACTGGGCAAAGCATTTCGCGAAGAAAGTGGCCCTTTTTTATACAATTCACTGATAAACAACCTTCAGGCACAAGACAAAGTGATTCCCGTGGCAGGCGAGCTGTACCTCAACGGTGGGATGTTACTTGTAGCCATTGGCCATTTTCTAATTGGCATTATTTATCGCTGGCTCGACCGCCTTTTTCAAAAGTACCGTTTTACTAATCCTCCCCTTGCGGCGGCTTATTTCTACCTTTCTACGCTTTTTGCGGCCACCTTGCTGCTTAGTCTGACGGTGCTGTCGCAGTTTGTTTTGTTCAACGCCGCTCCTGCATTATTGATAATCACCATAAATTGGTGGCAAATGCGTAAGGGTTACTCAACATAGTTGGTTATATTTGCATCTTTGTTTAACTCATCATCCCCCAATTTTAAGTTGCGCACATGGAAAAAATAAAAGTGGCTAACCCTGTCGTCGAACTTGACGGCGATGAAATGACCCGAATCATCTGGCGTTTTATCAAAGATAAACTTATCCTGCCATACTTAGACGTTGATATTAAATACTACGACCTTGGCATCGAATACCGTGACGAAACAAATGACCAAGTAACGGTTGACGCCGCAAATGCCATTCGTCAATACGGTGTTGGTATCAAATGTGCTACTATCACTCCTGACGAGCAACGCGTAGAAGAGTTTGGATTGAAGCAAATGTGGAAATCACCTAACGGAACTATCCGTAACATCTTGGATGGTACTGTATTCCGTGAGCCAATCGTTTGCCAAAATGTACCTCGTTTAGTAACCAACTGGGATGCGCCAATCATCGTTGGGCGTCACGCGTTTGGTGACCAATACCGCGCTACTGACTTTGTTACAAAAGGCAAAGGAAAATTGACTATCAAGTTTGAAGGCGAAGACGGAACGGTTATCGAACACGAAGTTTACAACTTCAAGAGCGATGGTGTAGCCATGGCCATGTACAATACCGACGAATCAATCCGTGGCTTTGCCCGTGCTTGTCTCCAAGTAGGTTTGCAAAAAGGATGGCCTGTGTATCTTTCTACAAAAAACACCATTTTGAAGAAGTACGACGGTCGTTTTAAAGATATTTTCCAAGAAATCTACGAAACCGAATTCAAAGACAAAGGCGTACACTATGAGCACCGTCTTATCGACGACATGGTGGCGTCAGCTTTGAAATGGAACGGTAACTTCGTGTGGGCATGTAAAAACTACGACGGCGACGTTCAGTCGGATACCGTAGCACAAGGTTTTGGTTCATTGGGCTTGATGACGTCAGTTCTTTTGACACCAGATGGTCAAGTAATGGAAGCAGAAGCTGCCCACGGAACCGTAACTCGCCACTACCGCGAGCACCAAAAAGGAAACCGTACTTCAACCAACCCAATCGCTTCTATCTTTGCATGGACGCGTGGCTTGGCTTTCCGTGGTAAACTGGACGGCAACCAACCACTCGTTGATTTCTGTAACGCACTCGAAGCCGTATGTATCGAGACGGTTGAAAGCGGAAAAATGACAAAAGATTTGGCAGTGTGTATCTATGGTAACAAAGTAAACCACGGAGAGCACTACCTCTATACTGAAGAGTTTTTGGATGCTATTGACGCCAACTTACAAGCTAAAATAGCAAAATAAATTGTTCTTCTTCCCCTCTCTCAGTACTGGGAGAGGGGAATTTCTTTTTCTACCAGTGCGTCGCCTAGTTTTACTTCTTTTCTTCTTTTGCTCGCTTTCTACCGTTTATCCTCAACAACGCCCCAACGGCCATTTTTTGACCGATAGCATTGAGGTAGGAAAGCCTTTTAAGTACGCACTAAGTTTTCGACATTCACCTCGGGTTGAGGTTTTTTTTCCCGATACCAGCACTGCTTTCCGCCCCTTCGAGGTCATCAAGCTCGACTATTTCCCGACCGAAACCAACGCCAAAGGAAGCTTGGACAGCGCAGTCTATACGCTTCTTTCGTTTGAACTCGTCAAAAACCAATCGCTTTCGGTGCCAGTTTGGGTAAAAGAAGGCCGCGATTGTACAGCCATTTATTCTGATGTGGACGCTATTAAATTGCGTGAACTCATCCAAGGAAACGTCTCCGATTCGCTTCACTTACAGGCTGATACACTGGTTGTGGCGTTAAAAAGCCAAACCAACTACCCGTATTTGGTGCTCATAGGATTACTCATTAGTTTGATTGGAACGGGCGTTTATTTGCTCTTTGGCGAAGCCTTGACCCGCCAATGGGAGTTGTATCAAATGTTTTTGAGAAATCGGGAATTTAAGCGAAGCTTTACCCGCCTCACCCGCGACATCAACGGCCCCAAAGGCATCGAAAATGCCGAAAAAGTGGTGGTACTTTGGAAAATTTACTTGCAACGGCTCGAACGTAAACCTTACGTGACGTACACCACCAAGGAAATTATGGACAACCTGCCCGATGAACAATTGGCCGAAGCCCTGCGGTCGATTGACGGGGTGATTTATGGCGGGGTATCGTCGAGAAACACGGCGGATTCACTCAATATTTTGCGGGATATTGCCGACCAAACCTATCGTAACAAACGCATTGAACTCCTTCAAAAAGGACGAACCAAAGCCAAACAATCTTAATCATGGCCAATTTTATTCTTCTATCCACGCCCACTTTGGGCAGTGCTTTTTCAGCCTATCGCGTAGCTATTATTGACGGGGCAAAAATCCCAACCCTCGCTGCTTTTTACCAAGCCATCGAAAAGGGGCTTGGCTTTCCTGAAGATTTTGAACATGATTTGGAATCGCTCGACGAATTTTTGAACGATTTGGAATGGATTTCGGCTTCGGACGTAGCCATTTTTGTCAAAAACTCAGACGGCTTTTTAGCACAAGAAAAACCCAAGAAAATATTTGAACTCCTCAACCTGCTAGATGCCACCGCCGAAGACTGGAAATGGGTGGACGATGACATGGAGCCTAAAAACGTCAAAATCGTTTTTCAAACCAGCGAACGCATTGCTTCATTGCTCAACGAAGAAGGCATCGCTTACGTGGCTCAATAAAACGCGTCTTCGATGTGGTGAATCTGAACAGTACCTGAATTAATAATGACCGAAACAACGTCAAAGCGAATGTCGCCGTGCCAATCGCGGTCAAAAATGTAGTTTTCGGCGGCCTTCATAATGAGTCGGCGCTTGGTGGCGTCCACAAACTCTTCAGGCATTCCGTAGCTGAGATTGGTACGGGTTTTAACTTCTACAAACACCAAAATTTTGTTCTTTTTGGCAATAATGTCGATTTCCGCGTGGCGATAGCGGTGGTTTCTGACAATGATTTCGTAGCCTTTGTCGGCCAAAAATTCAGCGGCTTTGTCTTCGCCTTGTTTTCCAGTATCCAAATGTTCTGCCATGAGCGTGTGCGTTAGCCGCCCGCGCGTGTGTACTCTTTTTGGTACTGCAAGGGCGATTTTCCAGTGAGGTTTTTAAATTGTCTGTTGAAGTTTGAGACGGTGTTAAAGCCGCTTTCGTAACAGATTTGGGTCACTGAAAATTTTTCTTCTATCAACAACTTGCACGCATAGCCCACCCGAATCTCGCTCACAAAGTCGGAAAAGGTCTTATTGGTACGGCTTTTAAAGTACCGACAAAAAGCCGCTTCGGTCATGTTGGTGAGTGCTGCTACTTCGTTGAGGCGGAGTTCTTCTTTGAAGTGTTTCATCACGTATTCGTGCACCTTCTGCATTCGCTCCGTTTCCGACACTTTGTGGGTATTGACGTACCCCACGCTCGTGATGTAGGTAGTTTCGGTAGAATGCGACAAGTAATTCAGCATGGTCAAAAGTTGGAGAATTGCCTCAAAACCATCAGTTTTCGACAGTTGATTTAAACTCTGACGTACGTACTCACGCGCACCTCCGACAATATCAAGCCCTCGGTAACTCTTCTGCAATAATTGTCGGAGCAAGTGCATTTCTGGTTTTTGGAAAAACGTTTCTCCCAAAAAATCTTCCGTAAAATACACCACAACACCGTGCGTTTTCAGTCCTGAATTTCCCTCAAAATACGCCCGGTCGCTACGCCAAAGGTGCGGGACATTAGGCCCCAGAAATACAGTATCACCTGCTTCAAAATGCCGTATATCGTCCCCAATAAATCGAGTCCCTTCACCTTCTAGTACCGTAAAAATCTGGTAGTGTGGATGAAAGTGCCAATTTGGGTCAAAATGAGCTTCGACCAGCTCAAGTGCCATAAACGAAGACGTAGGCACGCTTAGCTCTTTACGTAAAGGTATTCTCATCTTGCGTGTGGGTTAGCTATTATTTAACAAAAATAGAAGAAATACGTTCCTATTTTGGTTAAAATACAGTTAAAAGCATCTTACTACATCCATTCCCAAGCACTTTGATAGGCGTCTATCGACTCGGCATAAGCGATAAAATCTGCATAAAATGGAAACTGCGCCAAGGTAGCACTGTCACCCACGATAACCAATTTTTTGCGGGCTCGGGTCATTGCTACGTTCATCCGTCGGATGTCTGACAAGAAACCGATCACTCCTTCGGCATTGCTTCTGGTCATGCTGATATAGACAATATCCCGTTCTTGTCCTTGAAAACTATCTACGGTATTTACGGCAATAGCAGGTAGAAAAGATTGCAAATCAGGAACCTGCGTCAGTTGGCCGCTGAGGACTTGAATTTGCTGTTTATACGGCGAAATAATGGCCACACTTGGCACTTCGTTGGGCGTTTTGGTTTTGGAAGCCCATTCGGCCATAAACTGGCTGAGGTGCTTGAGCAAAAGACCCGCTTCTTCGGGGTTAGTCGCGCTCGTACCTTCTATCTTTTCGTCGAAACCACAGCCAGCGGTATCAATAAAAAGCAAGGGTTTATCTTCCGCAAAAAGGCGTCGTTTGGCCACCGATGCGTGGGCTTTTAACAGATTTTTATAAAACACTTGCGAAGAATAACCCATGATTTGCTCATTCATGCGGTATTGTTCTTCGAGCAACGTCACGGCTTGCGGATGCAGTTCTACGCATTTTTCGAGCAATGTCTTACTTAAACCACTTTTTGCCGCCGCCTCTGATTTAATAGTTGGAGGAAGTTGGCAATGGTCACCCGCCAATACCACCTTTTCAGCTTTCAGCAGCGGAATCCAGCAGGCAGGTTCAAGGGCTTGCCCCGCTTCATCAATCACCACCGTCTGATACCGCCCCGACCGTACCGTATAATGATTAGAACCTACCAAAGTAGCCGTCACGACTTGCGTTTTGGTCATCAAATCATCAATGATGTATTGCTCTATATTCCCCACTTCTTTCATGATTTTGTGGGCTTCTTCAAAGAGTAACTTACGTTGATCACGTTCCGACTTACCAAAACTCCGCTTGTACTTGTGCGCCATGTTTTTAAATTCCTGCGCTTGCTTTTTGAGGCGCTTCACTTCTTTTAGTTGGGGGTGCTCCGACATTTTTCCATCTAATGTCAACGACATGAGGCGTTCGGTAACGCGGGCAGGATTTCCAACGCGCAACACATTAATCCCCTCTAAGTGAAGCTTTTCACTCAACAAATCCACCGCCGTATTGCTGGGAGCGACCACCAATATTTTCTGATTATCACGGCGAACCAACGCTTTGATTGCTTGCACCAACGTAGTCGTTTTTCCCGTACCTGGAGGCCCATGGACAATCGCTAATTCGTTGGCTTTCAGAATAGTATGCACTGCACGTTGCTGCGATTCGTTGAGGCGTGGAAGTGCTATTTCGGGCTCATTTTCTTTAAATGTCGGGGTTTTATTTCCCGCCAAAACCTGTACAAGTTCTCTGGTAGGAGTGGCTGCCCCTTCTGCTACGGCCATGGCTTGCTTGAGAGCCGATTGCATTTCTTCGTAACTATTATCGTCAAAAAGCACTTCCACGCCCAGCTTCCCGTCTCGGGTCCAGTCGGGCAGTTCGTCGGTGCGGAGGGTAATTCGTAGGCGATTTCCACTTTGGTGCGCAATCGTGCCTTCTACGCGGTCATTTTTAGGATCGTGGTTTCCAAAGAAAACCGCAGGAATCCCAAAACGGAACTGGTGAGAAATATCTTGGTGCGTTGTGCGCTCAAGTTCAACCGTCAAATAATCACCTCTACTCATTTCCGAACCACGTATCGCCACGGGGTACCACGTAAGGCCGTTGGCGCGGCGCTCGGCCACGGAAGCTTGTTCTGTCAATCGTTGGTATTGGCGTAAATCCTCTTCACGCTCTACTTTCAGTAATTCCTGTAAATTTTTGAAATAATTCATACACAAAAATAGACTATATTCTCCAAAACCTTGCCTTTTAGAAACAGGTTACATTTTACCTGACCTTGTTTGTAATAACATTTTTTTAACCAAAATTTATTCAAAATAAAACTTTTCAATCAAAATACAGTCAAAACCTGCAAACAAACAATAGGTTTTTAGCACTATTTCTCCATAAAATTGCATTATGAAATACAGTATGAATTTGTTGCTTTGGGGCACTCAAATCGACGAGAGCCTCTTCCCGACTTTAGAACTGATTCGGGAAATCGGGTTTGAAGGGGTAGAAGTACCCATTTTCAATACCAACCCTGACGCTTGGCATCAGTGGCGTAAAAAATTGGACGAATTGGGTCTGCACCGTGAATGCGACACTTTCTGCGGCCCCGCCGAAAATCTCATCAGCTCCGACCCTGCCATTCGTGCCTACGCACTCGAAAACCTCAAGCGGGTTGTTGACTGTGGGGCTGTGCTTGGAGCGACCAAGCTTATGGGGCCTTACCACTCGGCTTTGGGCGTTTTTACGGGACAACCTGCCACCGCCGATGAGTGGAAATGGGGAGTAGAAGGAATTTACCAATTGGCCGACTACGCCCAACAGCAAGGTATTTTATTGGGATTAGAATACCTCAATCGCTTTGAATTATACCTCACCAGTTGCGGCGACGAACTTACGCGCTTTGTCGATGACGTCAACCACCCCAACTGCAAAATCATGTTTGATACCTTCCATGCCAACATCGAAGAGAAAAACATTGGGGATTGTATCCGCAGCATGGGCGACCGCATTGCGTTTATTCAACTTTCAGAAAACGACCGCAGTACCCCAGGAAAAGGAAACGTGGACTGGAAAGGCACGTTTCAAGCCATCAAAGACATCAATTACGATGGTTGGTTGAGCATCGAAGCTTTCAGTCCGAAACTCCCTGCCGCTAATATTTGGCGCAAAATGTTTGATTCGGAAGAACAACTCATGCGCGACGGCTTGGCCTTTATCAAAAATTCTGTTCTAGCTTAACGACTCATATTCACCTCTTTATTTGATTCCAAAAAACACCCAATCAACACGTTTTTTCCATGAAAAAAATTAACATTGCCATTGTAGGTCTGGGCTTTGGTGCCGAATTTATTCCGATTTATCAGCGCCACCCAAACGCCAATATGTACGCCATTTGCCAACGTAACGTCGAAAAACTCAACGCCATCGGCGATGCTTTTGGCATTGACGTACGCTATTCTGATTACGACGAGCTACTCAAGGACCCAAATATCGACGCGGTTCACATCAACTCCCCCATTCCTAACCACGCCGAACAAAGCTTAAAAGCGCTTCGCGCAGGAAAACACGTCGCTTGTACGGTTCCGATGGCTACCAGCGTAGAAGAGTGCATGGAAATCGTGAAAACCGTTAAAGAAACGGGCAAAAAATACATGATGATGGAGACCGTGGTGTATGCCCGCGAGTTTTTGTTTGTCAAAGAATTGTACGAAAAAGGCGAATTAGGGAAAGTTCAGTTCTTGAAAGCATCGCACCAACAAGACATGGACGGCTGGCCTGACTACTGGCCAGGATTGCCTCCGATGCACTACGCGACGCACTGCGTAGGGCCTGTGGCAGGTTTGCTCAAATTGGAAGCTGAGTACGTGTCGTGTTTTGGTTCGGGGACTATCCGCGAAGAATTAGCGAAGATTCACAACTCTCCCTTCGCGGTTGAGTCGGCACACATCAAGTTCAAAGACAGCGACTTGAGTGCGTACGTCTATCGTTCGTTGTTTGACGTAGCGCGTCAGTACCGCGAAAGTTTCGAGGTGTATGGTTCTAAAAAATCATTTGAATGGCCACTCATTGAAGGCGAAGAGGCGGTGATTCACACGGCGAAAAAAGAAGAGCACGAAATTCCAGAGCGAGTAGCTACCCCAGATTACGCGCACCTTTTGCCCGCCGAAATCCAAGATTTTACCACTAAAGGAGTCTATGACATTGCCGAAAACACCCACCTTTCGTTTACCCAGGGCGCAGGACATGGTGGCTCTCACCCGCACTTGGTGCACGAATTTTTGATGGCTTTGGTGGACGACCGCGATCCATTCCCGAATGCGGCACAGTCGGCCAACTGGACATCGGTAGGTATTCTTGCGCACGAATCAGCCATGGAAGGGGGTAAACTCTTACAATTGCCTGATTTCTTCAACGCGTAAATTATATTAAGTGCAAAAACTATTTCGCCGCGCCACAAAGCCAAGGCGCGGCGAAACATTTATAGAAACAAAAAGTAATAACGAAAAACCAAAAAGCCTCGGAGAGGCAAAACGTTTGTAGAAAAAACATCCACAAAAAACATCCAAATAGCCTCGGAGAGGCAAAACATTTGTAGAAAAAAACAACCACAAAAACATCCAAATAGCCTCGGAGAGGCAAAACGTTTGTAGGCAAAACATTTGTAGAAAAAAATAACCACAAAAACATCCAAATAGCCTCGGAGAGGCAAAACGTTTGTAGACTATTCAGTAACAAATAATCATTCAACCATACAATGAAACGTTTTCTAACCATTGTTTTGTCGGCAATTTTGTTGTGGCAATGTGCTACGCAAAAGACAACACAAACGACCCAAACCCAACAAGCGACCAAGCCCCGCCGCATCGAAATCTTGTTTCTGGGCGACAACGGCCACCACCGCCCCATTGAGCGCGTGCCGTCTATCATGGGAGCGCTGGGAGCAAAAGGCATCAACTTTACCTATTCTGATGACCTCAACGACCTCAACGCGACCAACTTAGCCAAGTACGACGGGGTACTTTTGTACGCCAACTGGGATACCATCAGCAAACCCCAAGAACGCGCGTTGGTGGACTACATCGCCAGCGGAAAAGGATTTATCCCTGTTCACTGCGCCTCGTATTGCTTCCGCAATTCGGACGAGTTGGTAAAAATCATGGGAGGGCAATTTTGGCGCCATACGTGGGATACGATTCGCCCCGTTTGGACCAATCCCAACCACCCTGCCATCATGGGATCTAAAATGTTCAAAACGTTGGACGAAACCTACCTTCACACCAAGTTACAGCCCGACAACCTCGTGTTGACTGAGCGTGAAATTCAGCCCGACCAATACAAAGACAAGCCCAACACCAAAACCGAGCCTTACACGTGGGTTCGTACGCACGGCAAAGGCCGCATTTTCTATACGGCGTACGGGCACGACGACCGTACGTGGAGCCAACCCGAATTTATGACTTTGTTGGAAAAAGGAATCCGTTGGGCTGTAGGAGACCAAGCCGTCAAAGATTTGGCCGCCCTCGACCCACTTCCGTTTACGTACAAAGAATCAAAACTTCCTAACTACGAAAAACGCCCTGGCCCACAACTCCAGCAAAACCCTGTTTCGCCCCAGGAGTCGATGAAGCACATTCAAGTTCCTGCTGACTTTACGTTGGATTTATTTGCCTCAGAGCCCAATGTGATGCACCCCATCGCGATGAGTTGGGACGAACGCGGCCGTTTATACGTGCTTATTACCAAAGATTACCCCAACGAACGTAAAGACACGGGTGGAACAGACTATATCTTGATTTGTGAAGACACCGACAAAGACGGAAAAGCAGATAAGTTCACACGTTTTGCTGAAGGACTAAGCATTCCAACGGGGATGGTGTTTGCCAACGGAGGACTTATCGTAAGTCAGGCGCCTCACATGTTGTTTTTGAAAGATAACGATGGAGACGATAAAGCTGACGAAAGAAAAATCCTATTCTCAGGCTTCGGAACGGGCGATACGCACGCAGGCCCTAGCAACTTGCACTATGGTTTCGACAACTGGATTTGGGGATGCGTAGGTTATTCAGGTTTTGAAGGAAAACTAAAAGAAAATACGGATAGCTTGAAGTTTGGCCAAGCACTTTTCCGTTTCAAACCCGATGGTTCAAAAATGGAGTGGATTACCAGTACTTCTAACAATACGTGGGGCATGGGCTTCAACGAGGCAGGTGACGTATTTGGGTCAACCGCCAACAACTCGCACGGCTGGTACATGGCCATTCCTCACCGCTACTTTACGGGAAGCCTCGGTATGGGCCGCGACAACGGTAGCCGTGGTACCGACACGCACAAAGACATAAAGCCCATTACGCCACGGATTCGTCAGGTGGACGTATTCGGTGGATTTACGGCCGCTGCTGGGCACAATTTTTATACCGCACGTGCTTTTCCTAAAAAATACTGGAATCAAATTGCGTTTGTAGCCGAGCCAACGGGGCACGTATTGCACCAAAACCAGCTCGTTAAACGTGGAACGGACTACGAAGACAAAGAAGCATTCAACCTCATGGCGGGTGCCGACGAGTGGTTTTCACCCGTATTTGCCGAAGTAGGCCCCGACGGTGCCGTTTGGGTAGCCGACTGGTACAGCTTTATCATTCAGCACAACCCTACTCCACAGGGATTTGGCAACGGAAAAGGAAATGCCTACGAAACCGACCTGCGCGACTACACCCACGGACGTATCTACCGCGTGGGCTACAAAGAAGCACCTGCTTACACGCCTATTTCGCTAAGCAAAGATCGCCCGCAAGAATTGGTGGCAGCGCTTAAAAACACCAATATGTTTTGGCGTAACCACGCTCAACGTATGTTGGTAGAACGTGGCAACAAAGACGTTGTTCCACAGCTAATTGCTTTAATCAATGACACTTCGGTGGACGAAGTTGGTTTAAATCCAGCGGCTATCCACGCTTTGTGGGCATTGCAAGGATTAGGAGCTATGTCGGACGATAACGTTCTCAAAGCTGTAGTAGGCGCGCTCAAACATCCAAGTGCAGCGGTACGCAAAAATGCCGTACAAGTATTACCTTCAACAAATGCAACTGCGCAAGCGTTGCTCAATAACAACATCCTCAATGACTCGGAGCCATTGGTGGTATTGAATACATTGTTGAAATTTACCGAAACACCCCTAACGTCTGACGTTGAGAAAGCGGTATTAGCTCGTTTTGAAAGCTCAACCGAAGCCGACGACCGTTGGTTGCCCGATGCGTTCTCGGTTATTTTGAATGCCCACGGTGGAAAATTGATGCAAACTTACCTTGCTAAACGCACCGTAGGTCAACGTACGGAAACCAAGAGCAGCGAACCCAAAGCCGCGATGAACCACGACCACCACGCGATGAATCACGGCGCTGGCAATCAAGCATCTGCTGGAGCTACGAAGCCTGATTTGGCCATCACCAATATCACCATCAATCCTGCGGTACCATCGGTGCGCGAGTCGGCAAGCATTACAATTGAGATTACCAACAAAGGCGTAGCCATTCCAAAAGGAACGGTTCCTGTGGTAAAAATAGGCATCGAAGGATTAGGACTTAAAATCAACTACGTAAGTTACCAACTTAAAAATGGCATCGGTGCGGGCGAAACCATTCAGTTGGTGGAAAGCAACAACGGTCCGTGGGTAGGCCGCATGGGCTTTACGGCCGAGCAAGCGGGTAAATTGCGTATCAGTGCCACCATCGACGGCGACAATGCTATTCCTGAAGAAGATGATGTTAAGAACAACTCATTGAGCAAAACTTTCGACATAAAACGCCCTGCCAAGCTTTCAGACTTTGCCCTTGAACGCGCTGCGCGCAGCTACGCTTCTTCTACCTCGTTGAGTCCAGAGTCGCTGCTAGAGTTGATTACCAAAGCAAATACCTTGGACGATGACGCTCGTTATGCGGTGTTGAAAGGAATTGTCAACGGCTGGAATCCACGTCGTAAAGTAACCACCAGCGATGCCAACAAATTATTGCTTGTCAGCGCCAAAGACGGAATTCCAGAGGATTTGAAAGGTAAATTTACGGGTATCGTCGAATCGTTTGGGGCTAATGCGCTTGTACCTGTTGACCCTAATTTGCAAGTTATCAAAATCAAGTCGGTGAAAGAGGCGATGAAGTTTGACTTAAAAGAATTTACGGTCATTGCAGGAAAGCCCGTAGAATTGGTATTCGACAACCCTGACGCCATGCAGCACAACCTCGTGATTGTGAAGCCTAAAGCGATGGATATTGTCGGAAATGCCGCCGATAAGATGATTACGCAAAAAGATGCGGTTGAGAAAAACTACGTTCCTAGCTTGCCTCAAGTGGTAGCTTTTACGCCTTTGGTCAACCCTGACCAGTCGTATCGCCTCACGTTTACAGCTCCTACTGAGCCAGGAAATTATCCGTACATCTGTACGTTCCCAGGTCACTGGCGCATCATGAACGGCGTAATGAAAGTAGTGAAAGAGGAAGCAAAGCCTGCTACGAAGTAGAACGCTGTTATCTTTAAATAGTAGTCTAGACCTTCCAAGTTTTTGAAACTTGGAAGGTCTTTTTATTTTTATCTATGGGTAGAATCAAAATATTCTAATTCGACCAACTTAAAATTAGCAATTTGCTAATTAAAAAAATAAAAGTGATTTTTACAAAGGAAAAGCGACTATCTGCCACATCACAAAATATTCAATATGTATCGCAAAACAGCCTATTGCTTTGTCATTTTATTTTCTTTCATATCTATCGTACAAGCCCAAAAAGGGAATATTACCTTATCCCCGCAGATTTTTGTGCATAAATTTTCTTCGACTTACAAAGATTTTGGATTTGCATCATCCATTCATTATTATTTAGGTAATAGAGTTGCCATTGGTGGCATATTCATAACTGACGTTATATCATCTACTCCAAAAGTGGCGAGTTCATTCAATAGAAGAAAATTTGGTTTACAATTTATTCCTGAAGTTCAAATCAATTTATCTAAAGGAAAATTAATTCCATTTATAAAGTTTCAGATATTTGACTACAATTTAATTTATATAAATGAGATTGTAGATAACCTACAGATTCCTCCACGGTCGCGAAACCGGAAGATATTTATTCTAAATGTATGGCCCCTAAACATCTCCACTAGCTTAGGGTTAAATTATAAGCTAACAAATAAATTAGGTGTAACTGGTCTCATAAACCTAAGAACAACAGAGCAAGGAAAAATTTTTAATACAATAAATGCAGGGTTTGGAATACAGTACGACCTAAGGCATAGAGAGTAATTTTATTTGTACTCAAAGTCAAAAGAAAACAAGGCTGACAGGATTTAAAACCCTGTCAGCCTTGTTTTTACACTTTAATAATAATCCCCTTCTTGTACATCACGTACAAAATCACAAACCAAATCGCTAAGAAAGTCAGTGCTCCTGCCAAAGAAGCGTTGTATGCGTTGACAAACCAAACACCAATCAGTTTTTTTTGCATCCATAATTGCGAACTTATCGGCCCCTCGGGAGTGTCAATTTTTATCAGTGCCAACGTCCGAGGAATAATCCCCGATAAGAAGAAAACTGTAATTGCATTCACGCCAAAAGCGACTACAGGCGTCGTCCACTTACGATACCCTTGGACGTCGATGAGCCAATAGCACAGCGCCAAGCCCACCATGGCCCAGCCTCCCGCGTACAGTACGTACGAACTCGTCCACAACGATTTGTTGATTGGAAAAAACAAGTCCGCTATGAGTCCTGCAACAACCAATCCATTCCCCGCAGCAAACAACCACGCAATTCGCTCCGCCACAGGCTTATCGACTCGCAGCCATTGCCCCGTCAATACCCCCAGCAGCCCCGTTCCGACGGCTGGAATGGTGCTAAAGATTCCTTCGGGATCCCACACTTTGGCAGCCTTCCACAAGTGATTGGTACCCAAAATAGTCCGATCTACCCAAGCGCCCAAGTTGGTTTCAGGTTCTAAATTCGCATAGCCAACTCCAGGGACAGGAACAAAGGTCATCAGCACATAATAAGCCAGAAGCACCAACGCCAACAACCCAATTTGGGTCTTTCGGGTTGTTTTTATGTAGAGAAGCGAACAAACAAAATACACAATAGCAATGCGTTGGAGCACCCCAGGAATTCGAACCGTTTCAAAATTAAACTTTGGATACAAGCTCAAAAAAAGTCCCAACCCAAACAGCGTCGCGCTTCGTCTTGCAATTTTCAGTACTGTAGGCGGGTTTTTCCCCATTGCAAACGCAATGGAAACCCCAACAATGAACAAAAAGAAAGGAAACACAAGGTCGGTGGGCGTGCAGCCGTTCCAGTGGGCATGGAGCAAAGGAGGATAGACGTGCCCCCAATCGCCTGGGTTATTTACCAAAATCATGGCAGCCACGGTCAGGCCGCGAAACACGTCTAACGAGAGTAATCGGTTTTGCATAGGGTTGGTCAATGAAGGATTTTACCTACGCAAGATAGCCGTTTCAGTTGAGATTCCCAGCCACTTTTAGCCCGCTTGGTACGCGCTTAGGAGTGCTACGGTCAAACTCTTCGTCATTAAGAGTATTCAAAAATTCTACGATGTTTGAAATATCTTTAAAGCTGACTTTCAATGAATTTAGCAACGGGTCAAGCTGTGCTTTGCTCACTTTGGGGTTACGGATTTTATCTCCCGACAAATCCTCATAAAACTCCAAAACGTGTTCGAGCGTACGGAGTTTTCCGCTGTGCATGTAGGGAGCGGTGTAGCGTAAATTTCGTAAAGTGGGCGTTCTAAAACGGTAACGATTGTCCACGCCTGCATCCGTTTCAGGGAGTTTTTCGTTGTCAGGAACGCCTAATGTGTGAAGTTGGTAATCCGATAACATCGGGCCATTGTGGCATTTTGCACAGCCCGATTTCAGGAACGCTTGCATCCCGTCGCGTTCGTTGATAGAAAGTGCGGTATTATCGCCGCGCATGTATTGGTCAAAGCGAGAATTGCCCCCAACGAGCGTTCGTTCGTAAGCCGCAATCGCTTGTCCGAGGGTACGGTTTGTGATGGAATTTTTAGAATCAAAAGCTTTTTGGAACAACAAACGGTATTCAGCATTGGCAAGAAGGCGTTTAATTACACTATCCAACGCCGCTTCTTTCGGATAACGATGTCCCCGCATTTCTTCCAACGATTTGATAGGTTCGAGCGCTTGCGCTTCCAAACCTTTTGCCCGCAAGTCCCAAAACATGGGCGCGATACTCGCCTCCACGCGGCCATTTTCGCGAATGCCGTTAAAAGCGGCGTTAAGAACCGTTTGTGAATTTCGCTTGACAAAAGGAATGGCGTTAGGCGTCCGAAAAGCACGTTTGCTTCCCATTCCGTGACCATTGACCCCAATCGAAATTTCCAAACTTTCGGCAAAGCCAAATTCAGGCTGATGACAGGTCGCACAAGCCACATCTTTGTGCCCCGACAAAATGGGGTCAAAAAACAGCAAACGCCCCAAAGCAACTTTTTCGGGTGTGGTGGGATTGTTGGCAGGGGTAGGCACATCCGTAGGCAAAGCCGCCAGCCGCGTACTATCGTCAGGGACTTCCTTTTTTTGAGTATCAGTTTGTGTTTGGTCATGCGTTGCACAACTTAGGGTTACTACCCAAAGCCCCAGCAGCAAGCCTTTCCAAAGTTGTCGTAGTATCATGTGAGCAAAACTACTATTTCTATCTTTAGAAAGGTATGACCTACGTCAAACCTAATGGATTGAAATTAGTCCCAGCTCATTTTATAACGAAGCGACACTAAGCCACTTTCATATACTTTAGAATCGACGAGGGTCAACCATTTACGTTCTTTCAACTCTTTAAATAGCGGTTTTCCAGCGCCTAATACTATGGGGTGAATGGAAAGCCAAACCTCGTCCACCAACCCCAAATTCATGAGGCTACTGGCCAGTTCTGCGCCGCCAAAAAGCCAGATATCTTTTCCAGGCAGCGATTTAATGTGTATTAGACACTACTTAATCTGACAGTTGTGAGTTAACTTACAGTTTGCTGTGTGAAAAGAAAAACAGGTTCAATTCTTTTTTCCCAAGCTAATTTGGCCGCATCCACAAAGGTCTGATAAGGCGTTTTTCCAAAACAATATTTACCCTGATGAGTTCGATTTCTGTTGTAATCTTCAAGCCAAATATCCAAATCTTTTTGTAACTCATCTAAGGTATTGTAGAGCTTTTTTCGAAATGCTACTGCATAAAACTCATCTTGAATTGTCTTATGAAAACGCTCACAAATGCCATTTTGTTGAGGTGATTTGACCTTGGTTTTAGTATGGTCTATATCTTCTAAAGATAGATATAATTGGTATTCGTGATGTTCAATTTTGCCACAATACTCCGTCCCCCGATCAGTAAGAATCCTCAAAAGTGGAACAGAATGGGTATCGAAAAATGGCAAAACTCTATCATTTAATAGGTCTGCTGCCACAAGAGCCGTCTTACTTTGATACACTTTTGCAAAGGCTACTTTGGAGTAGGTATCTACAAATGTCTGCTGATAAATCCGCCCTACTCCTTTGATAGTTCCTACAAAATACGTGTCTTGTGAGCCTAAATAGCCTGGAAACTCGGTTTCTATCTCCCCAATTGCTTGTTTTTCTTCCTTGGCTTTCTCCATTGCTTTCAACTGTGATTCGGTCAAAATCAGTCCATCTTGTGCCACTTTTGCCTCCAGTGCTTTTAGTCTTTTAGCAAATGTCTCTAAATCATGTCGCAGCCATACTGACCGTACTCCACCAGGAGAAATAAAAAGCCCTTTCTTGCGTAACTCATTACTAACTCGCAATTGCCCATAAGCGGGTTGTTCAACGGCAAAGTCTATGACAGACTGCTCTATTTCAATAGCTACGCGATTCTTTTCTATAGGTTTACGACGGCTAATTTCCTGTAAAGCTGTTTCGCCTCCTGCTTCGTAAAGCTCTTTGAAACGATAATATGTGTCGCGGCTATAGCCCATTACTTTACACGCTTGTGAGACATTCCCGAGTGTTTTGGCAAGATTTAAAATCCCCACTTTGTTACGAATTACTTTCTCTTGAGTTGTCATTTTCTTAATCTGTTTAATCGTTGCAAATTTAATTAATTTGTCAGATTAAGTCTTGACTATTACAATTCAATCCATATTAAAAGCCTATAAAAACGGCTTTCTGTCCATGCCCCGAACAGAAAGCCTGCAAACCCAACGCACGGCAGCAAGCCAACCGCTATCTTGCTTTTACAACTAACAACCCCGAAAAATACTAAAAAAGCCCTCCAAAGAGGGCTTAAATTACATTAGAAGCGAGTTTGGCTTATTTGAGTGTACTTTTCGACCTACCCAGATAAATTTTCTACTCCTTCCTCACCACCCAACTTTTAGCATTTTTCGATACGTTTGTAAGCTTGAGAATATAGAGTCCTTTGGGGAGGTGGCGGATGTCACCACGGAGTTTTTCGGCATCTTTTTCTACGTTGATTTCTATTTTTTTGCCTGTGAAATCGTAACAAGCTAGCTCGTCGTACTCTGCTGAATTGCTTTCAATCGTAAAAAATCCAGTGGTGGGGTTGGGATACAGGCGGTATTCGTTGGCGTTTAGCGGTTCTTGCACCGAGGTTATCGCAAAAAGTACAGGCTCCGACAGTTCGCTTTTGCAGTTTCCCAAAGTAATCTGTAGTGTATATACGCCTTGTTTGGTAGCCAAATAAACCGTGTCGGTGGCATTCGGAATGGCCGCATTATTGTAAAACCACTGATTGCCCGTTTTTGAGCTTGAAACCAACCGCTCCCCTACTTGCTTAATGGTTGGTTTGTTTACCACAATCGTCGTAAAAGTTGTTGCATTGGAGACTCCTAAATTACACCCAAGTTCGTTGGTAACCGTCACTTTATACTCCCCCGCCGACGTCACTCGGTACGTATTTGTCAAAGTTACCCCAACCGATTGCCCGTCTTTTAACCACTCGTATTTGGTCTGTCCAGCAGGTTGAGCCGTCAAAAGTACGCTTTCACCCAAACAAATAGTCCCCGTTTTATCCGAACTAATGGCCGCATTGGCAAGAGTGACAATCGTAAAACGAGCCGATGAATAAGGACGGCAAGCGCCACTCACACCATCGAGGGTGGCAACGATAAAGTACTTTCCTGCATTTTTGGGCAGTACAATGTTAGTTAAAACGGCTTCCGTTTTATTAGAAGTCAGCGCGCTGTTGGGTACTACCCCAAGCAACGTACCCGATGAGGCGTAGGCTTCCTCTTCCGTCAAAGGCTCAGTGGTGGTCAGTCGAAAGCGAACTGCTTGGTTAGAAACACCGCTCATCCCTTTGAGGAAAATGGTTGCAGTAGCACCAGGGCAAAAAGAACTTTGATTGGTATTGATGGTAATCGCGGAGTTGAGTGTCACCCCTGAACCACAGCAATAAGCTGGCGGATCGAGCGGATCTGCAAATTGTTCCAATGGCACCGCATTCACAAAATTTCGCTGACCCGAACGAGAATAAAAACTGGGTCGCACATTTAAGGCATATTTTTCTGCCAACTTCACAAATTCGTCCGACTCATCCAACACCGATATGGCCCCAAAGCACCCATTCCCTTTGAACTGAAAAAGGGCAACCGCTTTGTCTTTTGCAAAACGACCATAGATGGTTTCGGTCGCAGCTTTCCCAATAACGTAGTAGCGATAGGCATCGCTTAGTGAGTTAAAGAAAGATTGGTTGGGTTCATTGGGACCCAAACGCAACGGCGTTTTGTCCCATTCACCCTTCACCCCAATGACCTCAGTTATTAAAAAAGATTTTGGTACGCGCAAAGTTACTTGGGCAGTTGGCCCCCGTTCGGTGGTGTCTGCATTAAACGTATTTGGCGTGTTATACCCTGGAATTATCCAAACGGTATATAATTTATTGACGGTTTCGTATGTAATTTGATAACGAATGGTATTTGTTGAAGATTGACCTTTTAATTGACCAACCACTACAAACAATAAAAACCAAAAAATCAAAATTCTTTGTTTCATTTCAATGTTGCTTTTAGTATTTATTTACGTCAAAAAACCGTATTTTTATTTCATGATAAATCAAACTGAAAATGCGTTTTCTTGGCTATTATACTATAATTTTATTCCCAATTCAAATTTTCGCTCAATGTAACGCCCCTCAAGTAAAAAAATCAGTATTAGCGACTGTGGAGGGCTCATTAGCGACCGTAAAGATATTGGACGCACAACCCAACGAAAGGTATCACCTTTATCGTACTTCTTTTTCGTCAAACTCATTTGAAAAAATAGCTACCACTACCTCATCTCAATTTAGTGATACAGAGGTAGATCCCTCGGCAGGAAGCTACTGTTATTACGTCAAAACCGAGAATAGTTGCGGTCAAATTTCGGACGCTTCCAACAGCGTTTGTACCATTTATTTGAAAGGAAGAGGGCGCACACTCCAGTGGAACTCTCCTTTTCCTGGTCATTCAAATCTAATCCAGTATAAAGTCAGCAAAATTGACGCGCCTCCCACAGACGTGTCAGATTGGCAATATGCAGAGCGATTTACCTTACCAAACCAGTCAAAATCCAATGATACTTACCGAGTTACGGCATCTATAACCATCGAAGTCAACGGCCAAGTAGTTACAACGGAACTGTATTCTTCTTTGTATGAATTAATAGACCTGCCAGGCATTTATCCACCCGATGTTTTTACCCCGAACAATGACAACATCAATGACACTTGGGTTATCTCTTCTTATTTAATCCAAACATTTCAGTTAAAATTGTTTGACCGTAGTGGGGTTGAAATCTTTACGTCAGATTCACTATCAAACTCCTGGAATGGGTTACTGCCTGATGGTAGCCAAGCTCCCAATCAGATATATACCTATGTGATCAATGCCACTGATTTCTTCAATGAAAATTGGCAACAAACGGGCAAGGTTTTACTGTTAAAATAATAAAAAAATAGGACCATCTAAAAAGATAGCCCTATCCATTGATTAAGAAGAAGACGAAAACCATTCGTCTTCTTCCTTTTATACCCTTACCCTTTTGTGAATTTCTTGATGATTATCTTATTGTCTTTATCAGTTCGGATTAAATAAGAACCCGAAGAAAGTTTCTCTACATTAATCTTCAATGTATTTATTCCCTGCTTTGCAGTTTCATACGCTTCGTACCTTACAATACCCGACGGATCAATTAATTCAATGTGAACTTTACCACCGTCACTTTTCGAAAAGTATTTCACATGCACGTCATTTATCGCTGGATTGGGATAGGTGATTAAGCCCGCTGCTTCTTCCAACTCATTAGACATACTCCCAATACTCGTTTGAAGTTTCTTAGCAAGTTGTGCCAATACTTTTGGCAACGTAATTGGCTGAGAAAACTGTTCAAGCGGACGAACCGATACACTGGGTTGTTGGCCAGAACGTGAATAAAAACTATTACCTACATTCAACGACATTGATTTATTGGCAATCTCAACAAACGGATCACTGGTATCCAACACCGTTACATCCTCTGGTTTTGTCCCCGTGCCTTTAAAACGAAAAAGCGCCACAGGTTCTCCTTCTTTGAAAACACCGTAGTTGGTTTCAGCGGCTTGTTTTCCTATTACATAATACTCAAATTGTTGATTAGCTCCCGCTTTTAAAAACTGAGCTTCGCTTCCAATTCGGCTGGGAGCTTTATCCCAGTTTCCACGAATATCCTCTAAGTTTGTCAACTTAAAACCTTTTGGCACCTTGATTGTCACCTGCGCCGTTGCCCCTTTTTCTTCTGAATCTGAATTATAGCGATTCGGAGTACTGTATTGTGGCACGACCCACGCTGTATAGGTTTGCTGTGTTGCATCATAATCTACCATGTAATGAACACCCAAGGGTGATGCACTTTGCGAAAATGCGCCCGTACCACTTACAAGAAGTGATAAAAAAGCGATTCCATGTTTTAAAAATCTCATTTTCATCCTATTTAACTTGGTTAGGATAGCAAGGGGCTGTAAAAAGCCCCTTGTTACTGTTGTTATTTTTTACGTTTTTTCACCGCCACAGGTACGCATAGCTGCACTGGACAGCAATTTACCCCTGCTTCGATAATCACTGGGCAACACCCCCCCGCTGGACAAGCGCCGTTGGTTGCGGTATAAGTGTAAGTACCTATCTCCGTTAATAACACCACGTTACCCGTTGCCACTGCTGTATTTCCACCATTTTTGAACCATTGTACGTTGGTATAAGTAGCAGGAACAGTTACTTCCACTTTTTCACCTACACACAGTTTCACAGGCACGGTAGTACAAGCACTTGCTTCGTTGTTGTCTGACGCGGGATCTGCTTGGTCTGAACCAATGATTTTCGCGGTATTAAACCAAACACCTTCACCCAGCAATTTGGCTTTCAAGGTCAACACAGCACTATCTCCCGATGCAATGCTTGGGATAGTCCAAAGTGGGTTTGAATACGTTCCTTTGTTGGCAGTTGCACTCACAAACTGCATACCCGACATTAAGCTATCTTTCAAGGTAACATTTGTCGCCGCATCTGGGCCTAAGTTTTTAACAACAACGCGATACGTAATTTCATCACCCACCACCGCTGTTTTCTTATCTGCTACCTTGGTTACTTTTAAATCTGCACTGCCTGTACTTACGGTTTGCGCCAAAATGAACACCGTTGCTGTAGCACACTGTTTAGGGTTTTGGCGGTCACAAACTTGATACACAAATTTGTCTCCTCCAGTATAACCAGCGTTGGGCGTATAAGTGAATGTTCCATTGGCATTGAGTACCACGGTACCGTTGGTTGGACCAGATACAGGCGTGGTCGTTACATCCAATCCCGTATTTGAATTGTCCTTGTCATTCGCTATGATGTTTCCCGTTGCCGTACCCGTAGGAGTTCTAAAAAACAAGTCATCGTTGGCCGTTGGTGGAATGGCCCCTGAGTTGGCAGGATACACATTCAAATCAACGCGAGCCGTATCGCACAAAACGGGCGTTCCATTGTCACAAACACGGTAGAGGAAAAAATCATCACCCGTATATCCCGCAGCAGGTGTATAAGTAAATGTACCGTTTGCGTTGAAGGTCAACGAGCCATGTGCTGGTGATTGAACAAGCGAAGCCGTTAACGTTTGTCCAGCATCAGGATCTTTATCATTTAAAATAACATTACCACTTACGGGCTGCTCTTGGGTTGTAGCAAACTTGTCGCCTAAAGCTACGGGAGGATTGTTCCCCGTTGTGTTCACGGGACGAACTTGAATCGTTACCGTTGCAGTATCGCAAATGGCAGGAGTACCACTATCGCACACTCGGTACTTAAACACGTCATTACCTGAGTACCCAGTTGTCGGGGTGTACGTATATGTACCATTTGCATTGAGAACTACGCTACCATGAGCGGGAGCTTGCACTGGTGTTGTCGTAACAGTCAACGGGCCTTGACCAGTAGCGATGTCATCATTCGTTAGCACGTTGCCCGATACCGCCACATTTTGGTTAGTAATATTATCATCATCGTAGGCAAAGATGTAAGGACTACTACACAAAGCTGGGCCACCAGTTACGTTTTGAAATTGTTCTCTTGGATCAACATTTCCACCCGCGGGCTGTCCCGAACGTGAATAAAAACTGTTGGCCACGTTTAAGCTATACGTTGTACTGGCTGCCGTGATAAATGGATCACCTGGCGGAAGTACACGCACTGGCCCAAAACAAGTAGAACTTTTAAAAGTAAATAATGCAACGGGTGTTCCATTGGCAAAAGCACCATAGTTGGTTTCGTCGGTCGTTTTACCTATCACATAAAAAGCGATATTATTGGGAATGGTTGCAGGATACGATTGGGTTGCTCCGTTGGCAACTTGGCCTTGACCAAGTTTGTCGGGAGCTTTGTCCCACGTTCCTTTGATGTCCGTAATGTTTTGAATTACAAAATTTTTGGGAACAACAAGGGTAAACTGGGCCGTGGCTCCGATTTCATTCGAAGTTGCGTTGTTTGCATTTGGGACAGCATAATTCGGGACAACCCACGCCGTGTACGTTTGTGTAGTAGAATTAAACGTCACTTGGTAGTTAACGGTGTTTGAGGATTGCTGGGCCCAGAGCGTGTTCACCATTCCCATTACAAGCCCAAAAACGAGGCAGAGAGCTTTCTTCATAAATTTTTAAGGTTTAAAATTGGTTTTTGCTTCTTCTTTCGTATCGAGTTTGAAGTGGAAGCCTTGGTAGGCTTCCACTCTATTGTTGGTTAGGGAATTTGCTCTTTAATGATGAAGAACTTCTGTCCTAAGGTATTGCCAGGATGGTTCTTAATGATGTTTTGGTAAATGTATTCCACATCATTACCTGTACCTTGGAAGATGGCATCTCCGTTGAGATTAATATCTCCAGTATAGTAGCCTTTCAGCGTGTAAAACTTGCTTACAAAGACATTGCCTACGTAGTTGATTACTTGCTGGTAGATAACGTTCACGTCATTATCCGTTCCTTGATAAATCACTTGATTATCGAAGAGTGAGTTACCAGCCCACAGCGCAACCCCTTGAAGAACATCCACCTGGGCTTTGTTGACTACGTTGGTTTCGTCCAAATTATACGTTGGCGTCGTTGTTTTGCGGAAGTCAATCACACCACATGTACTTGTCATATCCACAGGTGTCTTACTCATGACCCCTAAGTGGTTACGGTGTTTTACAACTACATAATAGCTATCTGGCGAAGCCGAATTGAAAGTTATCGTACTTACTCCGTCCACATCGACGATGTCACCATCACGTTGTAAGAGCGCCGAACGGCTATCCACTACGGTCGTTGGACTTGTCTTACTGCGTAGCTCGACGAATACCCAGTCAACAATAGCATCTTTACCAGATGGGCTACTTGCGCCAAGCACCGCCAAAGTACTGGTATTGGCCGTAGTCAAGCCTGTCATTCCCATTGCTGGATATGGACTTGTAGTTGGCAAATAACCTTTCACTCGTAAGTCATCACGCATCAAGGTATCTGGTAACAATACCCCAAATAATGCTCCTTGCAAATACACTTTGGCTTGCAAACAAACTTTGTTGGCTGGAGGAAGAACAGCTATAATCACCGTCCCTAGCGTACAAAGTTGCGGGCTGCCACTGTCACATACTTTGTAAGTGAATATATCCGAACCAACGTAACCTGTTGTTGGCGTATAAGTGTATGTTCCATCCGCATTAAAGACAACTGTACCATGACTTGGGTTTGTCTGTTTGCTGAAAGTCAACGTTTGGCCAGCATCTGGGTCATAGTCGTTTCTAGAAACATCCCCGCTCTTAGGTGTATTCACCGAAGTTATGATGGCATCATCAACAACTACAGGAGGTCTATTACCTGCTGGTGGTAGCGCAAGGACATTGATTGTTACCGTTGCAGTATCACACAAGCTTGGCGTTCCGTTATCGCAAATCTGATACGTAAAGCTATCTGACCCAACAAATCCTGTCGTTGGCGTGTAAGTAAATGTACCATCTGCATTCGCAGTAACCGTGCCATGCGTCGGATTTGTCAACTTCACTGGCGTACCTAACGTACCATTTGGCGTTCCTGCTGCATCTGGGTCTGTATCATTGAACTTCACAGGTATGACAACCGCAGTATTTTGATACGTTTGCGTATTGTCATCAATTGCTACAGGCTTATCATTGGTAGGCTTAGGATTAGGAATGATGTTAATCACCACACATGCCGTATCCTTCAAGCCTGCATTGTCCTTCAATTCATAACAGAATCCGTCTTGACCCGTTACCCCTGGATTTGGCGTATATGTAAACGTGCCGTCTGGGTTCAGCGTCACTGTACCTTTTGTCGGTGGTGTTACTGGCGTCGTCGTTACCGTCAATGGGCCTCCTTCTGGGTCAGTATCATTAACCAACACATTTCCAGTTACTGGGCTATCCTGAGGTGTAATTGCGATGTCATTTATACCTATCGGTGGATTGTTCGCTGGTGGTAAAATCGCAATCACTACCGTCGCCGTGTCGCACGCTCCGCTTGGGTCACATACTTTGTAGGTGTAACGGTCGCTGCCTACAAAACCTGTCGTTGGCGTGTACGTGTACGTGCCATCTGCGTTTTGTACCACCGTGCCGTTCGTCGGATTCGTCACCTTCGTATATGTCAACTGCGCTGCCGTGTTGTCCACGTCGCTGTCATTGGCCGCTACCGTGCCTGACACTGGCGTGTTGCGCGTTGTTACATTCGCATCATCAACTGCTACGGGTGGGTTGTTACCAGCGATTACTGGTACTACATTAATCGTCACCGTCGCCGTGTCGCATAAACTTGGCGTGCCATTGTCGCAAATACGGTACGTGAATTTGTCCGTTCCCGTAAAGTTCGCATTCGGCGTGTAAACAAACGTACCATCTGGATTTTGACTCACCGTTCCGTTCGTTGGATTCGTCAGCTTCACTGGTGTACCCAAGGTAGCATTCCCATCTGGGTCACTATCGTTGGCTTTCGCGTTAATCGTCACGGGCGTACCTACTTCCGTCTGCGTATTGTCATCCACCGCAATCGGCTTGTCGTTGCCTGGCGTCGGCGTCGGAATGATGTTAATCACCACGCAAGCCGTATCTTTCAAGCCTACATTGTCCTTCACTTCGTAACAGAAACCATCTTGACCCGTTACTCCTGGATTTGGTGTATAAGTAAACGTACCGTCTGGATTCAAGCTCACCGTTCCTTTCGTCGGTGGTGTCACTGGCGTCGTCGTTACCGTCAATGGGCCTCCTTCTGGGTCATCATCATTGGTCAACACATTGCCCGTAAACGGCTTATCCTGTGGCGTTTCTGCGATGTCATTGGTCGCTATCGGTGGTTGGTTCGCTGGTGGTAATATCGCAATCACTACCGTCGCCGTATCACACGCGCCGCTTGGGTCACATACTTTGTAGGTGTAGCTGTCGCTACCTACGTAGTTTGTATTAGGCGTGTACGTATATGTTCCATCCGCGTTTTGTACCACCGTTCCGTTTGTCGGATTCGTCACTTTAGCGTACGTCAACTGCGCTGCCGTGTTGTCCACATCACTGTCGTTGGCCGCTACCGTGCCTGACACTGGTGTATTTTTCGTCGTTACGTTCGCATCGTCAACCGCCACGGGTGGGTTGTTGCCAGCTATCACTGGTACCACATTAATCGTTACCGTCGCCGTGTCGCACAAACTTGGCGTGCCATTGTCGCAAATACGGTACGTGAATTTATCCGTTCCCGTAAAGTTCGCATTCGGCGTATAGACAAATGTACCGTCTGGATTCTGACTCACCGTTCCGTTGGTTGGATTCGTCAACTTCACTGGTGTACCCAAGGTAGCATTCCCATCTGGGTCACTATCGTTCGCTTTCGCGTTAATCGTCACAGGTGTACCTACTTCCGTCTGCGTATTGTCATCCACTGCAATCGGCTTGTCGTTGCCTGGCGTTGGCGTTGGAATGATGTTAATCACCACACAAGCAGTATCCTTCAAGCCTACATTGTCCTTCACTTCGTAACAGAAACCGTCTTGACCCGTTACTCCTGGATTTGGTGTATAGGTAAACGTGCCGTCTGGATTCAAGCTTACCGTTCCTTTCGTCGGTGGCGTCACTGGTGTCGTCGTGACCGTCAATGGGCCTCCTTCTGGGTCATTGTCGTTGGTCAACACATTCCCTGTGAATGGCTTATCCTGTGGCGTTTCACCGATGTCGTTTGTCGCAATTGGTGGATTGTTCGCTGGTGGTAATATCGCAATCACTACCGTCGCCGTGTCACACGCGCCACTTGGGTCACATACTTTGTAGGTGTAACGGTCGCTGCCCACAAAACCTGTCGTTGGCGTGTAGGTGTACGTGCCATCTGCGTTCTGTACCACCGTGCCGTTGGTCGGGTTTGTCACTCGGGTGTAAACCAACTGCGCTGCCGTGTTGTCCACGTCGCTGTCGTTAGCCGCTACCGTGCCCGATACTGGCGTATTTTTCGTCGTTACGTTCGCATCATCAACTGCTACTGGTGGGTTGTTGCCCGCTATCACTGGCACCACATTAATCGTCACCGTCGCCGTGTCGCACAAACTTGGAGTACCATTGTCACAAATGCGGTACGTGAATTTATCCGTTCCCGTAAAGTTCGCATTCGGCGTGTAAACAAACGTACCGTCTGGATTCTGAGTCACCGTTCCGTTGGTTGGATTCGTCAACTTCACTGGTGTACCCAAGGTCGCATTGCCATCTGGGTCACTATCGTTGGCTTTCGCGTTAATCGTCACAGGCGTACCCACTTCCGTCTGCGTATTATCATCGACTGCAATCGGTTTGTCGTTGCCTGGCGTCGGCGTTGGAATGATGTTAATCACCACACAAGCCGTATCCTTCAAGCCTACATTATCCTTCACTTCGTAACAGAAACCGTCTTGGCCCGTTACTCCTGGATTTGGCGTGTAAGTAAACGTACCGTCTGGATTCAAGCTCACCGTTCCTTTCGTCGGCGGTGTTACTGGTGTCGTTGTCACCGTCAATGGGCCTCCTTCTGGGTCATCATCGTTTGTCAACACATTGCCTGTGAATGGCTTATCCTGTGGCGTCTCACCGATGTCATTCGTTGCAATTGGTGGATTGTTCGCTGGTGGTAAGATGGCAATCACCACCGTTGCCGTGTCGCACGCTCCACTTGGGTCACATACTTTGTACGTGTAACGGTCACTGCCCACGTAGTTCGTATTAGGCGTGTAGGTGTACGTGCCATCTGCGTTTTGTACCACCGTGCCGTTCGTCGGATTCGTCACTTTCGTGTACGTCAACTGCGCTGCCGTGTTGTCCACATCGCTGTCGTTGGCCGCTACCGTTCCCGATACTGGCGTGTTGCGCGTCGTTACGTTCGCATCGTCAACTGCCACGGGTGGGTTGTTACCAGCGATTACTGGTACTACATTAATCGTCACCGTCGCCGTGTCGCACAAACTTGGAGTACCATTGTCACAAATGCGGTACGTGAATTTGTCCGTTCCCGTAAAGTTCGCATTCGGCGTGTAAACAAACGTACCGTCTGGATTCTGACTCACCGTTCCGTTGGTTGGATTCGTCAATTTCACAGGAGTACCCAAGGTCGCATTGCCATCTGGGTCACTATCGTTGGCTTTCGCGTTAATCGTCACGGGCGTACCCACTTCCGTCTGGGTATTGTCATCCACCGCAATCGGCTTGTCGTTACCTGGCGTTGGCGTTGGAATGATGTTAATCACCACGCAAGCCGTGTCCTTCAAGCCTACATTGTCCTTCACTTCGTAACAGAAACCATCTTGACCCGTTACTCCTGGATTTGGTGTATAAGTAAACGTACCATCTGGGTTCAAACTCACCGTCCCTTTCGTCGGTGGTGTTACTGGCGTCGTCGTCACCGTCAATGGCCCACCTTCTGGGTCATCATCATTGGTCAACACATTCCCTGTGAATGGCTTATCCTGTGGCGTTTCACCGATGTCGTTTGTCGCAATTGGTGGATTGTTCGCTGGTGGTAAAATCGCAATCACCACCGTGGCCGTGTCACACGCCCCGCTTGGGTCACATACTTTGTACGTGTAGCGGTCGCTGCCTACGTAGTTTGTATTAGGCGTGTAAGTATATGTTCCATCCGCATTCTGTACCACCGTCCCGTTCGTCGGATTCGTCACTTTAGCGTACGTCAACTGCGCTGCCGTGTTATCTGGGTCGCTATCGTTGGCCGCTACCGTTCCCGATACTGGCGTGTTGCGCGTCGTCACGTTCGCATCGTCAACCGCCACTGGTGGGTTGTTGCCAGCGATTACTGGTACGACATTAATCGTCACCGTCGCCGTGTCGCACAAATTTGGAGTGCCATTGTCGCAAATACGGTATGTGAATTTGTCCGTTCCCGTAAAGTTCGCATTCGGCGTGTAAACAAACGTACCGTCTGGATTCTGCGTCACCGTTCCGTTGGTCGGATTCGTCAACTTCGCAGGTGTACCCAACGTTCCATTTGGTGTACCTGAGACATCTGGGTCACTATCATTCGCTTTCGCGTTAATCGTCACGGGCGTGCCTACTTCCGTCTGCGTATTGTCGTCCACCGCAATCGGCTTGTCGTTGCCTGGCGTCGGCGTCGGAATGATGTTAATCACCACACAAGCAGTATCCTTCAAACCTACATTGTCCTTCACTTCGTAACAGAAACCATCTTGACCCGTCACCCCTGGATTTGGTGTATAAGTAAACGTACCATCTGGATTCAAGCTCACTGTTCCTTTCGTCGGTGGCGTCACTGGTGTCGTCGTTACCGTCAATGGTCCACCTTCTGGATCATCATCGTTCGTCAACACATTACCTGTAAACGGCTTGTCTTGCGGCGTTTCTGCGATGTCATTCGTCGCAATCGGTGGATTGTTTGTTGGTGGCAATATCGCAATCACCACTGTTGCCGTGTCGCACGCGCCACTTGGGTCACATACTTTGTAGGTGTAGCGGTCGCTGCCCACAAAACCTGTCGTTGGCGTGTACGTGTATGTTCCATCTGCGTTTTGTACCACCGTGCCGTTCGTCGGATTCGTCACCTTCGTATATGTCAACTGCGCTGCCGTGTTGTCCACATCACTGTCGTTGGCCGCTACCGTGCCTGATACTGGCGTGTTGCGCGTCGTTACGTTCGCATCGTCAACCGCTACTGGTGGATTGTTGCCAGCTATCACTGGTACCACATTAATGCTCACCGTTGCCGTGTCACACAAACTTGGCGTGCCATTGTCACAAATGCGGTACGTGAATTTGTCCGTGCCCGTAAAGTTCGCATTCGGCGTATAGACAAACGTACCGTCTGGATTCTGACTCACCGTTCCGTTCGTTGGATTCGTCAACTTCGAAGGTGTACCCAACGTTCCATTTGGTGTGCCTGAGGCATCTGGATCGCTGTCGTTGGCCTTCGCATTAATCGTCACTGGCGTACCTACTTCCGTCTGCGTATTGTCATCCACCGCAATCGGCTTGTCGTTGCCTGGCGTCGGCGTCGGAATGATGTTAATCACCACGCAAGCCGTATCTTTCAAGCCTACATTGTCCTTCACTTCGTAACAGAAACCATCTTGACCCGTTACTCCTGGATTTGGTGTATAAGTAAACGTACCGTCTGGATTCAAGCTCACCGTTCCTTTCGTCGGTGGTGTCACTGGCGTCGTTGTTACCGTCAATGGCCCTCCTTCTGGGTCATCATCATTGGTCAACACATTGCCTGTGAATGGCTTATCCTGTGGCGTTTCTGCGATGTCATTGGTCGCTATCGGTGGTTGGTTCGCTGGTGGTAATATCGCAACCACTACCGTCGCCGTATCACACGCGCCGCTTGGGTCACATACTTTGTAGGTGTAGCTGTCGCTGCCTACGTAGTTTGTATTAGGCGTGTAGGTGTATGTTCCATCCGCGTTTTGTACCACCGTCCCGTTCGTCGGATTCGTCACTTTCGTATATGTCAACTGCGCTGCCGTGTTATCTGGGTCGCTGTCGTTGGCCGCTACCGTGCCTGACACTGGCGTATTTTTCGTCGTTACGTTCGCATCGTCAACCGCTACTGGTGGGTTGTTGCCCGCAATTACTGGCACCACATTGATGCTCACCGTTGCCGTGTCACACAAACTTGGCGTGCCATTATCGCAAATGCGGTACGTGAATTTGTCCGTGCCCGTAAAGTTCGCATTTGGCGTGTAAACAAACGTACCATCTGGGTTTTGACTCACCGTTCCGTTGGTTGGATTCGTCAACTTCGCAGGTGTACCCAACGTTCCATTTGGTGTACCTGAGGCATCTGGGTCACTATCATTCGCTTTCGCGTTAATCGTCACGGGCGTGCCCACTTCCGTCTGCGTATTGTCATCCACTGCAATCGGCTTGTCGTTACCTGGTGTCGGCGTTGGAATGATGTTAATCACCACACAAGCCGTATCTTTCAAGCCTACATTGTCCTTCACTTCGTAACAGAAACCGTCTTGACCCGTTACCCCTGGATTTGGCGTATAAGTAAACGTGCCATCTGGGTTCAAACTCACCGTTCCTTTCGTTGGTGGTGTTACTGGGGTCGTTGTTACCGTCAATGGTCCTCCTTCTGGGTCATCATCATTGGTCAACACATTGCCTGTGAATGGCTTATCCTGTGGCGTTTCTGCGATGTCATTGGTCGCTATCGGTGGTTGGTTCGCTGGTGGCAAGATGGCAATCACCACCGTCGCCGTATCACACGCGCCGCTTGGGTCACATACTTTGTACGTGTAACGGTCGCTGCCCACAAAACCTGTCGTTGGCGTGTACGTGTATGTTCCATCTGCGTTTTGTACCACCGTTCCGTTTGTCGGATTCGTCACTTTAGCGTACGTCAACTGCGCTGCCGTGTTGTCCACGTCGCTGTCATTCGACGCTACCGTGCCCGATACTGGCGTGTTGCGCGTCGTTACGTTCGCATCGTCAACCGCCACGGGTGGGTTGTTGCCCGCTATCACTGGCACCACATTAATCGTCACCGTCGCCGTGTCACACAAACTTGGCGTGCCATTGTCACAAATGCGGTACGTGAATTTGTCCGTGCCCGTAAAGTTCGCATTCGGGGTGTAAACAAACGTACCGTCTGGATTCTGACTCACCGTTCCGTTCGTTGGATTCGTCAACTTCACTGGTGTACCCAACGTTCCATTTGGTGTGCCTGAGGCATCTGGATCGCTATCATTCGCTTTCGCGTTAATCGTCACAGGCGTACCTACTTCCGTCTGCGTATTGTCATCCACTGCAATCGGTTTGTCATTGCCTGGCGTTGGCGTTGGAATGATGTTAATCACCACACAAGCCGTATCTTTCAAGCCTACATTGTCCTTCACTTCGTAACAGAAACCATCTTGACCAGTTACTCCTGGATTTGGCGTATAAGTGAACGTGCCGTCTGGGTTTAAGCTCACCGTTCCTTTCGTCGGCGGTGTCACTGGCGTCGTTGTCACCATCAATGAGCCTCCTTCTGGGTCGTTGTCGTTGGTCAACACATTGCCTATAAACGGTTTGTCCTGTGGCGTTTCGCCGATGTCATTCGTCGCAATCGGTGGTAAATTGACCGAACAAGTCGTTCCTGTATTGTCATAATTACTCTTGTAAACGTCAGCAAAGTTGATGGCATTTCCAATGTAGTTATTGTAATCACCAAAAAGCATTCCTGGCGCATCGGATTGCGGATCAGACGTATTTTCAAAAAGTCTCACGCCCGCCACACAATTACCAGTAAGAGAAAATTTGAAAAGCATTTTTTCTTGCCCCGTTGTCCATGACATTGGTGCACCAGTCGTAGAAATGCCGTGAAAATCCGAATTAGGTGCCGCCGTTGGAGCATAGACGGTTGAATTATCCGCCCAAACTCCACCATTGACTGACGTAATCGTCAATTTGGCATCTGCTATACTCTTGGGAAGCACGACTGTGATTTGAGTCCCACCTCCCACGTTGAACACTGCCGCCGAAAAATCGGGTTTACCATATACTTCGTATTCACTCGTTGTGGAGTTGAATCGAATGGTTGTTTCTACTTTTTGAGCCATTGCTTGAACGCTCACAAAAAGCCCCCCGAACAAGATTAAAAGATATTTTATCAATCGTTCCATAATAATTAGTAGGGTAAGGTTTAAGGGATTTGTTCAAACATGTTATTGAAATTGTACAATTGCCCAATGTTCAATCGGTACAACAAAATATTGTTCTGGATGTAAATGATGTCGTTGTTTGCACCCGCATACTTTACTTTTCCATCCATGTTGATATCCCCCTGTTTATAACCTATGCCATTGTTGAAGTTGTAAGGGAGTGCCGCAAAATCCACCAAAATCTCATTCAATGGTTTAATCAAATCCGTATTGGCACCATCATATTTAAGGCGGAAATCAGATACTGCATTTCCAGCCCACAACGCCTTTTTACCTGGCAAGACCGTTGTGTTCATTTCAACTCCGTCATAGTTTAATGTTAAAACATTGGGTCGGTTCCAGACATTCGAACTATCCATCACCGTGAAATCTACCAACGTCCCAACGGTTGTCATTGGAATCGCTTTGTTGGTCATTACTCCGAGGTGATTGCGATGTTTTACGGAAACAAAGTAAGACGTACTCGTTAGCCCCGTAAACGTCAATGCTGACGTTCCATCTACGGGTGACACTACATCTCCGTCTCTTTGTACCAATCCTGAAGCCGTTTGAAGGACTACGGTAGAGTCAGATTTTGAGCGTAATTCCACGAATACCCAATCGACAATCGCATTGCTCGTTCCAACGTTTGCCCCTAATACCGCAGCCGTCGTTAGTTCTCCTCCACCTTTCAAGTGTTTAAATCGAACACTTGTTAGTCCAAGGGAATCATTTAGCGCAGTATATGGCTCTTTTAAAGGAATCAAATTCAACCTACGTAAATCATCACGCATTAAACCATCCGTTGTTGCATAGAGAGCACCTTGTAAGAGCACTTTCAGCACCAGTTTCGCCACAGGAGTTGGTAAAACAGTGAGCGTCACCGTGGCTGTATCACATTTCACGGGAGTACCACTATCACAAACTTTGTACGTGAATACGTCGCTCCCCACAAAATCAGTGTTTGGGGTATAAGTATAAGTTCCGTCGGCATTGAACGTAACAGTACCGTTTGTTGGCGCGCTTACTCTAGTAAACGTCAACGGGGTATTATTATCAGGATCAAAATCATTGGTTGCTACGGTTCCACTTACTGGCGTATTTTTCAACGTTACATTGGCGTCATCCACTGCAATTGGTGGCTTATTGCCAATCAACGGTGTTGGCAAAATGGTCACCGTCACCGTCGCGGTGTCACACAAACTTGGAGTTCCATTGTCACAAATACGGTAGGTAAACGTGTCCTTACCAAGGTATCCCGTTGTCGGTGTGTAAGTATAGGTACCATCGGGATTTAACGCAACCGTACCGTGCGCAGGATCCGTCAACTTCGTTGGTGTCCCCAACGTACCATTAGGTGTTCCTGTTGGATCTGGATCAACGTCATTGGCTTTGACTTTAATAACAACCGCCGTATTTAAGTACGTTTCGGTCGCATCATCTGCCGCAATTGGCTTGTTGTTTTCAACCGTTGGCGCTGGTAAAATATTGATAGTCACGCAAGCGGTGGACTTTAAACCAGCATTGTCCGAAATTTCGTAACAAAACACATCCTGACCCGTTACTCCTGGATTTGGCGTGTAGGTAAATGTACCGTTGGCATTCAGTACCACCGTTCCTTTGGTCGGCATCGTCACGGGGGTAGTAGTCACCGTGAGTGGCCCTCCTTCTGGGTCACGGTCGTTGGTTAACACGCTACCCGAAACTGGCTTGTCTTGTACGGTATTGAAGATGTCATTAACAGCAATTGGTGGTAAGTTAGAATTACTACAAACACGGTAATGAATCGAGTTCGACACTTCATAACAGCTATCCAATTGCGTAACTTTTGAATAAAGAACATCTCCAACGACAAAATTTATTGGTTTGGTTCTATATACAGCCACCACCGCGTAATATCCTGTATCGACTGCGGCAAATGAAGCACTGCTACTGATGGCTTTTATTTTGTTGGTTGTTTCGTCAATCAATACGTAGGTGGTCGTTACCCCTGCGGTTGTACTTGGATTGGCCGTAAAGGTAATCGTAGTGGGTGCTGTCGTATAATCACAAGCGCCACAAACTCGAAAGGCAAGCGGCGTCGAATACTTCAAACAACCACTCGTGCTATATACTTCCGTAATTCTTTTTCCAACCGTTGCGTCCTTCAACGTATCGGCATAATAAGCTCCCAGCACGTAGTAGTTACCAGCGTTCACGCCCGTAAAACTTGGGGCAGTAGCGTTCGTTTTCACGATTTGGCCATTCGCCATATCCACCAATAAGTACGTTTTCAAATAACCCGCAGGTTCGTTCGACACCGTTAATGTTACATTGGCAGGTGCGGCATTGTAATCACAGGCCGTTGGCGTAGGAGGCAATGGAGGAATGGGGGATTCACAATCGTTAATTTGCACCGCGACTGAATCAGCAGGACTGTAACAATTGGCTACTTTGTGGTAGTACAACGCATAAAATTTACCACTCGCACTCACCGTAAGATTGGTAAGCGTGTCTGAAGGCGATGTTGGCACTTTATGGGTACTCCAAATCAGCGTTGTACCCGCTGGTTTGGTTCCTGTATTGGTTAACGTAGCCAACGAAACCGTCGTTGCGGGACATGAGTTCAACAACGAAGTGGCCGTAATCACGGGAGCAACAGTACCTGCAGGACAACTACACGCATTAATCGTTACTGTAACTGAATCGGCAGGACTGTAACAGTTATTCGTCGCGTCAAAAAATGCGGCATAGTATTTGCCAGCTCCTAACCCAGAGACACTACTTAACTTATTGGCCGTAGTAGCCGTTTTAGAACTGTGCCACGTTAGGGTGGTATTGGCAGGCAAATTACTGGCCGTAATCGACCCCAAATTTACTAACGTAGCTGGGCATACGTTAGCCAAAGAAGTACTACTCAACACTGGTGAGGCTGTTCCAGCCAAACAAGGCGTAGAACAATTAGTAGCAATGGCCACAATCCCAGCATTTGATGTTGTATAACAACCTGAGGCATCTCGGTAGGCTACAAAATAAATAACGGGCGTCGATGTAGGTGTCACCACCGTATTAGAAATTCGGTTGGCATCCGTCGCAACAGGATCCGTATGAAAAGTAACAACCGAACCCGCTGGTTTCCCTGTACTGTCCACCGACGCTTTTAAATTGACGCTCGTTGCGGCACAGGCATTGGTGACAACCAAGATTGGTGTAGGCTGACTATAGCAGACAGGACTCCCACCTAAATTGTACACGGCATAATACAAACCTGGTGCGGCCGCTTGCGCTTGAGCATTTGTCATGAGGTTCGCGCTCCCCACGGGCAAGTCGCTGTGCCACTCGAAAGTAGCCCCCGACGGCACGCTTGTTGGCTGATACGCTGTGATATTCACTTGCGGTGTCTGGGAATACGCGCTCCCAAACACCGCAAGCAAAAGCGCTATACAGCACCCAATTGCCCTTTTTATGATGGATAATTTATTTCTCATATTCATGTGATTATAAGGGGCAACTGATTTATTTCTTCAACATCGGACCTACGGATGGCACACATTCAAGCGTCCAAACATCGACGATGGCTTTTTTCGACTCTTTCGTCAAATCTGCAGCACAACTGCCCGCTTGCCCAATCGTAAATTGGAAGGCGTTTGTCAGCGTGCTACCATCGTAGTTGATTGGAATGTGTAACGTCTGAACTCCCGTTCCTTCTACGGTTAAACTACTAAACCCAGCAGGTAAGCTCATTCCCGAGCCACTTACGGTAATGGGCGAAAACAAACCTGCCGTTGTCACATTCACGGTAACCAATAGCGATAACTTTGAAGGTGTTCCTTGCACTGGAGCTGGATAGAGCTTGGTTTTTGAGCAATCAATTGTACCAGCTGCTGGAGCAGGATCACCCAAGGGGCCTCCTGTACCTGGACTGGTGTTACAACTCAATAACAGTTCATTGGCGATTGGAATAGGGAAATAAGAATAGTCCCCATTCATTCCATCATTACCATAAGATATTTTACCAATCCCAGCATTTGCCGCTAATTCTCCAACAACATACCCCCGTCCCGACTGCGATATTATAAAAAATTGTTCTCCGACAGCAGTACCTGATTTAATCAGTTTCTTTGCCCCTGCATAGTTCACCGCTTCATACGTCCATGAGTAACGGGAAATTGAGTTTGCATCAAGAACATCTTTGCAATCATCAGTAAACTCACCAATACTTCCCACAGGTGGCTCACCTTGGGCATTGACCAATGATAAGTAGTTACCCGCATAGATGGTATTTGCTACTCTATCATCATTTGTACCAGTCCAATATACTTTTCCATTGTCGCCAACCACAAGTGTCGCGGTATGATAATCCGTAACAAATTGCCTCCCTACCATGACATCCGTTATTTTTGATACCCCTGGCGGCATAGCCATCTCTACAAATTTATTAAGATAACACACAGTATCTGTGCCTGATGGGACCCGTTTGAATTCATCTGCAGCCAGAGGGGCTGTTTTTAAAGGAGCAATTACATAGTTAGTAGGATACACGCCAGGTTTGGTATAGGCAGGGTCGTTGTAGCGACTAGAGACTCGCCAAATTCCCGCAGCGTAGGCTTTCCCGCTGGCCGCAATCGCAAAAGACGTTGCATAAATATCTAGTGCAGCCACTTTAACATCAATAATATCTTCCCCCGCAGGAAAGGGAACTTCACGCGGGGTAATCAAAGTTACTTTGCCATTCGTTTCGTTCGTTGTGAGGGTCGGAGCCGTTGGAAACGGAAAAAGCGAGGGTACACCTGATGCAAGTACACTGCTACTGCCCATTCTTCCTGTATAGTAAATTTTTCCATCGTTTCCTTTTAAATAGATATGAGGTAAAGGGGTATCTATGTTACCCACCCAAACATTGGTATATTTGAAACTGGCATCTACCCCCGAAGGTTGAGGGATTTCACCAAAAGTCGTCGTGTTTACGGCTCCTCCATCACCGATGTGATAGGCTTTTCCTGATGCGCCAATCGCAACCCAATAAAAAGAGTTTCTTGGCACGTCAAAATCCACAAATTCGCTTTCGCCTAAAATCGTCAATGGGATTGGCACCCTCTTTGCTCTCGTCGTATCAGCATAACTAGATGGAGTCCCAAGCGTCCATCCCGCAACTGTTCCAACAAGTCCCGTATTAATTCCCCATGCACACAATTTACCAGAAGCGGTCAAACAGAAGAATGTGTTAGCGTAGTTATAGGTAGTTGCCTCATCAATTGTGACCCGCACTTTTTTAACGGGTTCATTGCCTGGCACCGACACCTTGTAAGGTGTTACCTGATACGAATTTGCAAGGGTTGCTGTCGATGTACCGTTCCGCTTGGCATGAATGGTAAAAAATTGGTTTGCGCCCCAGGTATAGACTCGCCCGTCGGTGGTCAAGCCAATGGTTGCCATCGATTCGTTGTTCTTGAGGTGAGATGATATATCTGCCCACGCCAGAGAGGAAACCGCTGGTTTGCCCAAATCGGAGCCAAACTGGGCCAGTACGTTTTGCCCAACAAAAAATGAGCAACAAAACAATAAACTTACAAGCGCACAGCGAAGCTTGTCTCCTGACAACCTTGTCCGTGCTTGATTCAAGAGTAAGGGGTAATAAGATGTTTTCATTTGTATTGATAAATTTTGTCGTTACGAGTTTTTCAACGTTATCAATTTTCAAAATAGGTTCTCATATTATTGCTGAGGTACAAAACACCTCACTTGTCAGCCAAGGGATATTTCCCCTCTCTGATAAGTGAGGTCGTAGTTATTTACTAAGTACGCCTGGCGTAATCGCCGAACAGTTGTTCAAACTCCATACCCTCGTAATTTCGTTGGAAGGCTTGTTGGTCAAATCGGCCGAGCAACTACCCGCTTGACCAACCGTAAATTGGAAATTATTGGTCAGCGTGCTACCATCGTATTTGATTGGAATGTGAAACGTTTGTATTCCCGTAGTAGTAGCCGTTACCTTATCAAAACCACTCACCAAACTCATGCCCGAACCACTGATGCTAATGGGCGAGAAATCTCCCACCGTTGTTACGTTTATTGTTACCAACAACGAAAGCTCAGAAGGTGTCCCTTGTACTGGAGCGGGGTATAGTTTCGTTTTTGAACAGTCAATCACTCCCACGCCTGGCGTTGAGACTGGCTCACCCAACGGGCCACCCGTGCCTGGGCTGGTGTTGCAACTCAATAGCTGTTCATTGGCAATGGGTACAGGATATGGAGAGGTGTAAATATGAAGATAACCATCAGAAATCATTTTACCAGAAGCTGTATTTGCGGACAGTCTTCCAACGAAATATCCCCGTCCATTTCTAGCTATAATACCTAATTGCCTATAAAGTCGGCTAGTAGGAAAAAGTTTAGCTGCACCCCGATAATTAATTGCCTCATAAGTCCATGTATAATATGAGTTTGTACGAGAAGAACTTACAGTATTGCAAAAATCTGGTCCTGGAGGTGCTAATGCCTGCGTCGGCATTAAGTAGTTGCCAATATAGAAAGTCAAAGACTCCTCATCATGCCCAGCTCCACTCCAATAAACTCGATTATTATCTACAACCATTAAAGTACCTAAATTCGGACTTCCTACAGATCCAGCGTGAGCTCTTGCGATACTAAGTACTCTCGAAGCTCCTTGTGGCATAGCTATTTCACAAAACTGTTTTAATACATATGCTGTATCAATTTCACCTGCATTGTAGTAGTATACATCTATCTGATTAGCTGGCGGTTCTGACTTAAGGGGCGCTACTACATATTGCCTAAAGTCCTCTCCAGGTACTCCGCCATTTGTGAAACTAACGCGCCAGAGCCCTGCAATATATGCTTTTCCGCTTGCGCTAATAGCATATGTACTTTGCTGAAAATCTGAATTATACGTTGATATATCAATAATATTTTCTCCTGCGGGAAATGGCACAAAGCGAGGAACTATTGATCTTACTCTGCCTTGACTTTCTGCTGTTGTAGTAGTTGGAATTGGTGAATTTCTAAAATATAAAGAAGGGACTCCTAAGCTTCCCGCTTCTCCCATCGGTCCTGTGTAATAAATATTTCCGTCATTACCTTTTAAATAAACAAGATTAAAGTTTGTGAATTTAGATACCCAAACTGCCGTGTATTTAAATGAACCTGTTACACCAGTAGGATTTGGAATAGCAGCATATGAAGTATAATAGGTTGTGGCAGGATCTAACTTCCCATCATAGCCAATATGATAGGCCTTCCCTGACTCTCCAATAATTACTCCAAATTCACTATTACTCCCAAAATCCATATCAACAAAAGTTGTATCTGTGCCAATGGTTGATATGAGTTTAGGCGTTCTAACAGCTTTAGTAGTATCATTACCTGCTGGTGCACTAGATACTATCGGAAAACCTGCAACAGCGTTTCCTGCAAGACCAGAGTTAAATCCCCAAGCATAAATTTTCCCACTCGCAGTTAAACAAAAATAAGTAGGTAAATAATATGAAAATCGATAACCACCAGAAGCAAAACGTACTTTAGTTGGTACCTCTCCAGTGGGCATTGAAACATAATAAGGAGCAAGTTGATTTACAGGTAATCCAGTTGTTGTTCTTTGAGCGTTAATTGTATAACCAACATTTGTACCCCAAGTATAAACTTGATTATTTCGTGTTATACCTATTGACCCCGAAGCTGGACTATCATGAGAATCATAACTAGAAATATGATCCCACGCCAGCGTAGAAATTGCTGGTGAACCCAAATCAGAACCAAACTGCGCCTGAGCAACCTGCACACCCAAAAGTAAACTTACCAACAAATAAGCAATGCGTAATCGGTAAGCGATGCCAGCAGGCATCCCTACCAAAAAATGTTTTCGAAGCAAGGGGTAGTAAAATGCTTTCATATACGATACTGTTTTTAAGGTGATTGACCCTAAGATGAAATAAGGATAAGAGGTAATTATCTTGAACTTGGCATTAGTTGTTGTGCATGTATTTACTATAAACTGCACATCTAAAAGCACACTAAAATGACACCAAGAATGAGAGAAGTAACTGTGATTTTAAACCAAATGGCGACTTAACCAAATGAAATGGCTATATACTTCACCAAAGATAAATATACCAAACAAGAAGACGATTGACCTATCAATAAGCTTACCAAGTATTCATTTTCTTCACCTGCAAAGCACCTATTATTACACAAAATGGCTATTTATGGGCATGAAAATGTGCTTAAATAGCATCAATGGTAAAGAAAGGAAAATTTCATTAAAATTACCCTTATCAATAATTATGCCATTTTATGAACAAGTACATTTTCATAGATATATAACTAACAAAAGCATCCTCAAGAAGGCAATTCATGCGATATTCACCCTAGTAATTTACCTAGAATGTCTGCCAACGGAAACATACCATTAGAAATTAACGGCTTTGATGCCCCTTTTTTTGTCGAAAGTCGCTTGTTAAAAAAGTTTTAATGGGCTAAATCTATTCTATGTACCAAAAACAGCCTCATTATTCCCTTCAAATCGTATAATATTATGCCAAATTACAAGAGCTAAGAATTATAAAAATACAAACCAAAATGGCTACTTTATACCATGTAATGTCTAAAAGATGAATTATAGCCAAAATAAATATATACTGTATATCCTATTTTCTAGAAAAAATGAACGAAGAACATCTATATTTTTATTCAAAAAAACGTGTTACTTTGTCCCAAAGTGTTAGTCCTATCCTGAACTTACCATTCTTCAAGCATTTAAAGCAGAAAACTTTATGAAAAATTTGGCCGCATTAATTATTGACGACGACCCAGAACAAGCAGAACACCTTCAAAGTATCCTAGAAAAATTACCTATTTTTCTTTCCATCAAAGTTATCAATGACTCTACAAAAGGCTATGCCGAACTCCTTGAAAACGAGTACGATTTGCTTTTCTTGGACATGGAGATGCCAGAGCTTAGTGGAATAGAGCTCCTCAAATCACTGGCGCTGCCACCAACCATTGTGGTCACGTCCCATCCAGGATATGCTGCCGAGTGTTTTGACCTCGACGACGTGATAGATTTTGTAGAAAAACCATTTACCCTCACGCGTATCAGCAGAGCAATCCGCAGGGCTATGGAGAAAGTTGTAGAAAAGCTCGACGCAAATACGGTTTATTTTAAAGCAGGCCACCGAACTCAACAGTATAAACTTGACGAAATTTTATACATTGAGGCCGATGGCATTTACAGTATGATTTATTTAAAATCTGGAGAACGAAGCCTTATCAACAGTAATATTTCGGAAGTAGAAAAGCAGCTAGAACATACCAAGCTTGTCCGTCTTCACAAGTCTTATATTTATAATTGTATCCATATTGCTTCTTTTGATAGCCGTCATTTATGGATTGGTAACCAAAAATTTGCGTTAGGCGTTAGCTATCGAGGTCGTTTGGCACAATACTTGAACGTTGACCCTAATTTTTAAACCTTGACAATAGGGTAGTGATTCCTAAAATAACGTTTTAAGTATCACTACCTATAAGCGCATTAATAACATGTCCATGCGAGCTTATTTATTCTTGTTTATCCTATTGATTTGCTGTAATTTATCACATTCACAATCTGCAAGAAACAAGTCAATAAGTAGCTACACAAAAGATACTACTTATATTCGCAGTGTATTAAGCAAAATCACTACGCTTTACTACGATGCTAAACACGACAGTGTTTTGATTTATCTTGACAAAATCAGTTCGTTTTCAAAAAAAAATAAAATAGATATTTTCAACCCTGAAATTTACTTTCAATACGGGCAATATTATAGAGGTCATACGCAATACAATTGGAATAAAGCTCTAGAAATGTTCAACAAATCGTTGTATTGGGCACGAAAAAGAAAAGACAATGAATTTATAGAAGAAATCAATTACAAAAAACTAACCATTTATTCTGACATTTTCTTAGGTAGTAGTACTAGCCATGC
>Ga0102832_1000254_pt1 | contig 121498 bp, 100 predicted proteins | sample EBPBio282013_DNA_FD_88942 | JGI IMG/M metagenome (GOLD analysis project Ga0102832, IMG submission 88942) | Wastewater treatment Type I Accumulibacter community from EBPR Bioreactor in Madison, WI, USA - Reactor 2_5/28/2013_ DNA (Illumina Assembly) | ecosystem: Engineered > Bioreactor > EBPR >... | reverse complement strand
GTTTTGCTTGCTCATGTTCCTAAATTTAAAAGGTGATTTCAATTATCGTACCTGTCTAAATTTTGGGGACCATTATAGTCTATTGCTCATGTGGTACAAAAATGTACGTTTATACTCAAAATCCAGTTTATAAATGCAATCAATGTAAAAGAAAAATTGCTGTCTCTGATTTAGATGAAATATTTCATGAACAATTAAAATCATTTTTACTTACTGATACAGATTTAGAAACTATTTCTTTAAAATCAAACAGTATTTTAAATGAAAAAGAGCAATTGTTAAAAACAGTAAAAAATGAATATGAAAAGCTCTTAAAAAGGACAGAAATACAGATGAATCTCCGATTAGATGGTGAGATTTCAAAGGAAGAATTTGCAAGATTCTATTCACCAAGTCAAATACAATTACGCCAATTAGAACAACAAATTCCAGAGTTAGAAGCCGAGATTGATTTTCTGAAAATCCAATTTATTTCATCAGATACAATTCTTCAAGATGCTGTTCAATTGTACAACAATTGGAATCATTTGCCATACGCTGAAAAACGAACAATTGTTGAATCCATCACCGACAAAATTACTATTGATGTTGATACTATTGATATAGCTTTATCATATCTCCCCGCACCCCTCTTACAACCAAATGAAGTAAAAAGGGAACACAACCTCAGGGGTTCATACTCGCTATCAACATAAAACTACTTGGAAACTCCACGGCCAACCGCGTTCTGGAAATCACTACTTTCCGCTCTTCCAGTGGTTGCCGCATTACTTCCAGCACAGTGCGTTTAAATTCGGGCAATTCATCAAGGAAAAGCACTCCATTATGTGCCAGAGATATCTCCCCTGGTTGCGGAAAACTACCTCCACCCACCAATGCCGCATCCGAAATGGTATGATGAGGATTACGAAATGGCCTTCGGGCAATCAAGGAAGAATTAGAATCAAGTTTTCCGGCCACCGAATGTATCTTCGTGGTTTCGAGGGCCTCTGAAAGTGTCAAAGGTGGTAAAATAGACGGTAGCCGTTTGGCTAGCATCGTTTTCCCGGCACCTGGAGGCCCAATCATGATGGCATTGTGCCCGCCTGCAGCCGCAATTTCCAGAGCCCGTTTTATATTTTCCTGGCCTTGCACATGCGAAAAATCGGCTTCGTATTCGTTGAGCGTGTGATAAAATATGTCGCGGGTATCGGTGACCAAAGGTTTGATGTCAATCTCACCGGTCAAAAATCCAACTGCTTCCTGTAGCGTTTCGACGCCAATCACATCCAGATTATTAACGATAGATGCCTCCATGGCATTTTCTTTAGGCAAGATAAAACCTTTCAGCTTATTAGCCCGTGCCTCAATCGCAATGGGTAATACTCCTTTGATAGGTCTGAGTTTTCCGTCCAGAGCCAACTCTCCCAAAATCACATATTCGTTGATTTCTTTTTCGTAAATCAGGTTTCCTCCCGATGAAAGCAGACAAATCGCGATGGGTAGATCATAAGCCGACCCCTCCTTCCTGATATCCGCCGGGGCCAGATTCACAATTGTTTTGTAACGTGAAACCTCATAACCGCCGTTTTTCAGGGCAGCATCAATCCTTTGCAGACTTTCTCTTACGGCATTATCAGGCAGACCTACCACACTAAGACCAAAACCGCCTTTCAAAACACTCACTTCTACAGTGATGAGCGTGGCACTTACCCCATATACTGCGGCACCATTTGTAGTGGATAACATATCAATTCAAAAAAATTATTACTCTTCCCAATGCCAGTCTTTCCCAATCACCAACTCTTTTTTCAGGTCTTGTTTGATCAGAAAATCTCTGGTTTCCTCACTTGACCTAAACTTAGCCGGCAACTCGTCCATATTGGCCAATGCATACAGCATCATAGCTGTAAACCTTACGTTGTTGTTAATTTGGTCTTTATCAATCAGGTCTATCCTATCGCAATTGGCATGGTAACAGCCGTAGGCTTTCACAGGGAAGCTGCCTGAAGGATTACAAACAGGCACTCCTTTAAGCATAAATGGCTGGTGGTCACTGTGCAGGCCTGCCCGATTATGGTTCATATTTTTATAGTTAGCATCTACTTTCTGAATCAGAGCACCGAGTTCATCCATTTTGGCTTTCAGCTCATCATTGCCAGAGGCATTGAAACCCATAGCGTTATTGACCATGTCAAGATTCATCATCAATTTTACATTCTTGATTTCTCCTGTCTCGGCATATTTCTTCGCCATAGCTTTTGAACCCAAAAGTCCCTGCTCTTCTCCCATAAACATCACAAACTCAATCGAGCGTTTGGTTTTAAGATTCAGCGATTTAAAAACACGGGCTATGTCTAAAACCGTAAAAGACCCAATACCGTTATCCATGGCACCAGTGGCCAGATCCCATGAGTCCAGATGACCGCCAATGACTATTTTTTCATTTTTCAGTTTTTTAGAAGTTCCCGGCAATGTAGCAACCACATTCCTGGCATTGATTGGGCGACTAAAATTCCGCATGTCGATCACAGCCAGAATATTTTGTTCGTCTTTTATCCACCTTCTCATAACCTTTCCTGATTCCTTCGATACACAAACTGCGGGAATCGGAATCAACTCTCCTGTAACAGATGCTGTTCCTGTTAACAAAACCTCTCCATCTACAGCATTGGCAATAATCACACCCACTGCCCCGTATTTAATTGCCAAAGCAGTTTTTTCAGATCTGTGAAGGTTTTTTTGACCTTTATTTTCTTCTTTCTGAATATTGATATTGAGCAGAGCAACTTTCCCTTTTATTTCGTCTTTAACCTTTTCAAAATCAGGCTCCAGGCCATCGCCACAGTCCACAATCTTGGCAGTAACATGAGAAGACACCGGTGAATGTGCCAGAGCTACCACATCAAAATCCACAAAATTATCGCTTTCTTCAGGCACAAGGGAAAGGCTTACTGTATCTCTGGCCCAGGATTCTACCACGAAAGGCATGTATTTCGTATTGTTAAAGCCATATTTTTTAAAAAGTTGAAAAGCGAACTCCTCTGCCTTCTTTCCATTTGTACTTCCCGTCAATCTATGCCCAATCGTATTGGTGGCATCTCTTAGTGTTTCGTATGAACGGCCGTTTTCCAATACATCTTTATTGATTTTAAAAAAAACACTCAGCATTTCATCTTTTTCAGGAGAAAATGCCGTCATTATTAACACTAAAGCAACTATTAAAAATCTAATTTTACTCATTTCGAGGGTTTGATGGGAGTTATTTCATTTATTTAGTAAATATTCAATATTAAATTAAGAAAATAAATAATCTTTTGATTTTTTTTGTCCAAAACTAAAAAGCTCTATACTAAATGAAAAAAATTAATCTGGTACTTTTGTTTTTAAATGTAATTAATCTTTCAATGGCTCAAAAAATTTCCAATAAGGGTATTTTGGCACCATCTGCCGAAAAAAGACCTCATGACATTACCATGCATAATCATACCCGTACCGACAATTACTATTGGTTAAATCAGCGGGAAGACCCTGAAGTTTTAAAATATTTAAATGCCGAAAACGAATATCTGGAAGCTGTAATGAAACCAATAGCTGCTCAAAGAGAGGCATTATTTGAGGAAATGAAAGCCCGAATTAAAGAAAAAGATGAGTCGGTGCCATACAAAGATGGATCTTTTTACTACTATTCAAAATTTGTCGAAGGAGGTGAATACCCGGTTTATTGCCGTAAAAAAGATAATCTTGATGCCGTAGAAGAGGTGATTCTTGATGGTAATCAATTGGGAAAAGATAAAGCGTATTTTCAAATAGGAGGTTTTGAAATATCAGATAATGAAGAAATTATGGCCTATGGAACAGATACTGTCAGCCGACGTAACTATGACCTTGTTTTTAAAAATCTCAAAACCGGAGAGCTTTACCCCGAAACCATCAAAAATACTGAAGGGGGTAGCTATGCATGGGCCGCTGATAATAAGACGATTTTTTATATCGTAAGGGACCAGCAAACCCTGTTGGGGAATAAAATTTTCAGACATATTTTAGGGACAGACCCCTCCTCCGACCAACTGGTTTTCGAGGAAAAAGACAACCAGTATTATACAGGTTTGTATAGAATGAAATCTAAAAAATATATCGCCATTGTATCTGAGCAAAATGGCGTAGCTACTGAATATCAACTTCTTGAGGCATCCAACCCTCTGGGTGAGTTTAAAACCTTTTTAGCCCGAAAAAATGGTCATGAATATTATGTCGAACACTATCAAGATAAGTTTTTTGTCAAAACCAATTCTGGAAATGCTATCAATTTTAAGTTGGTTGAAGTAGAAGAGAAAAATGCTTCCAATATCAAACTTTGGAAAGAAAAAATTGCTCATAGGAATGATGTTCTGTTGGAAGGAATTGAAGTTTTTAAAAACCATCTGGTTATTCAGGAAAGAAATGAGGGCCTTATTAAACTTCGAATTATTGATCAAACCAACAACCAGGAACATTATGTTGATTTTGGCGAACCTGCCTATGATGCCTATATAGGTACAAATCCTGATTTCAATACGAATTTGCTGCGATTTGGTTATAATTCGCTCACCACTCCGGGTTCAACTTTCGACTACGATATGACTTCCAAAACCAAATATCTTAGGAAAGAACAGGAAATTTTGGGAGGATTTGATAAAAAAAATTACAAATCAGAAAGATTTTACATCAAATCTAGAGATGGAGTAAACATCCCGGTTTCGCTGGTTTACCATAAAAATACCAAAATAGATGGCTCTGCACCACTTCTTCAATATTCTTATGGCTCTTATGGTTATTCAACTGATGCCTCTTTTAGTTCAACGAGACTGAGTTTACTTGATCGTGGATTTGTTTATGCAATTACCCATATCAGAGGTGGCCAGGAAATGGGCCGGAAATGGTACGAGGATGGTAAAATGTTTAAGAAAATAAACACTTTTAATGATTTTGTAGATTGCTCAAGGGGTTTGATTGAAAAAAAATACACTGCTTCTGACAGACTTTTTGCAATGGGCGGAAGTGCAGGAGGCCTACTGATGGGAGCAATCATAAATCAGGCACCTGAACTTTACAAAGGTGTCGTGGCCGCAGTGCCTTTTGTGGACGTGGTAACTACAATGCTTGATGAGTCAATCCCGCTTACTACAGGAGAATTTGAAGAATGGGGAAATCCTAAAAACAAAAAATCTTACAATTACATGCTTTCTTATTCGCCTTATGATCAGGTACAAAGAAAAAAATATCCCAATCTTTTAGTGACGGCAGGACTTCATGACAGTCAAGTACAATATTGGGAGCCAGCAAAATGGGTGGCTAAACTAAGAGCTTATAAAACTGATCAAAACATTCTCATTTTACATACCAATATGAGTGCAGGGCATGGTGGAGCTTCAGGCCGTTTTACTGCTTTAAAAGACACAGCCCTGAATTATTCATTTTTGTTAGATTTGGCCAAAAAATTGTAGTACGATATTAAATTTCGCTTAAATAGTTTTAATTTAAATCTAAAAAGCATATTTTTGTCTCTATAACGTGCAAAAAACAGTTAATTACGCTTTAAAAACCGTAGTTTGTCAAGTAATAATTATTAAAAAATGATGAAGAAGTTAGTACTGATTTCCTTAACCTTCTTTGCCTTTGGATCCATTTCAACCAAAGCACAAGATTCCTGTTCAGTATGTAAGCCTTTTCCATGGGAAATAGGTGCACTTGCAGGTGTAAACCAATATTTTGGTGATATGCACTGTAGTAAGCCATACGCCTCACAAAATAACCTTATGGGAGGTTTGTTCCTCAGAAAACACATCAGTGATTTCTTCGCCATAAGACCACAGGTTTTAGTTGGTAAACTCGCTGGACGAGATATGGACAACCCTGATAAATTGTGGGATTACAGAAGATTAAATTTCTCTTCTACTCCTTTTGTCGAAGCTGCCGTATTGGGTGAATATTATCCACTTAGAGAAAGGAGATTTACTTGTGACGGGTTTATGAAAAAAACCTTGTCACCTTATTTATTCGCGGGAGTTGGTGCTACCTACAGCAATCCTACAGTCTATCAGGAGGCCGGTGCCAGTTTTCCGGTTAGGCCTACCGATTTGGCAGCTGATGTGGCAAAAATGGATAAATTTGGCAATCGGATTGCTGCGGTTATTCCGGTTGGTCTTGGTGTAAAATACAATGCTTCACGGAGAGTCACACTGGGAGCTGAAGCGGGATATAGATTTTCGACTTCGGACTATCTCGACGGACTGAGTCTTGCAGGTAATTCCGGTCGAAAAGACGGGTATTTTCTTGCCAATGTATTAGGTTCTTACAGATTCGGAGATAAAGATACCGACAAAGATGGTGTAGTTGACAAATGTGATGTTTGTGCCAACGAAGCGGGTTTGCCTAAGTTCCAGGGTTGTCCTGATACTGATGGCGATGGAGTTCCGGATAAAGATGACGAATGTCCAACAGTGGTGGGGCCTATCGGTCTGAAAGGTTGTCCAGACTCTGATGGAGACGGAATTGCTGATAAAAACGATGCTTGTCCTACTTTGGTGGGAAGTGCTTTATTAAATGGCTGTCCTGACAGAGATCACGACGGTGTAGCCGACAAAGACGATTCATGTCCTGATGTAGCTGGTATCAAAGAACTAAAAGGTTGTCCTGATACAGACGGTGATGGTATCGCCGATCAGGATGATGCCTGTCCAAATATTGCAGGCCCTTCATCACTAAATGGTTGTCCTGATACCGATGGTGATGGTGTTGCAGACGCCAACGATGACTGTCTGAACGTAAAAGGTTTGGCTTCGGCTAATGGTTGTCCTGATTCTGACGGAGACGGTGTTCCTGACAATAAAGACAAATGTCCTTCGGTAGCCGGACTAATGAGCAACGGAGGATGTCCTGAGGGTTATGTAAATGGTTTGGCTCCAATGAGAGGTTTTAAATCCTCAAGCGGCTGTGTGATTACCAGTGATGAATTAAGTAAATTAAGCTTCGCATCACAAAGTATTGAGTTTTATCCTGGTACCAACAAAATCAAACCTACATCATATAAGGCCTTGCAGCAGGTATGTGATGTTTTAGGTAGATGCAAAGATGCTCAACTTACTATAAATACCTACAACGATGGAGGCAGCGATGCTCAAAATGTTAGGTTGGCTAAACTCAGAGCCTGTGCGATTTATTCTTATTTTATGAAGAAAAAATGTATTTCTAAATCCAGAATGACATACAATGGATTTGGCGATGAAGATCCAAACAGCTTCTACACTACTCCTAACGGTGTAAAATCAGGTTCAAGAACTGAATTCCTTTTGAAATAAGTTATATTGATATTAAACAAAGAAAGCGGCCCAACGGTCGCTTTTTTGTTTTTATTATCCTTGAAATTTTTATCCCAGGATTGCTTATATTTTCTTCCCAAAAAGTTTATTAACCAAATCTAAATGAGAATTTAGATTTTACTACTTCCCCAAAACCTCCTTAAGTCTGGCTTCAGATTCCAGCCTTTCTTTCAGCTCTTTTTTCCCGTATTTAAACCATAAAAAAATAAGTGCACCAACGGATAAATAAGGAATTACCAATAGATAAAGGATACCAAAATTCAATCCGGTGCCTATCACTCCCCTTCCTTCACTAAGATTACTCTCAACAGTGGCACGGCACATGGCACATTGGGCATACGTAGCCACCTGCATTAAAAGTAAAACTCCCGTAGCAATCAGCTTTTTCATTTAAAAATAAGTGCTCTTTTTATGAGTTTAAAAAATATAATAAGGCGAAATCATCAAGTAGGCTATTACCCCAGTCACGGATACGTATAACCAGATTGGGAAAGCAATTTTTACAATCTTTTTATGGCTTGTGTCCATCCTGAACCATCCAAAATAATATGCCCTCAGAACAAACGGCAATACTACCAGTGATGACACAATATGTGAAATTAAGACAAAATAATACAAATATCTGATAAAACCCTCACCTCCAAACGAGGTAGAAGGGTTGCTGATGTGATACAATACATAAAACACCAAAAATAAACCACCAAACGCAAACCCTAACGAAAGGAATAATTTATGTAGGGCAATATTGCCATTTTTAATAAAATAAAGCCCCACGAGCAAAAAAATAGCAGTTAATGAATTAATTATGGCATTTAAAAATGGCAAATGCCTTGTCCATTCTCCTAAATCTAACTTAGACCTAATACCAAGCAATACTGCTACAACTACAGGAACGGCAACAGAAATAATATTAATTACTAATAATGAATCTTTTTTCTTTTCCACAAAATCTTAATTCTGAGTTAATAAAACTTTTATCTCGACAGAGAGCCTTTCTACATCTGGTTCATTGGTACCGTCATAAATTCCCCTAACAAAGCCTTTGTTGTCTAATAATAAAAACTTCTCTGAGTGTATAAAGGTTTCGTCTGTATCTTTAATATTTGGGTCATATTCTGAAGCATCGGATACAGGCAACTTAAAGTCCTTGATTGCAAGCTCATAAATATATTTCTTATCACCGGTAAGTAACTCCCAATTCTTATTTCTGTATAAAAAAGTATTCTTATATTTTTGTAATATCCATGGTCGGTCAAATTTTGGATCTACTGATATAGAAATAAACTTTACAGATTTGTCCCTGAATCTTTCTGAAAGACGGTTGATATTTTTATTGGTAACTGGGCAAATAGTGCCACACCGGCTAAAAAAGAAATTGACAACTTTTATCTGGGATGTATCTTTTACTGATTCGTATTGCAGGCTATCCTGATTTAACAATACAAACCGTGGAATCTGGCTAAAAACCGTATCCCCATCAGAAATCATTACTTCGCCACTTTCATTCAGTTTAGGGAAATAATAAGGTAAGTCAAATTTATTCTTTCCAAAAAACTTAAGAAACAGAAAAACAAAAGCCGGAATACCCAAAGTTATCAGGAGTATTCCGACTTTAAAATTTTGCTTTGACATCAGCCTCTAACTAATCCAATGTATCCACCTTCGATAATTAATGCAACCAGTAGCCAAACCACAAAAAGGGCTGGCAAAATAATAGACCAAATCATGGTTTTTACCTCATCTTTCAAGTGCATGAAGGTACCTACAATGTAATAAGCCTTCACTATTGTCATGATAATGAAAATCAGGATTTTAGTCCATTTAAAAGTATCAGCGTCCAGGCCGAATGCAACACCAAATTCAAAAGCTGTAATTACCAACAATATCCAAAACACCTTCCAAAGAGCTTTGGTTTGAGGTTTTTGTCTTTCTCCGTTTATGCTATGACTTTCCATTTTTATATCTTATTTTAAAATTTTAAACCAAATAAAAGAATGTAAATACAAATACCCACACCAAATCAACAAAGTGCCAGTAAAGACCAACTTTCTCAACCATCTCGTAATGTCCTCTTTTTTCATAAACACCATTGGCGGTATTATAAAAAATAATAATATTCAAAATCACACCTGATAACACGTGCGTACCATGGAAACCGGTAATAAAAAAGAACAAATCCGCAAAGGGTACCGGGCCATACTCATTTACTGCCAGATTGGCCCCAAAGACTTTAGATCCGTCTGCCAAAACCAGACCATGTTCTGTACCATGAATAAAGTGCGACCATTCCCAAGCCTGTGACCCAAGGAAAGTTAAGCCACCTAATATGGTCCAAAGCATCCATTTTTCAACATCGGCTTTATCTCTTCTATGACCGGCTTCTACAGCCAAAACCATGGTTACAGAACTAAAAATCAAAATAAAGGTCATAATACCCACAAAAACCAAAGGCAGAGATACGCCATGCAAAAACGGCACTGATTCGAATACTTTCTCAGGTACCGGCCAGTATTTATATGACAATTCGAATGTCTTATGAGTCATTTCCGGAACAACATCCTTGAAACTCGGTGAACCAAATCTGATCAATCCATAGGAAATCAATAAGGCAGAAAAAGTAAATGTATCGGATAACAAAAATATCCACATCATGATTTTTCCATAACCCACTTTCAAAGGTTGGGTTCCTCCTTTCCAGGTTAAATGTTCAGGGTTTAAAGAAGTTTTAGCAACTGCCATAAAAACAATTATTTAAGATTTAGGACAAATATAAAAAAAATGATTTGGGAAAAACCCAAAATAATATTTCGAAAAACAAATTTTATCTGAAAAATAATAAAAACAAAAACAAATAGACCCAAAGAATATCAAGGAAATGCCAGTAAGTAGCACATACCTCTATCTGAGTCATATTTTTTGAATGTACTGCCATTTTCCGAGCCGCAAGAAATGCATACAGCAAAACCACTAAACCCGTAACAAGGTGAAATCCATGCAATCCGGTAAGCACATAATAAAATGAGCCTGATGGATTTCCTTTTAAAAATATCCCCTGAGATTGCAAATCCAGCCATCCCAGATACTGCATCACCAAAAATAAGAGACCAAAACCGAAAGTAAGGCTTATGAAAGTTCTTAATTTTAGGAATTCATCCTTTTTGGCAGCTAAATAGGATAGATGCATAAACACACTACTAACCACTAACACGGCAGTACTATACCAAAAAATAACAGGAATCTGAAAATCAGTCCAGTTGCCTTCAGCCCTTCTTACCAAATATGCACTGGTAAATGCCGCAAAAAACATTATAATAGTTACAATAAAAAGCCAGATGATAAACTTCCACTTGTTTACCGTCAAAATTGGTTTTGGCTCTTGTAAAGTTAATTCTTTCATATTTTATCCATTAAATAAGCAATTTGCACGATTGGTAAATACAAAAAAGATCCAAACATAAGTCTGGTAGCCGCTTTTTTACTTCTTTCTCTCATAAGATGTAAAGTCTGGGCAGTAAAAAATATTCCGCAAATCATGGCCACCACAGCTGAATTTATTCCTGTCATGCCTAAATAATAAGGAACCCAGCAAAGTGGCAAAAGAAATAAAGTATAAATGGTAATTTGAATAGCTGAATTTAAATCCTGACCTCCTTTCGAAGGTAATAGCTTAAATCCGGCTTTTTTGTAATCTTCATCAAGAACCCAGGCTATCGCCCAAAAATGCGGAAATTGCCAGAAAAACTGAATAGCGAACAATATGCCAGGTTCCAAACCAAAAGAACCTGAGGATGCTACCCAACCAATCATTGGAGGAAATGCACCAGGTAAAGCACCAACAGCTACAGCTACTGGCCCTACACGTTTTAAAGGTGTATATATAAAGCCATAAAGCATCAAGGATGCCAATGCGAGTAATCCGGCTTTAACATTGAAACCAAAAACTATGATCATTAATCCGGAAATGCCAAATACAAACGAAAGCAGAATGGCTTCAGTGATACTTATGCGGGCGTTGGGAAGAGGCCTGTTCAAGGTCCTGGTCATAAGTTTATCTAACTCGATTTCCTTAATTTGATTGATGATATTTGCTGATGCTGTAACTAAAAAAGCTCCGATAGCGAACAAAATCATTTTAAGCCAGTCGGTCTGATTTGATGCTAAACTGTAACCAAAACAGCTTGAGAAGACAACAGTACTACTTAGCCTGAACTTGGTGAGCTCAAACACAGCTTTAAATTTATTATTAGCAATACTATATGATTGCGACTCCATCAATTGTTTTTTACGTTAAAAAGGAATAAACTAACAAACTGTAAACTAATAATGACCACTGAAAGTGTCAAATGAAATGGCTGAATAAGTGCCGGAAAACCAGCAAACGTCAATAACATTCCTGAAAAAATAATTAACAAAACCGATAATAATGTACTAATCGTTATCTTCCTTGAAAACTGGTTTGAACTTTTATTTATTCTTAAAAACAATAAAATCTGAACCAATAATATTGAAAATCCCAATCCAGAATGAAACCAAACCTTTCCAATCACCGTATCAACCCATTGCTCTCTCCCTACTTCACCCAAGCTCTTTTGAGCTATATCAATTCCTTCCCTAATTTGTGTTCCGAAAATTATTTGTCCAACAGTTAAAACAATTCCAATTCCAATTAAAAATGTAAGACCCCTATTACCTTTCAGATCCTTTAGGTACCCTTCAGCACGGTATGAGTATAAAACTGCAAATAAAAGTAACCCTAGAATCAAAAGAGACAGCAACATATGAACTGTAATCATGGTGGGGTGTAATTCAGATGAAACTACCTTGGCACCAAGCCATCCTTCCAATAACACTAATATTAAAGCAAGAAAGCTAAGATAAAAAATCAATGGCTTTGTCTTAACATATGCTTTGTAGGAAAAAAAGACTGAAATAATAATGAATATTCCTGTCAAAACTCCAAACAACCTGTTAATGTATTCTATCCAAGTCTTTGTAGGGTTAAAAACTATTTCACCCTTAAGCTTTTCACCATAAATCTCAGCATAATTTACAGGCAACTGATCTATCGAAGTTGGAGGTATCCACATTCCGAAACATTTGGGCCAGTCCGGACAACCCATACCTGATCCTGAAGCTCTCACAAATCCACCAACGAATATCAGACCTATTACAGTTATTACTGTCAAAAGACCAAACCTTCTAAACAAATTGGTCATATCAAAAAAGTACAATGGGCGTTTTACCCATTGTACATTGATTTTACAAATTTTTAATCATGAATAGATGTATCAAACTTGATACCTTCAATTTCCTTTTCAGATTTGATCAGCTCAGTTTCCTCTGGAAGGTTTGACTCCGGAGTAGCTGAAAAAGGAACATTTTGAGGAATAAAATCATCAGAGGCCCCTGGTTTAGAATAATCATATGGCCATCTGTAAACAGTTGGAATCTCTCCCGGCCAGTTACCGTGAATTGGCTCAACTGGAGTAGTCCATTCAAGGGTATTTGATTTCCATGGATTCTCAGTAGCTTTTTTACCTTTAAAAATTGAATATACAAAGTTAAAAATAAAAATACCCTGAGCCAGGAAGGTAAGAATGGCTGCTATTGTAATTATAGCATTTAAATCAGCATATGAACTGAATGTATCAAAACCGGACCACTGATAATAACGACGTGGGAAACCTGCTATACCAATATAATGCATTGGGAAAAATACAAAATACACACCCGCAAATGTGATCCAGAAATGTATATATCCAAGTGTACTGTTCATCATTTTACCATACATCTTTGGAAACCAATGATAAACACCGGCAATCATCCCAAAAAATGCAGCTGAGCCCATTACAAGGTGAAAGTGAGCAACTACAAAATATGTATCGTGCAATTGAATGTCGAGTGCACTATTTCCCAGAATTATACCTGTCAAACCACCTGAAACAAAGAAAGATACCAATCCGATAGCAAAAAGCATTGCTGGGGTAAATATGATGTTTCCTTTCCACAATGTGGTAATGTAGTTAAATCCTTTTACTGCAGAAGGCACCGCAATAATCAATGTAAGTAACATAAATACTGACCCAAGGAATGGATTCATACCCGTTACAAACATATGGTGTGCCCATACAATAAACGCAAGAAACATAATACCTGCCATTGAGAAAATCATAGCTTTGTAACCAAAAATTGGCTTTCTTGAATTTGTGGCTATGATCTCTGAAGTTAATCCTAAAGCAGGCAAAATAACGATATAAACTTCCGGGTGTCCCAAAAACCAGAATAAATGCTGGAAAAGAATCGGGCTACCTCCCTGATTAGGAAGAGCCTGACCGTTAATATAAATATCAGAAAGGAAAAAGCTGGTTCCAAAACTACGGTCAAAAATCAGCAACAATGCCGCAGAAAGCAAAACAGGGAATGATAAAATACCCAAAATGGCAGTAAAAGTAAACGCCCAGATGGTCAATGGAAGCTTATCCATAGACATACCTTTGGTACGTAGATTGATTACAGTTGTTACATAGTTAATACCGCCTAACAAACTTGATACTATAAACAAAGCCATTGCCACCAGCCAAAGGGTCATTCCATCTCCCGAACCCGGGTTGGCTTCTTTTAGAGCACTCAAAGGTGGGTAAATAACCCAACTTCCACCTGCCGGACCGGTCTTTAAGAAAAGAGATATAAACATGATCACACTGGAAGCAAAGAAGAACCAGTAAGAAAGCATATTCATAAAACCGGATGCCATATCACGGGCTCCTATCTGCAGCGGAATAAGGAAATTAGAGAAGGTTCCACTTAAACCAGCAGTCAATACAAAGAAAACCATGATAGTACCATGCATTGTAACCAATGCAAGATAAAAATTTGGATCCAGTTTACCGGATTCATTAATCCAATCACCAAGTAATGGCTTTAACCAGGTCATATCCATGTCAGGAAAACCTAATTGAAGCCTGAAAATTACTGATAATAAACCTCCTAGTACAGCCCATACAATACCTGAAATCAAGTATTGCTTTGCAATAATTTTATGATCTTCAGAAAAAATATATTTTCTGATAAAACCTAATTCATGATGTTCGCCGTGGGCATGCTCATCATGAGTATGTACATTTTCTACTGAAACAGCTGACATCTCTATTTTTATTTTAAAACTTTACTTGAATTACTTAAACTAGCGTCGGCAACTGATTCTTCAACAGGAGCCTCTTCCACCGGAAGATATTTTTGAGCTTTTGCTTTTAAATTGGCAGGAACCAATTCAAGAAGCTTAGGATTCTCAGCCAATAATGTTTTCTGGCTTCTTTTCCATTTCTCATATTCTGCTGGTTCATCAACCACCAGCAAGAGTTTCATGCCAAAATGGGATCTACCACAAATCTCGGTACATGCAATCTCATAATTGAAGTTTTCTTTACCCAATTCTTTCCTCATATCGTTGGTTGACTTGTCAGCCACAAACCAAAACTTGGTAGTCATGCCAGGCACAGCATCCATTTTTACACGCATGTGAGGAATAAATACACTATGCAAAACATCACGAGCTCTGATTTTCAAAAGTACCGGTTTGCCTTTAGGTATGTGCATTTCAGAAGCGTTAGAAAAATCATCAAAAGACTTTTCATCAGCAAAATCAACACCCATGGGATTACCATTGGCATCATCCATCAATTTAAAGTTGTATCCTCCTAGTTGATTATCATCAACACCAGGATAACGAACTGCCCATGCAAATTGTTTACCCATTATTTCAATTACCTCAGCATCTTGAGGGGCATCAGCTGTTACTTTTGTCCAAACTCTAAGACCGGAGAAAACCAAACCCGCCATAACAATTGCCGGAACAGAAGTCCAGATAATCTCCAAATTATTATTATGGGTATAAAAAGAAACCTTTCTATCTTTTGAGTATCTGTATTTGTATGCAAAAAAGAAAAGAACTGAGTTTACAAGCACAAAAGCGGTGGTGATAACACCCATAGATACCCAAAACCAGAAATCTGTTTGCCTACCATGAATAGAGGATGATTCAGGTAAAAAGTTTTCTCTTGCAGAAAAATATGACCAAAAAACTCCGGCTAAGCTAAGAATCCAAAAAATTAATAATGCCAAACCATTGGCATCATTGTACTTGTTGGGTTTACCGAGATAACCTTCATTTTCTTCACTCCCGGTGTCTTTGATTCCTTTGATTATTGATAGTGTTTTTGAAACGACCATAAAAGTCAATATCACAAAAACTATCGCCAAAATTGCGATTACAATTGTCATTTTACTTATTTATTTTTTCAATTAGGCTTAAAACTATAAAAAACGATTCAAATCACAAAGCCTTCTACTTTATTATACAATTAAATCCCTCTCTTGCAGGAAAGGGATTTAATCTATATTATCCTAAAAATAATACCAAAAATAAAAGGTTTGTTACAATAATTATATATCGTGATGTAAACTTTCTTCAAGGAAAGGATGATTTTTGGCAATCAGGTTAGCCTTAGAAAGTTGACTCATTATGAAATATACAAATACTGATGCAAATGTCAGGGTCGTGCCTATTTCCATTAAACCAATTCCTCCCTGATCTTTTGCAATACCTGGCATTTGCATTTGATAGAAATCCAACCAATGACCAATTAAAATTGAAACTGTCGCCAATTTTAAGAAAGTTACGTTCCTTTTAGACTCACGAGCCATCAAAATAAGGAATGGGAACAAAAAGTTCAAAACAATATTAAACATAAATGGCCAAAAATACCTTCCACCATAACCACTTAACCTTTCCTGGAAGTAAATTGTTTCTTCAGGTAAGTTTGCATAGAAAATAAGTAGAAACTGACTAAACCAAACATATGCCCAGAAAACAGAGAATCCAAACATTAGTTTACCTAAATCATGAATTGCACTGAAGTTTACTGCTTTAAGATAACCATGATCTTTGAGTAATAATATGGTTAACATCATTGCGGCCAAACCTGCTACATGCCAGGATGCTAAATGGTACCATCCAAACATGGTCGAAAACCAGTGAGTATCAATTGATAAAGAAAAATCCCAGGCAGCTGTTGAAGATGTTACTGCAAAAAATATCAAAAACAATTTTGAGTAAAACCTGCTCTTATTATAGTAAGCCAAATCATTGTACTCGTCTTCCAATAAAGAGTTTTTACGTATTTGAATCCACAGATAGTACCAAACAGCAAAATATGCAATCATCCTCACAAGGAAAAATCCAAAATTGAGATACCATGATTTTCCGGCAATTATTTTATCGTAATTTTCACTTGCCGGATCCATGATTCCGTGATGCGTCCAGTGAAAAATGATATTTCTGGTTTCAGGATACAAAAACAGACCCAACATTATCAGAGCAGGCACAATCACAAATGAAGGAAAGGCTTCAGGAACCCTTTTAAAGGAGGTGTACCAACCCGCTTTGGCAACGTAATTATAACTCAGGAAAAACACCCCAACAACTGAGATGCCTATGAAATAAACACTGTTCATCCAAAGATTGGCGACCAATCTTGAAAAAACAGTAGCTCCATGATGTCCACCACCATGGGCACCAGCCTCGTGACCAGCTTCATGATGTCCGAACTTTGCTACCAAAAAATAACCCAATATTACCAAAACCACACCAATAATAGCGGAGATAATAAGCTTTCTTTTCGACGAAGATGAAAACTCAAATGATTCGTCTAATGAAGGTATTTCGTGCTTGTGAGCCATTATTTTATTATTTTCTATTCTAAATTTTCAAAAAATATATTAACCGCCAATCTGCAATCTGGCAACATAGTGAGCAATTTTCCAACGCTCAATTGGTGTAACCTGAGCGGCATGAGGCCACATACGACCTTTTCCAAAAGTAATTACATGGAATATATGACCTGCAGAAACGTTCTTGAGTGCATCAGAGCTGTAATTGGGAACTCCTTTGTATTTAGCAGCTACTTTACCATCTCCTGCTCCTTTTTCTCCATGACAGTGCATACAATTTCTTTCATAAAGAACCTTGCCCTCCTCTTCTGCTTGCTCTGACCAAGGAATAGGATTTTTAACATTTGCAGCCAATGCTAAATCGTCCTTTCCAAAATCATATACCATCAAATCCTCCACAACAGAGCCATCTTCCTGGGTAAATTTTGTATTAAACTTTCTTCTAGCAATGGTACCAGCAACCGGCTTACGCATATTTAAGCCACCCGGATTAATCGAATTGGAATTAATCTGAGTTAATGGCTCATAAGCCCTTGAATTATACATGTTCGGAGCAAATTCCCAACCTGTATCATCATGACTGTTGCATGAAACTAAACTTAATCCAGCAATTAAACTGAAAACTATTGCTATATATGATTTTGTGTTTTTCATTTTTAATGAATTAAACTATCAAATTTCTTTTACACTCACTTCTGAAGCACCTGATTCTTTCAAAATTGTTTGAATCTCAGCATCGCTCAAAGTATTTTTACTCATATCGATTGCCATCGCAAACTTATCATCAGTACTTCTTTCGTCAAAAATTACTGGCTTAGTGGTAGGCCCCAAACCTTCCATAAAAAAGAAGGTGAATGCCATTCCAAATGCCGCCAACAATACCGTCAATTCAAAAACAATTGGAATATTGGTTGGAAAAGGAATGAAGTTTTTTCCACCTATATTCATAGGCCAATCTATTCCCATTGTCCAAAAGGTAAGTAAAAATGCAAGTGAAGTACCTGTAATACCGAATAGAAAAGCGGGAACTCCCATACGTGGTCTATCATATCCCAATGCATGATCAAGGCCATGAACAGGATAAGGACAAAAAACCTCCTGAATTTTAACTTTGCTACCTCTTACTTTACCAACAGCGTCTTTCACGACGTCCTCGTCATCAAAAATGCCTACAATATATTTTTTATGTGCCATCTTAAGAATTTTCGAATTTAATTTTTTATCAGTAAATTAATACTTGGCTGGTTTTTCTGATGAGGTCTTCAAAACTGATTTTACCTCAGCCATATTAATAACAGGCAAAAACTTAGAGAATAAAAAGAATAGTGTTGAAAACAATCCAAACGAAAACATATAATCACCAATATCAGCCATACGAGGCGTGAAGTAAGTCCAGCTTGAAGGAAGGTAATCTCTGTGAAGTGACGTTACAATGATTACAAATCTTTCAAACCACATACCGATATTTACAACTACTGCAATTACGAATGAAACCACAATATTTTCTCTTAAGCTTTTAAACCAAAAAATCTGAGGAGAAAGTACATTACAGGTCATCATGGCTGCATATGACCACCAAAGTGGACCTGTTGCTCTGTTAAGGAACGCATATTTTTCGTATTCAACACCTGAATAAGCCGCAATAAAGAATTCAGTAATATAAGCCACACCTACGATAGAACCTGTAACTGTAATAATCTTATTCATTAAACCTATATGCTCTATCGTAATATAATCTTCAAGCTTATAAACTACTCTGGTAATCAACATTAGGTTTTGAACCATCGCAAATCCCGAGAAAATTGCACCCGCAACAAAGTAAGGCGGGAATATAGTAGTATGCCAACCTGGTATAACCGAAGTGGCAAAGTCAAAAGATACTATGGTGTGAACAGAAAGTACAAGTGGGGTAGATAAACCTGCCAAAATCAATGAAACATCTTCATATCTGGCCCAGGTTTTAGCACCACCTGTCCAACCTAATGAAAGAGCACCATAAATTACTTTTCTCACACCTGTTGCCCTGTCTCTAATGGTTGCTAAATCCGGAATTAAACCGATAAACCAAAATAACAAAGAAACAGAAAAATAAGTCGAGATAGCAAATACGTCCCAAACTAAAGGAGAGTTAAAGTTAACCCATAATGAACCGAAAGTATTTGGTAGTGGTAGTGCCCAAAGAGCGAGCCATGGACGACCCATGTGCATAATGATAAATGAAGCAGCACATATTACGGCAAAAATTGTCATGGCTTCTGCTGCACGGTTGACAGATGTTCTCCATTTTTGACGGAAAAGTAGTAAAATGGCAGAAATCAAAGTTCCTGCATGACCAATACCAACCCACCAAACAAAGTTGGTAATATCCCAGGCCCAACCTACGGTTTTATTCAAACCCCAAACGCCCAGACCTTCCCACCATGTCCAAAGCACCCATCCTGCACCATAAATCAATACAAGAATAGAAATAGTCAAGGCTATTTTCCATTCCTTGGTAGGCTTGGCTTCTACATGTCTGCAAATATCTTCAGTAACGTCGTGATGCGTTTTTCCTCCAGTTACTAGATGTTCTCTTATTGGTGAAACTACTGACATAATTATATCCTAGAATTTTCAGGAACTTTATTTATTTTAAATCAAATTTATTAAATCAATGAGCATGCTCCTCGGTATGTTTAACTTCAGCTACTGCTTCAGAATTTCTTTGCTCATCTTTATTTCTAATTTTAGAAAGATAACTGATTTGAGGAATTACGTTTAATTCTTCAAGTACATGATAAGCTCTTCCTTCTGATTCCTGAGCCAGGAGTTTTGAGATTTTGGTATTTGGATCCAACATATCTCCGAAAACAATTGCTCCTGTTGGACAAGACTGCGAACAGGCTGTCTCAATCTCTCCATCAACCGGACGACGTTTCTCACTTTTTGCTGTAAGCTTACCGGCCTGAATCCTTTGAACACACATTGAACACTTTTCAATAACCCCTCTTGACCTAACAGTAACATCAGGATTGAGTACCATTTTCCCTAAATCATTATTGAGATTATAGTCAAAATTATCATTTTCAAAATACTTGAACCAGTTAAATCTACGAACTTTGTACGGACAGTTGTTAGCACAATATCTTGTTCCAACACAACGGTTATAAGTCATCTGGTTAAGTCCTTCAGAGCTATGGGTGGTAGCCAAAACAGGGCAAACGGTTTCGCATGGAGCATTGGAACAATGCTGACACATCATAGGCTGGAATACCACCTCTGGATTTTCTGAAGCTTTTTCCATTTCTTTAAAACCGCCTATACTGTATCCTCTTTCATGGGGAGCATCAGAACTATAATATCTGTCAATTCTAATCCAGTGCATCTCTCTTGCTCTCGCAACTTCAGCTTTACCTACTACCGGAACATTGTTTTCAGCCTGACAACTTACCAAACAAGAAGCACAACCAGTACAAGTGTTGAGGTCAATTACCATGCCCCAGCTATGGTTCTTCTTGTCATGACCATTCCAAAGTGAAATAGAATATGGCTTTTTCAAACCATCAGAAGTACCAATTTTTGGCTCAAATCTTCCGGCTTTGGGGTCTTTTACATATTTACTGAGGATAGTTTCCTGGATTACAGCTTCACGACCCATGTAAGTTTCATGAGTTTGAGTCTGAGGAAGTGTATATCCACTTTTTGTTTTCTCAATTTTTACATCGCCTACCCAAAGATTGGAGGCAGAAGTGGCTCCGGAAAGAAAACTTAAAACTTCGGTTCCGGTATTTCCTGCTTTACCAGCGGAAGTTCTGCCAAATCCCATCGCAATCGAAACTGTTTCGTTGGCCTGTCCCGGTTGAATTACCAAAGGAAGCTCTTTTGAAACTTTACCAACGGTAACATTTACCCAATCACCTGCTGACAAACCAAGATCCGCTGCTGTTTTTTGAGAAATATTGGCTGTATTTTCCCAGGTAACCTTTGTAATAGGATCTGGTGTTTCCAACAACCATGGATTATTTGCCTGAATACCCGTTCCGATAGTTACATTTTCAAAAACTGATAACTCAATACCTTTTCCAGTCTTCAAAGAAGCTACTGCAGCGGCAAGATTACCATTAAAGGTGGCACCTGAGACACTGGCCACAGGTGATTCCAGAACTCCATCATGAAGTGCTTTTGTCCAGGATGAACCTCCAAGAATATTAGCATTCCAAAAAGATTTCAAGTACGTCAAATAATCTGCTGGTTGACCAGCCCAGGTTAATAGACTTGATTCGGCCTGGCGAGAATTGAATATGTTTGAGATACAAGGTTGTATCAGGGAATAATAACCCGTCTTTGGATTGGCATCTCCCCAAGACTCAAGATAATGGGTACTTGTGGCAATGTATTTGCAAAGTTTTGAAGTCTCAGTTTCAGTTTCAGAAACAGAAACACTCAATTTTACTTTTTTCAAGCCTTCGGCAATATCAGCACCTTTAATCGAATCGTAAACCGGATTTGCACCAAGGAAAATCACGGTATCAACAACACCGGATTTAAGCTCAGAGGCAAACTGGGCTAATTGTGCATCACTTCCCTGACGATAGTTAACAGTAGTTCCAAAATCAATTGTAGTACCAATATTTCCAAGGAGGCTGTTTATACCATTAACTATAGTTTGAACAGAGGCATCATTTGAACCACTTACCACCAAGCCTGCTCCTTTGGCGGCGGCAAGGTCTTTGGCACATTTATCAAGGTATTGCGTGTCAAGTTTAGCTACTGAAAGTGCTGAACCAGAACCCAGAATTGCAACTAATTTATTGTAAAGATTAGCCAATATTATACCTTCTTGAGAAGGCTTGATTGTTCCCCTATAGTCAGCATTTGCACCCGTAACGGTCATCCCGGTTTCAAACTGATAATGACGAGACATGGTTTTTTTACCCCCTTTGGCACTACTTACTTTCCTTCCTTCAGCCCAGAGAGAAGAATATTCAATTGGACTAATCCAGGTTCCAAGGAAATCACAATTCACACCAACGATAACATTGGCTTTATTGAACAGATATGAAGGAATTACTGCTTTCCCAAAACTTGCAGCATTGGCCTCAATCAGACCCGATGCCGAATTTGCATCATAGGTGATATGCTTGGCAGAAGGGTATTTTTTCGCAAAATCCGCAATTACTGCTTTTGTAGTAGGCGAAATAATTGTATTAGAAACTATCCTAATATTTTGAGAAGAAGCCAAAGCGGCAGAAACCTCTTTATCTAACTCTTCCCAGGTAGTTTTTTTACCTTCTTTTTTAGGATCTTTTAATTTTTCTGAATCATATAAAGAAAGAACAGATGCATGAACTTGAGCGTTAACACCACCTCTGGTAACGCCAGAAAGCTTATTACCTTCTATTTTAATAGGTCTTCCTTCTCTTGTTTTAACTAAAACACTGGAATAGTTGCCCCCTACATTATAAGACGTAGCGTAATAGTTAGGAATACCTGGCTCTACATCTTCAGGCTTATTAAGATAAGGAATCGACTTTCTTACCGGAGCGTCGCAAGCTGCCAATGATACAGCAGCAACTCCAAAACCTAACATTTTTAAAAAATCTCTACGATATGTTCCCGATTCCAGTCCTTCAAGATTAAATTCTCTCTCTGAATTTTTCACGAGCTCAATATCGTTTTTTAACTCTTCAACACCTTTCCAATACTTTTTATTAGTATTCTCCATGAGTTATTTTATATAAATGATTTTGTATTTCTTTAATTAATAATGACATTTAGCACACTCTAATCCACCATTGTCTTCAACTTTCATAGTTTCCTTAGAAGTACTTTTATGAGCAGTTAATAATGCATCATAATAAGCATTTCCTTTTGAGTTCACATCGGTTTTGCGGTGACAGTCAATACACCAGCCCATTGTGAGTGTAGATCGTTGCTCTACGACTTCCATTTTCTGAATATCACCATGGCAATTAGCACAATCTAATCCACCAACAGTAGTATGTTGAGAGTGATTAAAATATGCTAAATCGGGCAAATTGTGCACCCTAACCCATTCAATAGGCTGATTTTTTTCAATTGCCGCATAGATTTTCTGTATCTCAGGAGATTCTTTCTTAATGGTATTGTGGCAATTCATACAAATACTTGAGGAAGGAATCCCAGATTGTTTTCCTTTGTAGACACCAGTATGACAATATGCACAATTTATTTGCATATCACCTGCATGTAGTTTGTGTGAAAATTTAATGGGTTGTTCAGGAGCATATCCCTGATGAACTCCAATTTTAAACATTCCATCCAACGATGCTTTTGTAGCTAGTATAATAAAAAGCCAAACAGCAGCAGTACGAATAGTTTTGTCAGCGGCCAAACCTTTTAGGTTAGCCTTAAGGGCATCCATTGGGCTTTTATATTCTTCTCCATCTGCAGTTGATAGTTTAGTAAGAAGATTGAGAACAGCCAAAAGTGCGACCAAAACCATTCCCATGATAACCAAAAGCACCACAAGAACTATATTAAAGAATTGGCCACCACCTGTGTCCTGAGCTTGAGCAGCAGCAGCACCATCAGCTGGGGCAGCAGTCGGAGCAGGGGCAGAATTGGCTTGCTTGATGTATGCAAGAATATTTTTGATTTCAGCTTCTCCAAAAGCAGGGAATGCTGTCATCTGTGTTTTGTTGAATTTTTCATATAATTCAACCGCATATTTATCACCACTTGCAATAACCGCTGCGGGGTTATTGACCCATTTCTTTATCCAGGCAGCATCTCTTCTGTCTTCAATTCCTGCCATACCAGGCCCAACGATAACCGAGGCATCGGTAGCGTGACATTGAGCACAATTGTTTTTGAACAGAGTTTCACCGGCTGCAGCATCGCCATCCTGAGCAATGACGCTCAATTGGAATGAAGAAAGAACAATGATGAAGGATAGTAATTTTTTCGAAATATTATTAATCATTTTAAAATATAATATTGCAATTTTTCAAGATGCAAAGCTAATGTAGGATTATTTTCTTTCAAAGTATGTATTATTATTTTTCTGACACATGAATAAATTTAGAAAGATTTTAAATAACAAAATAAATTGCTGATTATAAATAATTTAAAATAAAAAAATACCATTTGAAAGTGCTATAAAATAGCTAATCCAAATGGTATTAATTTAAGTTTTCGGAACTTTTATTGTGAGGTCCCGAGCGGATTCGAACCGCTGTACAAGCTTTTGCAGAGCTCTGCCTAGCCACTCGGCCACAGGACCTTTATTAAAAGGAATGCAAATTTACGACCAAAATGCCAAGTCGCCAAAAAATACTTTAAAATTTATAAGATTAAGTAGGTTGCATTTATAGCTTTTAAAGAGTCGAATTACATTAAAGCTTAATAATAAGGATTTTTAGACAAAAAAATGGTCACCATATTCTGATGACCATTTTTCGAATTTTACTTTATTAAAGAATTAAGCTTCATCTGATTTTTTCTTGGAAGCTGCTTTCTTTTTTGGAGATGCTTCTTCGCTTTCCAATTGATCTTTCAAAGCTGCAAGAGCAGAAATATCACCCAGAGTGGATTTTTCCGCTTCAGGCAATTTTACTTTATCTCCACCTTTAGCTGGCTTCTTTTTGTCAGATTTTGGCTCATCTTTTGGAGCTTCCCAGGTTTTGGTATGAGAAAGTACAATTTTCTTCTCTTCTTTGTTAAATTCAATAACTTCAAAAGAGAGTTTCTCTCCTACTTCACCTACTGTTCCGTCTTGTTTGCTGATACCTTTCAACAAGGCCTGACCTTCGATACCATATGGCAATTCGAGTGTAACCTGCTTGTCATTTTTACCAACAATAGTACATTCTTGAACGGTACCCGGCTCAAAAACTGACTCGAAAGTATCCCAAGGGTTTTCTTCGAGGTGTTTGTGACTAAGGGCAAGTCTGCGGTTTTCAACATCTAACTCAAGAACGATTACTTCAAGCTCATCACCGATTTTCACGAAATCTGAAGGATGTTTGATTTTCTTAGTCCATGAAAGATCGGAAACGTGAACCAGACCATCGATACCTTCTTCCAACTCAAGGAATAAACCAAAGTTGGTAAGGTTTCTAACAGTACCTTTATGTTTAGTACCTATGGCGTATTTAGCCAAAAGATCTTGTTTTGTCCAAGGATCTTCGGTCAATTGCTTGATGCCCAATGACATTTTCCTTTCTTCTTTGTCCAAGGTCAAAACTACTGCAGAGATATCGTCACCGATTTGCAAGAAATCAGAAGGATTTCTCAAGTGCTGTGACCATGACATTTCAGAAACGTGGATCAAACCTTCAACACCCGGCTTAAGCTCAAGGAATGCACCGTAGTCGGCGATGTTTACGATTTTTCCACTTACTTTAGAACCAACTTCAAGGGTTTCGGCCAATGAATCCCAAGGGTGAGCTTCAAGTTGCTTCATACCCAATGAGATACGTTTTTTATCATCATCGAAGTCAAGTACAACCACTTTGATTTTGTCGTCAAGGTTAAGTACTTCATTTGGATGATTAACACGACCCCATGAAATATCAGTAATATGTAAAAGACCATCTACGCCACCAAGGTCAATGAATACACCGAAGTTGGTAATATTTTTAACGACGCCTTCCAACACCTGTCCTTTTTCAAGGTTAGTCAGGATCAATTGACGTTGTGATTCAAGGTCTTTTTCGATCAATACTTTATGCGAAACTACTACGTTGTCGTTGGTATGGTTGATTTTCACAACTTTAACTTCCATACGTTTTCCAACGAACACATCGAAATCGCGGATAGGCTTAACATCGATTTGAGAACCAGGTAAGAAGGCCTCAATTCCATAGATGTCAACAATAAGACCACCTTTGGTACGACGCTTGATAAGGGCATCAACGATGATGTCAGTTTCAAGAGCAGCTTCAATTTTGGTCCATGCTGTAAGGATTCTTGCTTTTTTGCGTGAGATAACCAACTGACCAAGTGCATCTTCCTGTTTTTCGATAAACACTTCTACTTTGTCACCCACTTTAAGGTCAGGCAGGTCACGGAATTCGGAACGAGATACGATACCGTCAGATTTGAAGCCAATGTTTAGTAAAACTTCTCTGTCAGTGATACCAACAATAAGGGCATCAACTACGTCTTTTTCTTCGATAGCAGAGAAAGTCTCTCCATAAACTTTTTCCAGATCAGCTTTTTCTGCAGCTGTGTAACCGCCACCGATACCTTTTTTGGTTACTTTTTCCCAATCAAAATCGGGGAATGTATAATTTGCCATAAATGTTTGTAAGACGCTCATTATTACATCAATAGGCCGAGCTTTCCTATCGAAAATTGTTAAAAAAATATATTTACCTTGTTAAAAGGAGTGCAAAGGTAGTTGAAATCAGTTGAATTTCAAATATTTATATAAAAAAATTGAAGTCTCCTGAAAGGAAAGTTGAAGAAATAATTGAAATGTCTAAATAAAGGTATTTTTTGGGAGATGAGTCTAAAATAATGTTAGATGTATTGAAAATAAAGCATTAACCGGCCGAACTAAGCTCCTGTTGTTTTCTTTTACCCAGAAATGGCAGCCAATTTTCTTCCAAATGACCCGAACAATCTCTCACAAACATGACAAAGGATGGCTTGTAAGGTTTAATCTTCAGTGGCATACCGGCTTCTTCAGGGGTTAGGTCTCCCTTGGATGAATTACACTTTTTACAGGCAGTGACCAGATTTTCCCAGTGCGTTTTGCCTCCCCGAGACTTTGGCATTACGTGATCAAGCGTAAGGTCATGCTTGCTTCCACAATAAATACAAGAATTATTGTCCCTTTTAAAAATATTGTTACGATTCATAACTACACTTTTGTAAGGAACAGAAACATATTTATTGAGCTTGATTATAGAGGGCATAGGATAGGTGGATGAGACAGTTCTGAGTTTAAAAAGCTCTGATTCGGCAACCAGCTCGGCTTTTTTCAGATAAACCAAAAGGAAAGCTTTGGGTGCTGAACATATACTGATAGCACTATAGTCTGCATTTAAAATCAAAACGTGCCGCCCCATATACAATTAGCTTTTGGTTTAATATTCTAATTGTCAGGCAATTTATTTAAAAAATATCAAATAAGGAAGTCAGAAAAGAAAATTTACAATTTCTTCAAATTAATCCAAACGGGATTTTTCACGCTGAAGGTCTTTTTCTTTGATCGAGTCGCGTTTATCGAATAGTTTTTTACCTTTTGCAAGTGCTATATCAAGTTTGGCCAGACCCTTTTCATTGATATAGATTCGGGTAGGAATTATGGTTAAACCTTTGTCGGTAAGTTTGGAAGCTAGTTTTTTAATTTCTTTTTTCTGGAGCAGTAATTTACGCTCACGCATAGGTTCGTGGTTATAGTGAGTCCCAAATTCATATTTTGAGATGTTGAGATTTTTAACCAAAATTTCACCTTTGTCAACGATACAATAAGCATCGGCCATGCTTACTTTTCCTTCCCTTATGGACTTAATTTCGGTACCTGTCAATACCATACCAGCCGAATACACATCTATAAAAAAGTATTCGAATGAGGCCTTTTTGTTTTTAATATCTGTATGTTTCTGAAATCTTGACATGATTGATTCTGAAAAATCAGGGAGCAAATGTACAAAAAAAATCCCCGCCTCAATGATAGTGACAGGGATTCCGACTTACGTGCTTTCCTAATAATCCATGTGATGGCCGTAAGGCCTAACGAAGGATTAAATCTTTATGAGTATATGCTCCAATATTTTAAGTCTATTTATAAAAGTTAGCAAATTTAAATATTGAAAAACAAATTTCCAATCAATTCGCCATTTTTTCACTTTTCGAGCTATGTCTTCAGATATCATGTATCCGTTGAATAACTAAATTCGGTGTTGCTTATTAGGTAGCCAAATCTATGCCAAATTTTTATGGCAGAACTCATAAAGTTATTTTTGAAAAAATGACAAAAATCATTAAACACTAATTTTCAATTACTTAAATGTAACAAGTTTTATTTAACGGCAAAAGAAATAATATTCACAGGAATTTTTGGCAAGTAAAAAATCATCTTTTTGATCATGAAAAATGGAAATTAATCAAGCATATTGAAAATCCAAAAGAAGAAAACATTCTATTTCCTTTATTTAAAATATTTTCCCGCAAAATATATTATACTTGTAGTGTAATTTTTAAAAAAACAAAAGATTTGCTTAATACTCCTTTAATATCTACAGAAAAAGCTCAGGAAACTGCCATATTGGTGGGTTTGATTTCACAAAAACAAAATGCTGAAAAAACAAAAGAATATTTGGATGAATTGGCATTTTTGGCTACCACTTCAGGCATAAAAACTGTGAAAGTTTTTGTTCAAAGATTGCAAAATCCTGATCAGAAAACTTTTGTTGGAAAGGGCAAACTAGAGGAAATCCAAACCTGGATGGCTATCAACCCGGTTGATACTGTGATTTTCGATGATGAATTGAGCCCTTCACAGGTGAGAAATCTGGAGAAGGCATTTTCAGAAAAAAAAGTATTGGACAGAAGTCTGTTGATATTGAATATTTTTGCCCAACGTGCCAAAACCGACCAGGCTAAAAGGCAGGTTGAACTGGCTCAATACAAATATCTTCTGCCGAGACTTACGCGTATGTGGACACACCTTAGCAAGCAAAAAGGCGGAAATGCCAATATGCGTGGACCGGGAGAAAAAGAACTTGAAACTGACAAGAGGATTGTTCAGGACAGAATCGCATTCCTGAAAGACAAACTCGAAAAAATCGATAAACAAGCCATGACCCGTCGTAAAGAAAGGGACAGACTGGTGAGGGTGGCTTTGGTAGGATATACCAATGTTGGAAAGTCAACTTTAATGATCAGACTGGCAAAGACCGATGTATTTGCTGAAAATAAGTTGTTTGCCACGATTGATTCTACCGTCAGAAAAGTGGTTATTGGTCAGATTCCTTTCCTGTTGACTGATACGGTGGGATTTATCCGGAAACTTCCGACAACGCTGGTAGAGTCGTTTAAGTCAACATTAGACGAAATTAGAGAAGCAGACATTTTATTACATGTGGTTGATATATCACATCCTTCTTTTCAGGAACAAATCGACATTGTAAATACAACTCTTGGCGATATAGGTGCGGTAGATAAGCCCACAGTTCTTGTTTTTAATAAACTTGATAGTTTTGAACCTGAATCTGAAGAAGGACTTGATAAACATTTAGCTACTGAAGAAGATTTGGTGAAAAATCTGGCAAGGTTTAAGGAAAGCTATTTGAAAAAAAATGCCAATGTGGTATTTATTTCTGCTCAAAACAACGAAAATATTGGAGAATTAAGGAAAATCGTTTTCAATTTGATAAAAGAAAAACATTTCATGATATACCCAAACTGGGATGCTTCAAAAAATACGCTTTATGAATGGCAAGAGATGGAAAATGTTCAAAATGAAATTTAATATTAAAATATTTTAAAAAGAGAAGACTTCTTTCCCTAAATTTGAAAATCTAAAAAAACCTGACAGAATGAATAATAATGTAAAAACAAATTGGTCGCAATTCGGAACACTTGTGACAGTCTTTTTCTTTTGGGGCTTTGTAGCCGCCAGTAATGATATTTTAATTCCGGTATTTAAAAAAGCTTTTGATCTCTCACAAGCCGAAAGTCAGCTGGTTTCGGTGGCCTTTTATGTTGCTTACACTGTGGGTTCTTTAATTTACACAGGTATTTCTGCCGGTATTGGTGGTGATATTTTGAATAAAATTGGTTATAAAAATGGTATTGCACTTGGTCTCTTGATATCAGCATTGGGAACATTACTTTTTTATCCTGCTGCTAATCAGGGTTCGTTCCCTTTAATGATCTCCGGGTTATTTATAGTTGGTCTAGGTTTTTCACTGCAACAAATAGCTGCAAATCCATTAGCGATAGTTATGGGTGATCCAAAAACCGGCTCTCAAAGATTAACAATGGCAGGAGGTATCAATAACTTTGGTACTACTATCGGACCACTTTTAGTGAGTTTTGCCATATTTGGAAGTGTAGCTTCTGGAAACACGGAAGCAAGTATTGAAAGTGTGAAAGTGCCTTATTTGATTTTGGGGCTAGCTTTTGTACTGGTTGCGGTATTCATAAAGTTCTCATCCGTACCTAACAAAATTGATCTTGATAAAGTAACCGAGAGCGAAGCCGAAAATGATGATAAAATTTTGCACAAAAAGTCTGCTTTTGGATATCCTCAGCTGGTAATGGGTATGATTGCTATCTTTTTGTACGTAGGAGTTGAAGTATCTACTGCTAGCAATTTGCCAGCTTATATGGAAAAATATCTTGGAGTAGCAACAAAGGATATCGCTCCTTACATTTCTCTTTACTGGGCTAGTTTGATGATTGGTCGTTGGTCAGGTGCAGTGGGTGCATTTGATGTAAGTGCTGACTGGAAGAAAAAACTAAAATTTGTTATGCCATATGTGGCCTTTGGAATATTCTTACTTGTAAACTCTATCGCTCAGCATGATATTACCAAGTTTTACATTTACGCAATAGTGATAGCGGTGATGATAATTGCTGATATAGCCAGTAAAGGAAACCCGGCAAAAATGCTTCTCTATTTTTCTCTTGCTGGTGTGATTGCGACCGGAATTGGTATGTTAACAACTGGCATGGTTAGTGTTTATGCATTTATCAGCGTAGGTTTATTCTGTAGTACACTTTGGCCTTGTATATTTACATTAGGCATTACCGGGCTTGGAAAACACACCAATCAGGGAAGCAGTCTTTTGATTATGATGATTATGGGTGGTGGTATTGTGAGTTATTTGCAAGGTGTGCTTGGAGATGCCATTGGAATACAAGGAAGTTATATCGTAGGCATTTTGTGTTTTGCTTACCTGGCGTTTTATGCCATCAGTGCCTCAAAAGCATTAAAAAATCAAGGGATAGATCTTGATAAATTGACTGCAGAAGGCGGACATTGAGTCGATTGATGATTGATGATTGATTCGATTGACGATTGATTCGATTAACATTTGACGATTAAATTATTAAAACCTCATTTAGATTTTTCTGAATGAGGTTTTTTCTTTTTAGAAGCCTGGGCTATGGGATTATATTCCAAACAAAGGTCTATCCATTGGTCAAATTCTGTCTGATTTCTCATTCCTGTTTCATCTACCAAAACAAATCCTTTAAGAGGTCTGCCAGTAAACATCATTTCACTACACCCGGTCTTTTCAAGCAAATCGGCCTTAATTTCAGGATCAACTCTGCACATGAGGTCGTCTTTAATTATCCCAACACACATTTTGTCGTTGAGCATAAAACACAAGCCCCCCATCATCTCCATTTCCCGAAGATTTGGTAAATCTTTTAGTTTTTCACGAATTCGGTTGGCAAGAATTTCAGAGTAAGCCATAAATCTATTTTTTTCATAAATATTGAAAATTAATCACTTAAAACAAAAAAAGCATGATGAAATTAAACTCATCATGCTTTTTATAAGTATTTGAATTAATTACAGCTTAGCCAAAGCCTCTTCAATTGCTTTAATTTTCGCCTCGGCATCGGCAAGTTTATCTTTCTCTCTTTGAACCAACTCAGGCTTTGCATTAGCCACAAAACGTTCATTGGCAAGTTTGGCTTCAACTGATTTCTTGAAGCCCTGCGAATATTCGAGTTCTTTTTTCAAATTTTCTCTCTCAGCCTCCACGTCAAGATTGTCCCCAAGATCAATTCCAAATTCATCTCCTTTGATTACGAGACTGATTCCTTTTACAGAAGACGAAACAAAAGTGATTTCTGAAAGGTTAGCCATTTTTTTCATCAAACCCTCCAAATGAGCGTATTTACTGGCTTCCTGGGTATTGATACTTAATGGCAAGGCTTCTTTTGGCGACATTTGTTTTGACTGGCGGGTATTTCTTACCCACGAAACCAGCTCAAACAAGATTTCGAAATCGGCTAATATTTTTGAATTCACCTCTCCCCCTTTGGGGAATTCCTGAATACAAATGGAGTCATTTTCAGCTCTTTCCTGAATATTTTGCCAGATTTCTTCTGAAATAAATGGTGTCCAGGGGTGAACTAGACGCATCAATTCCTCAAAGAATCCAAGAGTGGCATCATACGTTTCCTGATCTATCGGCAAGCTTTGTCCATCCACATAAGCAGGCTTAATCATTTCGAGATATTGCGAGCAGAAGTCATTCCAAATCAAATTGTAAGTCACCAGAAGGGCATCTGACATACGGAATTTGTCGTAGTGATCAAGGGCTTCAACAACGGCGGCGTTCAGTTTTGAGCGGAACCATGATATTGCTGAGGTGTTCTCGACAGCTACGCTGGTAAGTTTCGCACTATCATGCTCACTTATGCTCGAACTGACAGAAGAGACGCTCGAGCTGACAGTTTTCCAACCTTTCACCAATCTGAAGGCATTCCACATTTTATTGGAGAAGTTACGGCCCTGCTCAACGAGTTTTTCATCGTAAGGCAAATCATTCCCGGCGGGTGAGCTGAAGAGCATCCCTGTACGCACGCCATCGGCACCGAATTTATCAATTAAATCCAAGGGATCAGGTGAATTACCCAGTGATTTTGACATTTTTCGGCCTAATTTATCCCTCACAATTCCCGTCAGATAGACGTTTTTGAACGGATAGGTGCCTTTGTACTCATAACCGGCAATAATCATCCTTGCTACCCAAAAGAAAAGGATTTCCGGAGCGGTTACGAGGTCGTTGGTCGGGTAATAATAATTGATGTCTTCGTTATCGGGATTTTTGAAACCATCAAAAACCGAAATCGGCCATAGCCAAGAGCTAAACCAGGTGTCGAGTACGTCTTCATCCTGGGTGAAATCAGCAGCTGAAACATTTTTACCTTGAGTATTGGCAATTTCGACTGCAGCCTCCAATGATTTGGCAACGATGCAAGTGCCATCAGCCAGATAATAGGCTGGAATACGATGTCCCCACCACAACTGGCGACTGATACACCAGTCACGAACGTTTTCCATCCAGTGGTTGTAGGTGTTCTTAAACTTAGGGGGAATAAGCTGAATCGTGTCGTTCATCACGTTTTCGTGTGCCGGCTTGCTCACTCGCTCCATTTTCAGAAACCACTGTAATGAAATTTTAGGTTCTATTACCGCTCCGGTTCTTTCTGAAGTACCTACATTGGATTTATAGTCCTCCACTTTCACCAAATTGCCAGATTCCTCAAGCATTTTGATGATTTTTTTGCGGGCTACGAACCTGTCTTCTCCTACCAAAATCTGAGCTTTTTCATTGAGTTTACCGTCATCCGTCAAGATGTCGATTACATCCAGTTTATGTTTTTCGCCCAGTGCAAAGTCGTTTTGGTCGTGAGCAGGAGTTACTTTTAAGCAGCCGGTTCCAAACTCCATCTCCACATATTCATCAGCAATGATACTGATTTCTCTATTAATAAGCGGAATTCTAACTTTTTTGCCAATCAGATTTTTATATCGTTCGTCTTCAGGATGCACACAGATGGCGGAATCAGCCATGATAGTTTCAGGACGAGTAGTGGCTATGATTACCTCGGCATCATCTCCGATATACTTGATGTGCACCAACTTCGAAGGCATTTCTTTGGTGATTACTTCCTCGTCAGAGACGGTGGTTTTGGCCTGAGGGTCCCAGTTTACCATGCGGTAGCCCCGGTAAATGTCCCCTTTTTGGTGCAAATCCACGAAAACGTCAATTACGGCATTATAAAGGCTTTCTTCCATCGTGAAGCGGGTACGATCCCAATCACACGAAGCACCTAATTTGCGTAATTGTTTAAGGATAATCCCGCCATATTTTTCAGTCCACTCCCAGCAGTATTTCAGAAACTCATCTCTGGTCAAATCGGCTTTGTTAATGCCTTGCTCCTTGAGCATGGCCACCACTTTGGCTTCGGTAGCTATAGAAGCATGGTCGGTACCAGGTACCCAACAGGCTTCTTTGCCCTGCATACGGGCCTTACGAATGAGTACATCCTGAATGGTATTGTTGAGCATGTGCCCCATGTGCAACACGCCCGTTACATTGGGTGGCGGAATGACTATGGTGTATGGCTCTTTGTCTTTGTTGGGTGTGGACTTGAAGAATTTATTTTTTCCCCAATAAGCATACCACTTATCTTCTATTTCTTTAGGACTGTATGTTTTTGAAATTTCCATTTGTTGAAACCCGCTTTTTTGCCTGATTTTGAATTAAAATGCAAAAATAAGGAATTTTTTTGTGGGTCATGCTTGGAAAAAAATAAATGAAGGGATAGTGATATTTAAAATTCAAAAAACGAACAAAGCCACCCAAGAATGACCAAAGGTGGCTTTTTAAAATTTCCCTTCTCAGAAGGGTTTCATAATCGGAGCAAACTATAGATGTTCCTCCACAAATACGTTAAATTCTTTTTTCATTTCCTCAAAAAGGCTCACGAAAGTTTCTCTTCTTTCTTTTAAGGCCTCTTCTTCTTCGAGGGTGCGTTCCACAGATACAATTGGGGCTGTTTGTTCTTCTAATTCTAATTCGTTTTCTTGCTGCTTGATATCATGCCGGAAATAATCAATTTCGTTTCTTTGAATCAAAAATCTGTTTTGAAATTTTTCGACCTGAATCTTCACTTCTTTGTCAGGATTTTTTGCACTGATGTGAGCTAACCGCTCTTCAAATTTTTTGAGTTGATCTTTGTAAAACTTCAAATCATTCAACCATTGGGTGTGTTCATCATGCAGCTCGAAGATATACGCTTTGTTGTCCATTGTTTTACTGAATTTTATATATCAAAGCAAAGCATTTGTATTGAAAAATAATATGATGACTGTCAATAAATGGAATGTAAAAAATCAATGTAGCCCTTTCTCCTTTCTTAGATGTTTACAAAATATTGTTGGATTTGTTACTTTTTCAAGTAAAAAAAACCACGCTCACGACCCTACATTCCAAACAAAAAGTAAATTTGTTACCGATTTTTTTAGCCAATTTCTTACCTTGTTTAATAAAAAAAGCCACGGAAAATTCCCCCGTGGCTTTCTGCATTTATAGAAAAGTTTACTTAACTCCGAACTTATAAACAGTGGTGGTATGGTAAGTTTCACCCGGTTTTAACAATGTAGTAGGAAATGCACTTTGATTTGGTGAGTCAGGAAAATGCTGGGTTTCGAGACAGAAACCATAACGGTATTCATATTTTTTCCCTGTTTTACCCACTGCTTTTCCATCAAGAAAATTCCCGGTATAAAATTGTACAGCCGGCTCTGTGGTAAATACCTCCATCGTGCGACCTGACGCAGGCTCATATACTTTTGCTACTGCCTTAAGTTTGTCTGAAGCATCATCAAATACCCAGCAATGATCGTAACCTCCACCTAGTTTTATTTGATTATCAGAAGTTTCGTTGATTTTGTCTCCGATTTTATGAGAGGTTAAAAAGTCAAACGGAGTTCCTTTTACATCTTTTAGCTCTCCAGTAGGGATCAAACCAGCATCAACCGGTAAAAATTTTCCTGCAGCCATTTGCAATTCATGATCCAGGATATCACCGTTACCTTCTCCTTTCAGATTAAAATATGCATGATTGGTAAGATTTATCACAGTCTTTTTATCTGTTGTAGCCTTATAATCGATTTTTAATGAATTGTCTTTTGAAAGCGTGTAAATTACCTCCACATTCAAATTTCCGGGATATCCTTCATCGCCATCTTTGGAAAGTAGACTAAGCTTTAGTGATGGTTCTGATCCTCCCTTGGTTTCCACATTCCATATTTTTGCATTAAATCCCGACCTACCCCCATGCAACGAGTTTGGTCCATTATTTTTAGCTAATGTATATTCAGTTCCGTCAATAGAAAATTTGCCTTTGGCGATACGATTCCCAAATCTTCCAATTAAAGCACCAAGATATCTGGCCGGTCCAAAATATACTTTTGGGTCTGATACCCCCAGGGTAATATCATCAAATTTACCATTTTTGTCGGGTGCCGTCCATCTTACGATTGTACCTCCGAGGTCAATAATTTCGACTTCCATCCCTTTTGCATTTTTCAGCGTGTAGGAGGTCACACTGTCTCCATTGGCGAGCGTACCGTAATGCTTTACGGTTATTCCTTTATCCGTCATGTTTGTACTTTGATTTGATTTTCCACTACAGGCAAATACCGCCATCGCAGCTATTAATACTATTATTCTTTTCATTTTTAAAAATTTTAAGGTTTCGTTTACTATTATTTTATCAGAAAATGATTTCTGATAGGGTTGAATTTTTCCTCAGATATCAAGTTAATTATTTTCTTACCAAAAAATCGAATAAATTAACACGAATAGCCCAATCAATAACATGGCCCCAATCTTAAACTCACTACTCACTTTAAACCAATTCTTGTCTACATCAAAAGCCGTCTCTGAGTCTTTGCCTTTAGACTCAATCAAACTGATAATCACCAAAACTAGCGAACATACCCAAAATACTATACCCATCCTGTTTAAGAAAGGTAAATCAGGGAGCTGGAACTTCAAAAATGCAGAAAGTGGAATACTCAATACAGCAGCAGCAGTAGCCCCTTTGGCAGTAGTTTTTTTCCAGAAAAATCCAAACAAGAATATCGCCGTAATACCCGGACTGATAAACCCGGTATATTCCTGAATATACTCAAAACCCTGACCAAAGTTTTTCAACAGAGGACTAATCAACAAGGCAATCATAAACGATATCACGATAGCGATACGACCGTATCTAACGGTTTGTTTTTCTGACATCGTTTTATTGAAATATTTCTGATGAATATCCAAAATATAAATTGTAGAAATACTATTGGCTTTCCCTGCAAGTGAGGCCACAATAGCCGCTGTCAATGCAGCAAATGCAAGTCCTTTTAAGCCGGTTGGCAATATGTTCAATAGCACCGGATAGGCATTGTCTGGCTTCACAATTCCTGCTTCTGTTATTCCATTAACGATACCGGCGTCAGCACTTTCCTGAAATAAAACATAAGCTGCCAAACCTGGAAGTACTACAATAAAAGGCATCAAAAACTTAAGTCCTGCCGCAAATAATACCCCATTTCTGGCTGTTTTCAAATCCGCCCCCAGAGCTCTTTGAGTCATATACTGGTTACATCCAAAATAGTTAAGATTTACCACAAACATTCCGCCCATGATAAACATCAGCAAGCCGGGTAATTGCTTATAAGCATCGATAAAGCCACCCTTGCCGTCATGCACCTGGTATTGTCCCGGACTAAACACCATATGCAAATGGCTATCTGCTTTGGTTTTTATCAGGCTCAGCCCTTCCATTACGCCTGCACCGGTTCCCACTTTGTCTGAAAGTAAACTCAAAGCCAGATAAGTAGTCGCAAGACCTCCCACTACAAGGAAAAACACCTGAATCACATCAGTATAACCGATAACCTTCATACCGCCTAAGGTAATTATGATGGCAAAAACCGTCAAAAACAAAGCACTGGCCATAAAACTAAAACCCGTCATCTTTTCAAGACTCAATGCACCCAGGTAAATAATCGAAGATAGGTTAACCAATACATACAAAAACAACCAGAAAACGGCCATAATCAAAGCAAGATTCTTGTTATAACGCACCTGCAAAAACTGCGGCATCGTAAAAATCCCGTTGTTGATATACATCGGCAAAAAATAAACCGCAATGAGCACCAACGTAAGACCGCCCACCAGCTCATAAACCGATATCGCGATTCCCAACTGAAACGCCTGCCCGCTCATTCCGATAAACTGCTCAGCAGAGATATTTGAAGCAATAATAGAGGCTCCGATTGCCCACCAGGTCAGAGACCCTTCAGCAAGGAAAAAGTCTTTGGAATCGGCAGACTGCTTGCCTTTGTGCTTATAGATCCAGTAGCCATACACAGCCACAATCACAAAATACACCAAAAAAATCAGATAATCCAGTGTTTCTAAACCGAGTTTCATAAGGTTAATTTTAGAAGTAAAAATCAAAAAAACCTCCACCCGGAGGCTTCATATATTCAAAATTATTATTTTATCATTTTGGGCGTACCCCCACTCACGCTCTGGCGTGACCGGGGTCGGGCTGTTCGCTTCTACTCCTCCCACGCCTTTTGGGGCGTGGTGCGGGGTAACCGCTTCCATCCCTTACGCAATTTTTAGTTCCGAGTTATGTGTAGCGAGTTACGAATCAATTGGCTGTATGCTTTCTGAATTTGGTACTCGGTACTCGCAATTCGGAACTCTGTATCTTAACACCCCTGTCCATAGTATGCATTTTTCCCATGCTTACGCTCATAATGCTTCATCCTTAGCGTATCTTTTATCCGCGGAGTATTAGGATTAATCTGCAAAGTCAGATAGGCCATTCTTGCCACTTCTTCCAATACCGCTGCATTGTAAACACTCTTTGCGGCGTCTTTACCCCAGGTAAAAGGCCCATGGTTTTGCAACAAAACCATTTCAACCTCTTTATGCGACAAACCCTTTTCGGCAAAAACTCCGAAAATCTGATTTCCCGACTCATATTCATAGTCCCCCTCAATCATCTTATCTGAAAGCACAGGAGCACAGGGTATATCCTGATGCGTATGGTCGGCATGGGTGGTTCCCATTATCGGTATGTCCATTCCAGCTTGTGCCCACGCTACTGCATAGGTACTATGTGTATGAGTAATTCCACCTATATCGTCCCAGGTTTTATAAAGCAAAGCATGAGTTTTGGTGTCAGACGATGGCCTCATTGTCCCCTCTACCACTTTGGCATCAAAGTCCATGATTACGATATCCTCCGGTTTCAGGATCTCATAGGGCACTCCACTAGGCTTAATCGCAAAAACCCCCTTTTCACGATCAACAGCACTTACATTTCCAAATGTAAACAATACCAGACCCAATTTTGGCAGCTGCATATTGGCTTCGAAGCATTCTTGTTTTAGCGAATTGTATATACTCATAATATTCTTATTTAGTAATCAGGCATAAGGCAACAGGCAATAGTTTTATTTTCTTGATTATCAATTTTTAATTTAGTAATCTGATAAAAGTTTATTAAAATTTTAGACTTTAAATTTTTAATAAGAACTAAAATGACATTTTTTAAGTCATTTTTCTTCTATTTTTTTTATCATTGAAACTAGCATCTTACTTATTTCTTCTAGATCATTTTCCAGGTTCATGAATTTTTCATCACTTAAAAAACCTAATCTATTTGCCAAAATAACCTGGGTATAACTTTCATTCCGACTTCCAAGAGCAAATTCTAGAAATCTAACGTAATCTTTTGCAGATCTTCTTCCATAACCTTCCGAAATATTTGATGGAATACTTACAGCAGCTTTTCTCAATTGTTGGGTCAAACCATATCTTTCTTCAATTGGAAATCCATTTGAAAATTGATAAACTTCAACCACAAAATCCATTGACTTTTGCCAAACAATCAGATCTTTAAAACTATTTATAAATCCCATTTTTAAAAATTAAACTGTTGCCTAATGCCTGATTCCTGTTGCCTAAACTCAAAACCTCAACTCCTTCCTCAAATCCCTAATCTTAGTATCCTTATCAATCACCACCAATTCCATATCAAACATCTCGGCGAAATCTTCCAGATATTCGGTCGTAAGGTTTTGGCTATAAACCGTATGGTGTGCTCCACCTGCCATCAACCAGGCCTGTAAGCCCACTTCCATACTTGGTTGGGGTTTCCAGAGTGCACGGGCAGTGGGTAGTTTCGGAAACTTCTCAGTTACTTCGACCGCCTCTACTTCGTTGACCAAAAGTCTGAATTTACTTCCCAAGTCAATCAAGCTCACATTTAGAGCCGGACCTGCTCCCGCATTGAATACCAACCTCACCGGATCTTCTTTACCACCTATCCCAAGTGGATGCACCTCACAATTCACTTTTCCGGAAGCTATTGTCGGACAAATCTCCAGCATGTGTGAGCCCAAAACCATCGGATTGGCCGGATCAAAATGGTAGGTGTAATCTTCCATAAAAGAGTTTCCTCCTTCCAAACCTGTCGCCATCACTTTCATTACTCTTACCATAGCTGAGGTTTTCCAGTCGCCTTCACCGCCATATCCATATCCTGCAGCCATCATACGTTGAGAACCTATTCCCGGTAGTTGTCTCATGCCATGTAGGTCCTCGAAAGTATTGGTATATGCTCCAAAACCTCCGTCTTCAAGAAAAGCTTTAATGCCGAGCTCTATACGGGCCGCTTCAACTAGGGAAGATCTCATCGCCCCATCAGATTTCAGTGAAGCCATCATTTCATAGGTAGCTTCATATTCTTTTATTAATGTGGCAATTTCTGCATCAGAAATCTGATTTATTACTTTTACCAAGTCACCGACTGCAAAAGTGTTTACTGCCAATCCAAATTTTTCTTCCGCTGTTACCTTGTTGCCCTCAGTCACAGCCACCTGACGCATGTTGTCACCAAAACGGGCCAGCTTCAGGTTTTTCATTTCATTTCTACCTAAAGCCACTCTCGACCATATGCCAATTTGTGCCTGCACGCGAGCATCTTGCCAGTGACCCACCACTATTTTGCGGTTGATCTTCATTTTTGTCAATATAAATCCATGCTCACGGTCGCCATGGGCCGACTGGTTGAGATTCATGAAATCCATATCAATTTCGTCAAACGGAATATCTCTGTTAAACTGGGTATGCAGATGAAGTAAAGGCTTCTGAAGGGCTGTCAAACCTTTGATCCACATTTTTGATGGTGAAAAAGTGTGCATCCAGGTGATTATTCCTATACAGTTATTAGAATAATTGGCTTCGTTACAAATCGTCAAAATTTCTTCAGGAGTCTTAACGACAGGTTTAAAAACAACTTTTACAGGAATTGAGGATGAGGCGTCAAAAGCTTCAGCAATGATCTTTGAGTGCTCGTCTACTTTGCGTAAGGTTGCTTCACCATATAAGTGCTGGCTACCTGTTACAAACCAGACTTCAAATTGTTTTAGGTTTATCATTTTTTTATTCTTTCGGTAATTTCTTAAAATATTCGTTCACAAATGTTTTTTGCCCTTCTTTGAAAATATTTACAACATTAAAATTTAGCAAAATGCCTTTAGGTTTTTCAAATAATTTCATGTAAGTCAACAATTGAGCATCAAATAGTGGATGAAAAGATTCAACAGATTTTATTTCTACAATAATTTCTTCATTCACCATTAAATCAAATCTTAGTTCCGCTTCAATATCTATCCCTTTATAATTCAACGGAATAGATTTCTGAAAATCCACTTTGAATCCTAAATCTATTAACTCCTTTGTTAAACATTTTTCATAAACTTTCTCTAATAATCCTGGTCCCAAGTTTTTATGAACTTCTATGGCCGCCCCGATTATTTTGTAGGTCAAGTCATTTAAATGTTTTTGTGTCATATCAGTGCGTCAGTTAATTAAATATCATCCTTTTAACATTAATATAATTTAATTAAACACCTTGCCAAAAATTAAAATATCTGCTTTCCTAAATCAAATGGCTATTTTTTTAAACACATAGACCACATAGAATTTCTAAATTTACATTTTCACATAGACCACATAGAACTTCCATTTCCTATATTTTCAAATAGTTCACATAGTTTAATTTTCTAATCTATGTGGCTATGTGGTATTGCCTTATGTGTCCTATGTGGTTAAAAAATATAAATACTTAATCAAATTGAGAAACCTGAAGTTTTAAAATTTAAACTATTTCCCAAACTCAACAAATTGACCAAATTCCAAATACTTGTTATATAATTTTTTGAAAATTTCTACTTTTTCTTTTTCAGGAAAGTACTCGGCATCAAATCCCGAACCCATGGCTTCCTGAGCCTCTTTTATGGTACTATAAAGACCACTAGCCACTGCCGCATTCATAGCGGCACCCAATGCACAGGCCTGATCAGATGATACCACCTTGATTGGCATATTCAATACATTTGATAATGTCTGCATCACAAAAGCCGATTTTTTGGCAACTCCGCCAATCGCAATCACTTGCTTAATAGGAATGCCTTCACTAACAAAACGATCGACAATGGCTTTTGATCCAAATGCAGTTGCTTCTACCAAAGTTTTGAAAACTAAAGAGGCATCACTGCCAAGATTCAAACCTTTAATAGCCCCCTTCAAAGTATGGTTAGCATCAGGGGTACGGCGACCATTAAACCAATCCAAAGCAATCGGGTCATTTTCGGTTAAAGGAAGAGCTGCTGCTTTTTCACTTAAATGAGGAATAAGTTTATCGGCTAGTTTTTGTTTTTCAGATTCATCAGAAATCAAATCATTTACAGGTCCCAATATCAATCTCTGAAACCAGGCATATACATCTCCAAAAGCCGACTGACCTGCTTCCAAACCCAGCATTCCGGGAACTATCGAGCCATCTACCTGCCCGCAAATACCTTTCACGAGCTTTCCTGAAACCTCTTCATTAGGTGCGATAAGCATATCACAGGTTGAAGTACCCATTACCCTTACCAAAGAATAAGCTTCGATTTCGGCACCGACACCACCCATGTGGGCATCAAAAGCACCCACTCCTATGGTTACATTCTCCGGCAAACCAAGTTTTTGAGCCCATTCTTTAGAAATAATACCCATTGCCTCATCTGAAGTATAGGTATCAGAAAAAAGTCTGTCTCTGATTCCTGCCAAAAGTGGATCAAGAGCAACCAGGAAATCTTCTGGCGGTAAGCCACCGAATTCCTCGTGCCACATAGCTTTATGACCCGCCGCACAACGGCTTCTTTTAAGCGTTTTGGGATCTGTATTCCCTGTCAAAAGGGCCGAAACCCAGTCACAATGCTCAACCCAAGAATATGCAGCTTCTCTTACTTTTTCGTCAACTCTGATCGTTCTGAGGATTTTTGCCCAATACCATTCAGAAGAATAGATACCGCCAACATACTTGGTGTAATCTATTTTCCAGCTATGAGCAAGGGTGTTGATTTCTTCTGCTTCTTTATTGGCAGTATGATCTTTCCAAAGAATAAACATTCCATTAGGATTCTCGGAAAATTCCGGCAAAAGAGATAGTGGCGTTCCAGTTTTATCAACCGCAACCGGGGTAGAGCCTGTGGTGTCGACCGAGATACCAACTACATTTTCACCTACACCCTCACCTGCATTTTTTAAAGCCTGAATCACCGAGTTCTCCAGACCCTCAATGTAGTCTAAGGGATGTTGCCGAAACTGCGATTCAGCAGGCTTACAATATTTCCCTTCTTTCCATCGCTGATAATAATGGACATGCGACGAAACTTCTTTTCCGTTTTGGTCCACTATCAGAGCTCTCACTGAGTCAGTTCCATAATCAAGACCAATGGTATATTTCATTTTTATTTGATATTATAAATTAGATTTTTATCCTAAAAACTTTAAATGAATAAGGCTCAAATGAAAACATAGCTTTCCCTTTTTCAAGACTTATTAATGACTCTTTTGTTTTTATTTTTTGTGGTTCTTCTATGGTATTAAATTTACCTAGATCATTCTCAGAAATTTCTATTAATTTACCAATTGATTTTTTTGCCAAGCCTTTTATATTAAGGTCGATTGTCTTTGCAATTGAACTGGTATTCACAAGTTTTACAATAACTTCTGAGGTTTTTTCATCAATCGATGCAGACCCATATATACCCTCCTGACCTGAAATATTTGCTCCAGCAGATTTTATACTAATTGTTTTTGTACCCGCATTATTGGAAAATAATTTTTGGACAAGATAATTGGCGGTACCAAATGAAGAAAGATTGTCAAACCAAATTAGGTCAGGTGTCCATTGCCATCTGTTAACATGTGCAAATAGCGGAGCGTAGGAGGACATATAAACCACATCGGCGTTTCGTTCAAGCCCGGTCATAAATGCCGCTTCTGAAAGTGCACATTCCCAATTGTTTTTATTATCCGGACTTACCGTTTCTAAACTTTGGGCTGCGTATTCCCCTGCAAAAATTTTATATCTGTCACGGTCATAATTATCATACCTACCTGCATTTTCTCTAAACCATTGTGGAGATTTGTAATAATGCTCATCTACCAACTCAGGCTTCAGGATAGTAAGAGCCTTTTCGGCTTGTTCAAACAATTCTCCTTCTGCAAATGGCCCGGTTCCGGAAATAATCCTGATTTCGGGATATTTATTTTTTAACGCTTTAGCTATAACCTTATATCTTTCGAAGTATTCTTCACCCCACTGTTCGTTTCCAACACCTATCATCTTCAGATTAAATGGTTGAGGATGACCCATTTCTGACCGCAAAGCACCCCATTTGGTGTTTATGTCACCATTTGCAAACTCAACAAGATCTAACGCATCCTGTACAAAAGGATCCAGGTCTTCAAGCGGGTGCATTTCTGAAGAATTGAATTGACAAGCTAAACCACATGACAAAATGGGGACCGGGGTAGCACCGATATCTTCACACATTTGAAAATATTCAAAAAATCCCAACCCAAAAGTCTGGTAATAATCAGGAGTCTGTCGATGACTAAATTCTTTATTCCAACGATTAATCAACAGCTCCCTATTTTCAACTTTTCCTACGGTTTTTTTCCACTGATACCGCTCAGCTAAAGTTCGGCCTTCCACTATACATCCTCCAGGAAACCTCACGAATCCAGGCTTCAAATCAGCCAATAGCTGTACAAGATCTTTGCGAAGCCCTCCTTTTCGGCCCATCCATGTATCCTGAGGAAAAAGCGATATCAAATCAATATCTATCTGACCTTCACCTTTGAAAATCACATTTACCTTTCCATGCTGTACAGTTTCGCCGGCGGTTACTATTGCTTCAACCTTTGACCAGTTGAGAGGTGTTTGAGTGATAACAGCAGAGCCTATTACTTTACCACTTTCATTGAGTAGTTGAATTTCCAGCGTTATATTACCCCTATTGGAACGCATAAAAGCCGAAAAGTCATATTTCGCATCTTTTTTGAATCCTATCCCGTCAAAACCCTCGTTTTGAAGACCAATATCTTTTTGTGCATCCCGCTTCTCTACCCTTACAACTTTAGGATTTTTAGGATTGACATTAGCATTGCTGTAAATAGTAAGCTCATTTTGAATATTAAAACGGGTTTCTGATTCGGGCAAGTGTTTCCATCCCATCCATGGGTATTCAAACTCAAACGACCGATTTTTTATCAGTTCTGCATAAAGACCACCATCAGCGGCAAAATTGATATCTTCAAAAAACACGCCATACATAGTGGGTTGAATATCCACCAGTGTTTTAGTAGCGTCAATATCAATTTTATAGGTGTTTTGTCCCAAAACACTCAAACTAACCGATAAAGCCAAACAAACCTGTAGTATTTTTTTCATTGAATTATGCCTTATTTCAGAGAAAAAAAATCGTTATTTCTTGACATTCAAAACAATTACGGAATAAGCCGGAACTGTCAGTTTCAAAACCCCTTTTTCAAGTTTTGCTCCGGGAAAATCCTTAATCATGATTTTATTGGGCTGATCAAATGAGTTGAAATCGTCAATTTTTGATGATGATAATATCTGCCCTGAAACTTTTGAGAAATCTTCTCCCCGCAGACTGATTGTGACTTCATGCGGCTTACGATAATCGATATTAGTCAATGATATGTTTAATGCTCCGCTGGCATCTTTTGACGCTGAAGCAGATACTGCAGTAAGTTTTTTACCATTGAATTCATATACCGGAGATTCAATACTCATTGGTACAAGCGTGGCGTCCTGGTGCACATTGTACATTTTCATAACGTGAAAAGTAGGCGTAAGAAGCATTTTTTCTTCATTGGTGAGAATAACTGCCTGCAAAACATTCACTATCTGAGCTAAATTGGCTCCTCTCACCCTCTCGGCATGATTATTAAAGACATTGAGGGTTAGACCGGCAATCATGGCATCACGCATAGTATTTTGCTGATATAAAGCTCCTTTTCCTTCCGGATCTGTTTCGTACCAGCCACCCCACTCATCTACGATTAGGTCGATTTTTTTAGCCGGATCATATTTGTCCATGATGGTACTGTGCTTAGTAACGAATTCCTCCATTTTCCATGCTTCTTCCATGGTTTTGAAATATTGAGCTTCGGTAAAGCCAACCGCCGGACCTTTTGTATCTCTCCAGCTCAAAACCGAATAATGGTGCAAAGCCAATGCCGACATCATGTTATGAGGAATATTTTTCATCAGGGTCTCTGTCCAGGCAAAGTCATCGCTGCTGGCTCCGGAAGCAACTTTATAAAGTTTGGCTTCAGGGGTAATATCTTTCATAAATGTAGCATACTGGCGGTAGATATTGGCATAATAATCGGCGGTCATATTTCCACCGCAGCCCCAGGCTTCATTACCCACTCCCCATATTTTAACATTCCAGGGAGTCTTCCTACCGTTTTGAATTCGCAAATCAGACATTGGGCTTCCGGTAGGCTGGTTTACATAGCTAACCCAGTCCGCCAAATCCTGAACTGTTCCGCTTCCTACATTTCCTGCCAAATAAGGTTCTGCACCAATTCTTTCACATAGATCAAGAAAATCATGTGTACCGAAACTATTGTCTTCAGTTACTCCACCCCACCAGACATTGACCATTTTCGGGCGTTTTTCTTTGGGTCCGATACCATCTTTCCATTGGTATGCATCAGCAAAACACCCACCAGGCCAACGAAGGTTTGGAACTTTAAGGTCTTTCAACGCCTGAATCACATCATTGCGAACTCCGGCGGTATTGGGAATTTTTGTATTTCCTTCACCCACATACATTCCTCCATAAATACACCTTCCCAGATGCTCGGCAAAATGCCCGTAAATATGTTTATTGATTTTAGTTTTGGCCAAATCAGTATTTAGCGTGATTTTGGTTTGGGCTGAGGCAATTCCAATTCCGACAGATAACAGAAAAAATAAAATCGTTTTTTTCACAAGATTAAAATTTAGGTTGAACAATTTTCTAATTGTGTTATTTTGACACAAATTTATTTATTTTTTTTAATTACACAATATACTAATACTTTTTTTCACATTAAATTGGATTTATTTTAGGAATTCTCCCAATCAGGAAATTTTTTGTGTGCAAAATCTGTGATTTTTTAAGCTTTTCCTAGAAAATAAAAAAAATAAACTCCCTGATAACAGATCGTTAAGTCCGGATTTGTGGATTGAGAGAATAGATTTATTCATTATTTCATACTCATAAAATAATGAAAAGCATTGAATTGCTTTTCATATTTATCTTTTTCTAAAGAATATAAAATGGCTTTTTTTGTAGATGAATTTTCGTTTTTTTCCCCGGTATCTTTCAACAATCCGGTCGATAAGATTTTACGGCTAAAATTTCTTCTATCCAAAGGGGTATCATAAATCGCTTCATAAAGTTTTTGAAGCTGTGGAATAGTAAATTTTTCGGGGAGTAATTCAAAACCTATCGGATGAAGTGCCGCTTTGTATTGTATTTGTTGTAAGGCTTTGCCAACCATTTCACCGTGGTCAAAAATCAGCTCAGGCATTTCTTTCATCGAAAACCAATAGCCATTTTTTGATTTAGCCAGCTCATGATCGTGGTCGTTGATATTAATCAGGGCAAAAAAACAAATAGATACTGTACGCTCTACAGGGTCACGGTCAACATTTCCATAACTGAAAAGCTGTTCCATATACACGTTGTCCAGACCGGTAAGTTCATTCAAAATGCGTTTAGCTCCGTTTTCAAGATCTTCATTGGTCCGCATAAATCCTCCCATCAATGACCATTTTCCTTTTTCGGGTTCAAAGTTTCTTTTGATTAATAAAATCTTGAGATTTTCACCATCAAAACCAAAAATGCAACAGTCAATTGCCAGCATTATTCTGGACTCCGGAGGATACAACATTGAAAGGGTTTACTTTTTATTAACACAAATTTATATTATTATTCTGATTTTCAGTGTAATTTTTTGGAGTTCTTGGAATATTTTTGAAAAAATTTTAATAATTACCCATGAAGATTGCCCTGGCTACGTGTGCACGCCTTCCTGATATGTCAGATTCTGACAAAAAATTAATCCCCGAGTTTTCAAAATATAAAATTGAAGCCGTACCAGCTATCTGGGATGACCCCGAAAATATTTGGGAAAGTTATGATGCAGTAATTATCAGAAATACCTGGGATTATTATACCAAATTCCCACTGTTTATTAAATGGCTGGATACTCTGGAGGCCACAGGAATAAAAGTGCTCAATGACTTGAAGATTATCAGAAAAAACAGTCATAAGTTTTATCTGAAAGAAATCATCGAAATAGGATTCAGGGTTATTCCAACAATATTTTTGAATTCTAATTCTAAAATATCTGATGATGATTTATTGAAATATCAAAAAATGGTTTTGAAGCCGGCTGTTTCGGCAGGCTCTTACAAAACCGAAATCCTTACCAGGAAAGATTTAAATTCTGAGAATATCAGGTCAAAAACCAGTGATGGAGACTGGCTTTTGCAACCTTTTTTGCCTGAAATACAGACAGAAGGCGAGATTTCAATGATATTTTTTGGAAATGAATATTCGCATGCTATCATCAAAAGACCTACAGACGGAGATTTTAGAGTGCAAAAGCAGTTTGGCGGGATATACCTCCCCTATTTACCCTCTCAGGAATTATTGGATGAACTCAACCCTGTTTTTAAAATCTTCGGAGATGAGTTTCTTTTTGGTCGTATCGATGGTGTAAAGTTGGGAGGCAAATTTCACATCATGGAAATAGAGATGCTGGAACCTGACCTATATTTCGATTTTTTCCCTGAAAAAGTTGCACTCTTTTGCGAAAAGGCCGTGGAAATGATTAAATTTTAAAAATTTATATTCATCTTAAATTTTCTTTTACCGACCTATAAAATTACTTTAATGAAACTAATAAAAACTGAAGTCCTTGCCGGCACGTCTTCTTTTCTGGCAACGGTATATATTGTTGCTGTGAATCCCGCCATTTTATCTCAGGCCGGAATGCCCTTCGGTGCAGTGGTAACCTCCACAGTGCTGGTTTCGTTTTTGGGTAGCCTCATGATGGGCTGGTATGCCAAAAACCCCATAATTGTGGCTCCGGGCATGGGAATGAATGCCTTCTTTACCTTCACAGCAGTAAAATACATGGGTCTCACTTATCAGGAAGCATTGGGTGCTGTTTTCTGGGCGGGCGTGTTTTTCATGCTTATTTCTGCATTTAACTTTAGGGAAGCTGTTTTGAAAGCCATACCTGATAACGTAAGAAAGGGCGTTTCAGTAGGTATCGGCCTGTTTATTTGTTTTGTGGGATTACAAAATGCCCATATTGTAGTGGATAATCCGGCAACATTGGTGGGTTTGAGAAGTTTAAAAGACCCATTAAGCATCACATTTTTTGTGGGTTTATTTGTTACGGCTATTTTGGTAGTAAAGAAACAGTCAGGTGCTCTTATTGCCGGCATAGCTCTCACTACTCTGCTATGTATCCCTATTGGCCGTTGGTGGGGTGATGCCTCAGCTGTAAATTTTGGAGACCCGACGCTGGTCAATTATACAGGGCTATTTGCCTGGCCTGATTTCAGTCTGGTTTTTCAGGCAGATTTCATCGGTAGCCTGAAATTTAGTTACATCCCGATCATTTTTGCTTTTGCATTTACTGATATGTTTGACGGCATTTCAACTCTGGTCGGGCTAACCGAAGCTGCTGATCTCAAAGATGACAATGGTAATCCAAGAAATCTGAGACAATCACTCATGACCGATGCATTCTCTACACTGATTGCGGGGCTTACAGGTAGCAGTCCGGGAACGGCGTACATAGAATCAGCGGTAGGAATCCAACAAGGAGGTCGTACCGGACAAACGGCCATCGTGGCCGCATTTTTGTTTTTACCGCTCATGTTTTTGTCACCTTTGGTTTCGCTTGTTCCGGCTACCGCCAGCTCAATTGCCTTGGTTTTGGTAGGTGCTTTTATGATGGAGCCCGTAAAAGATATCAAATGGCACAACCTGGAGGAATCCTTGCCGGCATTTATAGCTTTGAGTTTTATTCCATTTAGCTACAGTATCACGCAGGGGATAGTTTTTGGTCTTTTGAGTTATACCCTTATTAAAATACTTTTGGGTAAAACAAAAGAAGTTTCTCCGGTTTTAATCATGATCAACATCTTATCAATCATTGCTTTATGTCTGTAAGAATCTTATTTATAATCCTTTTTTTAAGTTTGAAAATTGCTGCACAAAAGATTGCCATCATCGGAGCTATGCCCGAGGAGATTGAGCTTTTGAAAGAAAATATGCAGAAAATGAAAGTGAAAACTCATTACGATCTCACTTTCTATGAAGGCAAAATCGAAGGTCAAAGAGTAGTGGTAATGAAAGGTGGGATTGGGAAGGTAAATGCGGCTTATTCCACAGCACTTTTGCTGGAAAAATATCCGATAGAAAAAATAATCTTTACCGGGGTGGCTGGCGGACTGCACCCCGATGCCCGGCCGGGCGACATTGTGATAGCCGATTCGGTTTTTCATCATGATTATGTGAGATATCTTCCTGACAATAAAGTGGTAAGCTGGTCTACCAGAAACATATCCGAAGGTAAACCCAACCCATTTGCATTTGCTTGCGATACTATTTTGACCAAAAAAGCGATATCAGAAGCTTCTTTTGTGAAATTTCAATCCATCGAAGGCCATTTGCCACAAATTTTTAAAGGTAAAATTGCAACCGGCGATGCATTTGTGTCGAGTCATGAAAAAGCCACTGAACTTTATCAAAAACACCATGCACTTGCCACCGAAATGGAAGGTACAGCAGTGGCCCAAATTGCCTATCAAAGGGGCGTTAAATTCCTGATTATCAGATCCTGCTCCGACAACGCCAACAACAACGCCAGTGTAGATTTCCGAACCTTCGTAAAACCCGCCGCCGAAAACGCTATCAGATTGGTTTTGAGGATTTTGGGGGAGTGATTTTAGTTTTTCACAAAACCCCAATAACTATACGCCAGCCCGTTAGCCACTGAGTGGAAATTATCTCCAGATTTAAGTTTGTCCTTTCCAAATTTATCGGCAAAGGCGTCATGAAGTGTTTTAAGTAATGACGTCCCGCCTGTCATAAAGACAGCATCAATATTCTTTGGATTAATATTTTTATCTTTCAGAAAACCCTCCAGATAATTCATAATTTTTTGAAGATTTTCAGAAATTATGGTTTCAGAAAATTCTTGGTACTCAATTGTCTCATTTAACACTATGCCGCTTTGCTCAAACCTAAAATCGGTAACCGGCTCATTCGAAATATTGATTTTTGCTTTTTCTATTTCTTTGAAAAGCGAGTAGCCCAGGTTTTCCTCAATCAATATTTGCAGATTTCTGACCCTGAAATCTTTACCTGAAAAATTATAAGATTTCTGGATGCTGAGTTTCATCCTAAGTGTATCGAGAAAGTTCATTTTCTCCCATGAACAGATATTTTGAAAATAGGAAAGTGGCAAATCAAGAGGCTTGCCCGGCGTGAATTCCTCTTTCACGCCTCTCCCAAAATGCGGCGTACCCTTGTGCCACATAATGTCGGAGTCAAAACTGTCGCCCCCGATATAAATCCCGCCCTGCCCGATCATATCTTTTCTGCGGTCACTTAGCTCCTCGGCTCCGGGGTTGAGTTTCATCAAAGAAAAATCAGAAGTCCCTCCTCCAAAATCGGCCACTAAAACCAATTGATGGCTCACTGACTCCCGTTCGTAAGCATACGCTGCCCCCACGGGCTCAAACTGAAAGTGTATTTCCTCAAAACCCACCAATCGGGCCGATTTTTCTAACCTATTTTGGGCCAATGCATCACGCTCAGGGTTTTCATCAAATACCACCGGGCGACCCATTACTGCCGTTTTTACTTCCTGACCCACATATTCATCAGCCATGGTCTTCAATTTTTTTAGAATCAATGCCACCAGATCCTCGGCTTTGTAAAGTTTGGCTCCGATGCGGGTATCGATAAAGCTCTTGTTGGGCAGCACTTTTTTGATGGACTTCATAAAGCGGCCATCCATTCGGTTTTTCACATAAAGCTCAATGGCCTCGGTACCCACGGCTATTTGGGTTATTTCGCCCCGGACTTTGGGCTCCTTAAAAAACAATAATGAAGGTATGGTAAAAAGCTTAACGACCTGTTTGGATTCGAGGTCAAGTATGGCCAATGCCGAATTGGAAGTACCAAAATCAACCCCGTAAATATATTTCTGCATGCTCTGAAAAGATTCCTGCCCGATTTGGGAGGACAAAGATAGACTTAATGACTATTTAAGTATTACCTAATTTGAAAATAGTTTTCGAACTTGATATTGAATGGAGAAAAGGATTTATCATTTTTTGAGACATCAATTTTTTGAAATTTATTAGCATCCATCAAACCTTTAAATCTTTTATTTGTAAGTTTCATTAATTGAAAATCTTTATAATACCAATCTATCTCACCATAATAAAATATAATAATTCCCTTCTCGTTAAAATATTCGAAGTTTTTTTTATCAGAATATTTTAAAAAAAATGATTCAAAATAGGAGTGATCTGTTTCTCCAAAAGAGTGTCCAAAGAATCCAATAATATTCGAATTTTCTAGAATTTCATCGACATCAGTATTTATATATTTTACGTTTGAAAACTTCCTAATAAAATTATTTTCAACCGTAGTTTCAAATGATTCATCAACACCAACAATTATGTTATTATTCTTTAATGTTCCATGTACATGGATAACATTGTTCTTTATAAAATCTTCATTTTTACCTAGCTTATTAATCAAAATATACTCAACTGAGTCGGTGTAGTTGAAATTTATAATCGTTAAATTTGGGTCTTCGCCAATTGCTTGTTGAAGAACAAAATAAGCAAAAGAGTCTTCAATTTCTGAGTCAGAAATATTTTCTATTTTTTGTTCTATAAGATACTTTCTTAAAGCCTGGACAAAAAAATTAAACTCCAAATATAAATTTTCTATTTTCCCATGGTTTTTTACATATAATTGTTGATAATATGACTTGAAAAGGTTCTCAATATCAATCCAATTCATTTGTTTGGAAACACTAAAGTCAAAAAGGTATTTGAAAATAGAGTCATAAACATCCGATACATGTTTATCTATATTTTCAGTAAAGAAATTTGACTTTAGAAAATCTGTATAGGAAGTTTTTAGTCCCAAATTCAAATCAAATCCATTGCCTATTACCAAAGTAAGTTTACCGTTTCCCATCCTAATTGTGTTTTTGTACAAATATATTTAGAATTGGAATTAGAAAATAAAAAACAAGAAATTTGAGCTAAATTATCCCCATCCCCTATTTTTGAAAAAATTTTAATAATTGCTCATGAACCGCAAAATTTCTCTTAGCATACTTTTTCTGGTTTCGGTTTTTACACAGGTTTTTGCCCAAACTCTACCCGATTATAAAAATCCAAAACTCTCTGTTGAACAAAGAACGCAGGATTTAATAAACCGCATGACTATTGACGAAAAAGTGGGTCAATTGCTGTGCCCCATGGGCTGGGAAATGTATGAGAAAAACGGCAATGAGGTAGCTATTTCTGCCACCTTCAAAAACCTGGTAGATACCAAACACATAGGCATGTTTTGGGGCGTATATCGGGCAGACCCCTGGACCAAAAAAACTCTTGAAAACGGCCTCAACCCCGAGCTGGCAGCCAAAGCTGGCAATGCTCTGCAAAAATATGTGATGGAAAACACCCGTTTGGGTATTCCGCTTTTTCTGGCCGAAGAATCGCCTCACGGGCACATGGCCATTGGCACTACTATATTTCCGACGGGCATAGGGTTGGCCTCCAGCTGGAATCCCGACCTGGTGGAAAAAGCCTCAGCAGCCATGGCTAAAGAGCTAAGACTTCAAGGTGGTCACATTAGCTATGGGCCGGTGATGGACCTTTCGCGTGAGCCACGCTGGTCGCGTGTAGAGGAAAGTTTTGGTGAAGATCCGGTGCTTACTGCTGCCATAGGTGTTGCAGTAGTGAAAGGTGGCGGGGCTGGCAATCTGGGTAATCCTTTTGGGGTAGTTTCTACGCTCAAGCATTTTATCGCTTATGGTATCCCGGAAGGTGGACACAATGGCAACCCGAGCGTAATCGGTCAGCGTGAACTTTCACAGGTTTTCCTGCCGCCGTTTGAAGCCACTGTAAAAGCCGGGGCTTTGTCGATTATGACCGCCTACAACTCCATAGACGGCATACCCAATACTGCCAATGGACATCTTTACAATGAACTTCTGAAAAAATCCTGGAATTTCAGGGGCTTTGTGGTGTCTGATCTTTTTAGCATCAACGGCCTCGAAGGCAGTCATCATGTGGCAAAAAACCTCAAAGAAGCTGGAGAAATCTCTCTCAATGCCGGTGTAGATGTTGACCTGGGTGCCAGTGGCTTCGCTGCACTCAAAAAATCAGTAGAAGAAGGCAAAGTGAGCATGGCAACGCTGGATGCTGCCGTGGCACGGGTTCTGAAATTAAAATTTGAAATGGGACTTTTTGAAAACCCTTTTGTAAAACCTGAAACTGCAAAAAAGGAAGTTAGAAATACTGAGCATATTAAGCTTGCAAAAGAAGTTGCGGCAGAGTCAATCGTTTTGTTGGAAAACAAAAAGGGCATTCTTCCACTTTCTAAAGACCTCAGGAAAATTGCTGTAATCGGGCCTAACGCCGACAATATTTACAATCAACTCGGCGACTACACCGCTCCGCAGGAGGAAAGCAATATTGTGACGGTTTTGGAAGGTATTAAAGCGAAATATCCGAAAGCCAAAGTAGAATATATAAAAGGCTGTGCGATAAGGGATGAAAAAAATGTAAACCTACCGGCTGCAGTAAAAGCCGCCCATAATGCTGAAGTAGTTATAGTGGTGGTAGGTGGCTCAAGTGCCCGTGATTTTAAAACCAAATACATCGAAACCGGGGCTGCAGTAACTTCAAATACTGCCATCAGTGACATGGAGAGTGGCGAAGGTTACGACAGGGCATCCTTGAGCTTATTGGGGAAACAGCAAAAATTGCTCGAAGCGATCAAAGCCACAGGGAAACCTATGATTGTAGTTTACATTCAGGGCAGACCGCTGGAAATGAACTGGGCTGCACAAAACGCCAATGCCCTGCTTTGTGCCTGGTATCCTGGCCAGGAAGGGGGTAATGCCATAGCCGATGTATTAACAGGTGATGTGAATCCTTCGGGGAAAATGCCGATTTCAGTACCAAAAAATGTGGGTCAATTGCCTGTGTATTACAACAAAAAGACCCCGATTGGCCATGAATACGTCGAAATGAACCAGCTGCCGCTATACACTTTTGGATATGGTTTAAGTTATACCACTTTCCAATATTCTGATTTGGTAATAAACAAAAAAGAAAAAGAGAGCTTCGAGATTTCATGCAAAGTTAAAAACACCGGAAAAGTAGCCGGTAAAGAAGTGGTGCAACTTTACCTGAGGGATGAAGTGGCATCGGTCGTGCAACCGGTAAAACAGTTAAAACATTTTAAGAAAATCATGCTAAAACCAGGTGATGAAAAAACAGTGACTTTCGATATTACTTCCGATGATTTATCATTGGTAAATATAAACATGCAAAAAGTCGTTGAACCTGGTGCATTTAAAGTGATGTTAGGTGCTAGTTCGGCGGATATTAGGTTGGAAGGGAAAGTTGTGGTAGAGTGATTTATTATTTACATTTATTTTCACTAAAATATTGAGGCTAATACCAATTGCAAAGTATAGGACTTGAAGCTATTTCCCCTAACTTTAAGTTGAAGATTGAATACACCTTTGAAATTATTTAGGAAAATAGGACTTGATTATATTCCATAATTCTGATTTTGTATTTTTTAAAATAAAAATCTTTGGGAGAAAGTAATTAATATTTTGATACGTTTAACTTAGCTGAAAGTTCAGTGGTAAATTTATTAAATAATAAAAGGTTATAAAAACTCTAAAAAGTACCTCAGCCAATGATTGGAGTATTTTTTTGTTCCTCAAATAAATTTAGATCAAGTTTCAATTTAAAACCACTGTATTCATTTCTGAAAGATTCTTCCTTGTAATAATTCAGGATTTGCACCATCTGAAGAATGCTTAATCCATCAGAATGAATATTTGATATACAATTTCTGCTTTCATCCGTAAGACCGACTTTCGGATGAAAAGTAGTATAAATTCCCATACTATGGGGCGAGGATAATCCAGGCCTTTCTCCAATAAAAATGGCTGTGAATTTGGCACCTAAGTGTTCTCCAATTTCGTCGGCAATGGCTACCCGACCGTTTTCCACCAAAGCCAGTGCTATTTTATGTTTTTTAGACCATTCAGGAATAAGCTGTTTCAAGACATTTATAACTTGGGTATTTACTGCATCAGCGGAAAGCCCATCGGTAATGACTAGGACAATGTCTGTTTTTTCATTATTTTTTTCTACAACTTCCAGAGAATTGTTGTCCAACTTTCGCCCCAAATCAGGCCTTTTTAAGTATTCTATTTTGTTTTCGGCCTTACTTTTTAAATTGAAAAATGGCAGATCAAATTTTGAAAATGCATCAGCCAAAAGCTCAGTATTCAAAGGGGAAAAGACGGCATCCTTGGCTCGGGCATGATCGAGTTTAAGTGATAAAGTTTGCTGAGTAGGTAAGGCTCCTCCTACATTTCCCAGCCCAATTCTGGCGTTGGTTTGGGTTTTGAGCAACTCACTCGGGTCAGTTTGTATAAGTTTATTTTCCATGCATATTGAGCAGTAAGTGTTTGCTGTTCAGGTTATTTCGTTCACCTCTTTCATTAATGATTCCCTGAGCTAAAAGCCAGGCTTCAAATTCCGGAGCAGGACGTTTTTTCAAAACTTTTCGCATATACATGGCATCATGAAAAGAGGTAGACTGGTAATTCAACATGATGTCATCGGCTCCGGGTACTCCCATGAAAAAATTACAACCAGCCACTCCTAGCAGCGTCATTAGATTGTCCATATCATCTTGATCTGCATCAGCGTGATTGGTGTAGCAAACATCCATTCCCATAGGTAAACCAAGCAATTTTGCACAAAAGTGATCCTCTAAGGCCGCTCTGATGATTTGTTTGCCATCAAAAAGATATTCCGGACCAATAAAACCAACCACAGAGTTTACCAGAAATGGATTGAATTTTCTCGCAACGGCATAAGCCCTGGTCTCGCAGGTTTGTTGGTCTACTTCATGGTGTGCATTGGCCGATAGTGAGGAGCCTTGACCCGTTTCAAAATACATAACTTGCTGACCTACAGTTCCTCTTTTTAATTCCATTGCTGCCTGATATCCTTCATTTAAGATATTTAGGTTTACGCCAAAAGAACTATTGGTTTTTTCGGTACCACCAATAGACTGAAAAACCAAATCAACGGGTGCGTCTTTTATGATATTCAAAGTGGTAGTAATATGACTCAAAACGCATGATTGTGTGGGAATCCCTAGTTTTTCCCTGACTTCATCCAGCATTTTCAAAAGATTACTGACTACTTCTGGACTATCTGTCGCTGGATTTATACCAATCACCGCATCACCACAGCCATACATCAAACCATCTATCGTGCTTGCCAAAATTCCACTTTGACTATCCGTAGGATGATTGGGTTGCAGTCTGATTGAAAGTCTCCCCTTTTGTCCAACTGTTGTCCTGAATCTGGATATTACCCCGCATTTTTGAGCCACCGCTATTAGGTCTTGGTTTCGCATGATTTTCGAAACGGCAGCGACCATCTCGGGCGTCAATCCCATTTTTATTTGGCCCAAAACTTCCTGATTAGTGGTGTCTAAGAGCAACCAATTTCTAAAATCGCCAACGGTGAGGTGACTTATACTTGAAAAACTATTTTGGTCATGTGAATCCACAATTAGTCGGGTAACTTCGTCGGATTCGTAGGGAATCAGATGTTCGGTGAGAAAAAGACTTAGTGGGACTTCACTTAAAGCAAACTGAGCCCCCACCCGCTCCTCATTGGTTTCGGCACAAATGCCTGCCAAAGCATCGCCCGTCCGATAGGGACTGGCTTTGGCCATGAGTGTCTTAAGGTCTTTAAAATTATAGGTAAAGCTATTAACCGTATATCGAAACTCCATTTGGCTTATTTTTTTAGGAGAAAATCAGATAAATGATGATTAAAACCACAATCGATCCGACAATTATCGGATGAAGATACGCCAAAATTAGCATACAAAAAACGGATAATATCAGTGCCAAATAAGGAAATACCATATGTATAATGCTTTTGAAATCAAAATGATGATGTTTGTTTAGGAACTCATCATTTTCTCCTTCCAAAATTGTCTTCGGATCCTTCTTTTTCTTTTTGCGAAGTACTATTAAGCTATAACTTACTCCAAAATACATACAAACTGCTCCAAAAACAGATAGTTCTATCAATACAGATGTTGTACTTCCCCAAATGGCCAAGAGACTTACGACAAACACCAAGGTAGCCGAAATTGCCCTATTAAATTTGCTTTCAGGAAAAATTCTTTTGAGAAAATATTCTATCTGAAAAGTAGTAGTAAAGGCAATTCCCTGTAACGAAGCTATGAGCCCGAATAGACCCAGAAAAGTAAATATTTGAGTAATTGCATTGTTTTTGCCTAAAATCAAGGCCAAAGTGGCCGGCATGGGATGGTTGTCTTTGCTGATAATTTCCCATTTTCCAGGATTTAAATTTATTCCTCCCGCCGCCAAAAGTAGTACCAGTGATGCCAAAATGGCCAAAGTCCAGAAGGCAGATTTGTATCCGATTCCCAATGTTTTCCTGAGCTTTTCCTGCTCCGTATTTTTAGAAACTATCGAAATTCCTTCAATCGCCAAAAACATCCAAATCGCAAACGGCATCGCCCGCACGAAACTATCAAAAGTGAGCTCTCCAAACTGCTTGTTTTGGGATAAGTTGGAAAAAGAAAATTCTGAAACTATGGCTCCGGAAAATATTAAAAGTTCGACAATGGCCAGTAAGGTGAGCGTAATGATGACTTGGACACCAAGATTAAAATTGAATAAGCTTACCAAACAAAAGAAGGCAATGAATCCCGTGGCTATCCAATTCGTTTTTTCTAAATGGTCTGCCAAAAAACCTAAATACTCGCCAATTGAGGTGGCAATTGCCGGATTTACGAAGAGAAATTCAAAAAGAATAAGTACGGAAATAATATCAGCCCATTTTTTGCCAAATGCATTTTTTATGTAAATGTGCGGGCCATTGGCTTGAGGATACACACAAGCCAGCTCTATCAGACAGAGAACCAAAGCATAATACAATACGGCGGTGACCAGAACCGGCACAAAAAAACCAATTGGCCCGGTGATAGCCCAACCCAGATTCCAGCCAAAAGATTCACCTGAAATCACCAGCCCTACGCCGATGGCCCAAATCGAAAACGCTCCTATTTTCTTTTGTTTAGTTTCAAAGCTACCTGATGCCATTCTGATTTTAGGGTTTTTATGAACAAAATACAGAATAGATTTTTTAACTCCATGGAATCGAATGTTTTGCCTTCGAAAAGTTTAATCATTAATTGGATAAGTGCAGTCAGAGTAGTTAGGAATTATTTAAATTGAACAAAAAAGACACGGAGATAAATTTATCCGTGTCTAATCTGTTTAATCCGTGTTCTCCAAAACTCAAGCCTTCAAAGCAGCCAATTCACTTTTCACAAAATCCATTAGTTCAGAAATATAAGCTTTTGAGAAGTCGAATTTGATGCCAGCCGCAGCATAAATCTCACCGATTGTTTTGGTATAACCTAATTTCAGAGCATTTAGATAGCCCTCAAGTCCTTTTTCTGGGTTTTGTTTGTAGTTTTTCCAAACACTGATTGCACCCAACTGTGCCATTCCGTATTCGATATAGTAAAACGGAACCTCATAAATATGCAGCTGTCGCTGCCAGATATAGGCTTTGTAGTGCTCAAAACCACTCCAGTCGGTTACTTTATCCGAAAATTCGGTGTTGATCCGTGTCCACGCTTCTTTTCTTTCATTTATGCTGTGGGTAGGGTTTTCATAAATCCAGTGCTGAAACTTATCTACTGTGGCAATCCAGGGCAAAGCTCCCAAAATATCCTCAAGATGCTCTCTTTTGGCACGTTTGAGTTCAGCTTCATTTTCAAAAAACACATCCCAATGCTCCATAGATATCAATTCCATACTCATAGAAGCCAGCTCTGCCACTTCCATTGTTGGGTTTCTGAAGGCATTAATTGGATAGCTTTTCACTTCAAATGAGTGTATCGCATGGCCCCCTTCGTGCACCATCGTCACCAAGTCCCGCACACTATCGGTGGCATTCATGAATATAAACGGCACACCAATCTCTTCTAAAGGATAATTATAACCTCCCGGAGCCTTTCCCTTCCTGGATTCTACGTCAAAATGCCCCATGGCACGCATAATTTTGATGTATTCAGAAAGCTTGGGGTCTATTTTTTCGAAACAAACCTCTGTTTTATCCAACAATTCCGAACCACTTTTGAATGGTTTCAATGCCGGGCGACCTTCTATATCTACTTTTAAGTCCCAGGGTCTTAGTTGTTCATAAGCCAGTTTACCTTTTCTTTCTTTAGCCAATTCATCCACAATGGGCACCACCGTAGCCGCAATTGCATCATGAAAAGCAACGCAATCAGCAGGAGTGTAATCAAAACGCCCCATGGCCGCAAACATGTAATCTCTGAAATTCGCAAAATCGGCATTTAGAGCCTCCTGATGCCTGAGATCACGCAATTCGTTGAAGATTTCATCGAGTTTATCTTTTTCGGCATACCTTCTTTCCGAAATCTTGTGCCAGGCCTCCTCTCTACTTTCTCTTTTCACCGCCTGAAGCAGCGTAGCAGCCTTTGGCATGGTCATTTCTTCACCATTGATATTAACCGTCATGGCACCTGTCAAAGCCTGATATTCGGTTTGTTTGATCTGGATTTTTGTATCCAATTCTATGTTGGCTTCCCGGAAAATTTCAACAGATTTTCTCAATCCCCGTAGCATGATATCATACCCGCCACCTTTCAGATCGTACTCAGAGGCCAATCCGAGAGCTTTTTTATTGAGTTCATCAGAATATACCGCCATTTTGGGTGCTATTTCCTGCACAAAAAACTGATATGCCTTTTGATTATCTTCACTAGCCGTATCACAAGTCATTTTTATATAACGCCAGGCCATATTCTCTGAAAGGTATGATTCCAGCTCACTGCGGTCTTTAAGCCACTTTTCGAGTTCGGTCAATGAATTGACCTCTCTGCTTTTCAGGTTTTCAAAAAGCGGTTGCAACTGCTCCCAGGATTCCAACTGAAAACTCTCTCCCAAAAATTCTCTTTTTCTTCTTTCCAATATTCTGTTGCTCATATTTCGATATTTGAGGCCACAATTTAGCCATGGATTAGCTGTTGAAATATATCTTTTTGTAAAAATTGATTTATATTTCAGAAAATAAACTTCAAACATGCTCCGGATTTTACCTTTTCTATTTCTTTTTATTTTCCAGAATAGTTATTCACAAAAAAATCTCGATTCATTGAATTGGGCAAATGCTTCCTTACAAAAAGAGAAACTAAGGAATGGCCTGATACACAAAACCTACCGGTTTTCAAACAAAGACTGTCTCGGGCTAAACGAAAACATCAATATTCTTGAGGTCAAATCAAAAACCAAAAAGCTTAGATTTGGCTTGGCTTCTGCTGATATTTATTCGAACCCCAATCCTTTCGGAGGCACCCTAAAACGTACCAGCGAAATTGCCCAAACCGTTGGGGCCATTGCAGCAGTAAATGCAGGATTTTTTGATATGAAAAATGGTGGAGCGGTGGATTATATCAAAATTGAAAATCGTGTTTATGACACTTCGAGGGTTGCTGCAAAGCAGAGGCTGCCGTTCAAACAAGCCATTTCAGCCCTGACTATCAATCAAAATAAAGTGAAAATCATTAAAGGCGAAAAAGAAAAAGGCTGGGAAGAACAAATCAATGCCGAATTTGTGTTGCTCACCGGACCTTTACTTCTGTTGCAGAATGAAGCTCAGTCTTTAGCAAAAACTGCTTTCAACGAAAATCGTCACCCGCGAACCTGTGCCTGCTTGACCAATTCAAAAAAACTTATGCTAGTTACTGTGGATGGTCGTGCTGCGGAATCAGAAGGTCTCAGCCTTCCGGAATTGACTAAAATATTAAAAAGCCTGGATTGCAAAAATGCTATAAATTTTGATGGAGGCGGTAGCACAACCATGTATATTGCCGGAAAACCGGAAAATGGTGTGGTAAATTACCCAAGTGACAATAAGAAATTTGATCATCAGGGTGAAAGATCAGTGAGTAACATATTTTATATCAAATAACTATACTTATTTTTTTTGAAAAATGATTGAACATTTTTTTTGCTCCCAAAACCCTTTTTTAAAAATTAAATAATTTTTTTTGTCAAAAATGAAACTAAATATTAATTGTAAAAGTTAATTGATGTATATACATATATTGTAAAAACATTAAACAAAAAATATTATGGCAATCTGGAAAATTGATCCTTTGCACTCAGAAGTGCAATTCAAAGTAAAACACCTGATGATCAGCACTGTAACAGGTGACTTCAAAGCTTATGATGCAACTGCCGAAACCGCAGGTGATGATTCATTTGAGAATGCTAAAATTAGCTTCTCGGCCCAAATAGACTCAATTTCTACCGGAAATGAGCAACGCGACGGCCACTTAAAGTCACCTGAGTTTTTTGATGCAGAAAAATTCCCTGCATTGACATTTGAGTCAACTTCATACGATGGTAGCACTTTGAAAGGTAACCTTACTATAAAAGACGTAACTAAAGAAATCAGTCTTGCTGCTGAATTTGGCGGATTGATGACCGATTTTTATGGTCAAACCAAAGCCGGTTTCGAGATTTCAGGAAAAATCAACCGTCAGGACTTTGGACTTACCTGGTCTGCAGTAACCGAGGCCGGTGGCGTAGTGGTAAGCGATGAAGTGAAATTGATTTTGAACGTACAGTTGACCAAACAAGCCTGAGTCGATTGATTGAGTATTGACGATTACTTGTTGAATAAAGGATTGAGAAGCCTCCGAAAGGGGGCTTTTTTGATTTTAATAAATATTGTAGGATTATAAACAAAAAAAGGCAATCCCAAATCTGAGATTGCCTTAATAGCCTAAATATTTATTAATCCATCATCAAATAAGCCTTAATGAAATCGTCGAGGTCACCATCCATTACCGACTGAATGTCAGAGGTTTCGTGGCCTGTACGGGCATCTTTTACGAGCTTATAAGGATGAAAAACATAGTTTCTGATCTGCGACCCCCACTCGATATTTTTCTTTGATGACTCAATGTCGGCACGGGCTGCATTGCGTTTTTCTACTTCTATCTGATACAAACGCGACTTCAGCATGTTCATGGCGTGCTCTTTGTTGGCCAGCTGGCTACGCTCAATCTGGCATACAATCACGATTCCCGATGGCTTGTGGGTCAACTGAACCTTGGTTTCTACCTTGTTCACGTTCTGACCACCGGCACCACCCGATCGGGAAGTTTGCCATTCGATATCCCCAAGGTTTACCTCAATTTCGATGGTATCGTCAACCAATGGATAGGCATAAACCGACGCAAACGAAGTATGACGACGGGCATTAGAGTCAAAAGGTGAGATACGCACCAAACGATGTACACCGTTTTCTGACTTCAGGAAACCGTAGGCCATAGGTCCATCGATCTGCATAGAAGCCGACTTAATACCAGCTCCATCACCATCGGTCCAGTCGATTTGGGTTACTTTGTAGCCATGCTTTTGAGCCCACATCAGATACATACGATACAGCATGCTGGCCCAGTCCTGGCTTTCGGTACCACCGGCACCGGAGTTGATTTCAATAATGGCAGAAAACTGGTCTTCTTCCGAAGAAAGCATTTTCTTGAGCTCCAACTCTTCTATGATGGCTTCCGTTTTTTTGCCTTCGGCTTTGATTTCCTCTTCTGACACTTCGTCCATTTGATAGAACTCGTGCAAGGTTTCGAGATCGCCCATAGCGTTTTCGGCTTCTTCATAAGCCTCTGTCCAGTTTTTAAGGGTCTGGATTTCCTTTACTACTTTTTGTGCATGATCGGAGTCATTCCAGAACTCCGGTTGGGCCTGTTGATTTTCTAAATCCCCGAGCTTCTCTTTCCGGCTATCGTAGTCAAAGATACCTCCTCAAAGCCGACACTCTGGCTCTCAAATCTTTCAACGCTTCTGTTGTCATGATTTCCTTAAATGGTTAAACATTAAATAAAAAAGTCTGCAAAGGTAGGGAGAAATAGGGGAAAATGGAAGTTTGGAATTGGGGAAATATAGAATTTGAGGATTTGTTATTAAATTTAGTTTTCAAAAAGAACTAATGGAAAACAAGAAAAGAAAGAAAACAAAAAAAGAACAGAAAGAGCATGAGGAAAGAATGAAGTTGATTCTTTATCGAGGAAAGGTTAATCTTGATATCGACCTGGATGTATTGAGAGGTAGAAATAATAATTTTATAGAGGTTCAATAAATGGATAAAAAAACTAAAGTGTATTCTGTTATTTCAACAATAATTTTCTTCACAATATATTTTGGAATAAAGCATTTGGCAGAAAACAAGTTGGCTGGAAAATGGGCTACAAAAAGCACTGGTTCTGAAACCTTTTCTTTGAATTTCATGGATAATGATTCAGTTGTTATTATTAAGAATTCTGAAAAATTAAGTATGAAATATCTAATTTTGGAGAATAATAGACTTGTTATAGAAAATGAAACTGACACCAAAGAATATAACTATTTGATTCAAAATCAAAAATTATTCTTGATTGAAAAAGGTGACACTTTGACTTTTTTAAGAAAATAAGTTTTAAGATTACCATTCAAATGAAGAGAATTGGTATGATTTAAATTATTTCTCAGTTAAGAACTTAAAACAATAAATATAAATTTGATCTTAAATTTAGTACTATGCCTGAAATAAGCAGATTCTTTGGAATAGTGGTTTATATGTTTTTCAATGATCATAACCCTCCACATTTTAAAGTTAAATACGGCGAATTTGAAGCTAATATTCTTATTGAAAATGGAGGCCTATTAAATGGCGATTTTCCAGTAAGTAAATTAAAACTTGTGGCGGCCTGGGCAGAAATTCATAAAGTTGAGTTATTAAAAATGTGGAATACAAAAGAGTTTCATAAAATTAACCCTTTGCAATAAGATGGTGAAAATTAGTAAAATTATTGATATTAAGCCTTTTGAAATTATCAGTCTATTTGATGATGGTGAAATCAGGGTTTTGGATGTTTATCCTTTAATTCAAAAACATTTACACCTTGAAGGAGTAGATAAACTGCTAGAGACTACCGCATTTGAAAAAGCTCAATTGGGTCAATTTGGTGAGATTTTTTGGAAAAATATTGTTAAATCAAAAGATAACATGTTTCTTGATTACGATATTTCACCAGAATATTTCTATTCCAATGGTAAGAAATTAAACTAAAGCCTCCTCAGCACACTAACTTAAATCCTTCGCCGTGTAAATTCATGATCTGCAAGTCGGGATTGGGCTTGAGGTACTTTCTGAGCTTGGTGATATACACATCCATACTGCGGGCATTGAAATACGAATCATCACCCCAGATGAGTTTAAGAGCATAAGAGCGGCTCACCGGTTTATTGAGATTTTGGCAGAAAAGCTTCAAAAGATCTGACTCTTTGGAGGTGAGTTTGGTGAGATTGCCTTCATGTGTGAGCGTATGCTTGTGCGAATCAAAAAGAATGTTTCCAAGTGCAAACTGGTCAGCCTCAGGGTTTTTCTCTTCTTTTTTTACTCTTTTCAATATGGCCTTGATTCTAACCAAAAGCTCTTCCATGCTGAACGGCTTGGTCATGTAGTCGTCGGCACCTACTTCAAAGCCTTTCAGGGTGTCTTCGGGCATTGATTTGGCCGTAAGAAACAATATCGGAATTTCCGGATTCTTGATTCTGATTTCTTTCGCAAGCGAAAACCCGTCTTTTTTAGGCATCATCACATCCAGAATACAGAAGTCATATTCATTTTCTAAAAACATATCCAGGCCCAGGTTGCCATCGCGGGCAAGGTCAACCTCAAATTCTTTGGCTTGTAAGTATTCCTGCAATAAGCTGCCCAGATTGGGGTCGTCTTCGGTCAAAAGTATTTTTATCATGATTTTTGTAGGGGTAACATTACCGTAAATTCGCTTCCTTCACCCGGTTTACTGCTGACTTCTATGGTGCCGTGGTGTAGTTCCACCATATTTTTTACATAACTTAGACCTAATCCAAAACCTTTTACATCGTGCAGGTTACCTTTGGGAACCCTATAAAATTTATCAAAAATCTTATTCAGATGCTCTTTAGGAATTCCCATACCCTTATCAGAAATTTTTACAGAAAGCTGATTATCTGTATTTGAAGTTGAAATCTTTATCTGAGGTTTTTCGTAAGAATATTTTATTGCATTATCGAGGAGGTTATAAAATATATTTGTAAGATGCACCTTATCAGCCATGACATTGGTTTCTTCAGCATGCAGGTCAAGGTCGAGGGTGGCATCAAATTTCTCAATCTGTACCGCATGATTTTTCACAACCTGGTCAAGGATTTCATTGATTTCAAGTAATTCGTGCCGTAAATTTATATCTCCCTTTTCGAGTTTGGCGATTTGCAATACCGTCTCAATCTGAGAGCCCAATCTCCGGTTTTCCTGCTCTATAATGTTGAGATATTTTTCGGTTTTTTCAGAATTGGTGCTAACAGTTTTATCTTTGATAAATTCAAGAGCCAAGCTAATGGTCGAAACAGGAGTTTTGAGCTCATGTGTCATGTTGTTGATGAAATCATTTTTGATATTGGCCAGCTTCTTTTGATTTAGCATGGTATTTACAGAATAATAAAAAACTGCTCCTATAAACCCAATCAATAAAATGGAGCTTCCGAATACACTCCAAAGATTGCGAATTATATAATTTTCACGATTGGGAAAACCTACCTCAATGAATTGCTGGTGCTGGAGAGCGTCGTTGGGGAATAGTTTCACTTTGTAGTTTTTAATTTCAGGATCGGAATTAAGCTTATTAAAATTGGCAAAAATCAATTTGTTGTTATCATTGACCTTGTAATAAAATGGTAAGCTAATGCCATTTTCAGCAAACGATTTTTTCAAAAGGGTATCAAGCATCACATGACCCAAACGCTCGCTTACTGACCGCTTACCTATCGTAAACTCTTTGAATACATCTTTTAAGAGCTCTGTTTTTTGCTCATTATTTTGAGACCAGTTTACCTTAACTTTTGTTTTATTGTCTGGTATATGAGGCTTTTTCTGGTAAACATTAATATCATCGGAAACCATAGTTTCGCTTCTCCCCACCGCCGGATACCGGCTATCATTTTCAAGATCTCTGAACAACACCTCAAATTTTTCATTGAGCTTTGACATTCTGAGAATTTTCTGATTAAGATTTTCAATATTTTCAAATTCTTCTTCCAGAAAACCCCCGAAGAACTCTTTTTGCAAGTCTGGCTCTACAAGATACCTTGTACTAACAAAATCATTCTTTGGGAATTGGTTGGAATGAATATCTATGGTAATTACCTGCTTGGGATCCAATCTGAGTGTGTTGCCATCATGATAAGCAAAAACCATGGAGTCGGTTTTAATAGCGGATTTTTCTACTAACGGAATTTTTGAAGATTGATTTTTTTTTGATCTTTTCCCTTTAGCGATCTCCAAAAGCCTTCGTTTGTCTTCCAGCTCAATCCGCTTTTTGGTCAGGTACATTATTTCCTGCTTTTCAAGTTTCAGGACAGTTTCCTTCAGGACATCATTGACTTTTCGGTCAAATTCTGCATTTTTGATTTCATAGGCATTTTTAATCCAGTACCATTGAAAAGCCATAAGGCCTAATAGTCCGAGCAACATAAAACCTATTAAAACATTAATTTTTTTCAACCCTTTTTATGATTTCTAAATTAATCTCATTTTTCCAAAACAAAAATATCAATAATAACGACCCAAAAACCTGGTTTAACACTTTTTAACTTTGAAAAAAATATAGAATTAAGTCAAAAATCAGGTCTGAGACACCCAAAAAACCATGCTCTGAAAAATATTGACTAACTTCGTGCAGTTTTTTAGAAAACATAATCAAGCATGTCAATTTCGGTTAATCAGCTCACAAAAATTTATGGTAGCCAAATCGCAGTAAACAATGTGAGTTTTACAGTCAATAAAGGTGAAATTGTTGGATTTCTGGGACCCAATGGGGCTGGAAAATCAACCACAATGAAAATCCTTACCGGATATATTCAGGGAAATGGTGGTTCGGCTTATCTTGATGAGGAAGAAATCAGGATTGATAACGTCAACACGAAAAAGAAAATAGGGTATCTGCCTGAACACAATCCGCTGTATCCTGAGATGTATATCAAAGAATATCTTCAATTTGTAGGTTCATTGTATGGCATGAAAAAACAAATTTTAGCCGACAGAATCGACGAAATCATAGAAAAAGTGGGGCTTTCTCCGGAAAAAAATAAAAAAATAGAACAACTTTCCAAAGGATACCGCCAGCGTGTAGGACTTGCTCAGGCTTTGATTCATGACCCTGAGGTATTGATTCTTGACGAACCCACCACTGGCCTTGACCCTAATCAGCTGGTTGAAATCAGGAATTTGATAAGGGAGGTAGGAAAAAATAAGACCATTATACTTAGCACACACATCATGCAGGAGGTGGAAGCCATCTGTGACAGGGTCATCATCATCAATAAAGGGTCCATAGTTGCCGATGATAAACTGGAAAAACTGACCGGAGAACAAGGCTCTTTGGAGCAAATTTTTAGAAAATTGACAAACGTTTAAGCCATGGATATTTTTGTAGGAAGCATTCCTTTCAAGTTTAAAGACAGTGACCTAACCAGAATTTTTGAAGAATTTGGAAAGGTAAAATCAGCTACAATCGTAATTGACAAAAGAACCCGCCAAAACAAAGGTTTTGGGTTTGTAGAAATGCCCGATGCCAGAGAAGCATTGAAAGCCATCAAAGCCCTGGATGGTTCTGACCAAATGGGCCGGGCAATAATAGTGAGTCAGGCTCAAAAAAATAAAGAAGGTGAAAAGGTTGACAATTCGCCCAGGGATTGGCACAAAAAAGGAAAAAAGAAAGATAACATTATCACCTACGGCGATAAATAATGAAATTTGAAGAATATCGCATATCGCCTCACATCAAAAGGAGCCTTGCAGAAATGGGCTTCAAAAAGCCTACTGACATTCAGTTTAAGGCCATCAAAAATATTCTTAAAGGCGAAGATGTACTGGCTATAGCTCAAACGGGTACCGGAAAAACGGCAGCTTTTGCGATACCTGTTATAGAAATGCTGATGCTAAACCGCCCAAAAGGACCCTCCCAAAAGTCTGTAGGGGCCTTGGTTTTGGTTCCAACCCATGAACTCGCCCAACAGATTGCAGAAGTTTTTCAGAAAATTGGAAAATATACCCCTCTTCGTATCCTGGCCCTGTTTGGTTCTACCGATCAGGAGCCTCAAATAAAGTATCTTGAACGAGGCGTAGATATTCTTGTGGCTACCCCAGGTAGGATGTTTGATTTGAGGTCACAGGGATATATTGATTTCAGAATGACCAAAATGCTGGTGCTCGACGAAGCCGACCGCATGCTGGATATGGGTTTTTATGATGATATTGAAGACGTAATCAAATTTTTGCCCAAAAGCCGCCAAACCTTGTTTTTTTCTGCCACGATTGATGATAAGATTAAAAAGCTGGCGTACTCCATTGTAAAAAATCCCATCAGGATTCAAATTTCACCTGATGATCCGGTATCAAAAAACATTGTACATTCGGTGGTGATGATAGAAATGGATGACAAAAGGTTTTTTCTGGAAAGAATGATTAAGGAAAATCCCGAACAGAAAATGGTCGTTTTTGTCAGGACAAAAGTACGTGCAGACAGAGTGCAGGCCGCCATGGAAAGAGCAGGAATAAAATCTGAGACTATTCACAGCGGAAAAACCCACCAGGAGAGAAAAACCACAATGAGCAGATTTGGAGCTGGCAAAAACCTGGTTCTGATAGCTACTGACATCAGTGCGAGAGGGGTCGATATTCCGAATGTAGACTTGGTGATCAATTATGATTTACCTGAAGAGGCCGAAAACTATGTTCACCGAATAGGCCGGACCGGAAGAGGAACTCAAAAAGGAAAAGCAGTTTCATTTTGTAGCACAGAAGAAGCCGAAACCTTACTAAAAATTGAAGAATTACTCGGTTATTCTATTGCTCAACAAGACTTCTCCGAATTAGATTATAACGAAACTCTTATGTTTTCAGATGCTGAAAACCGTACTTTTAAAGATGTGATGAAAGAGATTGCGGAATTTGAGAATATCCAGAAAAATCGCAAAAAAAAGAAATAATTATCTTCTGATTTTGCCACTTACATCTCCATCCACCAGATTCTCGATTTCATAAATCTCAACCAGGTTTTGGTCGCCCGGAATGGTATGCTTAAGTGCACTGGCAGCATTTCCGAATTCAATAGATTTCAGATCATCTTTTAAGATCATTTGACCATAAATAAACCCACCCAAAAAAGCATCGCCTGTACCTACCCTATCCACAATGTGTGTCACATCAAGCGTTTGTGTTTTAAGGTAGTCTGTGCCATTCCACATTCGGGCAGACAAGCGATTGTGTGAGGCACTGATTTGCGTTCTTTCCGTATCGATTACTTTTTTCACATTGGGAAAGTACTCCATAAGTTTTTGAGCTGCAATCTGAAACTTTCCTTTATCTTCTTCAACAGTGATCCCAAATATCTCTTCAATGTTTTTTCGACTGGCCAAAATTATCCCACAATACGCTGCCAATTCTGGCAAAATGTCCTGAGGCGTTTTGCCATAATTCCACATATTTGATCTGTAATAAATATCCGAAGAAACTCTTACACCCAGTTTTTTGGCAACTTTCAAGGCCTCCAGCAGAGCTGCGGCAGGTTTCTCCCCTGATGCTGGGGTAATTCCGCACCAGTGAAACCATTCAGCTCCTTCCAAAATCTCTTCCCAATTATACCCTGCGGGTTCAAAATTTACAAAAGCAGAGTTTGTCCGGTCATATACAATTTGGCTCGCACGACTTACTGCACCTTTTTCAAGAAAATAAAGGCCTGTTCTTTGGCCATTCAAGAATATGTATTTATCAGAAATCCCTAATTTTCTGATAAATGCTTTGGCTTTTTTGCCCATGGCATTATCGGGAAAAACTCCCACATGTGAAACCTCAAAGCCAAACCGAGCCAATGAGGCTCCAACATTCATTTCTGTTCCTGCAAAGGTCACTTCAAAGATCTCCGCTTGTTCGATTTTCTGAAATCCTGGTGTAGAGAGTCTGAGCAAAACTTCTCCAAAAGTGACTATTTTGGGCATTCTTTAAATGGTTAATTTGCAAAATTAAAATTATTGCTCAAAACCCCAAATTTTTAATTATCCCCAACTCCAGGCCTCGTAATTCGGCAAGTCCCCTAAGTCTGCCAATGGCAGTATAGCCCGGGTTTGTCTTTTTATTCGGATTAAGATCATCCAACATTTTATGTCCATGGTCTGGCCTGAATGGGAGCCTGTAGTCTTGTCTGCCAGACTTGATTCTGTTTTGTTGCTCCAAAACGAGGGCATGCATAACTCCAAACATGTCAACATCGCCATCAAGATGGTCAGCCTCATAAAAATTGCCTGCCGAATCTCTTTTTGTGGCTCTGAGATGAATAAAGTTGATCTTGTCGCCTAATCTTTCAACCATCCCAACTAAATCATTGTCTGCCCTTACGCCATAACTTCCCGTACAAAAACACAAGCCATTGTATTTGCTGGAATAGGCATCAATCAGGGCTTTAGCGTCAGTTTCAGTACTAACCACTCTCGGAAGACCCAAAATGGTGTATGGCGGATCATCGGGATGGATCGCAAGCAAAACCCCTGCTTGCTCAGCTGTGGGGCCAATCTCGGAAATAAACTCATACAAATGATTTCTTAGTTTTTGGTCATCTATATTTTTGTATTGAGCCAATACTTCTCTAAACTGCTCAATGGTAAAGCTTTCTTCACTACCTGGCAAACCGGCAATTATATTTCTTGTCAATTTCTCCTTTTGAGAATCATCGGCATTCTTAAACCAGCTTTCAGCCTGAGTCAAAATTTCTTCGGTGTAATCGTTTTCAGCACCTTTTCTTTTTAAAATATACACTTCAAAAGCACAAAATTCTGCTTTATCAAACCTCAATGCAGTTGATCCGTCGGGTAGCGGATAATCGAGGTCTGTTCGGGTCCAGTCAAGAATGGGCATAAAATTGTAGCAAACCGTGTCAATACCACATTGAGCCAGATTCTGAATTGAAAGTTTATAATTCTCAATATACTTTTTAAAATCTCCTGATCTCTTTTTGATGTCTTCATGAACCGGAATACTTTCCACCACCGACCAACTTAATCCTGCAGCTTCGATTATTGCTTTTCTTTTATTTATTTCTTCTATTGTCCACACTTCACCGTTTTTGATATGATGCAGAGCCGAAACTACTCCGGTAGCTCCTGCCTGTCTAACATCAGCTAAACTAACGGGGTCATTGGGGCCATACCATCTCCAGGTTTGTTCTAATGCCATTATTGAATAATATTATTTTTCCAAAATTATACTTTTAAAAAGCCAAATACTACCATTTTGTATGCCTTTTGTTGTATTTTTTTGCTGAAAAATTTCTTTGTTTTTTTCATTGAAAAAAAATTTAGATTTTTTTGGGGAAAATTTTGGAAATAAAAAAACAGTCATGCATCTTTGCAGTCCCAAAGCAAAAGGGAATTAGGGAGTTTAGCTCAGTTGGTTCAGAGCATCTGCCTTACAAGCAGAGGGTCGGGGGTTCGAATCCCTCAACTCCCACAAGTCTCGGAGAAATCCGAGACTTTTTTTATGCCTTTTTTGATGCTTTTGATTAATTTTTTCAGCATTTTTTTGTCCAAAAAAAATCATTTTTTATTTATTGACGTTTCATCAAAATAGGGATACGACCAAATTTTATCTTAAAAATTTCGTTTTCCTTTTTTACCCTTATTTTTATCAATGAAAAAAACATTTCTTTCCGCAATTTTTATTCTGCTTTCAACTTTTACTTATGCACAAAATGACTGGAAATTTGTCAAAAATACTGAAGGTATTAAAGTTTACAATAAAAAAGTGGGCAATCTAAAAGATGTCAAAATTGAGCTAACATTTGATTGTGAGATGAGTACTTTGATCGAAGTATTGATGGACATCCCTAATTTCCCCAAATGGATTTATAAGGTAAAATATTCAAAATTTATTAAAAATATGGGTCACAATCAGCGATTGTATTATAATCAAATCGACATGCCCTGGCCTGTCAAAGACCGGGATATGGTTGGAATGAGTAAAATAACCCAAAACCCTGTTACTAAAGAAGTAGTTTTGGAAGATATTGGACAAAATAAAGGAATGCCTATCAATCCAGATTATTTGAGAGTCACTGACTTTCATGCAAAATGGATTCTTACACCTACCTCTAACGGCATTAAAGGCGTTTACACACTTCACTCAGACCCGGCAGGAGAATTACCGGATGTGGTAATTAATATGTTTGTAGATGAAGGCCCTGTCAACTCAATGAAGGCCCTGAAGAAAATGATTAAAGAAAAAAAATATATCCAATCAAGCAGCTACGGTATTATAAATTGAGCAACAATCGGTTTCACAATTCAACCCCCTCACCTTGAGCCGGAATCATCACATTTTTAAAGCCCTCTGCTTCAAGTTTTTTCTTGAATTCAGTTTGAGTTTCGATTTCTCCATGTACCAGAAACAGCTTTTTCACTTTATGAGGATCCTGGCACTTTAGCAAATCAATAATTTCTGTATAATCGGCATGTGCAGAAAATGAATCCATGATGGCAACTTCGGCTTTTACAAACTTTTCTTCACCAAAAATCTTAACAATTGGTTCGCCGGATTTCAGTTGATGCCCCAATGAATTGGGTGAGCAATACCCCACCATGAGAATCGTATTTCTCGGATTTTCGACATTATTGGCAATATGGTGTTTGATTCTTCCTGCCTCGGCCATTCCAGATGCAGAAATGATGATACAAGGTTTATCATAATTATTTAATGCTTTTGAATCATTAACATCGGTGATATAGTGCAGGTTATTAAATCCAAAGGCGTCGCCGTCACGTTCGATGTATTTCAATATTTCGGGATTAAAGTCTTCCCGATGGCGTTTCATGACCATTGTGGCTTGTACAGATAGTGGGCTGTCAACATACACCGGAATATGTGGGAGTTTCCCTTCATGTTCCAGTTGGTCCAATGCATAAACCAGCTCCTGAGTGCGGTCAACAGCAAAAGCAGGAATAATCAATTTTCCTTTTTTTCTCACACATGTATTATGAACTATTTCAAGCAGATGGGCTTTCATGTCGACCTCGGGCTCATGCAACCGGTTACCATAAGTTGACTCACAAATAATATAGTCAGCTTGAGAAAATGCAGACGGGCTCTGTAAAATTTTATCATTTGGGCGTCCAATATCCCCGGTAAAATACAGTTTTCTGGTGTAATGTTGCTCTTCAAAGTCAATCATTATGCCTGCACTTCCCAATATATGCCCGGCATTGTAATATTCTACTTTAATACCTTCTTCGAGATAAAAAGGCTCATTGAGATGTATTTCCTGAAAAAGTGCCATGGCGTTTTCTACATCCTCCTCTTCGTAAAGCAGTTCTAAAAATTCTTCCCCACGGTTTTTTCTTCTTTTATTGACCCGTTCCAAATCCCTTTCCTGTATTCGAGCTGAGTCAAGTAACATTATTTGGCAAAGACTTTTCGTTGCTGCCGTACAAAATATTTGACCCGAGAAACCAAGTTTGACCAATCTCGGGATTAATCCAGAATGATCAATATGGGCATGAGATAGTAAAAGGTAATCAATTTCTTTAGGATTAAAGCCAAATTTGAGGTTGAGCTCACTGGTATTGATACCCTGAAACATGCCACAATCCAGCAATATTTTGGTGCCTCTTCTGGTCGTAATTAGGTGTTTACTTCCTGTAACTCTTTGTGCTGCTCCGTAGAATTGGACTTTCATTTTTTTGCTTTTCAGATATTTTTTGCAAAATAATCATTTGATAAATAAAAAGAATATAAAAACACCAAACAGAGTCCAGAATTTTAAAATTAAAAAAAAGCAGAAACCTCACATAAGAGATTTCTGCCCGATAAATAGTTTCTGAAAAATCCAAAGATTAATGCAAAAAGTGCCTGATACCAGTCATGACCATTGCCATATTGTGCTGATTACAATAATCAATTGACATTTGGTCTTTGATGGAGCCTCCAGGCTGAACAACCGCATTAATACCTGCAAGATTGGCTATCTCAACACAGTCAGGAAAAGGGAAAAACGCCTCTGAGGCCATCACGGCACCATTTAGATCAAATCCAAATTCTTTGGCTTTATCAATTGCTTGTTTGAGAGCATCAACCCGTGAGGTTTGTCCAACCCCACTTGCCAGCAATTGGCCATCTTTAGCCAACACCACATTATTTGATTTCAGGTGTTTACATATTTTCAAAGCAAATTCCAGAGCCAGATTTTCAGAATCCGTTGGAATTCTGTCGGTTACTATTTTAAAATCGGCTGTCTTTTCTGTGGAAAGATCCTTGTCTTGCTCCAAAACTCCATTTAAGAGTGTTCTAAACTGTTTTTTGGAAGTTTTTACATCCTTTCTAAGCAACAGTCTTCTATCTTTTTTCTTTTTCAAGATTTCCAGTGCATCTGCGTCTATTGAGGGAGCAATCAATATTTCAAAGAAAAGTTTATGGAGCTCTTCAGCAGTTGCCAAATCAACGTTTCGATTAGTAATAATTACACCACCAAATGCCGAAACCGGGTCACAAGCCAGGGCGTTACAGTAGGCTTCCTTTGAAGTCTCTGCGGTGGCTACTCCACAAGCATTGTTATGCTTGACTATAACGTATGTCAGTTTTTCAAATTCATCGATTAACCTTACGCATGCGTCCACGTCCATGAGGTTATTGTACGAGAGCTCTTTTCCGTGCAATTGGGTAAACATATCATCAAGTTTCCCGTAAAAAGTGGCCGCCTGATGTGGGTTTTCACCATAACGCAATGGTGTTTGATTTGCAGCCCGGAAATTACCACCGTCATCAATTCCCGCAAAATAGGCATGTATAGCCGAATCGTAGTGAGAACTGGTACCAAAAGCTAGTTTGGCAAATCTTTTTCTGTCTTCCAGGTCGGTGCTACAGTTTTTAGCAGAAAGAATTCCGAAGACATCATCATATTGAGTTCTTGAAGAAACAATCAACACATCATTGAAGTTTTTGGCTGCACCTCTTATCAAAGCGATACCACCGATATCGATTTTTTCGATGATATCGTCCTCTGATGCTCCCGAAGCTACTGTTTCTTCGAAAGGATATAAATCTACAATTACCAAATCAATTGCCGGAATCTCTAATTCAGCGGCTGTTTTTACGTCATCGTCATTATCTCTGCGGTGCAGTATTCCACCAAATACTTTCGGGTGAAGTGTTTTAACTCTTCCACCAAAAATTGAAGGATAAGAAGTCAGGTCTTCAACGGCAGTTACCGGAATTCCTAATTCTTCAATGAAGGTCTGAGTGCCTCCTGTAGAATAGATTCTTACATCATTTTTATGAAGTAATTCGACGATTTTGTCAAGACCGTCTTTGTAAAAAACCGAGATCAGAGCCGACTGAATTTTTTTTGACATGCTTCTTTTGAAATTTTCCGCAAAATTACTCAAAATTTAAAGGAAAGTTTATGTTCAATTCAATAATTTAAAATGAAAAAAAACTTAATGTGGTCATTTTGAAATCTCAAGAAAAATAATTCCGGATTAAAATAGAAAGAACTAATAAGCTCATTAATAACAATTTCGAATATTCCTAACTTAAAATTAAACTAAAGGAAGTGTAACGTAAAAAAGTGAAAAAAGTGGGATATTGAAATGACTGGGCGGAGTTAAAAATTTAACACTCAAAAACCAGATCTATCTCTGATTTTGGAGGAAATAAATCTACTCCGTAAATGAGTAATATTTATTAATAATCTTTTTGACTCATTCTCTAAAAAATAGAAATGAGTCATTTTTTAAAAAAATATCGAAATTTTTTCTCAATAAAAAACCATCGTTATTAGTTTTTCTCATAGCCATTCAATGTTTTACTTAAAAAAATTGATGGACTGTGAAATTTTGATAATTTTACACGATTATCATAAACCCTAAACCAATTGGTATGTCACTATCATTGTTTCGAAGGAAAAATATTTCTCAGGCGATCAAAGATGCGGAAGTGGAAAACGGAGAGCATTCACTAGCTAAAATATTGACAGTAAAAGACCTGACGTTCTTTGGGATTGCTGCCATAATCGGTGCGGGAATTTTCAGTACTATTGGGCGAGCTAGTTTCAATGGAGGGCCTGCGGTATCTTTGTTGTTTATTTTCACCGCTGTTGCTTGTGTTTTTACCGCTTTAAGTTATGCTCAGTTTGCCTCCACGGTACCTGTTAGCGGCAGTGCATATACCTATGCCTATGTAACTTTCGGTGAGCTTTTTGCCTGGATTATAGGCTGGGCATTGGTTTTAGAATATGCAGTTTCCAATATGGTGGTAGCTATTTCCTGGTCTGAATATTTTGTAAGTATGCTTGAAAATATTTTCAGAATTCATTTTCCACGCTGGCTGGCAATTGATTACGGTACTGCTAAAGCTGCTTTTTCAGAATATCTAAAAGCCTCTCAGTCTGGTGAACTGGCCCAATTAACCGAAAATACCAATATTTTGGCAAGAGCTTATCAGGATGCTCCTTCTTTTTTAGGATTAAAAATTCTTTTTAACCTTCCTGCAGGTTTGATTACCACACTTATCACATGGTTGATTTATATAGGCATAAAAGAATCCAGAAATGCATCAAATATCCTTGTAATTATAAAATTGGCAGTGATATTTCTGGTCATTATCGGGGGTGTTTTTTATGTCAGAACTGAAAACTGGACTCCTTTTGCTCCAAATGGTGCCAAAGGAGTTTTATTAAGTGTAGCCTCTGTATTTTTTGCATTTATTGGTTTTGATTCTATTTCAACTACAGCCGAAGAATGCAAAGATCCACAAAAAGACCTTCCGAGAGCGATGATCATCACTTTGATTATTGTTACTATTTTATACGTGGCCATTACTCTGGTACTTACCGGAATGGTGAATTATGCTGAACTACAGGTCAATGATCCATTAGCTTATGTTTTTGAAAAAGTTAACCTCAACTGGTTTGCAGGTATCATTTCCGTGAGTGCCGTTGTTGCTATCACAAGTGCACTTCTCGCCTACCAGGTGGGGCAACCAAGGATTTGGATGGTGATGAGTCGCGATGGATTATTACCTAAAAAGTTTTCTAAAATTCATCCAAAATACAAAACACCGGCATTTGCCACAATTATAACCGGCTTATTCGTGGGTATTCCTTCGATGTTTATGAATATGCAGTTTTTTATTGATTTAACCAGCGTCGGAACATTCTTCGCCTTTATTTTGGTGAGTGGAGGTATTCTATATATGGATAGAAATGGCTTAAGTAAAGACTCAAAATTTAAAGTACCCTACATCAACGGAAAATTCATCGTACTTCCGGCTTTGATTATCGGATTATGGTGGACTCACCAAAATACTGACGGCATCTTTGCTCATTTTGCTGAAAAACCCCTCATTGTCGTTTTCTGGTTGTCATGGCTGGGCTTAGGTATTGGCTCCATAAAATACAATTTCTCACTTTTACCTATATTAGGAATTCTAACAAATTTGTATCTGATGTCAGAACTAGGCTGGACCAACTGGGCAATGTTTTTAGGTTGGCTGGTAATTGGCTCAGTTATATATTTCATATATGGTTATAAACATTCTAAATTGGCAAAGACGAAAGTATGAAAAAGAAACTGATAGTTCTGAATCTTATTTCTATAGTTTTTATAGCTATACTACAATCTTTTTCCCAAGAGATCAAGAATAATCCTTTGGTAAAAAAAGGGGCTAAACTCAATAAAATTTCCAGTCAGTTTAAATTTACGGAAGGTCCTGCTGTAGATAAGAAAGGAAACGTTTTTTTTACAGATCAACCCAACAATACCCTCTGGAAATATGATACCAAAGGGAATCTCTCATTATTTCTTGAAAATTCAGGAAGGTCAAATGGATTGTTTTTCGACAAAAAAGGAATTTTGTATGCCTGTGCCGACGAAAATAATCAACTGTGGGCAATAGATGAAAAAGGGAATCACACAGTATTGCTTGAAAACTATGAAGGGAAACTTCTCAATGGCCCTAATGACCTCTGGATTGACGCCTCAGGAGGTATTTATTTTACTGATCCCTTTTATCCAAGAGAATATTGGAAAAGAAAAAATCAGGAAATAGAAGAAAAAAGATTGTATTATTTGCCTAAAAATGCAAAAGTTGCGAAAATTCTTGATGCTGATTTTAAACAGCCCAATGGAATTGTCGGTAGTGGAGACGGAAAATACCTTTATGTTGCCGACATCGGTGCCAGCAAGACCTACCGCTATGAAATTACCGGAACAGGGCAAATTGCAAACCGGCAGCTTTTCGCCGAAATGGGTTCAGATGGCATGACTACTGACTCCGAAGGCAATCTTTACCTGACCGGAAAAGGGGTAACAATTTTTGATAAAACCGGAAAAAAAATAGGACATATTCCTGTTCCCGCCGGCTGGACGGCCAACGTAACTTTCGGAGGTAAAAAACGTAATCTCCTCTTTATTACTGCTCTGGAATCAGTTTATACGCTCGAAATGAATGTAAAAGGGGTGAATTAAATCACCTCCCAAAATCATCCTGAACCCTTACGATATCATCCTCATTTGAAGGATTCTCTTTGTCGGTATGCTGCCATATCTCGGCCACCACCCCGTAGCCGTCGGCACCAAGCAGACGATGACGCTCACCGCATTTAAGATTGATTACTTGTCCTACGCTCAGCGGAAGAGGTATCGTCTCCTTGTCAGTATCAGAAATAACCACGCCTGCTACGCCTGCAATCAGCTTCCATATTTCAGCTCTGCGATGGTGATATTGCCATGAAAGTCTTTTTTGAGGGGCTACAACCAGAATTTTGGGACTAAGCTTTTCAAATCCGGCAAAATCTTCCAGGCTCAAATGGCTGAAAAACTTGGCAATGAAAGCCGGTGCTTGTGACTCATCAATGACAAAAAACCCACCCCATGGTCTCTGGTGGTCAGTGGCTACTACTTTGAATCCTTCTGTATCTAAAAAGTTTTGGATTGACTCAAAAACCTCAGGTTTATCAATATTTGGTGCTGTTTTCATTTTCTATTTATCACTTTTTCAAGTGGTTTTTTACTGTTTTTTTTACAAATAAATGAAATTATTATTATACAAAAAATTGAAAATTTTTCTCAAATAATTTAATTATGATTGAGCGGATGCATCAGCCCATTTTAAGTACCCCGAATATCGGATCCAACCGGTATTTAAAAACCACTCTTATCCATTTCAATACCCAAATCTTTCCAATTTTTGCTTTTTTTGTCTCCAGTCAGGCTCTACTTTGATATATTGCTCCAAAAAAACCTTCTTCCCGAAAAATTGCTCCATTTCCTGACGGGCCTCAATCCCAACCTTTTTGATTCGCTCACCTTTATGTCCAAGCAAAATCGCCCTTTGAGTGGCTCTTTCAACATATATCTCGGAGGAAACCTTAATCAGGTCATCAGATTCTTTAAAGGCTGTTACCACTACTTCACAGCTATAAGGCACCTCTTTTTTATAATTCAGGAATATCTTTTCCCTAACAATTTCGGCTGCAAAAAACCGCTCAGGCTTATCGGTCAGTTCATCCTTAGGAAAATACGGTGGATGTACGGGCAGAAATTCCAAAACCTGATCTAACAAAATATCGATACCCACATTATTAAGTGCCGAAATCTTCATGATTTTTGCAGGATTGAGTATCGTTTTCCAGTGCTCTTCTTTTTCTGTAATAGCCTCCTCACTTGCCAAATCAATTTTATTGATTATCAAAACTATCGGACTTTCGCAATTCTGAAGCTTTTGAATCACATCTTCTTCATCGTATTTTTCATAAATATCGGTCACAAAAAGCACTACATCGGCATCTTCAATACTTCCGTGTACAAACTCCATCATAGCAGTATGCAGCTCATATTGGGGTTTTATTATGCCAGGTGTATCACTGTATACCAATTGAAAATCAAAATCCGGCGTTTCACCGTTTACAATCCCCATAATCCGGTGACGAGTCGTCTGGGCTTTAGAGGTAATGATACTGAGTTTTTCACCTACCAACTGGTTCATCAAAGTTGATTTCCCTACATTCGGCTTTCCAATAATACTTATAAATCCCGCCCGATGCTGCTTCATTTTGCTGTTAGTTTGTTTTCGATGAGCCTGTTATTGTATTGTTGTAAAAATCCTTTCATATGCTTCTCCATATTAAGCAATTGATTATTTTCTTTTACAGAAAGATCATTTTTTAACTCAAAATCATTTGCAAAATTATACAATCCAAGTGGTTTTTCTTTATTAAAAACAAGTAATCTATCGTTTTCAAGCCAATGGTAATTTCCAAAATGAAAAACCGAAAAATCGGGTTTATCATCATTTAACAGATTTTTTCCAAAAGAAATGTGTGCTGTATTAATACCCAGAAATCCTAGAATCGTCGGAGATATGTCGGTTTGCTGAAAAAGCTTTTCTGACTTTTGGGCAGAGATATGTTTGGGAGAAAAAAAGAATATCGGAATCCTGAATCTACCCACCCCGGATTTGAACTTTTTACTCCCTGAGAATGAAGAGGTATGGTCGGCAGTAATAACAAATACCGTATTACTATACCATGATTGGGTTTTTGAATATTCAAAGAATTTTTTCAACGCATTATCAGTATAAGAAAGCGTTTCAAATATGGGGTGCGGGCCTTTCTTAAATTTTCCTTTGTACTGTTCAGGAATTTTAAACGGATCATGTGAAGAAAGGGTGAAAACCGTGCTAAAAAAAGGAGTCTTGAAAGTACTCAACTTCCTCCCAAAATATTGCAGGTAAGGCTCGTCCCAAACTCCCCAAATGCCATCAAAATCTTCAGGTCGGGGATATTCATTCTTCCCGAAATATTGCTCAATCCCGGCTGTTTTACAAAATGAATCAAATCCCATGGAGCCATTGGGTGCTCCATGAAAAAATGAAGTATGATAACCTGCTTGTTTGAGCATTTCGGGTAAGGCATCAATATTATTTCCGGAAAATTCCGACAAAACATAAGGTTGCTCAAAACTTGGCACACCTGCCCAAATTGCCGGCAATGCCTCAATAGATTTTTTCCCATTGGCAAAACTGTATTCTGAATAGAATGATTTTTGCCTTAAGGAATCAAGAAATGGAGTAAATCCCCCATCTTTCCATTCCTTATTAAACAAACCCGAAGCCTCTTCGCTATAGCTTTCAATGATTATAATCACCACATTCAAAGGTCTTTGGGATTCATTTTTATGAGTAATCAATGGGTTGAATGCATTTTTCAGACTTGCTTCATCAGAAAAATAAGACAAACGGCCAATTGCATTGCTTTTTATGGTTTTAATAATCGAAAATGGCGTATTTAAAACCAAAGCCACTTGTTGGGGGTTGCTCACATATTCGCCTACATGATTAAAATTGAGTGGTCGGGACGAATGGGCCAGGTCACCTCCTCTGAGAATAGCAACCAGCGGAAACAACAATACAATAAAAATGTCAACTCTGCGGTGAAAGCTATTTATGAAAGTTCCTTTGGGTATTTTTTTTAACAAAAAGACCAGTGAAAAAATCAGAAAAATTCCGGAAAAAATGGCTTCAGGATATCCTTTGATAAAACCAGGAATCAAACTGAAAAAATTATTTATTTCACCCAATTCGGTGATGTTCGCCCATGTGCTTCTCCGCAGGTTAAATTTGAAATAAGCGATATCAATACTATTTGCCAAAAGCCCTAAAACATTTCCCGTAAGAAAAAGAAAATCTGAGAAATATTGAACAACCTTATTTTTCAGATTAAAAACCGGAAATATCTGGATAAAAATAAAAGGGAGATTAAGAAAAGCGATTGTGGTAAGATCAAATCGCAGTCCGCCTTTCAAAATCGGAATTAAATCTGATTTTTTTAAAGTACCTATAGCATCCTGATTAAAATAATAAAAAATCCATCTGGAAATCTGGAACAAAATCAAAACAGCCAAAAGCTTATAAAAAGCCTTTACATAAGAAGTTCTTACAATACTCTTTAGCAGGTTTTTAATCAAATGTTACTTTAAAATTAACCCAAAATTAAGTATTTATTATTCTTTCTAAAAATCATAGAAAGGCGAATAAAACCTGATGTTTTAATTCCATCAATTTTTATTTTGGAAAAATATTCTTGCAAAAAGAAAAAATTGTTGTACCTTTGCAGTCCAATATCGCGGGATGGGGCAGTTGGCAGCTCGTCGGGCTCATATCCGCCAAACGGCGGACACAGGTTTAGAAAAGTTCTTTTAATTAGATTCGAAAGTTAAAAAATATATCGCGGGATGGAGCAGTTGGCAGCTCGTCGGGCTCATAACCCGAAGGTCACAGGTTCGAGTCCTGTTCCCGCTACTAAGGAGGTCAAATGACCTCCTTTTTTTATGCTATATGTTCACAGTTTACGTCCTGTATTCTAAAGAATACAACAAAATCTATATCGGATTTACATCAAATCTTGAACAAAGACTCACCTCTCATAATTCTCTTGGAACAAAAGGATATACGCTAAAATTCCGTCCTTGGCAAATAGCATATACCGAAACTTTTGATACTAAAAGCCTGGCAATGAAAAGAGAAAAAGAATTGAAATCGGCGAAAGGAAGAGAGTTTATCTGGAAACTAATTAAAGAAAACTATTAATCTTTTTATCTCTTTGCTGGTCGTTGGCCATATATCCGCCAATGGGCGGTCAAAGGTCCGACCGGGGTGGCGGTCCACTCCTAAAGTTGGAATATACTTTATTATTTTTTAGTATTTAGTTTACCCTTTTAGTTCTATTCAAAAAAGAATTTAATTTCTAACTACAAATCTCTCAACTAATCTGTTTTTTCCATCATAATATGTAATGAAATAGATTCCATCTTGAAGATTCGAAATATCAAATATAACTTCTTCACTATTCTTGGAATTTGGAATTAAATCTAATTCTTGCCCGATAGAATTAGAAATAGAAAAATTCTCCAAATTAAATACTCCTGTCATTTTGATTTTTATAGACTTTTCTGCCGGATTTGGATAAGCTAAAAAATTATTAGGGTTCTCGTTTTCTGATGCCATAAGTAAATCTAATTTCAAAAAATTTGGCCCATTAAAAATGGCTGGTCCACATGAATTGAGGGCATAGAATTTTAGTATTGTTGGACTTGAAATATTCAAAGGTAGTTTTTGTGGACTTGTATTAATGTAAGTATTTGACAAAGTCTTTTTTGAAATTGAGTCTATCACATAAAATGCAAACCCGGAATTAGTGGTTGATTCCACATTTAATTCAACTGCCTTATTAGATTCTAAGTATTTTGGTCCAGTTACTTTAACAATAATTTTTTCAATAATATTTATGAAGTTTGTACTTGTACTACTTTGAACACCTACATCAGAAGAAATCACCCGAAAACGATAATTGTTACCAGACGAAATATTTGTTGGCAAAATGAATTTTATTGGGCTTTGAGTTGAAATAGCACCTGGAATGTCTTTGAAATCAGCTCCTTCTTTATCTGAAATTTGAGTGTAAAAAGTGACATTCGGAACGAAGTCACCTGTGTATTTAAAGGGTAAACTAACTGAAGCCCCAGGGCAAAAAGTATAATTCGACATTTCTGGAATATCAATTTTTTTGATAGATGGTTCATTGACCCGAACATTAGATTGGCCAGAAAAAATTGCAGACCCACATTCGTTTTTTGCTGAAATAATTTTGTATTCAAAATTATAATTTGGAATAACCTTAATTGAAATTAAGCCAGAACTGTTTAGGACTCCTTTTGAACCGTCGTTTAGTTCATAAGAAACCGGTGTTGAACCTGAAACAACTGCACTTATTAAAGTTGAATTTCCATTGTTCACTGTGGCATTTCCTGCAAGATTTATATTTGCTTGCGACATAAGTACAAATCCTAATACTGAGGACTGTGAATTATTTTGATACTTTTCAAAATCGGCGGAAATTCCGTAAGACCCTATTTCAAATTCTTCCGGAAAAATAACATCTAATGATTTATTTTCTTTTGCATTAAATTTTATTAATTCTTTAACTGTAAGGTAGGTATTGGAAACTAATTTTTTTAATTTTACTATGATTATATCCTCATCAGAATAATCACCATTGAGTCCAATGCTGAGAGTTACTTTTTCGCTTTTACAAACCTTATTTTTACTTAATTTAATCGAACTTACATAAGGAATAACTGACACTGTTACGTTTCCGGAGATTTTTCCAAATCCACAAAAATTATTCAACTGTTGGATTGAATATGTGGTTTTTTTTGTAGGATTAACATTTATATATGAAATATAATCATAATATCTAATTGACGGGTCTAAAGTTGAATTTATATTGTAAGTATTTGAAATAATAGTTTGGAAGGTAGGAGAACCTGTAAATTCCAGCTTCAAATTAACTGACTCATATCCGTTTTTTTCAATTATGTCTTTTCCCTCTTTTGTGGAAATTTTCCCAGTTACCGGTTCAAAAACATTAATAGAACGTTCTTCAGAATAGAAAGTGTCTTCCGGATTTTTTGCGACTAATCGGATCTTATATTTATTTGAAGTTTTTAAATCTTTTGGAATTTGAACAATCATCTCATTGCCATCCTGATAAGTTGTTATTTCTTTGAAATTCAATCCGTTTAAATCAGTTAACTCTGCGTAAATTTTGGTGTTTTTTCGAATATAAATTCCTTTGAACGGAATTCTTAACAGTTCTCCTGTACAAACCCTTGAATTAATAGATGTACTATACTCATCAAAGTAAAGAATTGTAGTAAATGCCTCAATTTTAATTTCACTTTTTAGAGATTGATCCATGTACCCACAAGAGTTGTTTACAGATTCAATCTTAAGAGTTAAATTTTCTTTTGGATGTAACGTAAACCTCTCATATCTATTAATATCACTAAATGAGCCATGAGGTATGGTTCTCACTTCATTATTTAATTTATAATATATTGGATAACTACCGGATGACCTAAGCTCCAAGTTAAGAGGTTGATTTTTAATTACTTGTTTAAATTTTGTGTTCGAACCGACCCATGGCTTACTATTTATTGTTAAGCTTTTTTCGTCGCTGACTATTTCTGTATTGCTTATTTTTAATAAAAATTGATTTGAAACAAACCTGGTGCTTGGAGATATATTTAATACAATAGGGCTAGTTTTTCCTTCGGTTAGTTTTATTGTATTATATCCACTTCCGCCAACATTGTATAGTTCTACCACTTCATTTGAACTTAATTCACCTTCTATTGTAAAAGGAATCTTAATGTCTTCCCCTATACAATAGTTTGATTTTTCGATTTGACCGATAATAATATTTCTGTTTTGAGTGCCTTGGAATTTGAAGGAAACAGATTTTGCTGATGGGTTTATTTGCGAAGCCCCACATTCATTTTTAACCTCGGCAAGGCTAAATACCCGATTTTTTTTTTGATTTATCTTAAACTCGTAGGTTCTCAAATTTTTTGAAAAATTCTGATAGTTCAACAAATGTTCCTTGTCGTCAATAATTAATTTTACAGTTGAAGGTTCAAATCCAACACCAGGATTTAATACCATCCAGCTGCCAAGTGGGTTTGTCCTTATTGAAAGCGAGGATGTGGAGGGTTGGTTAATTTTTATCCTCCTATTAAATGCAATGTGTTCAGTGGTTGGGTTTTCTGTAGTAATCATTATTGAATAATATCCACCCTGCATTGGTGGAATCTTAGCAACTAATTTATTATCAATTAATTTTGCTTCAAATTTTGGCTGAACAACATAGCTTTCTTCCCATAAATAGAAATAAATTTTTGATTTGCTATTAAAGGTCATGTTGGTTGTAACTGGTACTTCCAGAGTTTCGCCGACACAATAATTCTTAGATGGAATTGAATCAATGGTTATAAAAGAAGGTAAAGATACATTGACACTATCAATTGTACTTTTTATCGAATTACACTGATCTTTTATTGAAACAAATGAGTTTTTTGTATTTAAATTTATTAAAGGAATTTCAGAATAGTTCTTAGTAAGATAATGACTCTGACCATTTTCAAGAGAAACTACATAGGGTGGCAAACCTTGATTAATATTAACTAATAATGAAGGAATTATACCATATTGAGAGTTACCTGTACTAACATTTCCAATAATTGCTTTTGGAGGAATTGAGAAATTAATCAGATCACTATAAATTTCTGGACTTGAACCAATCAATTGTAATGAATATGTTTTGCCGTATTCGAGATTTTGAGGTAGTGTTGACTCTAAAAAACCTTTTTCATTGAGTTTTGATACTATATCTTCCTGATATGTTCCGACAGCCGATTTTATCCTTAGTTTGAAGGAATTTGTTTCACCTAATGACCCATTTACACTATAAGAATAGTGAATTTTTTTTCCGGGACAGGATTTATATAAATCGCTTAACCCAGTAATTAGCAAACCATAAGGGTTAGCTTTGATAATAGCTTCGCCGGTGGAAATACCCACTCCGCATAAGTTTTCGATTTTTTCAATTTTATAGTTAAAGGATTTAACTATTAGTTTCGAAACGGTATAAGTTGAGTCATAGTAGCTTGGATAAATAGTATTTAATTTTGTACTATCATTTAAAACAAGGTTAAAACTCCCACCACCAATAATTTTCATTTTTAAATCCACTTTACTATATGGATTTACCTGAGAAGCCCCAACATAATTCAATTTTGCTATAGGCTTTGTGAATATTTTGAAACGATTGGAAGAAATTCCTGTAACTGCCGGGGATGTTGAATTGGCTCTAATCATATAATTCTCTCCAAAGGATAATTCCAATGGAATGATTATATCAGTTGAAGTTGAATTTATCCGTTTTAATTCCTTAAAATTTTTTCCAAATGCATCTGAAATTTCTATAACAAATTTATTGTCTTCGTTAAAATTGCCTGAAGTCTTTAATTTCAAAGATATCGAAGTTCCTGTACAATATTGGTTTAGAAAGGTTTCTACCAAAACAGAATTTTGCTGTGCATTCGAATAAAAAGATATTAAAAGTGCGAAGATTATGCCTATTTTTTTCATTTGCTTCTATTTATAATTTGACGACTTTAAAGTTTGAGTGATTGATAGTTAGATAGTAGGTTCCAGTTGGAAGATTGTTAATATTCAATTCTTTGTTTTCAAAGAAATTTTCCTCAATTATTACTTTTCCCAAACTATTAGTAAGTTTTAAGAAGAATATCTTCTCTTTAGTATTAATATTTAAAATTCCTTGAAAAGGATTGGGGAAAACTTCAATTGAAGTATTGGATTGAGGTTCAGTCCCAGTCAATAATTCTATTCGTAGTCTATTATCCCCAACCAAGGTTCCTACACCACAATCGGAATTCGATACTTTAAATAATTTATATAGGGCTTGGCCCTCTGTGATAGCAGGTACAAAGTTAAAATAATACAGGCTGTCTTTTACAATGAAAGTTTGAGCTTTGAGGCTATCAATTCCAAATGAAAAGTATATAGGGAAAGTGCCGGAAAGCTTTATTTTTGCAACAGCATCTTTAGTTGGTTCATAAATAAGTTTATTTGTAAGAAGTTGCCCAACTGGAGCTATTCTTAAAGGTATTGTAGTGTGAAAAGCCGAGCTAGCTGAAGGAACATTTGACACCACTCTAACTCTGTAATATTCACCCTGAAGTAAACTTGAGGGCAAATCTGCTGTAATCGGGCTGGTACTTCCCTTTGTTGGGACATTTATGAAATTGTCTCCATTTTTATCAGATATCTGAACGGTAAATACTTCATTTCCATTTAGACTTGGTGAAGTCGAAAAATTCACCATAATACTTTTTCCCGCACAAATTTTTCCTGCAACAGGCTGAACATTGGTTGTAGTAATTAATAGTGGTTGTGGGTCATTTACAGTAATCGTTACTTGATTATCTGATTTTGATGTTCCACAACTATTTATCAATTTATTGATTGAATAGTTTGTAGAAAATTTTGGTGAAACTGGTATTAGGTAAGAATTTGAAACCGAAAGAAACTGAACCGTACCTTTGGTACCGTCGGAAAGTTCATAAACGACAGGGAGAGTTCCGCTCTCCAATTTCAATACAAGGTTAACTTTTTCTCCCTGATTTGATATGGAATTTCCCTGTAGATTGCCCAATGGTGGGGCTTCTACCTTAAGTATTTTCCCTAAATAATTTGAATTGCTTGATAAAGCGGGGGCACTAGATTTAATATTGACATAATAATTTCCTGAGGCGAGATCGTTAGGAATCAAAAATTCTTTTGTGAGACCAGTTAGTTTGGTTTCACCTATTTTTGTAAATACATTATTACTCAGATTTTGTAATTCAACAGTAATTATATTGTTAGATTCAAAATCACCTGTTGCGGAAAAATCAACTTTAATTTTAGTACCCAAACAAGCCAATTGAGGTATATTATTGAGAATTAAGCTTGCAGCGGCTTTTACATTTACACTTCCCTGGAACTTCCCATACCCACATTCATTATAGGCATATCTAATTGAATAAATAGTACTTGTATCAGGTGACACGCGTGGATCAGTATAAGAATAGCTGGTGCTGACATTTGTTGCAGGGAATAATCCATACTTAAATCCAAATGCACCATTTAAGTTGATTATTTTGAGCTGAGCTCCTTGTGATTTCTTGGAATAAATAGCAATATCGGAATTATCCTGTGCTACTAGTTTTATGTCGGGTTTTTTGTTTATTGAAATTGATATCGGGGTAGAAGGATAGCCAGTTTCATTGTTATCTTTAATTCTTAAATAGAATTTTGGTGAATTTTTGAGGAGTCCAACAGGTATTGTTGCCACTAAAAATTCACCTTCAACTTTAGTGGGCAAGTCCCCATAGTTTTGATTATATGATTCTGATATTTGTACCTGAGCATTGAAATTTTGTGGAATATTCCCTTCGAAACCATATCTTATATAAATTTTCTCCCCTTCACAATAATTTAAGTTTGACAAATTCTCTATAATAAATTTGTAAGGTTTTGTGTCAATTTTTATTTCTCCGGTTGAACTACCTACACCACACCTGTTAGTAATTCTTGAAATGGAAAATATAGTACTTTGTTCAATGAATTTCGAAAAATTATATACGCCAGACCCGGAGTTAAAAACACTTTGACTTATTTTTTCTCCTGTTGAGAATTCTATTGCCATCTCTGAATAACTCTTAGCATTAAATTGCAAAATAATTGGAGTTCCAAATAATCCTTCTTTTTCAAATGCACCGATAAAATTTGCTTTGGGGACATCATCCAAATAAAGAAATAAATCTGGTGAAGAAATTTTTCGTTTTTTATTTGTAATCCTAATTGGCAGTGAAGTATACTCAGAAAAAACTCCCGGAATGGTTATATTAATCAGAAACTTTTTTGACGATCCCAGTTCAATATAATTGGCAACACTGTTTTCATATTTTATGGCTTCCACCGTATATACATCACTTGTATCAGACTCTCCATTTACTACAAATGGAACATCAATTGGTTTATTTTTGCAATAAATGGGTTGGTATCCCATATTTATTGAAATAGATTGTTTGATATTCTGAGGATTTGAAACCTGGACTTTGATAATTTTATTCTCCAGACTTGTTTTTCCACAAACATTTGAAACTTCTTTTATATTATAGGTTGTAGAGCTAATTGGAAATACACCTGTATTTAATAGACTGAAATCATTTTTGCCATCATTTATTAACATACTGTATGGGACATTTACAGAACCATTAACAATTACTGGTAGATCAAACCTTTTTCCAGCTTCGGAATTATAAACAGGGTTATTTGGATTAGACAGCGTAAGAGTTGGGGTGGAATTAATGGTTATACTTAAAAACTTTAAACTTTTAATGTTGGGGTTTGTGCTAATCACCCATAAATTTCCAGATGCTATTTTTCCAGGAAACGGGCTATTTATATGATCAACTCTGAGAGTAGTATCATTGATAAAGTACGCATCAAAGAATAACGAACTGGTAGAAGAATATGAAAATTCAAATTTGAATTTATTATCCGACGGAAAAGTGCCGAGTTTTTTAATAATAATATTTACCTGACCATTTTCACAAACAGAAATTGGCTTATTTTTCTCACTAATATTAAAGCCTGAAGTCACATTTATATTTGTTTTCCCTTCTACTATAGACGATCTGGTACAATTTCGGTAAGCGGCACTTGTTATTTTGTAAACATCAGAAAATAAAGGCTCTACGGTGTATTTTTTTATTTTTTCGTCATAGCTATTTTCAATATTCGTTATTGGAACCTTATTGGCTTTTTCTGCAACCCAATCAAAATAAGTATTATAATCGGCATTACCACCATATTGAACATTAATGGTTCCCTTTACTCCAAAAGGAATATCTAATTTTTCTGTCAATATTTTTACTTTGTAGTTTTGTTCAACACTAAAGGAAAAGTAATTTGTTGATTTACAATATGGGGCTGTTGATTCTAATACAGCATGGTAATTTTTCCCTTCCATTTCTGGTAGCAACTTGTAAGAGTATGTATTATCTGAAACATATTCAAGCGGAAGCCGGATTTCATTGATTTTAGTATTGTTAATTCCGTTTGAATACACATAAAGAAAAAACTTATTATCTTTGTCGAACGGCCTATCCATATTAAACGTTACAAAACCTTTGTCTCCCACACAGGCAGGGGATGTAAAATTCAGCCCCATCAATCGTAGATTTATCGGATTAACTTTGACTAATTGCTCGCCCGTAATTTTTCCAATACCACATTCATTTGTAACCTCCTTAACAGAATAAGAGGTGGTCTTTTCAGGATTTAGAATATATGCGTCACCATAAAACGATGATGGGTCTTTGATAACACCTGTGGAGTCATTGAATTTCAAAATAAAGGGCCGTGCTCCCTTCAATAGAGCAATATTTAGAGCAACTTGTTCAAATGAATTGGTTAAAAATTCTCCTGACAAATTCCCGCTAATTAAAAACTTAAAATATACATTAGCACTCCAGGGGCTTTGAACTACAGGGTCTGTAGAAACCACTCTTAATTTGCCGAATGTATTAGAAATGGTGTCAGGGATTATAATTGGTATTTGGTTCAAGCCTGACTCCTCTGAAACTGTAATTATTTTGGTTTCGGTGATAGAGCTTCCTGATTTTTTATAATTATATGAAAGCTCTATTTTAAATTTATTATTAGATCCAAATACACCAGTGGAAGTGAAGTTTATGACGTTTTTTTTTGAAGTACAGAGGTCTCCTGAAGGATTTTGAATATTTAATGTTTGTGAAAATGCTATTGTTGGAATTACCAGAATAAATAATATAAATAATCGATGCATTTGTAAGAAAAATTAAAGTTTGATAATTGAGGATTTTTTTAAAGATTTTTCCTTGGTAAGAATTTCTACTATGTATTTACCTGATGGTAAATCAGAAATATTTAATTTTGGTGATTTTTCGGAAAATGAATTAAAGATTTTAAGAATTCTTCCTTGAGGGCTTAGAATTTTAACAACAACTGGGTTTAAAAATTCACTGAATTCAAAATAATCTACGGCGGGATTAGGATAAATCAGAGTTTCAATTTCATATGGATTTTCTGTAGCTGTTAATATCCCAATTGTTAAAGGATTCAATCCTTTAACAAGTCCCATTGAACATAGGTTATTGCTTAATTGAAACACCTTATAATTTCCTGGCTTTCTTATTGATAATCTATATTGATTATTTTGAATATAATAATTTGATTTATAGATGGCTGATGAGTCGTCATAAATCAAGTAAAAGGGTGGTGTGCCATTAAATTCAAAATTTACTGTGGCGGGAGACTCTGTTGTAAAATAGGGTTTACTTGACGATACAGAAACTGAAATTCCCTGGATAACTTCAAATGGCAAAATTGATGTGGAACCAGAAACGCTTGGGTCATCTGACAATATTTTGATTCTATAATCTGTTCCTGTAGGTAAATTTTCGGGTACTGTGAAAACAAAACTATTCCCAAAAATTGAAAAAGGCATTTTGTTAAAATTCAGGCCATTTTTATCTGATATTTCAAGCTGCAAACTATTTATATCCAAACCAGAAGAAGCAAAGGTCACATTAATTTTTTCACCAGGACAGGTTTTTTGTTTATTGAGGTTTACTTCATTTATTTCTTTTTCAGTTTTGGAATTTACAATTACCATAGCCTCACCAGAAGCTTGGCCTTTTCCGCAAAGATTTGTGACGGAGATTAATTTATAAGTGGTAGTTTGCTTTGGTGAAACTTTTACAAAGGTGGTTTTTGAAACTGTCTGCCCCAATAACCCTTCAGATAAAGAATAATTAAAAAATGAGTTTTCTGTATCAGAAACAATAGTAAGATAGGTTGATTTCCCATTGTTAATGGTTGCATTACCTGAGATACTGGCAGAGGGACGGTCTAAAATTTGAATTAATACTGTATTACCCAAAACAATTCCATCAGATTTTATAGCTAATTTATAGGTACCAGGTTTTAAGGTTGAGGGAATATTTAAATTGTAATTGGAGTCTTCTATTTTTTCATTTTTTCCAAGAACATAAGTGTCATTATTATTATTAAAATTTTCTATAAAGAATTCAAAAATGGTATTTAGACTAAAGTCACCTTTAATTTTGTAGTCAACAGACATTTTTCCACCTATACAATAACTAGTCGTATTTGTGGTTATTTTGGCTGATTTTGGGATTCTAACCAGTATTTGACTATTGGAGTTAAAATATCCGCAAGCTGTGGATACTTTTGCCACTTTATATATTGTGCTTACTTTCGGTGAAACTCTTACACAATTATTTGCAGTTACTTCCCCAATTCCTTCAATCCACACAGTATGAAAATGTTGCATTGTACTTTTGATATTTATACAGCTGCTCGATTCATCAGAATCACTTAAGACTATCTCACCTGTGTTACCGTTTTGACTCGTTAAAGTAATTTTTGGAGAGGTGTAAAATGTCGATTGGATTGTATTTGATTTGAAATAAATTGTTTTATCAATTACCCTTATATCAATTAAAGAACTGGATTGGAAAAAACCTTCCGGAACCTGCACCCACATTGGGTTGCCCGGTTTTACAATTTTTATTTCTTTAAAATTATTCTGTCCATATAGAGATACCTCAACTTTAAATTCGGCTTTCGTTATATCCCCTTGTGAAACATAGTTTATAGGAATGATTGTGTTTAATCCTTCACAAAATGGAATATTTGGGTTATTAAGTAATGTAAGATTATATGGTATAACCTTTAATCCTTCACTTGTAACTTCACCTATTCCGCATTCATTTTGAATACTTTTTAAATTAAAATAACCTACTCTTTTTGGTATAAATGGGTTTAAATAATTAACTGATGAGTATTTGTAATTGTAATTAATATTGAATTCCACTTCTGGTAGCTCATCAAATTGATATTTTATTAAACTTCCACCACCAGTAATGTAAACACTATATGAAAATGGTTCATTTAGAATTAATTTTTTATTGTAAGAATAATCGTAGTCGGCTATGTATGCTTTAGGCTTTGAAAAAACCTTTAATTCAATGTCATTACTAACAATCGACCCATCTGGACCGAGAATACGTATCGCCTGATTAAATGCAGTTTCGGGGCTGTTTCCCAAAAGTTTTGGATCATTTGGTATATTGGCATCAATAGCACCTAAAGTTCCTTGTCCAATAATGTTTTTTGAACTAGAATTATAAATTTCAACCTTATAAACCTGATCTTTTGGAGGATTCCCAACTCCTTCCAAATTAATTTTAAAATTTTCCCCCAAACAAAATCCAGCTTTTTCCGGTATTTTTATTTTTACTTTATATTCTAATGGTCTCGACACTGTAATTTTTAAGCTATCTCTATAATTGCTTGAGGTATAAATTGGTTTTGGGTTATCAATTGTACCGCACACATTTGAAATCTTTTTTACCTTATATGTGGTTGTTTCATTAGGAAAAACTGAAAACTCAATGGGAGCATTACTAAGACCACCAAAACTTTTTTCAGAATTGTCGTTAAGCATTACCGTAGTTCTTGCTTTTGAGTTGGTATAGTCTAATCTAATTAATACATTTTCAGGCTTGTCTAGAATTGAATTTGTGGCTGCAATATTCACAAGAGAAGGAATGTCAAAAAATCGAATCTCTTTTATAGGGCTTTCAATATTTGGGTTGGTAACCAGAATTTTAAACCTTAAACCGGTTTCTTTCACGTTTGCCAGGGCTTCAGATGGAATATTTACAAGTAACGTTTTATTGTTTTCTGTTAATGTGGCATCAAACTCTCTGGTTTTATAAACCTCCCCATAAAAATTTAGATATAATAAACTAAATTTAATTCCAAGGGAGTTGTTGAGGGTAGGGATATTTGAAACAATTGGAATTTCAAATTTACCAGTATTAATACAAATTCCGGGAGGGTGTTCCAATGCATCAATATCAATAAATAATTTTTTTTCATTTGGAATTTTTATGCTTAGACCACCCTCGGGTATAGGTAAATCTCCACAGGAACTTTGAGCAGATTCTATTTCGTATGATTCCAAATCATCTGTAAATGGAATTATTTTGGACGCCCATATTTCACCTTCTGATGTATTGTTAGAACTAATAACCAAACCATTTCTAAATTTTGCTTCAAAAGGACCTATACCTTTAAATTTAACACCTAAATTAAGATTTTTTGAAAATTGGTTAATAAAAGGAGTTGCTGAGAGGCTTATAGATTTATCCGCCAAGGTTATTCTTTTTTCCAGAACTTCTCCATTCACCTCAGGAGAAGTAGCCGTAACTCTGAAAGTAGAAATGCTATTAATACTTATATCTTTTGGAATTGTAACCTTTAAAATAGTGTCAGAGACGGCAATGGTTGGTAAATTAATAAATTTAGACGAACTGTTTTCACGAACCTGAACCTGAAAATTATTATTTTGATTAAACAGACCTGTTTTGGCTACTGTCACATAAAAATCGCTTCCTTTGCAATATGAATAATCAAGACCTAAAGAGATAATTTTTAGAGCAATAGGGTTTATTTTTAAATTAAAAGAGCCCTTAAATTCTCCTTCACCGCATTTGTTGTTTACGGACATTATTTTATATTCTTTCGAAATGCCTGATTGCAACAAAATAGATGGATTAAAATAATTGTCAAAACTAAACGAAGAGTTGTCATCAAGTACAATGTTTGAGGGCCAACTTCCTTGTCCTGACAAAGTTACCGCCACCTTTGTATAAGGGTTCACCAGTGCTTGACCGGATAATATGACATTTGGTAGAGTGGTTATTGTAATTGGTATGACATTGCTTGTTATCTCCGGCTCTGATGATTTTATCTTTATTAAATAATCAAATGGGGTTGATTTAAATGGCAAATTGTTTATTTTCGGAATTTTTATTATTAAAGTCTTTTCCGTCAATTTTGATTCGATCTCCAGGAAATTATTATCTAATTGATTTGATATAAAAACTTTAAAGATGTTTGAGTTTCCAAACTTTACATTTGAGCTAAAAGTTAATACTACATCTTGATTTTCACAGAATGAATTTTTAGTAAATTCATCCAATTTTATACTATTTGATTGGCTTTTTACAATAAGTGAATTTAATAATAGTAGTGGTAAAAGGAATAACTTCTTAAACATTGTGTCTATAAAATTGTTTAACTTAATTTTAACAAAATTTAAGCCAAATCAAGCAGATAGAAAGATTGATTTTCAAGAAATATTCATTTAAAAAGATTTAAGCGGAAATTTTAAATAATTCAAGATTTCATAAAAATTACTTTATTTAAAATTTTCAAACATACTAAAAAATTTATTCTAGAGATTATTTCTAATTTTTTGAAATACTTTATACTTTCTTTTTCACTGAACTCTCGCAAATTTGGCTAAAATATCAGTGCTTACACCGTTTACATCAGTTTTTGTGGTCCAGGTTATTTGATCACTTTCGACTATTACCGTTCCTTCTAAAGTTTGACCTCCGGCTTCTTTCAATATCAATTTATTATCTGTTGAAAACGTGTATGTTCCGGATTTCCCAAGTGGAAGAAAGGAGTCCCCGTTATCATCAACGCACCCTTTGGGTTCAAATACTGAAAAACTGTTATTTAAATCAAAAGTTACGGTAATGTCTTTGGTGCAAGGGAAAAACTGATTGTATAAAGACCAATAATCAACCGTACTTCCTCCGATGGTTACATTAAGATTCGTTACACGCCAGGTGCCATCAATGGTTACAGGATCGACATTGTCTTTTTTACAGGAAAAAATTAACACTCCGACAAAAAATATCCCCAATAAGTTCTTCACAACAGCTTTTTTCATACTCAACTAGTTTTTGGTTTAAAATACACTTTGCAAAAATATGTTTTGAATATCTGAGATTCATTTTTTATCATCTTTTTTTTGATTTCAGGTTAAATTTTCATTTAGACAGATAGCCATCCAATAAGAATTTGAATTTTTTGAACATTTCTGCTTCAATTTTTCTGACCAAAAAATAAAAATGAGAATTCTAAAAGATATTTATCCTGATTTTTTATTGTTTTTTAGATACTTATATCTATTTTTGTGTTGTTTTTTAGATAATATACTAAGTTAAATAATATTAAAATAGATAAAATAGCTTTTTTATGAGCAAAAGTAACACTTACATTCCGTATAAAGTAAAAGATATCGCTCTTGCAGACTGGGGCCGTAAAGAGATACAATTGGCTGAAGCCGAAATGCCGGGTTTGATGGAAATCCGTAAGGAATATGGCCCAAGCAAGCCTCTGAAAGGAGCCAGAATCGCTGGATGTCTTCACATGACCATCCAGACTGCCGTTTTGATTGAGACATTGGTTGAGCTTGGGGCTGAAGTTACCTGGTCTTCATGTAACATCTTCTCCACACAAGATCATGCCGCTGCCGCAATTGCCGCTGCCGGAATATCAGTATATGCTTGGAAAGGCATGACCGCAGAAGAGTTTGACTGGTGTATAGAGCAAACTTTGTTTTTCGGAGAGGAACAACAACCATTAAATATGATCCTTGATGATGGCGGCGACTTAACCAACATGGTTTTTGATGTATATCCTGAATTAGTAAACGGTATAAAAGGTCTTTCTGAAGAAACTACAACAGGTGTTCACCGTCTTTATGAAAGAATGAAAAACGGTACGCTTTTGCTTCCTGCTATCAATGTTAATGACTCAGTAACTAAGTCTAAATTTGATAACAAATACGGCTGTAAAGAATCATTGGTTGATGCCATTCGTCGTGCAACTGACCTGATGCTAGCCGGAAAAGTGGCTGCTGTTGCCGGCTATGGTGATGTAGGTAAAGGATCAGCCGAGTCATTGAGAGGTGCCGGTTGCAGAGTGTTGGTAACTGAAATCGACCCAATATGTGCCCTTCAGGCAGCTATGGATGGCTACGAAGTAGTGACTATGGACGAAGCCGCCACGAGAGCTCAAATCTTTGTGACAGCCACAGGTAATTATAAAATTATCAGAAAAGAACATTTCCTGAAAATGCGTGATAAAGCCATAGTTTGCAACATCGGGCACTTTGATAATGAGATCGACATGGCCTGGTTAAACCAAAACTATGGTCATACCAAAAATGTAATCAAGCCGCAGGTAGATATGTACAAAGTTGAAGGCAAAGACATAATTGTACTTGCTGAGGGAAGATTAGTTAACCTGGGTTGTGCTATGGGTCACCCTTCATTTGTGATGTCTTGTTCATTCTCAAATCAAACCTTGGCTCAGCTCGAACTTTGGAACAATACTGCTGCTTATGAGAAAAAAGTATATGTATTGCCTAAAGCCCTTGATGAAAAGGTAGCTGCTTTCCACTTACCTCACGTAGGGGCTAAACTTGATAAACTAAGTCAGGAGCAAGCCGAATACATCGGAGTGACAGTTGACGGACCTTTCAAATCAGAAATGTACAGGTATTAAAATTCCTGATAAAAATAATCTCAAAAAGCCACCTGTTTCAATAATAGGTGGCTTTTTGGTTTTTACGGTAATATCCAAAAAGGTTTCAGAAATAAATTAACTGTAAATTATTCGGTTTTACCGATGGATTCAATTTCCAAATCGTCAGTATCTTCATAACTGTCTTGCTCCCCTTCCCATTTATTTTTAAGGTATAAAAACAACAAATACCAAATCCCCAAACCAACCAAAACTCCAACTAAATTAAGCAACAATTCAGAACCTGTGTCTAATCCTTCAAATAAAGAAGGCATTGCAATCGCCAGTATGAGGCCAAAAAATAATTGAGAAAAATAATAAACAAAAACCCCCAAAATGGCATAACCCCAGGGTGAGCGGTTGTGTTCGGTGGCAAGTTCATAATACTTTTTGCCAATCCAATAAATTAGTAGTAGTCCGAGCATGTTAATAAATATTTGTAGTGAAAAATAAAGTTTCGATTTTAAAATTGCCTAAAAATTCAGGCTAAATGTTAAATATAACTCCTTCCAGGTTTAATAATTTTTTCTAAAGTCATACATAAGGTTAAAATATAAATTTAGAGGCAAAAAACCAGAAGTAACAAAAAAGTGTGCCGGTTCCCGATTTCTAAATCGCAAAAGAGGATGGGCTAACTGTAAACCAAAATCATATACTACTTTTTTTGCTTTCCTTTCCCTTCCGATTTGGAAAGCCGGAGCAATATAAGGTCGATCCATAAAGAACTCACGGTTTTCACCATACGGAACTGTTGCAAATCCTAATTCATAATGCTTTTTATAATAACCTAAAGAGGTCCCAAATCCAATGTAGGACTTCTTTTCAGAAATATACCTTCTGAATAAGTATTTCAATGCTATGGCATCAAGATCAGTCACTTTGGAGTAGTTACCAGCACACTGAATACATCCTACCAGCGTGGCATTGCTATTATTTGTAAATCCTAAACTTAGAATATTTGAATTCTGCTTTTTTGTAATGATTTCAATCGGAAATTCTATAGAAATGCCCTTTCTGTCAGCAACTCCGGCTATAATTCTTGAAATTATTGGAATTGAGTTGGTGCCAATTTTTATCTGAGCAAAACTATAATCCATAGAAATAGCTAAGAAAAGTGTGAAGAATAGCATTTTATTCATACGTAAAGGATTTTTTTGCCTTCTGAAATGGAGTAAATTTCCTGTGAAATAAAATATTTCCAATCAAAAAAACTAAGAAGCTCATCAGGTTTCCTATGTTTTTTAACAAAAAAAGCCTGCTGGCTTATCTCCGGCAGGCTCAAAAGGTTTTTCTAATATTAATTGGCGATACTTACAACCGAGTTTTCGGTGAGATTCAGTGTTTTCATCACATTCTGCAGGTTGTTTTTATCCACCATTTTGGCAAATTTTCCGGGAACAATCACCACTCTAAATACTTTAGCCAAACGCATGCTGCTATTGAGTTTCATAGGATCAAAAGTAGCATCCAGGAATATGCTGAAGTCTTTTTTGGTAAAGTCAAAATTATACTGGAAAATACCTTCATTGATGGTATAAACCTGCGGAAGGGGCTTCCACACATCTGCACCGGTTTTGTCTGTTCCAGTCAATTCATACACCAAAAGCACGTCAGCATCAAAAATGGCGGGTTTGAGATCATAGAAATTCCTAAACTCGTTTCCTGGTGTAAAATCGGCTTTTACTTCAAAAACTTCTGCCAATAGTTCATTATTGATGGGTTGAGGAGTTTCGGTATAAGAACATGACTGCATGAAACCTGCCGAAATCAATAGTCCGATAAAAAATAGCTTTTTCATAACCATAAATATTAAAAGTGAATAATTCTGAGATATATTACTTAGATGCTTATGGTTGTATGAAAGTTTGCTGAAGATTTTATATCGAATTAAAAATTTTTATAACTCACTGATAATGTGTGTTAAGGAAAATGTTAATGGTAATTCAAATTAAATTTTCTCAGAAAACATACCCATAATTTGCTCCAAATAGACCTGATCAGTCTCTGAAAAATCGTTCAATTGATCTGAATCTACATCCAGAACTCCTCTGATTTTTTCCTTTGAATCAAAAAATGGTACTACTATTTCAGATTTTGAATCAGAGCTACATGCAATATGCCCGGGAAAGGCTTCGACATCTGGGACGATTACAGTTTGTTGGGTAGAAAAACTATGTCCGCAAACCCCACGATTATACCTGATACGGGTGCAAGCGATGGGTCCCTGAAACGGTCCTAATACAAGTTCACCTTGCTGATTATCTAAATAAAACCCTACCCAAAAAAAGTTAAATGCCTGCCGCAATGCCGCTGAAATATTGGCCAAATTGGCAATCATGTCAGACTCAGGGGCTATGAGTGCTTCTATCTGAGGAATGAGTGCCTCATAAAGGTCTTTACGATTTTTGGTGTCAGGTAAGAATAAGTTTTCGGCCATTTTTATATTTAACAAATATTTTTCAGCACGTATTGAGCGATTGTTTGATCCGTCGGCTGACGGAGAGTCCCACGCCGTGGCGTGGCCGGCTGCCCAAAAAATGCTGCCAATTATTTTGAAAGATTTCCAGACAAAATTATTGAAACAATACTTGTATTAGCTGATTTTTTTGAGGTTTTTTGTTTTGGAAAAAATTAACCTATGAATAAAAGAGAATACGGTCTCGTAGCGGTGGGTGAGCTGCTTGGAGATTTTATTGGCAGCGAAATCAGCAACAATTTATATGATGCAGCGAAATTTGACCGCTTTCAGGGGGGTAGCCCGGCCAATCTGGCTTCGAACATGGCACGACTGGGTTTCAAAACAGCTATCATTTCGGCGGTGGGAACCGATAATCTCGGAAAATATTTGGTGGAAAAAGTGCAGGAAGCAGGTGTTGACACCAGTCTGGTGATTTATGATAAAAACGAACCCAGTAGCATAGTTTTGGTATCAAGAACTACCGGTACTCCGGATTTTATTCCGTATCGCACGGCTGACCGTATGATAAATCCCGAAGATATTCCCGATGAATTATTAAAAAAAGCTGCGGTTTTTCATACCACCTGCTGGCCTCTGAGTAAACAACCTTCACAATCCTCCGTACTAGATGCGGCAAAAAGAGCAAAGGCAGCCGGCTGTGTATTGAGTGCCGACCTGAACTATGCCGAAAGAGTCTGGCCAGACCGAGAAGAAGCCCACAGGGTGATTAAGGAATATTTATCACACGGAGCATTGATAAAGCTGAGTGAAGATGATGCAGAAAGATTTTACGGTGAGCAATTACAGGAAGAACGGATTTTCGAGGATTTTTTCAACTGGGGTGCTGAGTTGATTTGTTTCACAAAAGGAAGTAAAGGAAGTGTGGTTTTGTGGAATAAAGGTAAAAACAAAATAGAAAACCGACCTAAAGCAGTAAATGTGGTCGATGCTACCGGAGCCGGGGATTCTTTCTGGTCTGGATTTTTAGCAGCCTATCTCGCTGGAAAATCGCCGGAAGCCTGTGCCACGGCAGGAGCCAACATGGCCCGGATAAAGCTGACAACTGTGGGTCCAATCAAAGAAAATGTTGATTTGGAGCGTCTTTTTGATTAAAATAACAAAAATTTGTCGTTTTATTCCCCCTCAATTGTCACTATTGGAGGTCAAATATGTTTGACTTCCCGGCTAATTTTGAACTTTCTGATTGGGAATTTTATTTTAGTGTTTTAACCCTATTTTTATAATTATGAAAAAAGACAAAATTATTTATTGGGTCACCACCGGATTCATTTTTCTGTTTGAAGGTGTAATGCCCGCCCTTACTTCTCAAACCGAGCTGGCCAAAGAAGGCATAGCTCATTTGGGCTACCCATCGTATTTTGGGCCTATGCTGGTTGTATTTAAAGTCTTAGGTGCCCTGGCACTTATTATTCCTCTGGTGCCTGCCAGAATCAAAGAATGGGCTTATGCAGGTTTTGGATTTGTGTTTACATACGCGTTTGTTGGGCATGTGGTCATGGATGGCCTAAATGGAATGTCCATTTTCCCTCTTATGGTATTTGGAGTCATGATTGTATCCTACATTTATTATTACAAAATCAACCCTAAAACCAATTAATACCTTTAGAATATGAAAAAGAATAAAATCATTTTTTGGATAAGCACAGTAATTATTGCCGTTTTGGTTGGTTTAACTCCAATATTAACCTGGAATGACCCACAAGGCATCGATATGATAACCAATCACTTAGGATACCCTTTATATTTTCTGAAAACATTGAATGTGCTTAAGATTATTGGAGGATTGGTTCTTTTGATACCACAGGTACCTGCTAGGGTGAAGGAATGGGCTTATGTAGGTTTTGCGATTGACTTTATTGCTGCCACTGTTAGTTTAGTTGCGGTGGATGGAGCAATACCTCAGTCATTCTTTCCTATGATCTTTATGATTATTCTTGCTGTTTCCTACTTTTATAAAGAGAAAATAGCTTAAAAGTAATTTTTCATCTGGTTAACTATATTTTTTCTAAAATACCGGTTGATAAACTATTTATAAAACACTTTAAATGAGTCAAATTGTAAAAGCATTTGGCTCATTTTTTTTTAATAATATCATTTCAGGAAAAAATTCTATTTCCCCCTGAATTTGTGCCAAATCTTACATTTTTAAAAATCGCAAAAAATCTATTTTGATTTTGTTTTGAAATTATTCCTGTATATTTGCTGCCCCAAAACCTACCATATATGTCTTGGTTTAAAAGAACTGAAAAAGGAATAAATACACCTACGGAGCTAAAAAAAGAGACTCCTGACGGTCTTTGGTACCAGTGCCCCGAATGCAAGAATATAATGCATACCCGTGAGCATAAAAACAATGCATTTACCTGTATTCATTGCAATTACCATGAAAAAATTGGCTCTGAGGCATATTTTCAGCTTTTGTTTGACGAGGGCAACTATGAGGAGTTAGACAAGGATATGATTTCGGCTGACCCACTCAATTTTGTGGATACAAAGGCTTATCCTGACAGAATAAAAACTACCGTTGCCAAAACGGGTTTAAAAGATGCCTGCCGAACGGCCTATGGAGATATGCATGGCCTAAAGATTACTGTATCCAGTATGGATTTCGGTTTTATTGGAGGTTCTATGGGTTCGGTTGTAGGTGAAAAAATTGCACGTGGTATTGATCATTCATTAAAAACCAAAACACCGTTCCTGATGATTTCAAAATCAGGGGGTGCCCGTATGATGGAAGCCGGGTTTTCGTTAATGCAAATGGCAAAAACTTCTGCAAAATTAGCGTTACTTGAAGAAGCCAAAATACCTTATATTTCGCTTTTAACTGACCCTACAACAGGTGGTGTAACTGCGTCCTTTGCAATGTTAGGCGATTTTAATATTGCCGAACCCGGTTCATTGATAGGATTTGCAGGCCCAAGGGTAATCAAAGAAACCATTGGAAAAGACCTTCCAAAAGGTTTTCAAACTGCCGAATTTGTTTTGGAACACGGTTTTCTTGATTTTATTGTAGATCGAAAAGACCTCAAAGACAAGCTTTCCAGCTTGTTGGAATTACTGACCAGAAATTCGGGTTAATACTTTCTTCCAAAATTTTTCCGGAAAGCCTCCCGTATGCCGGAGGTATTTATAAATATTCCATTATAGCATTTATTTCTTTGGTTTTGCCTTATTCTTATCAATATAGGTCTCATAGCTGCTTACCTTTGATACTATAAAAGCTCCAAGTGCTGTATTATCTGATTTAGGATTTAAATTGAAAATATTGGTTGGAATATTGCTCGAAGGAGTCGCAAAAATCCCTCCGTTTTGAGATTCCTGCCGGAGCTGTAGCACGAAATAATACGCCTCAAGCGGAATTGAAAGTATTTCAACTTTTAATTTATCCCCATCAGAAAACAATACCGGGTTTATAGACTGACGAATGGGAAGAATAAACATAAGGCCATCTGTCTTTGAGCCCGCAGAGAATCCGGCGTCATAGGCCAGGGTAATATTAGAAGGTTTGAATCTAAGTGAATCATTTTTATATGATCTGATCAGATAAGTGTCTCCTTCTCCTGGTAAATCTTTTGCATAAAATTCGGCCAGAAAGCCATTTTTAGGACCTCCGTTGGTAACATTTACGGGAAATGTAAATGCTTCATAAGACACGGAGTCAATTTCAGGAACCCTCTTTAATGATGAATAGGACTCATATTGCTCATTTCCTGCTTTAATTGAAAGTTTGATTAAATTTCCTGAACCTAAATAATCCACGCTGCGAGGTTTATAGGTATATATCCCATCATTGTTTTCATCTGTAAAGGCGATAGTTTTATTATTGTCTGAAATTACCTTCACTTCAGCACCTAATACCGGAATTGGATCAGTATTTTGAAAATAAGGTTGCGAATAATTCAGGACTATTTTTTGCTCGCGGGTTTCATTGGTAAGCCAGGCATCTACAACAAGCTGTTGCTTTCCATCTTTTACTTTGATATCAATTACATCTTCACATGACGTCAAGAACAATATAGTGGCAATCCAACTCAAAAATCCAATTTTCTTTGTTATCTCTATTTTCATTGCTTAAAATTTAAAATTGTATGTAACTGCAGGAATAAATGAAGCAAAAACTGAATAGCTAACTGCTTCAGTTTTGGAAGGTTCATCGGGGTTTTGCCGTACATAAACCGAAAATGAATTCCTTCTGTCGTACACATTATAAACCGAAAACACCCATTCACTTTCTCCCTTTTTAAACATCGCATGTTTATTTCTTCTTGTTGCCGAAACATCCACTCTATGCGAAGCCGGTATCCTGTATATATTGCGTTCGTCAGTAAAATTATGTGGAAGAGCCATTCCCTGCCATAAAAACTTATTGGTTGGAAAACTTGCCGGGGTGCCGGAAGCAAAGCTAAAGGTGGAGCCCAGTGACCACCTTTTTGTAATGTCATAAATCAAAACAGTAGAAATGTTGTGAAGCTTGTCTATTCTGTTGAAAAAATATTGGTTATTGTTTAAGCCTGCCACTTTTTTCTCTGTTCTGGAAAGTGTATAACTGACCCAGCCGTTAAATTTCCCTTTGTTTTTTTTCAAATAAAACTCCGCACCATAAGCACGCCCACTCCCAAATAGCAAATCAGCCTCAACTACAGGATTTAACAACAAATCGGCATTTCTTACATAATCTATTTGATTCTGAAGTTTTTTATAATAAACCTCTACAGAAGATTCATATATGTTATTTCCAAAATTTTGAAAATATCCAAGAGCAATCTGATCAGAAATTTGAGGTTTGATGATATTTGAACTGGGTGTCCATACATCCAGGGGGGAGGTAGCTGTAGTGTTTGAAAGTAAATGAATATATTGAGCGAGTCGGTTATAGCTTAATTTTAAAGACGAAGCCTCTCCCAATCCAATATTAAGTGCAAACCGTGGTTCAAGATACCCATAAGAACTCATTTTTTCATTCTTCGAAAATTCTGATCTCCCTGTTACTTCTCGACGGGAATTGGTACTATCAGCCTTCAGGAAATATTCTTCCCCCGGGCCCAGTCTTAAAAAATGGGAATATCTGAGACCATAATTAAGGCTAATTTTTTCATTAACTTTTTGTTCGTTCGAAATATACAGGGCACTTTCCAGTCCAAATTTCTTATCCAAACCTATTACCCTGCTTATTCCCCCCGACGTAGCGGTAGCTTTTCCCGGATTAAAAGTATAGTAGATCATTTGCCCCCCAAAAGAGACTGTATTTTTAGAATTAAGATAAAAATTAAAATCAGGCTTCAAACTATAATTTATGATATCCGAATTCCATTCAAATGAATCCTGTTTGTTTTCATTTTTTAAATCAGAATCCAGGGCATAGTCATAATTGGAATAAAAAGCAGTTGTATTGAGAAACAGTTTTTTTGAGAAAACATGATTCCATCTTAAAGTGGTGGTTGCATTTCCCCAATTAAAACCAAAGTCTGCCCCAAAAACATCCCTCCCAAAATACCCGGAAGCATATAATGTGTTTTTTTCATTGATTCTGAAATTAGTTTTGGCTGTAAAATCATAAAAATAAAACCTGGAGTCTTTGAGATCATTTTTCAGGAAAGGTTTTGCCAATACATCAATATAGGATCTTCTCAAAGCCACAACAAAAGACCCTTTTTCTTTAAGGTAGGGTCGCTCGTAGGAAAACCTGGAAAAAATAGTCCCGATTCCACCCGAAAACTCCGGTTTTTTCGAATTTCCCTCTTTCATTCTGACGTCCAGAATGGATGAAACCCTACCCCCGTAATTAGCAGGTATTCCCCCTTTTATTAGTTTTACATCCTTGACCACATCCGGATTAAACACTGAGAAAAAACCAAACAAATGCGAAGAATTGTAAACCGGAGCTTCATCAAGCAACACAAGATTTTGATCTATAGCACCTCCTCTAACATTGAATCCTGAAGCCCCCTCACCTACTGAGCTTACGCCTGGCAAAAACTGAATACTTCTGATAACGTCAACTTCGCCCAGCAATGCCGGCATTTTTTTGATGGTTTTCATTTCCACCTTATTGACCGACATCTCAATATTCCTTACGTTTTGGTCATCTCTTTCAGATCTAACCACCAATTCTTCAAGATTGTTATCTGCCTCTTCCAGTTCAATGTTTAGCGTTTGGTCTTTGCTAAAATCAATCCTTTTTTCTACACTTTTATACCCAAGCGACGACACCAGTAAAGTGTAAGTGCCCGTAGGAACCGAAACAGAATAAAAACCATAAAGATTGGTCTGAGTTCCCGTTTTGGGCTCTTTTAAAAATACTGTAACTCCAATCAGCCCTTCGCCATTGGTTTTGTCAGTTATTTTTCCACTAATGGTATGTTTGGATTGAGAGAAAACCTCATTATATTTCCCAAAAAATGCTAAGACCAGGAAAATCAACAGGCTGATTCTGGTTAATTTTGTTGACACAATAAATCGTTTATTTTTTAAATCTATTACTCTTAATACGTAAAATAACCAACAAGTAGTATTTGAATTTGTTCGAAATTTCGCCCTGAATTCAATTTTTTGGGATTTGTTTTTGATAAAAGGTGAAATAAGACTTTAATTGCATTTTTAAAATATTTTAATAATTCTTAATTTTATTTAAATATTTGATATACTTTTGTTTGAAAATTAAGCTCAAAACCATTTTATGAACAACCTTATATTCAAAGAACCAATAGCTTACGAAAAAATTCCGACCAGAATATTTTCTGATCCCAAAGAGGCTTCTATCTCGGTAGCCAGGGAAATAGCCGAGTTGATCAGGTCAAAGGCCAAAGAAGGTAAAAACTGTATTCTGGGATTAGCCACGGGCTCTTCACCCAAAACTGTGTACGCTGAGCTCATCAGAATGCACCGTGAAGAAGGTCTAAGCTTCAAAAATGTAATTTCATTTAACCTTGATGAATATTATCCAATGGAGCAGGATGCTATCCAAAGTTATTGGAGGTTTATGCGTGAGCAACTCTTTGATCATGTGGATATTCCTAAAGAAAACTATTTTATTCCTTATGGTAATATACCTCAAAATCAAATTGAAGAATTTTGCCGTAATTATGAAGCTAAAATAGAAAAACTAGGAGGGCTTGATTTTCAGTTATTGGGAATCGGAGGCAACGGTCATATCGGATTCAATGAACCGGGCTCTTTGATAAATTCGAAAACCCGCCTCATGATGCTTGATCACTCTACCCGTGCAGCAGCAGTAGCTGATTTTGGTGAGTTGGCAAAAGTGCCTAAAAAGGCAATAACAATGGGGGTTTCTAAAATACTTCAGGCTAAAAGGGTTGTTTTACTTGCCTGGGGTGAAAGAAAAGCAGGAATGATAGCCGATGCGGTTGAAGGCTCAGTAACTGAACAGAACCCATCTTCATATCTTCAAACACACCCAAATGTCCTCTTTGTAGTTGATGAATCTGCAGCTTCAGATTTGAAACGCATCAAAACCCCTTGGCTGGTAGAAGATGTGGTTTGGGACAATAAGATGACCAAAAAGGCAGTGTGCGGGCTTTCACTTGATCTTAAAAAGCCAATATTGAAACTTACCAACAAAGATTACAACGACAATGGGCTGTCTGATCTGCTAGCGAGACACGGTCAGGCCTATGAAATAAATATTGAAGTATTTAACCAGTTACAACACTCAATTACGGGATGGCCGGGTGGAAAACCTAATGCTGACGACACTAATAGACCTGAAAGGGCAATGCCGGAGAAAAAACGGGTTATTATCTTCAGTCCACATCCCGACGACGACATCATTTCGATGGGGGGTACCTTCCAGCGATTGGTTGATCAGGGACATGAAGTGCATGTAGCCTATCAGACTTCAGGAAATATCGCTGTTTCCGACGACGAAGCTTTGAGATTTATTGATTTTGTGGTTGACTTTAATGATCAGTTTGGAATCAAAAACGATGATACCACGAGAATCTTCGCAGAGGCTAAGGATTTTCTCAAAAATAAGAAAGACAGTGAGCTTGATACCGAACAAGTGAGATATGTGAAAGGTCTGATTAGAAAAGGTGAAGCAAAAAACACCTGCAGATTTGTGGGAATCCCTGTTGAAAATGCACATTTCCTCAATATGCCTTTCTATGAAACTGGTCAGGTTCAGAAAAAACCATTAAGTCAGCAAGATATTGATGTTACAAAAAAACTCATTGAGGATATCAAACCTCACCAAATATATGCAGCCGGAGACCTTGCCGATCCACATGGTACCCACAAAGTATGTCTTGATGCAATAATGGATGCTGTGATTGAGCTCAAGCACAAAAACTTTATGAAAGATTGTTGGGTATGGTTGTACCGTGGTGCATGGGCCGAATGGGAAATTCATGAAATAGAAATGGCTGTACCGATGAGTCCCGATCAGGTGATTCAAAAACGCCTGGGAATTTTCAAACATCAATCTCAGAAGGATGGCGTAGTATTTCAGGGAACTGATGCCAGAGAATTTTGGCAAAGAGCCGAAGAAAGAAATCAGGCTACTGCAGGTCTTTACAATAAACTTGGATTGGCTGAATATGAAGCCATGGAGGCTTTTGTAAGATGGAATTATTAAAATTTATTCTTTAAAAACAGTGTTAAAAGAGGTACTCAAATTTTGATTACCTCTTTTTTATTTTTCGAAAAAATTGAGAAATCGGATAGCAAATAAATTAATTTCACATACCTTTCATCAAATGCTATTCTAAAATTGGAATCACAAATGTAAATAGTCAGGCTAAAGGAGTTTTGAAGATTTTTTATTAATTATCAGATATTTAAAAAAATAATACAAAATTTCTTACGTTTATTGTATTATTTAAATAATAATTTTAACTTTAAGGCAAAATGGTACGTTTTTTGAATTGATTACAACGTACGATTATCTTAACGTATCAAACTATACCATTATGAAAAAAATTAATATTTTTATGACAGTACAATGGCTTGTTTTTATGCCATTGATTTTGCCTTTAGGAATTATCACTGGTGCCTTCGAAGGTATCAAAAAGATTTTTGAACAGGCTTCTTCTGATATTATTGAAAATCAGGATTTGTATCTTAATAAAGAAATTTAAGGTTTTCCTCTTTTATTTCTTCAGTTTCCAGCGTTAAGAATTCCTCCCAAAATGGATTCTCCGGAACTGCCGCTTTGCATAAAACTGGTTCATTTTTGATTGGATGAATAAAATAAATTCTTCTGGCGTGCAAATGAATTGAGCCATCTTCGTTTCCTCTTGGAAAACCATATTTTACGTCTCCTTTTATTGGGCATCCCATCGATGCCAATTGTACTCTGATTTGGTGGGGTCGACCTGTAATTGGTGACACTTCAATCAAATGATATTTATTAATATTTCCGATGTATCTGTAGTTTAGTTCGGCTTTCTGTCCGTTTTCAACCTCATGATCATAGGCTTTAACTGTATTGGCTTTCGAATCTTTAACTAACCAATGAACCAGTTTCCCTGATTTCTTCTCAGGTTTTCTGGAAGTAATTGCCCAATAGGTTTTCTGCACATCCCGCTTTCTGAAAATCTCGTTCATACGGGTAAGGGCTTTTGAAGTACGGGCAAATACTACCACCCCACTAACAGGGCGGTCAAGTCTATGAATCGTACCCAAAAATACATCCCCTGGTTTTTCATATTTCACTTTGATGTATTCTTTCACATAATCTTCAAGCGTTTTGTCTTGTGTGATATCCTCATGAACAAGTATTCCTGCGGCTTTATTGACAATAATCAGGTGATTGTCTTCATAAATGACATCGAATGGCTTTCTTTTTTTCATGACTTTCAAATTAATTCTTTTGCAATATTTCTCGTGTGTTCGTTGGTATTGATTAAATCATCTAACGTTGGATTCTTTATAAAAGTTGCCTTTTGCAGGCAGTCAAGTATCAGATCAGACATATTCAGGAAGCCAATTCTGTCCTGAAGAAAGGCCTCCACCGCAATTTCATTGGCGGCATTCAGGATACAAGGAGCATTTCCACCTCGTTTCAATGCTTCGAATGCCAGATTTAGGTTTTGGAATGTTTCAAGATCAGGTTTTTCGAAAGTAAGATTTGGATAGTTCAAAAAATCAAAACGTTGAAAATCAGAAGGCAAGCGATGAGGATAACCCAATGCATATTGGATTGGCAACTTCATATCTGGTAAACCTAACTGAGCCTTTATACTTCCATCTTCAAACTGCACCAAAGAATGAATAATACTTTGTGGATGAACGATTACTTCAATTTGATTGGTCTCGACCCCAAAAAGCCATTTTGCTTCTATCACTTCCAGACCCTTATTCATGAGGCTGGCAGAATCAATGGTGATTTTTGCCCCCATGTCCCAATTGGGATGTTTAAGAGCTTCTTTTTTCGTTACCTTTAAAAGATCTTCTTTCTTTTTCCCTCTGAATGGCCCACCTGATGCAGTAAGAATGATTTTTTCAATAGGATTGATATACTCGCCGGATAGACACTGAAATATAGCAGAATGCTCAGAATCCACCGGTAGGATATTGACTTTGTGTTCAATAGCCAGTTTGGTAATTAAATCGCCCGCCACAACCAAAGTTTCTTTATTGGCCAGTGCTATTGTCTTCCCGGCTTTAATAGCAGAAATCGTAGGCAAAAGACCTGCATAACCCACCAAAGCTGTTAATACAATATCAATATTTTCATTTTCAACAACTGCACTAAGGGCTTTTTGTCCACAATATACCTTTACATCAAATGGGTCAAGTGCAGAATGAACTTTATCATATTCTGATTCGAGACCTATTACCACCACATTGGGTTTAAATTCAACTGCTTGTTTAATCAATAGATCAGCATTGCTTTGAGCAGTCAACACCTCTACTTCGAAAGAATCTGCATTAGCAGAGATTACTTCCAGTGCCTGAGTACCTATGGAGCCTGTTGAGCCTAAAATCGCAACCCTCTTTTTCATCTAAAATTCAAACAGTTTGTTGTAAATAGGGCACAAAATTAAGGTTTTATCAGTAAGTTTTTCTCAATAATTGATTTATCGACTCCAAAATGATTGAAAAAAGTAGAATTAGCTACGAGTTTCTAAACTTATGGTTCAAAAACACGTAGCCAATAATTCCTTAATTTGTTAATCCAACTTAAACCAAATAGGCATATTAAAGAAAACTCTTACATTTTGCCCATTTTGTTTTCCGGGATTCCATTTGGGCATACTTTTGATAACTCTAATTGCCTCCTCGTCACAACCAAATCCTACACCTCTGATGATTTCAATCTGACCAATAGAACCATCTTTCTCTACTACAAATTTCACAAATACTTTGCCCTCAACATTTGCTCTGGCCGCCTGAGGAGGATAATTGAGGTTTTTACTCAAAAATTTATACATAGCACTCAAACCTCCTACAAAAGAGGGATCAATTTCGGCTTTTTCAAAAGTTTTCTCCGGCTCCACAGGTTTAGGAGGTTCAACTGTTCCTGCTCCGGAATTGTTTGAAGGTTGAGTGAGCATGCCCAATCCATCTGACGGCGGGATGCCCGCTAGATCTACCGTCCCAATCAGATAATCGTCCAAATTGGTCATGTCGGGCGGTGGTGTTTCCTGGGTACGGGTGTTATCAGCCACAGCCACTGGCGGTAAAACAGCCTTTTGTTGAATCTGGGTTAGATTCATGGTTTTTTTAGGAATTTTTACCTTTTCAGGTTCTTTGGGTAAAAAATCATCTATAATAATAGTCACACCTTTATTTACTTTTGGCAAGCCCATTGTCGGAGACTGGGTTTTGAAATAAAAATAAAGGAACGCAAACAAAAATAACAACCCCGAAGTGGCGTAAAAAAAAGCCTTAAGCAAATTCTCCTCATAATGAGTTCTTAAGTAGTAAGCACCGTATTCCTTGTTGCGATTTTCAAATACGATGTCGTCAAGCGTGATTTTCTCGGTTTTCATTTTGATAAAATGGTTTGGTTTGAATAATACATTCCCCTGCGACTTCTTGTCGCTTTTTTTAAAAGAGCCTGAAAGGATAAATCAATAGTCGTAGAGCGGTGTCAGAAACAAATGCCGGCTTTTTGTTTTTCCCTGAATTATATTTTTATAAAACTAAGTTAATAGTTATAATAATACAAAACAAACATTTTTTGATATTATTTTTATTTATTAAATACTCAATTCATTTTAAAAATTATTAATAAATCCGGCACTCAATGTTAAATTTTAATCTTCAGACAACACAAAGAATTTTTACTGCGTAAGACAATGGTATATAACCCGACATTATTTTCAAAATCTAATGAATGTATTAAAGAATTTTACCTTTGCCTGTTTGTTTCTAAATTTCTTATTAACTAATGATAGTTTTGCACAACAAAAAGTCATTAAAATTAAATCTGAACGATTTACTGATATGACTTTTAAATCAATTCTTGAGGAATTGCAATGGAAATATGGCGTTAGAATTAAGTTTGCTGAAAAAGATCTTCCTCAGCAAAAAATCTCTCTCTGGATAGACAACCAAACCCTTAACGAATTGCTGGAGACATCAATTTCAAACTTTAATATGGATTTAACCTACAAAATGGAGAATCCTAATTCCGCAACTTTACTCAAAAAATCAGAATTAATAGTAAGTTTGAAAGAACCCACGACCTCCCAATTTCAACCTACCAGAAAAAACTTTTTGCTCTCTGGTAAAATTATAGAGCAGAATTCAGGTGAAACATTGCCCTTTGCGACAGTTTTTGTGACAGACAGACCTGAAATATCTACCCAGTCTAACGTGGATGGATACTTTTCACTTCAAAATGTACCAAGCGATACCGTACTACTTAAAGTATCTTATGTTGGATATTTATCAAAAACTGTACGATTAAAACCCTCTTCTTCCCTGACAAACTTTACTATTGAACTAAAGGCCGAACCCAATGAACTGGAAGCATTGGTGGTAGAAGCCGAAAAAACGGAAATGGTGCAGGCAAATCAGGTAGTGGGAATGGTAAAAATGACTCCAAGAAACATTGCAAAACTCCCCAATGTAGGTGAAAAAGACCCGTTCAGGGCATTCCAATTAATGCCTGGCGTGAGTGCTTCCAATGAATCGTCTTCAGGTTTATATGTTCGCGGAGGTACTCCTGACCAAACGCTGGTGCTATACGATGGATTCACGGTTTATAATGTTGACCACCTTTTTGGTTTCTTTTCGGCATTTAATTATAACGCCATCAAAGACATCCAACTTTACAAAGGTGGTTTTGATGCAAGATTTGGTGGAAGAATATCAGCAGTTGCGGAAATAACCGGAAAAGAAGGAAATAATAAAAAATTTAATGCCGGAGTAGATTTGAGCCTATTGAGCACCAACGCCTACGTAGAATCGCCTTTAGGTAAAAATGTAACTTTATTGGTAGCAGCCCGAAGGTCATACAAAGGACCTCTTTACAATAAGATATTTAATAAATTCACCGACTCTGAAACAACTACTAACCAACAACAACCGCAAGGACCTGGCGGATTTGGAGGCAGAGGAGGATTTAATAACTTTAATACCACCCAAAAAGCCGCATCCTATTTTTATGACTTAAACTCAAAAATCACGTTTAAACCAAACAAAAAAGACATTTATTCCCTTTCGTTTTTCAATGGGACTGATAATATGGATAATTCAAGCACATCGAGTTTCAGTGGATTTGGCCCCTTTCAGAACTCGGGTGATGGTTTGGGAAATGCAACCAACGATATTTCGCAATGGGGAAATACCGGCACAAGCTTCAAATGGTCGAGAAGGTACAATAATAAACTTTACAGTAATACCCTCGTAAGTTTCTCAAATTATTATAGTGAAAGAGACAACACAAGATCCATTTCAATCACCAGAAATGATAGTTCTTTTACCAGTAGATTTGGAAGATACGAAACCAATAAACTTCAGGATTTTTCTTTTAAAACAGATTGGGAATATAAATTCTTTCCGAATCACCAACTCGAATTTGGTTCAATGATAACTTACAATCAGATCAAATTTAATTATACACAAAATGACACCACCACCATACTTAACCGTGATGATGCCGGTACCTTGGCGGCATTCTATTTACAGGATAGATTCAGGCTAATGAATGAAAAACTAGAATTAATTCCCGGGTTCAGGTTTAATTATTTTGACCTAACAAAAAAAGTTTATACCGAACCCCGCCTTACGTTCAATTATCAGTATAACCCAGAAATTAAAATCAAAGGAGGTGCAGGCATTTATAATCAGTTTATCAAGCAAATCAATCGTGAAGACATTACCAACGGTAACCGCAACTTTTGGATTCTGGCCAATGGAAGCACTTTGCCCGTTACGCAATCTCGTCATTTGATAATGGGAGCCGCTTACGAAAGGAAAAACTACCTTTTTGATATTGAATTTTACCAAAAGAAAAACATAGGTATTACCGAATATACACTTCGTTTTGTTCCTTCCTTCAGTGCGGGTAATCCAGGCGGCGGACCAGGTGGGCCGGGAGTGCCAGGAGGTGGCGGAGGATTATCGACTGAAGAAACTTTCTTTAATGGTGACGAAACTATCAGAGGGGTAGATATTTTGGCTCAAAAGAAATTTGGAAGTGTAACAGGTTGGCTGGGTTATACGCTTGCACAGGCAGTAAGAAATGTAAGTGCATTTTCTGATAAACCTTATTATGCCGATCAGGACGTTAGACACCAGTTCAAAGCCGTGGCTACCTATAGTGTTAAGCACTGGGATCTTTCCGGCACCTGGATTTATTCTACGGGCAGACCTTATACGTCGATAATTGGTGCTTACGACATAACATTATTAGATGGAACTACAAAGTCATTCACTAATCCAACCGATAAAAATGCAAATCGCCTCCCGGCTTATCACAGAATGGATGTATCTGTAAATTATAATTTCAAAAATGGAACCCTGGGTTTTTCTGTATTCAATCTCTACAATCGCACCAATATATGGTACAAAAGATTTGAAGTGGTTCGTGAAGACGGAGTTTCTTTACTGCAAACCACAGACGTAACTTATCTGGGAATCACCCCTAATTTAACCTTAAGCCTAAAATTGAGATAAAACCAAATTTAGAAACTATTTACAATGAAAAAAATATTAGTATTTTTCCCCCTTTTAGTCATTGGTCTTTCTGCTTGTCTGGAAGTGAACGACGTAGTAAATCCAGGTGACAAACCGGTAATTGAAGCCTACCTGGCTCCTGGTCACACGGTCAGTATGAAAGTCTTCACTGAAATTCCTTATACCACTGAAGATTCCGCCTACTCAGAACCCATTTCAGGTCTGAAGATTAAAATTACAGGAAGCGATGGAAATAGCTTTTATTTAACAGAAACAGAAACCGGGGTTTATGAATCTACTCAAAAATTAGGTGTTGCCGGTACTACTTATGCTATGAGTTTCGAGCACAATGGTCGAACTATTGCTGCAGAAACTATTCTTCCGGGAAAACCTGAGGGATATTCAATGGACGTTACTGAAATATATCGGGTAGCAAGAGATTTTAGTTCGTTTACTCCGGGTCAGGGTCCCCCGCAAGGAGGATTTCAACAAGAACAATTTTCTTCAATTAACTTAACATGGAATAACCCCGAAAATTTATATCATTTTATAGCAGCACAATTGCTGGATGAAAACGCAACTCAAATAGTAACTCGTCCAAGTTCTGACTCTAATTTTCCGCAAAGGCCTCCACGTAGATTTAACAATCAGCCTATTCAAACCGAATCTGCAACTGTAAATGGCCAATCGTTTGAGTATTTTGGTCGGTATGCAATAATTTTATATAAACTCAATGCTGATTATGCCGCTTTATATGAAAATCAAAATACTACTTCTCAAAATATTTCGACACCAGTAAGCACTATTACCAATGGCCTTGGAATATTCACAGGAATAAATGCCGATACTTTATTATTAACTGTAAAAAGACAACAATAATTTTTATTTATCATAAAAATGAAAAAAAGACAGGAACCAATTTCTGTCTTTTTTTTGATAAAAAATTATAAATAAACAAACATTCATTTATATTTGCACCTGCTATGAGAATCAGAGATGAAAACAAGCAGGCAATTGTAAAAGAAAAAGCAATCAAAATGCTCGTAAATGAGGGTTTTGACGGCTTTAGTATGCAAAAACTCGCCAAAGCTGCCGGGGTGTCACCTGCTACTTTATATATTTATTACAAAGACAAAGAAGATCTGATTGTGCAGTTGGGCATTGAAGCAGGCAGAGAAATGTTGGATTTCACCATGAAAAATTTTGACCCGGAAATGAATTTTGCCGCGGGCATGAAAATACAATGGGAAAACCGGGCTGCTTTTAACCTCAAAAATGACCACAAAACGGCATTTTATGAAATGATCAAAATGAGTCCTTTCAGAGAAAAAGTTTCTGAAAAACTAAAAAATGACTTCCGGGAAATCATGAGCCGGTTTATAAAGAAAGCTGTTGAAAACGGAGAGATAAAACCTTTGCCGATAGAAGTTTACTGGTCTGTGGCGTTTGCTCCATTATATAACTTGCTGCGTTTTCATGCCGACGGACAAAGTATTGGCGGGCGGCCGTTTGAATGGAAAGATGAATATATGTATCAAGCCCTTGAATTGGTTTTGAAAGCTTTAAAGCCTTAAAATATTTGGAATTGCTAATTTGAAAAAAATGAAAAAAGAAAAAGTATTTACCCCTTATCAGGCATTTGTGGTGGCTGTTCTGGCTTTTTTACAGTTCACCATTATCCTTGACTTCATGGTGCTTTCGCCTTTAGGAGCCATATTAATGCCTACTTTGAAAATCACCACCTCTCAATTTGGTTTTGTGGTATCGGCCTATGCTTTCAGTGCAGGAGCATCGGGACTGTTAGCAGCTGGTTTTGCTGATAAATATGATCGCAAAAAGTTTTTGTTGTTTTTCTACACAGGTTTTTTATTAGGTACTATGCTCTGTGCCATGGCACCCACCTATCATTTACTCTTAATCGCCCGAATCGTAACGGGGATATTCGGTGGGGTAATTGGCTCTGTGAGTTTTGCAATCATTACCGATCTTTTCCCTATTGATAAGCGTGGCCGGGTGATGGGCTTTGTGCAGATGGCTTTTGGGGCAAGCCAGATTTTGGGACTACCCATCGGGCTTTATCTTGCGAATAAAATGGGCTGGCATTCCCCTTTTTGGATGATTGTAGTTATTGGAGCACTTGTAGGAATAGTGATTTTTATAAAATTAAAACCTGTAAACGAGCATCTTAAAATTCAGGAAAAGAAAAATGCTATCCAACATTTGGGAAAAACACTTTCCACCCCACTTTACATCCGCGGTTTTTTAAGCACTGTATTACTGGCTACCGGTGGCTTTATGATGATGCCATTTGGTAGTGCCTTTGGTACCAATAATTTAGGATTGACATTGGATCAACTACCTGTACTATATATGGTTACCGGAATTTTCTCAATAATTTTTGGACCTCTGATCGGGAAGTTTAGCGATCGGGTGGGTAAGTTCAGGATGTTTGCTGTAGGAACTATCATCGCTATAATAATGAGTTTGATATATACCAATCTGAGCATAACGCCTTTATGGATTATTATGATACTTAATATTTTATTGTTTTTGGGAATCAATGCCCGCATGATCTCGGCCTCTGCACTTACATCAGCCATTCCTTCGCCACAAGATCGTGGTGCATATATGAGTATTAACTCTTCGATACAGCAGATTTCAGGCGGAGTAGCTTCTTTTGTGGCAGGCCTGATTGTGGTCCAAACGCCATCCGGTCTTCTTGAACGCTATGAAATACTGGGTTATGTAGTAGTGGTAAGCATGATTGTGGCTGCGATTATGATCTGGTGGCTGGATAAACATTTAAAAATGAAAAAGATGATTTGATACCATTCATCATTTCTTTGAAGAAAAAGCTTTCTCTTCAATATAATTTTAGAAACTAAAAATCCGAAAATATGGAATCGAGAAGGGAATTTCTGAAAAAATCATCCTTGGGATTAGGGGCATTGGCCTTCCCGAATATTTTTATCCCGAATACCGAAAAGAAACTCCATGTTGCATTAGTTGGCTTGGGGCGGTATGCCGGCTATATGGCTGATGGCATCATGGAATCAAAGTCATGCACGGTGGCGGGTTTGGTAACCGGAACACCTTCAAAAAAAGAGATTTGGGGCAAAAAATATGGTGTTCCTTCAAATAATATTTATGACTATCAGAATTTTGACGAAATAGCCCTGAATCCGGATATAGATGCAGTGTATATTATCCTGCCCAATGCACTTCATAAAGAGTTTGCCATCAGAGCTGCAAATGCCAAAAAGCATGTAATCGTGGAAAAACCTATGGGTATTTCGGCCAAAGAATGTCTGGAAATCATAGCTGCCTGTGAAAAAAACAAAGTACAGCTGGCAGTGGGATACCGCCTGCACTTTGAGCCCTACAATATGGAAATGATGCGGCTGGGCCAAAACAAAATCTATGGAAAAGTAAACCTTGTAGAGGCGTCACTGGGTTACAAAGTAAACCCCGACCCCAATGATTGGCATTACAAAAAAGCCCTTTCGGGTGGTGGGCCTTTGCAAAACCTGGGTGTGTATTGTGTGCAGGCAGCCCGATATATCACAGGTGAAGAACCGGAAAGTGTTACCGCACAGTTTGGCCCGGTTACCAATCCCAATTTCAAAGAAGTAGAAGAGTCCATCACCTGGCAGCTGCATTTTGCATCAGGTACGGTGGCGACCTCTTCCTCCACCTACAATTCCGGCATTGACCGGCTATTTGCATCGGCTGATAATGGTAATTTTGAGCTGAGCCCTGCCATAAGCTACGGACCTTTCAAGGGTCGCTCCCCGGCAGGAGAATTTAATTTCCCGGAAATTAACCAACAACAAACCCAAATGGACGAACTGGCAAAATATATTCTGAACGAAAAACCATTGCCTTTACATATTACCGGCCACGAAGGCCTAAAAGATATGCGTGTGATTGATGCCATATACAAGGCTGCAGCCAGTGGAAGGCGGGAGAGAATTGTTTCATAATAGAAGTATGGTGGGGTTTTACCTACTTATCTAGCTTTGGGATTGTCCTGCGGAACATCCCTAATAGCAGAAATAGCCTTCGCAGAGCTGAGTGAAACCCGCTTTACTCCCCAACGAAGCTACAAGCTTCGTAAAGCGGGAGTTTTACCTAATCCTTCCTATCTATAATTTATTAAATATGGTACAAGTAGTAATGGGAGCAGGCATATTAGTAAAATTTTAACTATCGATTTAACAGAATAAATGTCGAAATCTTTGGGATAGGTGTTCACTATATGGTCAACCCTTTTTTTATTATAAAAAAAATAGAAAACAAATATTAAAATAAATACTACAGGAAAATAAGCCATTTTATTGTTTAGGTAGTCCTTATAGTATAATGGTCCCCAAAATTTAGACAGGTACGATAATTGAAATCACCTTTTAAATTTAGGAACATGAGCAAGCAAAAC